>Ga0265296_1002588_pt1 | contig 17928 bp, 13 predicted proteins | sample MunlanPumphouse1_FD_189073 | JGI IMG/M metagenome (GOLD analysis project Ga0265296, IMG submission 189073) | Groundwater microbial communities from a municipal landfill in Southern Ontario, Canada - Pumphouse #1 | ecosystem: Environmental > Aquatic > Deep subsurface > Groundwater | place...
GTTTTAAATTTTTCAAGGGCAGAGTTGATTTTTAGCCAATTTTTGATATATTTTAGATTACGCGGGCCCGTAGCTCAGTGGCAAAGCAACCGGTTTGCATCCGGTAGACGGGAGTTCGATTCTCCCCGGGTCCATTGGCTCACCAAGATTTATCGGAACATCCGGAAAGTGGGAGTTCGACCTGCCCCCGCACTAAATTTGAACATTTTTTTGCTGCCCCGATGAAGCTGGCGAAATAAACGTCTGAAAATAATTCAGTGATTTCATCCCCTCTGACAGAAATAAATGCAGCAGTCCAAATTTTAGTCGCGGGGTTCTCGCACGATCCAAAATGAAAATCAAACCTGAAGTTTTTGAATTTTCTTCTTATCAATTCAACAGCCGCAAACGGCTGACGCGTTTTCATTATAAAATTGGGTTCGCGGGCAAAAAAACCCTTTCTTTCACCGAAACAATCATATTGCCGCAAAATCTGCCTCTTGGAAAAATTCCGAAGGGGCTTTTAAATAATCTTCTGCAAAACCTGCATCTGATTTTGGGAATCAGTTATTACAAACTTTATTGCCCGCCGAAAATAAAACTCGCAAAGCCGATTTCCAAAGAACAAGCTGAATTTTGGAATACAATTTACAAAAAAGGGCTTGGAGAATTTTTTTACCGTAATAAAATTAATCCTAAAATCAGATTTCCTTATCAAAAAAGAGCAAGGACCTACTCTTTTGAATTGGAACAAAAAAACCGCTGTCTGGTCGGAATCGGCGGCGGAAAAGATTCCATTGTTGCCGCGGAACTTTTGAAAAAAAACGGTCGCGAAATAACCGCTTTGGTTGTGGAAACGCAAAAAAAATCTCCGATTATTGATGCCGTTATAAAAGAAATTGGCGTAAAAAAACTTGCAATAAGACGGATGTTAGATGAAAAATTATTTTCAGAGCCAGCGGGCGCGTATTCCGGCCATGTGCCGATTTCGGCAATTTACGCTTTTTTAGGTCTTTTTGTAGCCGCGCTTTATGATTACCGCCATATTGCCGTTGGAAACGAATACAGTAGTAATTTCGGCAATGTTGAATATGGGGGAGAAATTATAAACCACCAATGGAGTAAGTCCTCTGAATTTGAAAAGTTGTTTCAGGATTATACAAAAAAATTCATCACGCCCAGCATCGTTTATTTTTCAGCCCTGCGGCCATTTTACGAAATCCGCGTGGCTGAGATTTTTGCGAAACGATGCAAAAAATATTTCCCTTATTTTTCAAGCTGTAACTGGAATTTTAAAATAACTGGCAAGCGTCCAAAATCTTTGTGGTGCGGGGAGTGCCCAAAATGCGTTTTTTCTTTTGCTGTTTTGTCGCCTTTCTTATCCAAATCCGAGCTTTTAAAAATTTTTAGAAAAAATCTTTTTAACGAAGCGGGTCTTTTGCCCGTTTTCAGGGATTTGCTCGGTTTTGGAAAATTAAAACCGTTTGATTGCGTGGGAACGCCCGAAGAAACAAGGGCGGCACTGTGTCTTGCGAGAAAAAAAATTAAAAAAGACCTTGCGATTAAAACTTTTTTCCCTAAAATCTCCGCCCAAAGCGGATCCGTCTCTGACGGAAAAAACCCCAAAAATTTGATTCAAAAAGTATTTAGAACGCAATCCTCCCCTACTTTACCCGAGGAATTCAAATTTTTAGGCATCAAAAATGTTTTAATTCTGGGTTATGGCAAAGAAGGCCGCGTTACTCACGAATATCTCAAAAAAAAATACCCGCATTTAAAACTCGGCGTGGCTGATGAAAAATCCTGTCCCGGATATCTGGAAAAACAAAAAAAATATGATTTGGCGATAAAAACTCCGGGAATGCCAAAAAAACTGGTTACAATCCCCTACACCACCGCCACGAACATTTTTTTCTCAAAACTTTCCGCCCAAGGCGGATCCGCCTCTGGCGGAAAAAATCCTATTATTGGCGTAACCGGAAGTAAGGGCAAAAGCACGACCGCCTCTTTGATTTACACGATTCTCAAAGAAGCCGGAATCAAGACGCGCCTGCTTGGCAACATTGGAAATCCGATGCTGGAATATCTACTTAAACCCCATTCTCAAAAAGAGACGCTGGTGATTGAATTATCAAGCTACCAGCTTGAAGATATTAAATTCTCGCCGCATATTGCGGTCGTTACTAATTTGTTTCCGGAACACATGAATTATCACGACGGCGTAAAAGAGTATTACGAGGCCAAGAAAAACATAATAAATTTCCAGAATAAAGATGATTTTTTCGTCTATAATCCCGTTTGCGCAAAACTGGCAAATTGGGCAAAAACTTCAGCGGCAAAACCGATTTCTTTCATCAAAAATATCCCCCTAAAAAATTCTGAAATCCCCCTTGTCGGGGAGCATAACAAAGAAAATATACGAGCCGCGATAACTGTCGCAAAAATTCTTGGTATTTCTGCAGGAACAATCAAGACGGCAATTAAAAAATTTCGTCCACTCCCCCACCGCTTAGAACTCGTGGGCGAATTCCGCGGAATCAAATTTTATGACGACGCTATTTCAACCGCTCCGGAATCAACTATCGCCGCGATTAAATCCCTTCCCAACATAAAAACGATTTTTCTTGGAGGCGAAGACCGCGGCTACGACTTTTCCCGGCTTGAAAAAACAGTCAAAAAATACGGCATTAAAAATATTGTTCTTTTCCCGAATAGCGGCAAAAGGATTTTTAAATCAGCCGAATCGCAAAGAGGCCTGAATATTTTTAAAACATCAAGTATGGAGGAAGCGGTTAAATTCGCCTACAAAAATACGCCCGCCAACGCGATTTGCCTGCTTTCCTGCGCCTCGCCAAGCTATAGCTTATGGAAAAATTTTGAAGAAAAAGGCGAGCAATTCCAACATTTCGTCAAAAAATACACCTGAAAGTTATCCCACCCCCTTGTTGCTTCCGGGGGGGGGTAGTATAATTAAAAAGGTCGCAAAATTAATAATTAAAAAGACTAAATCATGAAAAAATATCTTATATCAGCCATATTTTTGGCTGTTTTAATCCTGCCGGGCATTGTTTCGGCTGAAATGACAGCGCAAGAGCTCCAAGCGCAAATTTCCGCTCTTCTGGCGCAGATTCAAGCGCTTCAAACCCAATTAACCCAATTGCAGGGAGGGCAAACAGCGTGGTGCCACGATTTTAATAAGAATTTGGGAGTGGGCTATGAGGGTTCTGAAATTCCGGACCTTTTTACCGCACTATCCAAAGAGGGTTTTGATACGCCAAAAGAAGGCGGAATTTTTGATGAAACGGTTGCCGCGGCGGTTTCCGGCTTCCAGCAAAAATACTTTGATGAAATTTTAAAACCGGCGAATCTTAAATACGGAACCGGTTTTGCCGGCAAAGGAACAAGAGCGAAATTAAACCAGCTTTATGGATGCAAAATAAAACCAAAGCCCGAGCCATTCCCCTGCCCGATGTATTCTCCCCCTTCGGATGATTTCTGCACTGTAGGAAAAATAGTTTATCCGGAAAAAGATGAAAATGGCTGCCAAAGACCGCCAAAATGCATTCTCCCGCCAACAGAAAACCAACCGCCTGTGATTCACGGCATTGAAGGCCCGACAACATTGAAAACCGGAGAAACCGGAACATGGAGAATCAAAGCGTATGACCCGGAAAACGGCCCATTAACTTATTCGGTAATTTGGGGGGATGAAACTGGAACCGCAACTTCTCCTTTATCATTATTACCGCCCAGAAGAGAATCTCAAACCGCCACTTTTACTCATTCTTACAGTACTGCCGGAACATATACTCCCGCATTTACAGTAACTGATAACAAGGGCCTTTCCGCAAAAACCAGTATTGGCGTGAATGTCGGCGGCGTAACACAAGAGACGGTTTCCGAACAAGTGAAATGTCTTTTTAACGGCTCAACAACCGAACAGAAATGCTACACCGCCGCAAGTTATGACAGTTCTTATTACGGCGTCGGCTGTTCCGGAAAAGAAACCTGTGTTGTTGATATTAAAGGGTACAAGGGAGACAAAATAACATGGAAAAGCTCTTGCGGAGGATACGCTTACACAACGATGGACGGTGAAAACGAATACGCGAAGTTTAATTGCGCCGGGCAATCCATTACCGTTCTTTCGCCGAACGGAGGAGAAACTTGGCAAAAAGGGACAGCTTATCAAATCCGATGGCAAACGATTGTACCTGCTCAATCTACTGTGCCAGGTACCGTTGACATCTCTCTTATTAGTTGGATGCCGCCCTGCACAACCACTCCCTGCCCTGCAATGCCGGTCAGGATGTATACCATAGCCACTCAAACCTCTAATGATGGAATTTTTGAATGGACTCCCGCATCCACCATACCGGACGGTTCATATATAGTCAGAGTTTCCGGCGGCAATTTATCTGACGATAGCGACAGTTATTTCAAGTTAGTAACGGTGGCCACCCCCTCAATCACTGTTCTTTCGCCGAACGGAGGGGAAAAATGGGAGATTGGGAAAAGTTATCAGATAAAATTTAATATTGTTGAGGGTAAAAGTGGTTATGTAGACCTTTTGGTTTTTCCAGAAGGCTCAGAATCCGCATATGTTTTTAATGATTTCTTTAATAACCAAAAATTATATGCCGGAGTTCATACCTCTAATTGGACTATTTCTCAAAATGTTTCGCTGGGTAAATTTTTGGTAAAGGCCTATCTTAAAACATTACCGGTGGAAGGAAATACTATTAGTAGAGATATAAGCGATGCGCCGTTCAGTATTGTGGCGGCGGCCACTCCCTCTATCACCGTGCTTTCGCCAAACGGAGGGGAGACGTGGGTAGTCGGTTCAACACAAACCATTAAGTGGAGTTCAAGTGGTTTTTTACCCACCGCTAAAGTTAATATCAGTTTAAGGGATATTAAAAATACAGAAAGGTTTGATCCGTATGTTAATTATGGTGGTAGGATAATTGCTCAATCCGTTCCAAATAACGGTTATTACAGTTGGACTATTCCTGAAAAATTAGGATGGTGGCAATTAAATATGTTGGGTGTGCCTTACAAAATCGTGGTTGAAGTTGTAGACGACCACGGTTCGACGGATTCCAGCGACGCGCCGTTCAGTATTGTGACGGCGGGGACTCAATAGAATCAATAAACTCAACTAATTGTTAAAATAACGAGAATTTAAACCCCGCCCTTCTCTTCTGGAAGGGCGGGGTTTAGTTATCCGATTCAAAGCGCCGCAACAAAACTATCACGGCTATCGGAATTACAAGCCACCAAATATGCAAATCGGGATTCGCAAAAAATCTTTTGGTTATCGGCGCGAGCATCTTGATTTTTTCCTCCGGCAGAAAAGACAAAATTATGTGGATTAAAAAACCGACTTGAAGCAAACTTAATAAAAATATCTGCCACCAAGAGCTTGCCGGAGCAAATCCCCTTTTTTTGCGCGAACCGAGCAAAAAAGCCAAAACCAGAAACAACGCGCAAAAAACCACTATTTTAACGAGAAAAATTTCAACGCCGCCGAAAAAAGAGGCCAGCTTATTTGTTGGCAAAACCGAAAATACGGCCAGCGCGACATAAGTATATATAATAGTTGCCGCGACGCGGGTTTTGCCCGCGGAAATCCCGTAAAAAAATCCAACCGCAAGCAAGACAAACAGCAAAATCGCGTCCCAAGTCGGATGAGACAGAATTTGCTCCGCGGTAATTTTAATGGTTTCCAATTGCTGCGGCATTGTAATTATTATACATCATCAACTTTAAAAATAAAAATACCGGTTAAAAACCGGTTTTTTGAATAATTATTTCTCAATTTCCTCTGCCATTTCCTCCTTCGGAAGTATTTTTGCCTTCAAGTAAAGAATGAAGTTTTTTATCTTCATCGTAAAGCATGGCCGCAAATTTTATTAGAAAATCCTTTTCTTCATCTAAGATGGTGGCGCCGCTTTTACCATATTTAGCGAAGTATTCTTCTATCTTTTCTTTCATTTCATTTTTAATAGGATTTAAATCTTTTTCATCAATCTCCGCCATTAACATCTGCGCAATTATTGACTCCAGAATAAAGTAAAAATGCTGCGTTGCCATCCGCAGTTGGATAATTTCCGCCTTCAGTTGTTCAATTGGATCGGTCACAATATACTCCTTTTATCAAGATACTATACTTAATGTACCGCATATTTCAAAACCCCGTCAACTTGACGGGGTTTTGAAGATGCGAGATATATACGACATCGCAAGTCGTACATTTAATATTCATCAGTCGGCATTTGTGGCATTTTTTCCTCCTTCTTTGGCAATTCCGCTATTGCAACTTCAGTGGTAAGAAACATCGCCGCCACAGATACGGCATTCTCCAAAGCAGAGCGGGCAACTTTTACCGGGTCCACTATGCCTTCTTTAAGCATATCCGTTACGATTTTATCTTTAAAGGCGTCATAGCCGGCGTTTGATTTGGGGTCAGCCAAAATTTTCTCCCTGATTTTGGTGATAATCTCGCCGACTCTTTTCCCAGCGTTAGCCGCAATCTGCGCCAGCGGCTCTTCCAACGCCCCCATAATAATTGAATTGGCGGCGTGCTTTTCCACCGAAACTTTTCCTTTTTCAGCGTCTTCTTTTTCTTTAAGCAACACGGCAACTTTGAAAAAAGCGATTCCTCCGCCCGGAACAATGCCTTCGGCCAAAGCGGCTTTGGTTGCCGCAACCGCGTCTTCAATCTTTAATTTAATATATTTCATCTCGGTTTCGGTGGCGGCTCCCACGCGGATTACCGCAACGCCGCCGGAGAGCTTTGCCAATCTTTCCTGAAGTTTTTCTTTATCGTAATCCGAAGTCGTTTTCTCAATCTGCGCGCGAATTTGTTTAATTCGCTTTTCTATGTCATCCTTTTTGCCCTTGCCGCCGACAACGGTGGTATTGTCTTTGTCAGCAACAATCCGGCGGGCGCGGCCAAGCATATTCAAATCGGCGCTTTCCAATTTCAAACCGACTTCTTCGGAAATCACTTTTCCGCCGATAACAACCGCGATGTCCTCAAGCATTTCCTTCCGCCTGTCGCCGAATCCCGGCGCTTTAACTGCTAAAGCGTTAAATACCCCGCGAAGGCGATTAACCACCAAAGTTGCCAAGGCATCACCCTCAACATCCTCGGCAATTATCACAAGTTCCTTTTTGCCTGTTTTGGCCAATTTTTCCAAAAGCGGCAGAATATCCTGAATTGAAGATATTTTTTTATCGGTAATCAGAATATAAGGATCTTCAATCACCGCTTCCATCCGCTCGGCATTGGTTATCATATACGGCGAGACATAACCGCGGTCAAACTGCAAACCTTCAACCACTTCTTTTTCAATGCCCGTGCCCTGCGATTCCTCAACCGTTACAGCGCCATCTTTGCCGACTTTTTCAATCGCTTCGGCAATTATTTCGCCCAGTTCCCGCGATTCCGAAGAAATTGTCGCAACCTGCACAATTTCTTCTTTGTTTTTGACGGGCTTGGACATTTTTTTGAGTTCCTTCACCACTTCCCGCGTGGTTTCTTCAAGGCCGTTGCGAAGACCGATTACATTAACTCCGGCGGTGGCGTACTTCAAACCCTGATTTATCAAAGCTTCGGCCAGAATAACCGCCGTTGTGGTGCCGTCACCAACCGCGTCGTTTGTTTTTGAAGCGACTTCTTTAAAAAGCTCCGCTCCGATGTCTTCAAATTTGTCTTCCAGCTCAATTTCTTTTGCGATAGTAACGCCGTCATTGGTGATTTGGGGCGAGCCAAAAGATTTGCCTAAAACCACGTTCCGGCCCTTGGGTCCCATTGTGATTTTTACCGCGCTTGCCAGCTTATCCATCCCCCGCTTCATGGCTTGGCGCGCCTTTTCATTAAATAAAATTTGTTTTGCCATAATTAGCGAAATCCCAAATCCCAAGCACCAAATCCCAAACAAATTCTAATATCTAAATCCTAAATTCAAAAACGTTTGGATATTGATTATTGGAATTTGATTCTTGTTTGTAATTTGGAATTTGAAAATTGGAATTTGCAATCTTGGTTACTCCAAGATTGCAAGTATATCCTCTTCTCTCGCAATTAAATATTCTTTTCCGTCGACCTTTACTTCTGTCGGACCGTATTTGGTGAAAAGAACAACATCCCCCTTTTTAACACTCATGGGGATTCTCTTCCCTTCATCGGAAAGCTTGCCCGGCCCTACGGCAACAATCTTCCCCTGCTCCGGCCGCTCTTTATCGGCGGTTTCAGGCAGATAAATACCGGTTTTGGTCTTGCCGCCCTTTCTTTCTTCAAGCGGCTCCACAACCACCCGGTCACCTAATGGATTTATTTTCATACGAGAATCTAGAATTTAGAAAATAGAATTTAGAATAAACTCTATATCCTATTTTCCAAAATTATTATTTTTACGAGTCCAAGGCGGCCGAAATAATATAATTTTAGGCAATCAGAAGGCGACTTGGCATGGTGTCGCTGAAAGCGACCAAGTCGCCGAATGCTTAGTGAGGCAGTCGCCGGACTGCCGAACGTGCCTTAAATTATATTATTGAGGAAATCCGCCTTGACGAACTTTTTAGCACTCTCGACCTTAGACTGCTAATAATTTTACTCATATATTAAACCCTGTCAAGCCCTTTTTAGTTTCAACTATTTTCTTAACCACTGCCCCGTGTATGACGCCTTTATACCAACAATTTCTTTCGGCGTTCCCTCGGCGATTATATCACCGCCCCTATCTCCTCCTTCGGGCCCCAAATCAATTATCCAGTCAGCGTTTCGCAAAACATCCAAATTATGCTCAATCACCAAAACCGTGTTGTCTTTATCCACTAAAGCCCGCAAAACTTTCAGCAGTTTTTTAATATCATTAAAATGAAGGCCGGTTGTCGGCTCATCCAATATATAAAGAGTTTTTCCTGTGTCACGACGGCTTAACTCGGTTGCCAATTTCACCCTTTGCGCTTCTCCTCCCGACAAGGTGGTGGAGGACTGCCCTAATTTCATATAACCAAGCCCGACTTCGCGAAGTGTTTCCAATTTGGATTTTATCGGCGATATGGCTTTAAAAAATTCCAAGGCATCGTCAATCGGCATATTAAGAACTTCGGCGACATTTTTGCCGTTATATTCAATTTCAAGCGTTTCACGATTATATCTCCTGCCGCGGCACTCTTCGCATTCAACATACACATCCGGCAGAAAATACATTTCTATTTTTTTGACGCCTTGTCCTTCGCAGGCCTCGCATCTCCCGCCTTTGACGTTAAAACTGAACCGGCCCGCCTTGTATCCGCGAGCTTTTGCCTCGCGCGTCTGGGCAAATAAAAAACGGATAAAACCAAACACTCCCGTATAGGTTGCCGGATTGGAACGCGAAGTCCGGCCAATCGGCGACTGGTCAACAACAACAACTTTGTTAATGTTTTCAGTCCCCTTAATTTCTTTATGCTGACCCGGCACAAGATGCGCCTTATAAAATTTGACCAAAAGGGATTTTGCGAGAATATCATTTATCAGCGTTGATTTTCCGGAACCGGACACTCCGGATACGCAAACAAATTTTTCAAGCGGAATTTTAACGTCAATTTTTTTGAGGTTGTGTTCTTCGGCTTCTATAATAGTTAAAAACTTTGTGGCGCCTTTTTTCTCAAATGTTTTTTTGATATCCACTGTTTTTCTGCCGGACAGATATTCACCAGTAAGTGTATCCGAACTAAAAAGTTTTTGCGGAGGACCGGAAAAAATCACTCTTCCGCCGGCTTTGCCAGCGCCCGGCCCCAAATCAATCACCCAGTCGGCCTGCTTCATGGTTTCAGCGTCATGCTCAACCACAATCACAGTATTGCCCAAATCCCGCAAATTTTTAAGGGTGGCGATGAGCCGCGAATGATCGCGCGGATGAAGGCCGATGGACGGCTCGTCCAGTACGTAAATTATGCCGCTTAAGCGCGAGCCGATTTGCGTGGCAAGCTGAACTCTTTGCGTTTCGCCTCCGGCAAGAGTGGTTGATTCGCGCGAAAGCGTAAGATATTCCAAACCGACTTCTTTCAAAAATTCCAGCCGCTTTAGGATTTCTTTTGCAAGAGGCGTGGCTACTTTACGTTCATTCACTCCCAATTTTTTATCCGCCAAAAAATCTTTGAAGAATTTTTCCGCTTCTTCCACTGATCGGTCCGAAATCTCGGCGATATTGCTGTCTTTAATTTTCACTGCCAAGGATTCTTTTCTTAAACGTTTCCCTTGGCAGTCTTGGCAAATTTTAACAATCATGTATTTTTCAATCTCCGCTCTTGTAAATTCGGAGTCAGTCTCTTTCCACCGGCGCTTGAGATTCTGGATAACGCCCTCAAATCCTTTTTCCGCGTTTTCGCCATTAAGAAGCGCGGCTATAACATTTTTCGGAAGTTTTTCCACGGGCGTATTCAATGAAAATTTATAACGGCTAGCCAAGCCGTCCAGCATCCACCAATACCAGCTCTGGCGCCCCAAGCGGTGCGAAGTAGACATCCAAGGCCTGATAGCGCCCTCGGCAATCGTCAGGCGCTTATTCGGAATCACCAATTGCGGGTCCATTTCCAAACTAGAGCCAAGGCCAGTGCAGGAAGGACACGCGCCGTAGGGACTGTTAAATGAAAAAATCCGCGGTTCAATTTCCGGAAAATTAATTCCGCACTCAACGCAGGCGAATTTTTCCGAAAAAACAAAATCGCCGTCTTTGCCGCCGCCAATGGCGACAACCATTAATCCCCTTCCTATTTTCAAGGCCGTTTCCACCGAATCCCTTATGCGGCTCCGTTCAATGTCTTTATTCAAATAAAACCTATCCACCACGACTTCAATGGAATGCTTTTTATTTTTGTCCAGTTTTTTTTGCAATGCGTCTTCCAAAAGCATCAACTCACCATTGATTCTTGCGCGCAAAAAACCGGCTGTTTTTACTTCTTCCAAAATTCCTTTGTGCTCTCCCTTTTTGCCGCTGACAAGCGAGCCTAAAATAAAAATCTCGCGCTTTTTTGGAAGATGTTTGATTTTTTCAACCATCTGTTCAATCGTCTGCCTGCCCACCGCTTTTTTGCAATTGTAGCAATGCGGCTTGCCAAGACGAGCGAACAAAATTCGCAGATAGTCATAAATCTCGGTGATAGTGCCGACCGTGGAACGGGGATTTTTTGAAACTGACCGCTGGTCAATGGAAATGGCCGGGCTCAACCCTTCTATTGATTCAATATCCGGCTTATTTCTCACTCCCAAAAATTGGCGGGCGTAAGAAGATAAAGATTCCACGAATCTTCGTTCCGCTTCGGCGTAAATCGTATCAAACGCCAGAGAAGATTTTCCCGAACCCGAAAGACCCGTTATGACCACGAGTTTATTTTTAGGAATATCCAGATTGATATTCTGTAAGTTATGAACCCGTGCACCGCGTATACGAATGTAGTCTTTGGAAGTTGCTTGCCCCGCATTTCGTTGTTTCGGCGATAGTGAGGCCCGCGCCCCGCGGATTCTGATGTATTGGCCGGCAGTTTTTGTTTTTCTTTCACTTGCCATAACACAGAATTATACATCCGATTTTTTGAAAAATCAAGCGGCGACAAACAAAAAACCCCGGTTTTAACCGAGGTAAAATAACAACTAAACAGGAGCTTTTATATCCGTATCCTGCTAAATCCGCCTCTACTTTTTTTAACAGAGTCGCATCTGCCACACTCTTCACACCAACCGTCTGGATTAATTTCCAACTCATAATGAGGAAATTTTTCACCGGCAAACTGCAGATAAATAACTATGGGTATTTTCAATAAATTAGCTAAATTTTCAAAGAAGTCAGGTGGCTCTTTAAATTGCGGTATTTGCAGGGGCTCATCCAATTTTACAGCAAAATCAAACCGTGCGGGTAAAATATTTTTTAAATCATCACTGGAAATACCAAAATACATTTCAAAATCATTGGGCGAGAGACCGTTACGCTTGTGCGCCAAAAATATTGATTTGCGATTGTTTAAAACATGGAAGGTGTATGCTGATCTCTCTTCTAAACTTCCATCGCGGCAGATCACAGCCAATTTCTCTGATTTTTCGCTCACTTTGGGCTTCCTCCATGTTTTTATTTACTTTCCAAAAAGCTGAATTTATGATAACATGGCCGCTTATAATTTGTCAAGGTTTCGGAATGTTCTCTAATCAATAGCTTTGCATCACCTAGAGTTTGACAAATTTCGTCTATCTGATACTAATTGAATCAGGATGAGTTCCTTTCAGGAGACAAAAAAATGAGTTCTTTTAGGATTGAGAAACATTCTGTGACAGGCGGAGATGTCGGTTTGGTTTTAAAAGACGGGGAAACGGTAGCTGTTATATTCCCAAAAGAAGACGGAATTAGAATTATTACCGGCAATATTGATAAAAATAACCTGCAAGAAATCCTTAAAAATAATTCTGGTGTTACCGTAGACCCTTCCGGGCAAGACATCCTCATCAAATACCGGAAACCCACTCTTATTGAAAAAATAGAAGAGGCGAATGAGTTCCTGAAAAAATTAATTCCGGATGATCTTATAACAAATGGATGTTAAACAAAAAACCGCTTTTAAGCGGTCTTTTTTTGTATAAAATACTAAAATCCCTCTTTCCGCCATTCCTGAATAGATTCTTTGATTTTCCGGCTGATCTTTTTCGGCACATTCACTTTAATTTCAATAAACAAATCTCCCCTGCCATATTCAGAAGACATATAAGCCCCCTTGCCGCGGACTTTTAAAATGTTTCCGGGCTGGGTTCCTTCGGGAATTTTAAGACGAATTGCGCCGTCAATTGTTTCAACATCAACGCTATCCCCCAAAATTGCCTGCGATAATCTAATCGGCATCTGCATCACTATATTGTCGCCGTGGCGGCGAAAAATCTTATGCGGCAAAACATGAATATTTATATAAAGATCGCCGGGAACCCCTCCTTGAAATGATGCCTCGCCCTTACCGGTAATTTTCAAAATCTCGCCGTCTCTTACGCTTTTGGGAATAAAAATTTCTAACCGTTCTTGCGCCGGATGAACTCCTCTCCCCCTGCATTCAGGACATAATTTTTCCGCTTTTTTACCGCTTCCCCCGCAGTCGGAACAAGCCGCGACTTGCGTGAAAGAACCTAAAAACGTTCGCTTGGTTTTTTGAACATTGCCCTTGCCATGGCAGGTCAGGCAAGTTTTCAATTCGCTTCCCGCCTCGGCCCCGGAACCATTGCAACGGCCGCATTTTGCTATCTTGGACAATTCTATTTCTTTTTTGGCGCCCAAAATTGATTCTTCAAACGGAATTTCCAAATCTATCCGGATATCTTTGCCGCGCCTTTCGCGGGCCCTTGTCCGGGATGAACCCCCAAAAGCTCCGCCCAGAAAATCCTCAAAAATGTCGGAGAAATCAAATTCGCCAAAACCGCGGCCTTGCTCAAAACCGGCTCCGCTCCCGCCAAAATCAAAACCAAATCCGCCGGGCCATTCAAATCCGCCTTGATGCTGTCCGCCTTCAAAAACGCGCCCGAACTGATCGTATTGCGAACGCTTTTTATCATCAGCCAAAACCTGATACGCCTCATTGAGCTCTTTGAAGCGCGCTTCATCTCCGCCTTTATCCGGATGATGTTTATGCGCAAGCTTGCGATACGCTTTTTTTATTTCGTCCTTGGTGGCGTTCCGGGGAACGTCAAGGGTTTTGTAGTAATCCTTTGCCATACATTATAAATTTTACAATGTTAGTCTTTCAACTTCAATCTGCTGTTTCTCACTCCTTAAAATTTTACTAAATACCAGAATTTTAATCAACAAAAATGCGGCAATCATGCTGATATAATACAATGGCAAAGTCAGGGCCTTGATGGCGAAAAAGAAAGCAAGAGCCGACGCATACGGCAAGTAAAATTTGTAAGGGTCTAAAAAAACTCTGAGATAACGGCTAATCGTATCATAAAACAAATCAATCGCTCCCTCTTTTCCTCCGGCTTTTACACCGTATTTTTTATTAAGTTCCAAGAGAAAAGACTGGCGAAGGGCATTTAATTCTTTTGCAGGGAGTTGGGAAATCTGCAAGCCCTGGCTTTTTAACTGCTCCTGGAGGATGCCGTTCAGCAATTCGTCCACTGTGGTTTTTGAGCTGATTTTGGGGAAAGAAAAACCCGTTATGGAGACAAGCGGCCCCTGCATTTTTTCCAAAATTAAAGTGAAGGCCGATTTTGGCAGAAGGGTTGAAATCACTTTTTCCTCGGTAAGCTGCGAGAAAAAGAACACCGAAATTATCAAAGAGGCAACCGTGAAATAAAGCGGCAAGCCGGCTTTAAGGGTTTTGGTCAAACTAAAACTCAAAGAAAAAAGATATTCTTTGCGAATGTGGCGCGCGGCAAAAAACGCGCCGCCAACACTCAAAATAAGGGTCAAAATACTCACAATATTGGCGGGCATGAAAAAATAAGGCGCGCCACTTCCAATCATCAACGCCGGATAAACCAAATAATGATTTCTTATGAAAAGGGCCGCGATTGCGAAAAAAACCGAGGCCAAAATAAGCGCGATAAACGGCAACAAAAACTTCTTGTAAGTTCCGAATTCCCCGGCCGCAACCAACGGCATAATTTTATACCACAACCAAAAAGCGGCAATGCTTACACACATCGTCAAAACCGCAAATACGATTTCTTTAGGATTTATTTTATTCAATAATGTAATTATATCATCCGGTTTTATATCTTTCAATTTTAAAAATATTATTTCAAAATTCTTGAAGGGTTGGCTAGAAATTTCCCGAAAGCCATTAATCCTTTATCAATATCTCGTAAACTAATTTTGCGCTCTTTAGAAACTTTGAGAACAAATTCTCTATATCTCCAATAATCTTCGGGGTTCTTTGGTTTATCAACTATTTCTTTTTTTATTATGAAAGTAAAAGCCCTAAAAACGTGTTGATCAAATATCGGATATTCTTCCGGCTTACAAATATGCATTAAGAAAATCTGATAGATTAAACCAAACGGAAAAAATCTTTTGGAAAAATCATACAAGACCCTTTGATCAGAATTTGATTTTCTAAATTTTAATATATCTTCTTTTTTTTCTTTAATTAAGTTTATTTGTTTCTGAAACACCTTAAAATAGTATTTTCCCATTTTCCAAAGCCATAATTTATCCAATGCGTCGGCTTTTAAAAAACCCTCTTTGCTAATATAACGATAATAAAACTCTTCGTCCGGATTTTGACTATCATTATAAAATTGCGACCAAAATTCAATGAATTTTTGCAAACTTAATTTATTCATTTTTTTATTCTCTGTACTGAGCAAAAATAGCTTTTGAAACAATGGGAGGACGCGAACAATTTCCTTTTTTTCACATGAGCAATCATAACTTTTTTCAACAATGGGAGGCGAAGTTTGCTTGGTCCGCCTTAGGCGGAAACTTCGCCGACCCTTAGTCCGTTTCGTCGCTGGACGAAACGGACGGGTTGAAAAGGTTATGATTGCGAGTCGTCCTTTTTCTCCTCAAACTCCGCTTCTTTAACGTTGTCATCCTTTTTAGCTTCGCCGGAAGGCGGAGTTTGTTTGTACAATATCTCCCCTATTTTTTGCATTGCGGAAGAAAGGTCTTGCGACGCGCGTTTGATTGCTTCCGCGTCGGTTCCTTTCAAACTTTCCTTTAAAGAATTTATCTTTAACTCAATATCAGTTTTGGTATCCGCTGGAACTTTGTCGCCGGCATCGCGCAAGGCTTTTTCCGCGGTATAAATCAATGTATCGGCAACATTACGCACATCGGCTAACTCCCGCTTTTTGCGGTCTTCCTCGGCGTGAAGCTCGGCATCTTTCTTCATTTTTCCAATTTCTTCTTTTGAAAGAGAGGTTGATGCCTCAATTCTTACTGATTGCTCTTTGCCTATTGCCTTATCCTTGGCCTTCACGGATAAAACTCCATTCGCGTCAATGTCAAAAGTAACTTCAACCTGCGGAATTCCGCGCGGAGAAGGCGGAATGCCATCCAAAATGAACCGCGCAAGAGTTTTATTATCCGAAGCCATTTCCCGCTCTCCCTGCAAAACATGAATTTCAACAGAAGTTTGGCTGTCAGCCGCCGTGGAAAAAATCTGAGATTTGGCAGTTGGCACGGTCGTATTTCTTTCAATAATTTTTGTCATCACTCCGCCAAGCGTTTCAATGCCCAAATTAAGAGGCGTTACATCAAGCAAAAGCACGTCTTTCACTTCGCCCTGCAAAATTCCTGCTTGCACAGCAGCGCCCAAAGCCACAACCTCATCTGGGTTAATGGATTTATTCGGCTCTTTGCCAAAAAGTTTTTTAACCGCTTCAATTATCGCTGGCATTCTTGTCTGCCCGCCAACCAGAACTATTTCATCAATATCCTGAATGGTGAAACCGGCGTCTTTAACCACGTTTTTGGTAATTTCAATTGACTTATCAATCATATCTCGCACCAAATCTTCAAGTTTGGCGCGGCTGAAACGCATAACCAAGTGTTTGGGCCCTTCGGCTCCGGAAGTGATAAACGGAAGATTAATTTCCGTCTCGGGAGTGGTTGAAAGTTCGTGCTTGGCTTTTTCCGCGGCCTCTTTCAGACGCTGCAGCGCCAAAATGTCTTTTGACAAATCAATCCCCTCTTGTTTTTTAAATTCATCCGTAATCCACTTGATTATTTTTTGGTCAATGTCGTCTCCGCCAAGATGCGTATCGCCGCCAACCGCTTTCACTTCAATGGTGTCTGCCGTTACCTCAAGCACGGATAAATCAAAAGTCCCTCCGCCAAAATCATAAACCACAATCTGTTCATCTTTCTTTTTATTGAATCCGTAGGCTAAAGCCGCGGCCGTCGGCTCATTCAAAATCCTGCGGACCTTGAACCCCGCGATTTCTCCGGCCGCCTGCGTCGCCTTTCTTTGCGAATCGTCAAAATAAGCCGGCACCGTGATTACGGCCTCAATAATTTTCTCGCCGAGTTTCTCCTCCGCGTCCTGCTTGATTTTCTGCAAGACCATTGCCGAAATTTCTTCCGGCCTCCACATCTTGTCATTCATTTTAATCTCTACTCCGCCATTTGAAGATTCCTTCAGCTCGTAAGGAAGCCATTCTTTGTCGCGTTTAATCTCGGTATCGGTAAATTTACGGCCAATGAGCCGCTTGATGGAAAACAAAGTGTTTTTGGGATTGGTGACCGCTTGGCGTTTTGCAAGCAATCCAACCAATCTGTCGCCTGATTTTGAAATAGCGACAACCGAAGGGGTAGTCCTTGCCCCTTCTTTATTTTCAATAATTTTCGGCTCGCCGCCTTCTATCACAGCCATTGCCGAATTAGTTGTTCCGAGATCTATGCCTAATATCTTCGCCATATTTCTTTATTATTTGTTATCTTTTTAATTTTTAAATTTTGATATTTTAACCCTTGCCGGCCTTAACACTCGTCCGCGGAATAAATAACCTTTTTGAATTTCCTGAATGATTGCGCCAAGCGGCTTGTCCGATTCTTCCTCGCCAACGCTTTCGTGCCTTTCGGGATTAAATTGTTCGTCCGGCCCGATTTTTATCGGCTCTAGTCCGCGTTTTTTTAAAATATCTTCAAACTGGGAGCGAATCAGCAAAACCCCTCTTTCAATTTCCGGCGGAAGATTGTGTCCGACTGCCAGGTCAAAACTGTCCAAAACCGGCAGTAATTCATCAATCAGTCCGACTGACAAAAATTGAACCATTTCTTCCGCTCTTTTTGTTTCATCTTTTTTGTAATTGATGAAGTCCGCTTTTGAACGCTGCCACCCGTCGAGATATTCCTTTTTTTCTCCTTCGCATTTCTTCAATTCATCCTTTAATTTTTTTGTTTTTTTCTGCAAATCAGGCAAATCCCCTTCCTCGTCTGGAATCAATTCAATCTCCGCATCTTTTTTATTTTCTTC
>Ga0265296_1002589_pt1 | contig 17926 bp, 10 predicted proteins | sample MunlanPumphouse1_FD_189073 | JGI IMG/M metagenome (GOLD analysis project Ga0265296, IMG submission 189073) | Groundwater microbial communities from a municipal landfill in Southern Ontario, Canada - Pumphouse #1 | ecosystem: Environmental > Aquatic > Deep subsurface > Groundwater | place...
TCATTTCAAACGGCTATGATTACGATCTGATTAATGATGATGCCTTACAAAATATGGCCAAAATCGAAGATGGGAAAATTAAAATTCAAAATATTGAATACAAACTGCTTATCCTTCCCAATGTAGAGACTATTCCGTTGAAAACGCTCCAATTCATTGAAAAATATGTTGATATGGGTGGCGTGGTTATTGCGTTGGAACGTTTACCCGAAAGCTCAACGGGTTTTATAGATTACAAACAAACAGACGCAAAGGTAAAAGAGCTAACAAAAAATTTATTCAATAAACCAAAACTTACGGCTGGCAAAACTGATAATCCATATGGTCTTAATGAACCTAAAATCGGAGAAGGTGTAATAATGAATCCTTACGGGAAAGGGAGGAGCTATCAACTAAAGAATGTAATAGACCGTCAGATATGGTGGGATAAACGGAGCAGCACACTCGATCCTTTTCTGGAGACTATCCGTAAACATATTGCCCCTGATTTTGGGATCGATTTTGCCTTTGAAGGTATACGTAAAAACGAAGGACTAGCCTTTATTCACCGGAAATTGGCAGAAAAGGATATTTATTTTGTTTCCAATATCCAGGATAAACAGAGTGCCATACCTGTAACTTTCCGCGTGAAAAACAAAGTGATACGGAAATGGAATCCATATACAGGTGAAATCACTCCAATTCTCAGCTTTAGCGAATCAAAAGATGGAATTGCAGTTCCTCTCATCCTGGCTCCTTATGAATCGATGTTTGTCGAATTCTCTCCCGGTGAACCTGAAACATATGTAACAAAAACAGATTTTTATCAAATTACCGAAGCAAAGAAGAATGAAATAAAGGCCTATGCTTTGCAAAATGGAACATACTTCACTTCTATAAAATCTCATAACGGTGAGAAAAAAATAACATCAGTGGTTTCAGGAATTCCAGCGCCATATCTGATCTCCGGAAAATGGAAAATTGAACTGAAAGGCAATGAATTTCCGCTTTTTGTCAAACAGTCTGATTTTCTGTATTCATGGACAGATGACCCATTAACCAGAAATTTCAGTGGAACAGGCCGATACGAAATAAACTTTAAACTTTCATCCGACTACATCAAAAAAGAGCTCAAACTATTTCTTGATGTAGGAAAAGTAGGGAATATTGCTGAAGTGAGTTTAAATGATAAAAATGTTGGTACCGCCTGGATGCGAGATCAAAAACTGGATGTAACTGAAGTTGTAAAAGAAGGTGACAATAAATTAGTAATTTTGGTTACCAACACGTTGATCAATCGGGTTTCGGCAATAAAAGAACCGCCACCTATACCCGAAGATATTGTTTCGCGATTTGGAAACGGTGCAATAAATTCAGAAATTCCCCGGGAATTTGGATTTAAGCCATTACCAGCCTCGGGTTTGATGGGACCTGTACAAATAGTGCCGGTAAAAGTAGTTACAGCTAATTTTTAAAGCAAACTATGGGAAACATCAAAGATTGACCGGTTTTAAAAAATTCGGGGGCAAAATTAGGCTTTTTAAAATCGTGTATTAAATTTGTGCCAAACAACGACACAAAAAAATAGTTTTTAGAGGTGCCCTGTAGATATTTAACGCTTAATAAGTTACAATCATGATGAGGTTTTTTCTCGTTTGTTTCGGTATTCTGCTATCAGTTCCATCCTTTACTCAGGATAGAACATTTGACCTGATGCCTGTACCCCGGACCATTAAGTCCACGGCAGATCGTTGTCGCATTACAAAGAGCTTTACAATTGGGGTGACCGGTAATCCCGGCGATCGTGTGTATAAAGAAGCAACACGTGCATTGCGCCGATTGGATAACCGGATGGGATTTTTCTTTAAGCAAGGGAACATTACATCAAAAGACAATAACACCTTCGCAAGCTTACTTGTTGAGGTAAAACGACCGGCTGAACTCAGATTATATGAAGATGAGAGCTATCAGCTGTTTTCATGTGCAAAACAGGTTAAGATTGTTGCCAACACCGATTTAGGAGCTATTCGAGGCTTAGAAACGCTTCAGCAATTACTAAGTGTTGATGATGCCGGCTATTATTTCCCTGGCGTTGATATTAGTGATGCTCCCCGTTTTCCCTGGCGCGGTCTTCTGCTCGATATTACCCTTCACTGGATGCCAATGGATGTGGTTAAGCGCACACTCGATGGAATGGCAGCTGTAAAGATGAATGTCTTACACCTGCACCTTACAGAAGATCAGATGTTTGGGATTGAGTCAAAAGTATTTCCACGCCTGCACGAAGTTGGAGCTGAAGGGAATTATTATACCCAGGAGGATATTAAGGAAGTTATTACCTATGCAGATCAACGTGGCATCCGTGTGGTGCCTGAGTTTGATATACCTGGTCATTGCACGTCATGGCTCAAGGCCTACCCTGAATTGGCAAGTGTGAAAAGAGACTATGAATTGCAGCGATATTTCGGCGTGTTCGACCCTGCATTGGATGTTACAAAAGACTATACATACGAATTTCTGGATAAGCTCTTTATCGAGATGTCACAGCTTTTTCCAGATGAGTATTTTCATATTGGAGGCGATGAAAATACGGGCAAGGATTGGGATCGTAACCCCAATATAAAAGCCTATATGAAGAAGAAGGGTATGAAAACGTATCGTGAATTGGAAACAGAATTCATACAGCGTTTGTTGCCTATTTTGCAAAAAAATGGTAAAAAGATGATGGGATGGGACGAGATATTGAGGCCTGGGGTTCCACATGATATTATGATCCAATCATGGCGCGGCACAGAATCGCTTGTTGAGGCTGCACAAAAAGGATACACCGGATTATTATCTACAGGTTATTATATTGATCTCATTCAGCCTGCCGACTTTCATTATCTGGTCGATCCGATACCTGCCAATACTGTCCTTACAGTGGAGCAGCAAAAGTTCATTGTGGGTGGAGAAGCCACCATGTGGACCGAGCATGTTACTCCGGAAACGGTTGACTCGCGTATATGGCCACGCACGGCAGTCATTGCCGAAAGGTTGTGGTCTGCTTCAACGGTTACGAATGTTGATGATATGTACCGAAGGTTAGACCAGATAAGTCTCTTGCTCGAAGGTCTTGGCTCTACGCATATTAAAAATAAAGGTATGCTCATGCGCAGACTTGCAAATTCATATGATACAAAAACATTGGAAGTGCTCGTTGACGTAATAGAACCACTAAAAATTTATGAACGCAATGCAGGGGATACAATGTATACAGTTTTTTCGCCTTACACTAAAATTGCGGATGTAGCTACACCCGATCAAAAAGTGGCGCGCGAGTTCAGAAAAAATGTCTCAATCTATTGCACGACAAGAGATACCCTATTAGAAAAGAATATCATTGAGCATCTTCATCTTTGGAAAGCGAATCATGCCAGTTTCCTGGAATTGATCAAAAGATCACCGGTATTGAAGGAAGCAGCCGGACTTTCTGAAAACCTTTCGAAGATTGCAAATGTAGGTCTCCAGGCAATCGGCTATTTGAATAATCATTCTTCGCCACCCAGGGGTTGGAAAGGTGAAACCCTGAAGATCACAAAAAAGGCTAAGGAACAGGGTGGACGATGCGACCTCCAGGTGGTTACGGCTATCGAAGAATTAGTTAGTACAGCAGGCAAGTAGGCTTACGAATCAGCCTGATGGCTGTTTTAATGTTCGGTAAAAGAAACCATGATTTGTGATTAGTCAAGACAATAGTCAATTAATTATTGATAAATGAAAAAAGTTGCCCTGGTTGGTTTCGGCTTTATGGGATTAACCCATACAATCAATATTCTTAAAAATAAACACCTTCAATTGGTTGCCATTGTTGATAAAAACATCGAAAATATTGAGAAGAATCTCAGGGACCAGGTTGGTAATTTTTCGACCGGGAGTATTTCAAAAGAGTCGCTCAGTGGAATAAAGATGTATTCAACTTTGGATGATTGCATCCTTCATGAACGTACGGATGCATTCTTTATTTGTGTGCATACCGACCTCCATTTTGAGATGGCTGAAAAGGCCTTAAGTGCCGGCAATCATGTATTCCTGGAAAAACCATTTTGTTTGGAAATACCACAGGGAGAAGCATTGATTAAGCTTGCCAGGCAGTATAATCTTCTGCTGATGGTGGGCCATGTAGTGCGCTTTATGCCAGCCTACCGGCAGTTAAAACATTGGATAAGTTCGGAAGAATTCGGTGCGTTAAGATTCCTCTCCCTTTCAAGGTATTCAGGACTGCCGTTATGGGGTCAATGGAAAGAAAAACAGCTCGCTTTCGGGTCATCAGGTGGCGCCTTATTCGACCTGGTAATTCATGACATTGACTTTGTACTTTCTGTACTAGGACAACCGGATACTATCAGAAGCATAATCCTGCCAGGAAAACTGAGTAACCAGGATTATGTAAGCGCATTCTGGAGGTATAGTAATTCAGGTGTTGAAGTTAAGATTGAGGGTAGCAATTCCTTCCATTCTACTTTTCCTTTTCAGGCAGGGTTTTCTGCACAATTTGAGAAAGCAAGTGTTTTGTATACCAGCTTAAAACCAGAAACCATTAGTATTTCAACAGACATTGAAACAAAACATGTGCCTGCAGGCGATGCAAATGAAGGGTTTAGCAGCGAAGTCGAATACTTTACTTCATGCATGGAAGCAAAGACTTCGCCTATTGAATGCACCCCCGAGTCGTCACTTCTAACCATTCAAATCTGTTATGATCATTTAAAAACAAAAAAAATCTAAAACATAACTTACTTAACTGAGATGAAAGAAGAAAAATTAGCCCTTTTAGGAGGACAAAAAACAATTGACCGTAGCTTTCCATGGCCCATTTTTGATGAGGCAGAAGTGAATGCTGTAGCCGAAATTATCAGGAGCGGTGAATGGGGAAATCCAAATTGTGATGGATATGTCGCATCCTTTGAGAAGGAATTTTCCGAATTCTGCGGAGCGAAATATGCTGTTAGTTGTGTAAACGGCTCTGTTGCCCTGCGCCTGGCACTTATGGCATGTGGAGTGCGTCCTGGCGACGAAGTAATTGTTCCGCCTTATACCTTTATTGCCACTGCATCAATAGTGATGGAAGCTAATTGTGTTCCGGTGTTTGCCGATATAGAGCCGGATACCTACAACCTCGATCCGGTGGCTGTTGAAAAAGCAATCACAGCGCGTACTAAGGCAATCATCCCAGTGCATTTCGCAGGGCAGGCCTGTAATATGGATGCCCTGATGGCTATAGCCAGGAAACATAAACTGAAAGTTATAGAAGATGCCTGTCATGCGCACGGTGGCGAATACAAAGGGAAGAAGCTTGGCAGTATTGGCGATGCAGGTTGCTTCAGCTTTCAGTCATCAAAAAATCTTACCAGTGGTGAAGGAGGGATAGTGGTAACAAACAACAAGGAAATTTTTGATCTGGTAAATTCCCTGCACAACGTCGGGCGTATAGTGGGAGGACAATGGTACGAACACCACAATCTGGGTTGTAATTACAGAATAACACAGATCCAAGCAGTACTTTTATCTCAACAGTTAAAGCGCCTTGAAGAACAAACTCAGTTGCGAAATAAAAACGGGGTTTACCTCAATTCGCTGCTTGAAAAAATTGAAGGTATTTCACCCCTTACACGTGGACATGGAGAGACTCTGCATACCTACCATTTGTTTATCTTCAGGTACGACAAATCGAAATTTAGTAACCTGCCAAAAGTCGAATTTGCCAAAATGCTGGCAGCCGAAGGAGTTCCTTCCTTTATGGGCTATCCGGAACCCCTGTATAAGCAGCCGGTATTTCAGAAAAAGAATATTTTCTGTTATGCAATTCCCGAATATGTTGATTACACGAATGTGTGCTGCCCGGTTACTGAAAAGGCCTGTTATGAAGAAGCCGTCTGGATCCTGCAGCATGCCATGCTTGGAACAAAAGAAGATATGGAGAAATTTGCTGAAGGGATTCTCAAAATACAGCGAATTGTTTGCAATCATTTAACCTAACAGATAAAATCTATGAATCACGGGACCCTTAATGAAAACAGCAGGCGATTGATTTCGCTGGATGCTTTTCGTGGAATTACAATAGCAGCAATGCTTTTAGTGAATTTCCCCGGTAATGGGGGACATGTTTATGCACCCCTTAAGCATACTCACTGGAATGGAATAACACCCACGGATTTGATTGCTCCATTCTTTTTATTTATTGTGGGTGTTGCCATTGCTTTTGCCTATACAAAAAGGCTGGATGCCGGCATGAGTTCTTCAAAGATGTACCCCAGACTTATTGGCAGGTCTCTGAAGATATTCGCGGTTGGAATGTTCTTAAATATTTTAGGATTAATCCCTGATTTTAATTTTGCAGATATTCGCTACACCGGCACATTGCACAGGATCGCCATCGTATTCCTGGTTTGCGGTTTCCTTTTCCTGAATACACGTTGGAAAACGCAAGCCATCATAGGAGCTGTGGTCCTAATCGTTTACTGGCTTGCAATGACTCTTATTCCTACCCCGGGCTATGGCAAAGTAATGTTAGAACCTGGAATAAATCTGGCGGCTTGGATTGATAGTAAATTTCTGCCTGGTAAAATGTGGCAGGGAAACTGGGATCCGGAAGGAATATTAAGCACATTCCCTTCCATTGTTACAGGTATCACAGGTATGTTGGCCGGAACATTATTATTGAAAGTAAAATCACAGGAATACAAGGTGATCTATCTGTTTACCATCGGATTTATAGCAACCATCGTTGGGGTAGTCTGGAACTGGATTTTCCCGTTAAATGAAAATCTATGGACCAGCTCTTTTGTCCTGTTTACATCAGGAATGGCTTGTATGACGCTTGCAGCTTCAATCTTTCTGGTTGATATTCTTCAATATAAGAAATCTGCGCAATTTGGCGTGATATATGGATCCAACGCAATAACCATTTATGTTCTGGCTGATATTTTCGCGCTGCTGTTTTATGGGCTTAAAATTGCAGGAAGCAGTTTAAATGAACATTTCTGTAATTTTTTCACATCCATTGTTGACGCGCCTAAATTCGTGAGCATGGTCTATGCGCTGATGTATGTAGGTGTGTTGTTTATTCCTGCCTACATCCTGCATAAGAAAAATATTTTTATCAAATTGTAATTGCACATTTAAGTTCCCTTTTATGAACTCACCCACTGCAACCAATAAGAATGGATATATTTTATCGATCAGCATTATTGGGGCATTATTTTTCATTTTCGGCTTTGTAACGTGGCTCAACGGGATATTAATTCCATACCTCCAGATTTCCTGCGAGCTGACTAACTTTCAGGCAGTATTTGTAGCCTTTGCATTTTACATTTCCTATGCATTAATGGCATTGCCATCTTCATGGATTCTGGTGAAAACCGGATTCAAGTCGGGCATTATGCTGGGCCTGATAATTATGGCTGTGGGAACCCTGATCTTTGTTCCTGCTGCCTTGCTCCGAACCTTTCCGATTTTTCTGATAGGATTGTTTGTTATGGGAACCGGGCTGGCGATTCTACAAACCGCTGTAAATCCATACATTACGATTCTCGGACGGAGAGAGACTGCGGCGGTGCGTTTCAGTATCATGGGAATCTGCAATAATCTGGCCGGCGCCATCGGCCCTCTGATTCTCGCTTATTACATTCTGAACGATGGTGATGCTTTTGTTGCCAATCTTAAATCAATGGAACAATCAGCGCAGACTATAGCGCTTGATGGTCTGGCCCGTCGGGTTATCGGACCCTACATAGTTATGACATTGATTCTTTTAGCATTGGGAATTTTTGTAAAGTTCTCCCCATTGCCTGAGATTGATGAAGAGAAGGATGAGGCTGCTGATCATAAACCGGATACAAGGACCAGTATTTTCCAATATCCACATCTGATTCTTGGCGTGGTTGCCTTGTTTTTTTATGTTGGTGCCGAAGTAATAGCTGGAAATACAATTGTTGGTTATGGTCTTTCACTGGGAGTACCCATTGATTCGGCCAAATCCTATACAACCATGGTTATGATAACCATGCTGATTGGTTACGTTCTGGGAATACTGTTGATTCCTAAAGTGGTTTCCTATCACACCGTTCTTATTGTTTCGGCCGTGTTGGGAATGGTATTTACTATTTCAGCCATGATGGTCCCGGTATCATTAACAATAACGCTGCCGCTGGTTAATATTCAGTTACCCTTTACCATTTTATTTATTGCTCTTCTCGGGCTGTCGAATTCACTGATCTGGCCCTCCATCTGGCCTCTTGCCATTCACAACCTCGGTCGTTTCTTAAAATTAGGTTCAGCTTTAATGATTATGGCTATTGCAGGGGGAGCCATACTTCCATTGCTCTGGGGGTATTTGTCCGACATCTGGTCAGCACACCATGCCTATTGGATGCTCGTTCCAACCTACCTGGTAATTCTTTACTATTCACTCTACGGGTACAACGTTCGATACTGGAAAAAAACTAACTGATATGATCAAAAAAGAGGGATATTCTTCCTGGCTTTTTATTGTGTTCCCTTCCATTACCATGTTGCTCGGATGGGGTTTGAGGGGACACATTGGCGGTGGCCCTTTTGGCGCCATGATTCCGGGTGCGCTGGTTGCTCTAAGTTTATCTATGTTATTGGAACTTCCTGCCGGAATGGCTTCCGTGTTTGTGGTTTTTGGTGTTGTTGGCATTGGGTTGGGAGGTGAAATGACTTACGGTCAAACGCTTGGTTTTTTAAAAAATGCGGATACCCAGTGGTGGGGAACCCTCGGAATAACTGTGAAAGGTGCGATCTGGGGTTTGCTTGGAGGAATTGTTTTAGGAATGGGATTGATTTACAACCGCTTACCGAAGAAGACAATAATTATAGGTTTTTTATTGCTGTTAGCTGGAATGTTGATCGGCTTTAAACTCATCAACCAGCCAATGGTTATCTATTTCTCCGATCACGCCAATCCACGTTCGGAATCGTGGGGCGCTCTCCTTGTCGGTGCAATTACTCTTCTGATTTTTCTTAAAAGTAAAATTGAAACTTCAGGTTTTAAAATCATTTTCCGCTTTGCATGTTGGGGATTAATAGGCGGTGGATTAGGTTTCGGGCTTGGCGGCTTTTGGATGGTACTGGGTAGCCATTTGCCAAATGATGTTATTTTTCAAAGCTGGTGGAAAGCAATGGAATTTACTTTCGGTATGTTGCTTGGAGGAGCCCTGGGATATGCAGCGTGGCTCAGCAGGAGGGAAATTGTCACTGAAAAGGAAGATATTACTGCGGAAACAGTCTCAACTTCCAAAACGGTCTTGAAGGAATTTACTGTTATGCTTATAGTAGGCCTTTTGATATTTTGGTTTTTTTCCTTATGGTTAGATCCTATAATAGAGACAGGCAAAGGGTCTAAGGGCTTCTCTATGGTAGGATTAAGAGATATTTCAATACTCCTGTCCAATTTCGCTTTCTTTGGACTAATCATCATCATTGCAGTGATGCGTTTCCCGACTGTTGCCTGGCAAATGGCGATTACCTTAACTTTTTGTCATACAGCAATCGACCTGATCCGCGATTTTTACCCTGACATTACAGCCAACTCTCCATTTACTGCCCGGTTTGCCCTGATTTTTTTAATGACATTAGTTGTCGCTGTGTTGACAGCTTATTTTCAACGGAGGAAAAATATGTTGTATAACATGTTTCTGCTTCTGGTTTGGTCAACAGTCGTTGTTTCTTTTTTAAGATTAGCAATTAATCCCGAAAATTTAAATGTATCAGGTTTGTCTTTTTGCAAAATTGTGTGTGGAAAGTTTATTGTGGATATTATATTCGTGGTTTCTGCTTTTATTGTTTCATGGATTTCAATTCAGAAAATCAGAAAACCTTAAAGGTGAATCCGAAAAAATAATTAAACCTTAAAATAATTAAATGAAAGGAAAAAATCTTTTAATTGGAGGGCTGTTCCTGATTACAGCACAATTAGTATTGCAATCCTGCTCAGGCAGCAATCAACTACCTCAATTGGGCAAGGACAAAATTGAAACGGTTATCGCGGCCATGACCCTCGAAGAAAAAATTGGCATAACCGTGGGCGATGGGAAATTTTTGCCGGCCACTGATCCCAAAACAATAGAACAAGGGTTAGGTATTATTATCGCTAACCAAAATTCAAAAATGGTAATACCGCGGCTTTCCATTATGACTTCTGACCTTACAGATGGACCATCAGGTGTGAACAGAGACCCTCGTCCTGCAGGAGCTACGGATTACTCGTACACCACGGCTTTTCCTACCTCAACATGTCTGGCTGCAACATGGAATACGGAGATGCTGGAGATAGTGGGGAAAGCTTTTGGCAATGAGGTGTTAGAGTACGAATATGATGTTGTACTTATGCCGGCACTAAATCTACATCGTAACCCGAAGTGCGGTCGAAATTTTGAGTACTATTCCGAAGATCCCTTGCTTTCCGGGAAATTATCTGCATCAATCATCCGTGGTCTGCAATCTAATGGGATTGGAGCCACATTAAAACACTTTTTGGCGAATAATCAGGAGACGAACAGAAGAATATATAATGCAGTCATCAGCCAAAGGGCTTTGCGCGAGATTTACCTGCATGGGTTTGAAATTGCAGTTAAAGAAGGTAAACCTAAAGCAATAATGACTTCATATAATAAAGTAAACGGCTACTATACAGCAGAAACACCAGAACTGTTAAATGATATTGTTCGTCAGGAGTGGGGATTTAAGGGACTGTTTATGACCGATTTTGACGGATATGGAAGTGCTGTTGCAAAGGTAAGGGCAGGCAATAATATGCTGATGAGTGGCAGTAAGGAGGAGTATAACGAACTAATGGCTGCACTCAAAGACAAAACTCTTGACGAAAGTACACTCAGCAATAACTTAGTTTACAATATGCAGCTTAAGCTAAATTCGCCATGGGCTAAGGGCTATATCCCATCGCTGAAGCCCGATTTGGAGGCTCACGCAAAGATTGCCAGAGAGGCAGGATCGGAGGGAATGGTGCTGCTTAAAAATGAAAATAAAGCCCTTCCATTTAATGGGGTGAAAACGGTGGCCGTATTTGGTAAAATTTCATACTACCTGATTGAGGCTGGAACGGGCAGCGGGGGTATCAGAAGTAACAAGTATGCTATATCTGTAAACGAAGGACTCAAAGCTTCCGGATTCCACGTTTTGAAAGACCTGGAGGACGCTTATTCGGCTTTTAATGAAAGTATTATAGAAAATAACCTTGTGCCGGATTTCTTCAATAATCCCAAAATGCTTGCCGATAACGGCATTAAAGATGGTAAAGCACCTGCGCACTTCAATAAAAGACTAATACCTTTTCATGATGAAATGATGATGACAAAAGAAAGTATTGAAAAACAAGTGCCCAATTCCGATATTGCCGTTATTACACTTGGTCGTAGTGGTGGCGAAAACTATGAAAATGGCTATATTCCTACTTCTCAGATAGAACTTGACCTCGTGCGCAATGTGTGTGAGGCTTACCATGCTGCTGGGAAAAAGGTGGTGGTGGTACTCAATGTCGGGGGTGTCTGCGAAACAGCGAGCTGGAGAAATTATCCCGATGCAATTCTTTTGGCATGGCAGCCCGGACAAGAGGGTGGATATGTAGTTGCTGATGTATTAAATGGTGCAGTTAACCCCTCAGGAAAGCTGCCTACGTCTTTTCCTGTAAAGTATGAAGACGTACCATCAGCGGGTACGTTCCCTGGAGAGCCAGCGGAAAACCCGGTCAACTCGTTCTATAAGGAGGGTATTTATGTAGGTTATCGCTACTACGATACCTTTAACGTACCTACTGCCTACGAGTTTGGCTATGGGATGTCGTACTCGACCTTCGACTATTCCGACCTGACGGCGAGCAGCACCAGCTTCTCCACCAAAATGATAATTACCGTAATAGTGAAGAACACCGGAACGGTGCCCGGTAAAGAGGTTGTTCAACTATACCTTGCAGCCCCCACTTCGGAGATTGAGAAACCAGTCCAGGAACTAAAAGGATTTGCAAAAACACAGCTGCTACAGCCTGGAGAGAGCCAGCAACTATCTTTTAAACTGGATGCACGTTCCCTTGCTTCCTTCTGGAGCGGAATCAGTGCATGGGTGGCAGATAAGGGCGATTACGAAGTGCGTATCGGTGCATCATCTAAAGATATCCGCCTTAAATCCTCGTTTAATTTGCCCAAAGATATAATTGTAGAAAAAGTACATGACGTGATGTACCCCAACTTTGCAATGAAAGAGCTGAGCCAGTTTAATAAATAGTAACACATGGGAATTAAATTTTTGATATTGATTCTATTGTTTTTTTTCTTTCAGAGTGTTTCGGTGTTTGCTCAGAAGACTGAAGAAAAACCTCTTTACATGGATTACACGAAACCATTTAAAGTACGTGTAGATGATTTGCTTTCACGAATGACTTTGGAAGAGAAATTGTCTCAGATGATGACGCGTACCCCAACTGAACTGACACGCTTTGGAATCCCTGGATATCAATGGGGTGGGGAGGCTGGTCATTGTGTCATCGCCCGTTCAGGTGATGTGGCCACAATATTCCCGCAAGCCATTGCACAGGCCGCCACCTGGAATAAAAAGACCGTTTACGAAGTTGCAAATGCAATGTCGGATGAATCGAGGGCGCGGGTTCACGCGGGAATACCAAAAACCGGCCTTACTTTCTGGGCTCCTGTTGTAGAAATGGCCCGCGATCCGCGTTGGGGAAGGACAGAGGAATGCTATGGTGAAGATCCGTATTTAACTGCTCAGTTGAGCCTTGCCTTTGTAAAGGGACTTCAGGGCAATCATCCCAAGTATTTGAAAACCATTGCGGCACCAAAACATTTTGCGGCGAATAACGAAGAATGGAACCGGCATAACGGTTCTTCCGAGGTTGACGAACAACTATTGCGCGAATATTACCTTCGTCCCTATCAGGTTCTGGTTGAAGAAGGTAAAGTGGAGTCAATAATGGCCGCATATAACAGGCTGAATGGTGTTCCTTGTGCTGGCAATAAGCAACTTTTGACTGATATTCTGCGTAATGAGTGGGGCTTTGACGGGACTATTGTTTCCGATTGTAATGGTATTAAAGATTTGTATGAAGGCCATAAATATGTCGCCAATGTTCAGGAAGCGATTGCACTGGCATTAAATTCCGGGCTTGATTTAGAATGTGGTGATTGTTTTAAAGCATCCCTGGCAGAGGTTGTTGATAAAGGTTTGGTTTCTGAAGCTACGATTGATACAGCTGTACATCGGATTCTTCTCTCTCGTTTTCGTTTAGGATTATACGATCCGGCTGAAATGGTCCCATATACGAAGATTCCTCATTCAGTTGTTGATGGCCCGGAAAATCGTGAGCTTGCGAGGAATTCTGCACATGAGGCCATCGTGTTGTTAAAAAATGAGGGCAATCTTTTGCCATTGGATAAAAATAAGGTCAAATCAGTTGCTGTAATTGGCCCTAATGCAGCTGTTTGTCAAATGGGCGGTTACACAGGGGCTTATTCCAAAGCAGTCTCTCCGCTCGAAGGGATTATTAACAAGCTCGATAGCTCAAAAGTCCATTATATTAAAGGTACGGATATTAAAATTTCACTGCCGGTTATACCAACTGAGTACCTGGTTCCTACTGATTCCAGGTCTGGAGAACATGGTTTACGGGGAGAATACTTCAACAATACAGATTGCTCAGGCGATCCTGTTTTGGTGCGAATTGATCCGGTAATTGATTTTAATTTTGGCAGAGGGGCCCCTGTTCCTGCAATGCCTGTTGATTATTATTCTGTGAAATGGACAGGCCGGTTTATTGCACCGGTTTCAGGCACATATTTTATTGGTGGGGATTTTGACGATGCTATTCGACTTTATTTCGATGGCAAAAAGATTATCGACAAAACGAATAACAGAAACCGGTCATCTGATGCTGTGAAAATTGAAATAGAGTCTGGAAAACAATATGACCTGCGAATTGAATATACCGAACAATGGTATAATGCTGCAGTCAAACTATGGGGTGCACCTCAAAATTCCGATAAATTCAGAGAGGCAGTAGAGGCTGCCCGAAATGCGGATGTGGCTATTGTGGTTTTAGGGACTGATGAGAGCGTTGAAAAAGAAGGCGTTGACCGTTCAGACCTAGAATTACCTGGTGATCAGGAAGATTTGGTTAAGGCAGTGTATAAAGCCAATCCTAAAACTATCGTGGTTTTACAGAATGGAAGTGCGTTATCTGTTAACTGGCTGAAGGAGAATGTCCCTGCAATTCTTGAAACATGGTACAATGGTGAAGAAGCAGGCAATGCCCTTGCCGATGTAATCTTCGGAGATTTTAATCCCGGAGGAAGGTTACCACTAACGTTCTATAAATCAGTTGAAAAATTTCCCTCAATAAGCGATTATGATATCCGAAAAGGGCGGACTTACATGTATGGAAATAGCGTTAGTGACAAATCACAAATTAGTGAGGTATTATATCCTTTCGGGTATGGGCTCAGTTATACTCAATTTACATATGGAAAATTGCAGGTTACATCCAAAAAAATTGACGCGGCAGGAAATATAACTGTAAAAATTGCCGTGAAAAATGTTGGTGACCGCTTTGGAGATGAAGTAGTACAACTTTATGTAAGGGAGGAAAAATCCAGTGTTCGCAGACCTGAAAAACAACTGGTTGGCTTTGAGAGAATCTCGCTGAAGTCCAATGAAAGTAAAACGGTTGAGTTTGTTTTTCCGACTAAAGATTTGGCTTTTTGGGATGTACACAAAAAATCTTTTGTCGTCGAACCGGGGGTATTTACGATAATGGCCGGTAGTTCTTCTGCGGATATAAAATCCACTAAACAGTTTAAAGTAATCAAGTAGTTGTGCCACTGTGAAATATGAGTCGTTTTCAGACAGAGCCAATCTAAAACTAATAATTGATGTTGATGGTAATGATCAGAATTTTCAGCCAAATATGTATCGACAGTGAAGTGATAGATTCGTTAAGGATAAAATTAAGTTGTTTTGACAATCTTTTATAAACCAATTGACCATGAAAAATTTAAATAAGCTTATTGTTCTCTTATGTATTGTTGCAGCTTCGGGATGCACCAGGCAAAAAGAACCGGTTGATTATGTTGATCCTTTTGTGGGAACTTCCGGTAACCGTTGGATGCTTTTCCCCGGACCATGTATGCCTTTTGGGATGGTAAAGTTAAGTCCGGACAATACCGACGATTACAGGATGGATGCTGGCTACGAATATAAAAATAATAGTGTTACCGGGTTCAGTCATGTCCATGAATGGAAGATGAATAGTTTTTTAACTATGCCGGCAACGGGGGAAATAAAGATATTGCCAGGCAAAAAAGACGATCCTCCTGGTACGGGATACCGCTCAAGAATTAACCATGATACCGAACAGGCTTCTCCGGGATATTATTCCGTTTTATTAGAAGATTATGGAATAAAAGCAGAATTAACGGCAACTACACGTGGAGGATTTCAACGGTATACTTTTCCTAAAAAAGTAAACGGGCATATACTTTTCGACCTGCAGGTTCCGGAAGAAGATAGAATGAAAATAATCGAAGCTTCTATAAAGAAAGTTAGTGATACAGAAATTGAAGGGTATGTGAGACGTATTGGTGGTGGGAGACGTCCCTGGAATGAATATATCCTCCATTTTGTTGCCCGATTCAATCGTCCTTTTGAATCGATGGGTGGATGGCAGGGAATAGATATTTTGAATGAAACGGATGAAGTTCGCGTAACTGAAAACTCGGATATCGGGGCATTCCTGAAATTTAAGTTAGGTAAAGATCCAGTAGTTTTAATCAAAACAGGTATTTCATACGTGAGTACAAAGCAGGCAAGGTTGAATATGGAGACAGAGATGGATAAGTATAAGTGGAATTTTGATGCTGTTCATAAAAATGCAAGAGATACATGGAATAATCTGTTGGGAAAAATAAAAGTGGAAGGAAGGTCGGAGACCGACAAAGTGAAATTTTATACCAACCTGTACCATTCTTATAGTGCCCGCACAATTTATAGCGATGTAAACGGGAAATGAGTGAAGTCGTTACTCGAGATCTATGATAAGGGTGGATGGCTGCCAAAAGGAAAAGATTTAAATTTAAAGAAATGCTTAATCGTGTTGAAAACAATTGATGTTTTACTATAAGAGAAAATCTATGAAAAGAGCATGTGTATTTTTTATACTGATGTGTTTAATTACAGCGATACCTGTTCTTGCTGAACCATTTAAAGCAGGTGTTGCTATTCGAAAAATTACGCCTGATCCTTTGATCCCGGTATCGGGTGGAGTTGGAATCCCCAGTCCGGTAACTATGAAGAAAGGCGATCTCTTCATACGCGCACTTGTATTGGAGAAGGGTGATGTTCGTGTCGCAATTGTTGGCATTGATAATCTGGGGTGGCCGGCTGCATTAGGAGATAAAACCCGTAAATTAGTCAATGGTATTCCTCCTGGAAACATCATAATCGGTGCAACACACATTCACAGTGCCCCGGATGCATATGGTTTTACAGATGAAAATGGGAATATGGGTGCCAATATGGAATACCTGGAATGGTGTGTACAGCAAATGGCTGATGCGATAAATGAAGCTATTGAGCACCTGGAACCCGCTGAACTTAAAACTGCAGTTGGAGAAGCAAAAGGGAAAATAGCTTACAATTATTACGCAGATAAACTTTACGATCCTCGCTGTGGTGTTATCCAGACTATAGCAAAAACCGGAAAAAACAAAGGCAAACCAATAGCAACTTTGGTCAACTATGCCATTCATCCCGAGGTGATAGGTCCCGAACAAGGCATACTGTCTCCCGATCTTTGTGGCCCTTTGTATGATCGTGTCGAAAAGATGGGGGGAGGTGTTGCTATTTTCATGGGTAGCACCCAAGGTGGAATGGTGACAGCAGACATACGAAAGGAAGGAGGAGGTGAGGAAAAAACATGGGAGGAATGTATCCGGATCGGAGAACTACTGGCCGATGAAGCTTTACGAATAATCAATGAAGTCAAAGTTCAGGAAAACCCAGGTCTTTATTGTGCTGCAAAAACCATTCAATTCCCAATAGAATCTGAAATGATGCGATTAATTTTAAAAAATTCTCCTTTAGATTATAAGGTAGATGATAATTATAATGTTACTACTCAAGTGAATTTAGTGAACATTGGCACTGCTCAGATTTTAACCGTTCCCGGAGAAGCTTTACCCAATATTGGCTACTATATCAAGAGAAACATGAACAGCAATCAGCCATTTCTTTTTGGAAATACAAATGATGCTTTTGCTTATATGCTGACAAAAGTAGATTTTAACAGCTTTACACGATATAATTATGTAAGTCGGACCAGTTTGGGTGAAATGACCGGAGAGATATTCATTGAGGAAGCCCTGAAAATGGTGAAATCACATCCAAAACCAGATAAATAATAAGCATGAAACGAATGAAAATAATATTAAGGTACCTGATATATGGGATTTTATCTCTGCTGTTAATCTCATTATTGGTGATTTTGGGCATTTTCATCAGGTATAAGAGTACTGTCGATGTAAAGCCGGGGCAGTTGCATGTTTCTGCCAAACCGGGGGAAATGGGACAATGGGTCAATCCTTTTATCGGCACTGGTGGTTTCCCAACTTATACCAGTGGTGACGATATTCCGGGGGCAACGCTTCCTTTCGGGATGGTTCGGTTGAGCCCCGATACAGAATTCTTTCTTGGTTCCTATTTTGCCGAAGGAAAGACGATTAGTACTGCCGGATATTATTATGGCGATAACAAAATAATCGGATTCAGTCATACACGGTTGATAGGTACCGGAGCATATGAAGGAGGACACTTCAGAGTTGTTCCTGCCATCAGTGATAACGGGCTGAAGAATTATCGGAAAGGG
>Ga0265296_1002591_pt1 | contig 17915 bp, 19 predicted proteins | sample MunlanPumphouse1_FD_189073 | JGI IMG/M metagenome (GOLD analysis project Ga0265296, IMG submission 189073) | Groundwater microbial communities from a municipal landfill in Southern Ontario, Canada - Pumphouse #1 | ecosystem: Environmental > Aquatic > Deep subsurface > Groundwater | place...
GTTCTTGATATTTTCCAGTCCCACCGCGTTGCTCGTCGTCTGTGTGGCGCTATGGCCACACATTCCTCCTTGCTCCTTGCGGATACTGGAAAATATCTTAGAACGCGACAGGAAATTATCTTTTAGATGGGTTCCGCAAAGTCGTAGTCGAAATTATGAGGTCTTAACAGGAAAAATCTTTACGCAGTGGGTCTAATGAATCAATTTTAATAGTTCATTTTCTGCCGCTACTGGATCGGTAAAGAATTTAAATCCATATTTCTCCGCTTCTTGCTGATAGCGCGCCCGTTCGCAATTCCAAAATGCTTCGGCTTCCTTGATTTGTAATTCTTTTGTATTACCCCATCGAGGATCTTGTTTATTTCGCTCCAAAATTATCTCAAATGATTCTCCTAATAGCGCTATTCCGGAAAAATCAAGATCGCGACGCGCCAAATGCGGCAAGATATTTACACCCTCAAAAATAGAGGACTTTTTGGTTTTTTGTATTTCCCTAATCTTCTCCAAAAACTTTGGCCAAAATGCTTCTGACTGATTTACGAGATTCGTCCATTGATCATCACAACTCGTTGTTTTCCAATATTCTCTTTCGTCTTTATTATAGAAAAAATTTACCCAACTTTTAAATTGATCGTCTTTGCCTAATTCCTCACGCCAATTGTCCGTATTGATATGCAAAGACCTTGTTGCTCGCGCCACCTTATCGGCAAGATAGGATTTCCCAGATGCCGGTATACCTGTTATAAACGCGTACTTCATAAATTCTACATTCTTCAATTTTTGTTTATTTATCTATTCTACCATTCGCGCGCCTTCCCGCTTGCACGCCTCTGGCGTTGCCTATGGCGAGAATTAGACAATAGAAATCTGATACGGGACATTCTTACATTCTGCAGAATGTAAGAATGTTTTTAGTTCACATAATTTTCTTGCCCAGTAGTGTCCTAAGCTTGCCGAAGGACTACTACTGAAGTTTTTTAACCAATAGGAAAAAACTTTGCTTGCTACAATACCACGTTCGCTCTATACGCAATTAATGGTGACTGACCCTTTATTTCCATCTCGTCGAAATTTTGCCATTGCTTCCGTTGAGCAAAGACCATTTAAGCTCGCGTGTGGGAAATAATTCCATGCCGCATTGACGAATTTCAAAACAGCATTAAGTTTGTCTAAATTTGGAATCTTCTCGGCAAAAGTTTGAACCAAATTATTGAAATCTTTTGAGTTTCTTTCATTTAAAACTATTTCTTTTATCTCCTCAATGGTACAATCAACATTATAGTAACTTATAATTTCTCTAAGTTCTGATTCTATTCTTTTGCGAATATCATCAAGTTTTTCAACTACCATTTTTAATTCATCGCCGTCTTTTATGGCATCATTTTCTTTCGGTGGTATTCCATTTAGTAAAAAACCAAGCGTTCCGGGGATAAAACTTTTCGGAATCTTAGGATAAGAAGAAAAAATAAAACCCAAAAATGTTGCAAAATCCAAATTTTCAGAAACAATAGTTTCCTCAAATTCTTTACCTGTAATTTTTTGTAAATTCTCATCATAAAATATTTTTACTTTAATCGGCTTTAGATTTTTCATAAATTTATTTTCCTAATTTTCTTGCTCCGTCAAATCTCGGAGAGATTTTTCTTGGGTCAATTAATTTTTCGACTTTTTGTTTTGCTTGTTCTAATTCTAATCCATTCTGCCATTCACGCGAATTATACCATAGATAAATAACCAACAATGAATTTTTTGATATTTCCCAAAGATCAATTTTCATAAAAGTTTTTGTTTATTTTTTGCACTCGCCACGGCTCTCCTGTGTGCGTGTTAAAAACTTTTGCCGTCTTAGAAGATCGGCAAACTCACTAATTTTTTATTGATTGACCATTGAACAATTCCATAGAATTGTTCAATGATTTATTCGCCTAATTTTCTTGCCTCGCAGTGAACATCTCGCGTTCTACTACTAGGGTTTGTTGGCCGGTTATTTTTCAAAACTTTACCATTTTATTTTTTGCTTTTTCATAGCAGTCATCGCAGATATGACCAAAAGATTTATTAAGAACCTCTATTTGGTTTATATTAAGTCTTAAAAGATCTATCACTAATTTATGGTAAAAGCGATTAAAGCCCTTTAATTCTTTGTTTATTTCTTTAATTCTATGATCTAAGAATTTGTGAATACATTTATTTCTTACCTCAGAAAAATGCTTGGCTCTTTTTATTAAACCTTTATTTTTAGTATATGTATTTAAGATTTTAATAAGATAGCCCAATGGTTGATTTTCTATATCGTTTCTATTATATAAATTTCTTGGATTTAATCCGATATTATAATTTAAAACTGCACCCTCCACGATTTTCTCAAAATTTATTATTGCTTCTCTTATAAAAAATTCAACCAATAAACTCATATAGAAAATAGCTTCAATCTTTAGCTTTTTACTCCATAAATAATCTATTTTTTTTTCGCAATATCTGAATTTTTTATCAAATTCTTTAATTTTCATAAATTTCGCCTAATTTTTTGTTGGCCAAGTTATAAAAATCTTAATAGCAAAGCAACGATGATACTTGAAAAAACTCCTGAAAAGAAACCTAAAAGGAAAATCCCTAATGGTCTTTGATACCATTCTAATTTCTTTAATTGTCTCACGCCCTCTTCGATTTTTCTTTCTACGCCACTTAAATCAGGCTGATAATTTACTGCCATAAATTTATTTCTCGATTATTTCTTCGACTTTTTCAAATAATAGCTTGTTTAATAATCTCGTCAATTTTATTTCTTTCGGCTACTATTTTTAGATTCATTTCTTCCTGTTTATCAAGTTCGGTTTTAATTTCATCAACAATTTTTTGCTGGTATTTTAGGGAAATATCGGGAATTTGGAAATTTGAAATTTCATTAGCATATAAATCTATTTGATTTGTTGCTCCCGTAAAATCTCTTTCAATCTGAAAATAGCCTAAAATTGATCTAAAGAGATATGTAAAAAATAAACGACTATATTTACTTTCATCAATTCTTATTATTGAAATATGTCCATCAGCCACTAAATCTTGATCCGTTTCCACTAAATCAATTTTGCCAAGAGATACTTTACCCGTTGAAGCAATTAAAATATCTCCCTCTTTAATCTGCGATCTTATTGAAGAGTTATAAAAACCTTGCTCAACAAATTCCTCTTGTGAAATTTCGATATATCCGTTTTTCAAATGTCCAGTTTTTACAACAGGTATTCCACCGTCTGGATTATATTTTGGACTTGCCCCTCTATGAATTGGCTCGGTAATAACATTGCCGATTCGTGTTATTTTAATATTATCCAAAAAATCCATCAGTTTTTTTGTGGGCGTATTATGAAATCTTGTAGAAAATCTTAGGATGCCGCTTCTTGAAAATTCGCTAAAATCGGTTTCAAAAGTTCTTAGAATTCTACTTTGAGCGGCTTGCGTTCCTGCCGTCATTCCTTTGCCAAATTCGTTATATAAATTTTTATCAAACTTAAATTCCCTCGCAAAAACTTTATTAATGACCTCCTGCGGCGGCGTAATTTGGCTTTTCAATTCTTTGATTTTCTTTTCAATCGGTTCAATTTGCGCGATGATTTGATCTTGTTTTGCTGAAAACTTGTCAATAATTTTTTTATCAAATTTTAAATACAAAAAATCGTCCTCTTTCAGTGTTGGGTAACCCTTTCCTTGTCTTGAAATAGCAATAAGATTTTGATAAAAAATTGTTCTCAATGAATAATATAAAATCTTGTTTAGCTTTTTTGGGACCAAATGAATAAAAGCAGAAGTATAAAAATAGTCTTTACTATCTTTGTCTATAAAAACATACTTTTTCAGATTTGGACGGACTTTTGAAATCAATATTTCATTTTTTTTCACCTTTATAATATCGCCTTTTTCTATTTTCTTATAATAATTTTCTTCTTCCTCTTTTCTGTCATTGAAATTTAATTTTACCGGTTCAACATCGCCATCTTTTGAAACATTGCCTATTTCAGAATAAAGGAAATCATCATCCAACTTTTCAACATCAACTTTGTTTTCGGATGCGAATGTAAATAAATCGTTAAAAGAATAAAATCGCTCGACTAAAAAATTATTTTGAAAATTAACAAAATCAACATCATATCTAAATGATTTTTCTTTCCCTAATTCCCGAAAATCAATTGTAAATTGTTTTAGTGGCATAGTTATTTTCTATTAATTTTTCTCTTTTAGTTTTTTGCCGCTTTTTGTAAATTGCAAAAGATTTTCTCTGCTGACGACATTTTTACCCGTCTTGCTCTCCAATTCTATGCGCGCATTTTTGGCGATGCGGCCACCTTTTTTGGCAGGGACTTTATTTTTTTCCAAACCTTTCGTTTTCATCGTTTCGGCAATCTGCCGAGTGGAAAGTTCCGCCAAAGCTGTAAAAACCAATTCAGCATCGGACATATGGTCACGCAAGTTTTCCGTTTTTAACTTTTTTAAATTTTTATGTTCTTTAACCGACAAATCGCTCCATTCTCGATGAATGATATTGGTCAAAATGGCATATTCATCTTTTTCTTTAACTTCATTATCTTTCCAATAATCCGTTAGTTTATTTCTAACTTCCTGCCCCATCATTCTTTGCTGAATCCATTTTTGGCTTCGTCTCATTCTTTGCCAATATGATCTTGATCTATTTAATGCTTTTTCCGGATCACTTATTTCTTGAATTCTTTCATATCCGACTTTTGCCAGCCAAAGCTTGATCGGTTCGGCTTTCGAACTAGGAACGGATTGAATTAAACGCAAAATTGTTTCTACATCAGCCGCGTCAGTCAGATAAAATTTTCCGTCAGCAGATTGTAATTTCAGTTTGTCACATTTTGTGACAGACTCGTTTCCCTCCCATTTTAAGCGGCTTTTAAGTGTTGTCCAATAGCTTTGCGCCTTTTTAAAATTATCCTGTTCAGTAAGAACAGATATAATATCAATAACAGAAAAATACCACTTCTCTTGCTTCTCGTCCCAAAGCCGGCGAATTTTCTTGCCTTCAAAAATAGTGATTTGTTTATTGTTTGTCATAAGATTATTTTAATTAGTTTTTTACTCCCACTCAATTTTTCGCATATAATCCAATGCAGTTTTCATTATTCCGTCGTCCACTAAAATTTCTCCGTCTTTTTTGTTATCCTTTGTCCGATAAAGTTCGTTTGGCATTGGTTTTTCGCCTCTTTTGGTTCTCTTGTAGCCGATGTTTTCCACTTCCGCCATAAAAATTTTGTAATTCAATTCTTTGGCTACTTCACCGAACACCCACCAGGTATTTACAAAACCGAATACATCTTTGGTGTCGTTGTCATACTTGCAAAGCTCTTTGAGTTCATCGGCGTATTTTTCAATCAACGCTTTTGCGGAAAGTTTTTTATCGTCTGTTTCCACATAATCTTTTAACATTCTTGCTAAAATTTCTTTTTCTTCCGCTCCTTTTAAATCTTTAATTGAAGGCAGTTTTTTTCTGTCTTTTTCATCAAGATATACTGCCATCAAATTTTCGCATCGGGTTTTGAGATTGCTCCATTCATTGGAGTACTTGCTCCATAATTTATTCCATTCCGCAATTTCCGCTTTGGTTTTCTTTTGCGCGAATAGTAAACTGGTTTTGGTAGAAGCGAACGGCTCAAAAGTAAGTTGTGGAAGAGAAACCACCGCTTTGACCTTGAAATACTTGTAAATGAAAAGGCGGATGTATTTATTTTCAGTTGTGTCAAAAACGCTTTCTGGCAAGACAACGCCAAAGCGGCCGTTTGGCTTGAGCAACTGATACCATCGTTCCACGAATAAATTTTCCGAATTCTTTTTATCGCCAAAAACAAACTCTCTTTTTACATTCTTTTTGGTCTCATTGTCTAAATCCACGCTAAACGGCGGATTGGTGATAATCACATCAAATTGCCCGTTTACTTCCCTGTCAAAATAGGTCTTGTCTTGCTCATATTGTTTTAAAAAGTTCGGCGCTGTTTCTTTGTCGTAAAACTTGAAGGGCAAAAGTCCGTCCTTGACGAAAATATTTGTTGAACCATCGCCGTGCAAAATCATATTTACCTTTGTGGCGGTTCCCAGATTAAAATTTATTTCTATTCCGTAGATATAATCTTTTGCCCATTTATTTTCTCTATGGTCGGGCGTAAACCAATTCTGAAATTTATCCTCAACATCCCTCTTTTTTGCCAATTTATCCTTAAACCTTCTTTTGAGGTTATCGGTAATAAACTTCATATATTCAATAAGAAAAGTTCCGCTGCCAGCGCTTGGATCAATCAGATACGGGATTTCCAAATCTTTATTTACTCTTTCAATCGCGAGCTTATCAATCTGTAAGCCCCAAAGCAGGAATTTTACAATATTGATATGAGTAAAGAATTGTCCTTTTGTCTGTTTAAATCCCTCCCTAATAATTCCTTCAAAAAAGTCGCCGAGAATATCTTTGCCGTTAATGCTGTTTTTCCCATCAACAAATGAAAACCTTTCAAGTTCCGCAACGGCATATTTTAGCTTGTTAAGCGATAATTTATTTTCATCTATCACAAAAGATTTTTTTAATTTTGCTTCATCTATGATGTTCAGTCGTTGTTTTAACGCTCTTTTATATAATTCGTTTATTCTTTCAAAAAGTTCTTCATTGGATTCAAAACCTTCCCCGTCTTTGAAAGAACGAATTTGAAAGTCATACTCTTCGCCTTCTTCCTTTTCGCTCTCGTCTTGGATTTTTGCCAAAATGATATTAACCAGTGAAGAAAAAATATCATTATCATCGGCTCCACCACCGCCCCAAAGCACATTATGGAGATTTTTCCTAAGGCCATCTAATTGCTCGTGGGTAAAATTAGTATCTAAATCCTTTTTACCGCCTTTGATATATGGCTCTTTTTGCGCTTTTCCATATCTTTTTGGCAATTCATCAGCAAAGTCCCTAATCTCTTTCCACACGTCAAAAGATTTGAATTTTTCATAGTCAATTAAAATACATTTGTCTTTTATTTCTTTCCCGATAACCTCAACAGTATAAAGAACGAGATATTTTACTTTTTTGCCCTGCCCTTGTTCCTGCGAAGCCAAATTGAATAGCTGTTTTTCTATGATTTCGTCCTTGTCTTTTTCATAATCCTGCGGGCTTTTAAGTTCAATATATAAAAAGGCGTCGCCATTATTATCCCTGACAATTATATCTATTCTGGGTTTATTTACTTTTGGCCTTCCAATATCGTACTCTTTTTCAAGCTCAATATTTTCTTCTTTATATCCCAATTCGTTGACTAATTTGGTTATAAGATAACCCCTGACAAGCTCTTCATCGCCGGAAATGTTTTTAATATCGCGATGTTTTTTTATATCGGCTCCATATTCGGCTTTTTTATCACGCAAAATAAATTTCGCAACCTTTTTCGGGCTATTGTCTAAATAATTTATTATTGATTCTTGTATATTTTTATCCATAGTATTTATTAAAATATTGGTCTTAATTTAAAATTCCTTTTTGTGATTTGTAATTTGCATTGCTCATATGTTTATTATTTATTTTAACACTATTTCTTCAATTCCTTTTTCAACCGCTCAATCTCGGCTTGTAATTTTTCTGTTTCAGATTTTTTACTAACTTTCACCATATCTTTATATTAACCCTTTCTCTCTAAAACTTGAACTTTGACTTTATTATTTTTTATAAACCCCTTGCCGATTACCAATATCAATAACGATAATAATCAATTCTCTTTTTTCTATACAATAAATAATTCTGTATGGCCAAACACGAGCAGAAAATAATCCCTTTTTCTTTCCTGATAATTTTTTACCAGAAAAAGGGTCTAAAACAATATCGTCTAATACCGCTATTATCCGCGTTCTATAATCTTCGGGAATTTTATTGAGATTTTTTCTTGCCCTTGGCTTTATTTCTAAAACGAACGCCATATTTTTTCTTTGGTTTTTCTGCTACAAAAAATCCCCAATCTTTTTTAAGATCATCTAACGTTGACCATTTTTTGTATTCGCCTGTTTTTATAGCCCTTTTAACCTCGGCGACATCTTTATCCAGATCGGGGAAAATTCTTTCCACTTCTATAGTTTCAATCATTGATTCATATTCTTCGGCAGATATAATAACCACCCTTGGCTTACCATTGGAAGTTAAAGTATAAACCTTGTTTGGCGCCTGCACTTCGTTGGCAATATCAAAAATACGCTTGCGACCTTCAGATATTGAGATTGTTGTTTTAGCCGTTGTCATAGTATGTACATTATAACGTGCTTACTTTTTAAAGCAAGTCAATTTCTTTAAAGCTCAAAAATCCGTTTTTCGTAACAATAACATGATCAACCACCTCTATTCCAAGAATTTTTCCGGCATCTACTAATCTTTTTGTAATAATTAAATCGTCTTCCGATGGCTCAGGGTCGCCGGAGGGGTGGTTGTGACTGATGATAATTGAAGCGGCACGGGCGTCAATGGCTTCTTTAAAGACCTCGCGCGGATGAACAATGCTGGCGTTAAGCGTGCCGACTGAAACAACATTTTCTCTAACTAAATAATTGCGTGTGTCTAAAGATAAAATTAAAAAATGTTCTTTTTTCTCCCTGCCAATTTTTTCACGAAGATAATCTACTACCGCTTGAGGCGAATCAAGTAAAATTTTTTTAGGCATTTTTACTCTCGCGTATTTTTCAGAAATTGCTCGGAAAAGTTTTATGCCAAAGGCGTTAGATGGACCAATGCCTCTAATTCGCCGCAGTTCATCAAATGAAGCGTCAAATACCCCTTGCAGTCCCACAAACATCTTGATAGCTTCTTTCGCCATTTGTTTGCAGTCGCTTCGGGGAGTGCCTAAAGTCAAAAGCAGTTCCACTATTTCATAATCAAGAAAACCATCAAGTCCCGACTGTAAAAATCTATCTCGCAACCGTTTTCTATGACCAGCTCCTTTATTCCACTCTCTCGGCTGTTCAACCGCGGTAGTAGAACAATTTGCATTCACTATGAGACGAGTTTTTGGAATGTCTTTTATTTTCATATTTTTAGATTATTATTTATCTTATAAACTATGCCGCCACATTCATTCAATAAACTTATGGCGAGCAAGGAAACGGATTATAAGTACATTCTGTAAACTTGGCCACGCAAATTTTGCTTTCATTGGAGCGGATAACGGGAATTGAACCCGTGTCTCAACCTTGGGAAGGTTGCATAATACCACTATACTATATCCGCAAAATATAACTGGATTGCGATTTATATCTCTTTATTTATCGTTTTGAGTTTGAAGACGTCGCCGAACTTGCCGCCGTTGAACTCGGATTATTAAGCGACGGAACAATAATTACCAAATTTTCATCAGGTTTTTTTAAATTAAATTGAGTGCGCGCTTCTTTTAATAGATTTTCCTGATTTCCAAAATAATTTATATTTTCATTCAAATTTTCCTGTTCTAATTTAAGCCCGTCAAATTTTTTTTGTAAATTATCGCGTTCAACATCATATATTTTTCTTTCTTTTTTTAAAGAATAGATGCCAAACACAAGAAGTACAATAATTACTATAAATATCGTCGCCTTCCAAAATTTCATACCATTTTGGGTTTATAAAATTTTTCAGCAAATGGCTTTGCGAGTATTATCAAAATGACAGTTATAATAAAATGCATAACGATTAGAATCCATTTCTGCTCATAAAATAACATAATCACATTTTCAAAAAATAAAGTAAAAAAATAAACAAAAACCATTTCTATGATAATCTGAACGAGAATAAAACTTATCGCAACCAAAAAAAATGAGAGATGTTTTTTTGTCTGATCTGTTAGCGGCATAATACAATTAGTATATCACGTACTTTTATCTTTTGAGAAGTTCCTTGAATGTCTCCGCGGATATTCGCACGTTAGCGCGTTCATTAAGACGTTTTTTCCCGGCTTTTTGCTTTTTCCATAGTTTCATTTTTCTCGTTCTGTCTCCTCCATACAAATATCCAGTAACATCTTTTTTGAGCGCGGGAATGTCTTCGCGCGCGATAATTCTTGTTCCCGCGATCGCTTGTATTGGTTGCGCAAACTGCCTGCGTGGAAGCAGGTCCTTGAGTCGTCCGACCATTTTGCGCGCCTCTCGTTCAATCGTATCTTTTGGTATAAAACGGCTCAATCCCGGAATTAAAGAACGCACCACCATAACATCAACACGCATGACATCCGCTTTTTCATATCCTTTCATTTCATAACTGAATGAGGCGAGTCCGCGCGTTGCCGACTTTAATTGATCATCAAAGTCGCTTACCAACTCCACAAGAGGCATCCGCGCCGAGAGTTTAATTCTATCTCCAAGTGTTTCTGTGAGCACATCGAAAAGACGGAATTTCTGCTGAAGCGACAAAATATTGGAGAGATAGTCCTGTGGCAAAATAATATCTATTGAAATCATAGGTTCCCATATCTCCTCATATTCTTGCGGAAGTTCTTCTGGTTTCACAATATCTAACCAATTATTCTTTGTTTTCACTCTGTATAATACAGACGGAAATGTATTTACGGTGTTTGATTTGAATTCTCGTTTTAGACGCTCCGATGTTATTTCAAAATGTAATCTTCCCAAAAATCCGACCTTGAATCCCCTTCCCAAAACCTCGTTCTGATCCGGCTCAATGGAAAGAGACGAATCATTTAAACGCAGTTTTTGAAGACCGTTCCTTAGAAGTTCATAATCATCGTTGTCTTCCGGATAAAACGAAACAAATACCACGGGACTCGGTCTTTTATAACCGGGAAGCGCTTCAAATTTTTGCTTTTGAATAACCCCGCCTGATTGCGCGAGCGTATCGCCAATTTTAATTTTTTCAGGATCTCTAATTCCTGTCGCAACATAGCCAATGCAACCCGTTTCAATTTCTGATCCGGTTGGAAGCGGCGCAAGATTAGGAACAAAAAAACCAATTTCTTTTACTTTTGACGATGTTTCAGTGGCAATTAGATATATGTCGTTTTTCGCGTTTATACTTCCCTCAAAAACACGAACGGACGCGATCACTCCCTTATGATCATCATAAAATGAGTCAAAAATGAGCGCGCGAGATACTCCATTTTCATACGATTTCTTAATTTTAGGCGGAGGAACCTTTTGTATAATCTCATTCAAAAGTTCTCGCGCGCCGTCCCCTGTTTTCCCCGAAACAAAAAGGATATTTTCTTTTTCTGTTTCAAGAAGTTTTGAAAGTTCATAAACCGCGTTTTTCAATCGTTCATCTTCATAATTAATTTCTCCTTCTTCATTTTTAAAAAGATCAATTTTATTAACGACCCCTATTATTGAAAGTCCCGCGGCGCGCGCGAGTCGAAAATTGGCAAGTGTTTGCGCCTGAATGCCCTGTGTCGCGTCAACAAGAAGCACTGCTCCTTCAACCGCCTCAAGCGCACGGGACACTTCATACGAGAAATCGGAATGGCCGGGAGTGTCTATCAGATTCAAAATATATTTTGAATCTGTAAATCCTAAATCCGAAGCACAAAATCCGAAACTTTTATCTTGATCTTCCGAATTTTGAATTTGGGATTTGTTTGGAATTTCAAATTTAGAATTTAGAATTTCCGTATGATTTACTTTGTAAATCATACGGACTGGGGCCATTTTTATTGTTATCCCGCGTTCACGTTCAAGCTCAAGTTGATCAAGATATTGCTCTTTCATTTTTCTCTTATCAATAGTCCCAGTAATTTCAAGTAGGCGATCGGCAAGCGTTGATTTGCCATGATCAATGTGCGCTATAATAACAAAATTTCTTATTGCGTCCATATGTTATTTACCAAGCGTCAAATTAAATTCAACACGACCTTCGGGATTTTGATTTTGGTACATGTAAACCGCGCTACCGCCCTCAACCCATCTGTATCCAAGTGGAGCCGATATGGTTGCCGTAAGTGAGTTTGCGACGCCCGACTGTTTTTCAAATATAAATGTATATTTGTTTCCGACAGTTACAATATCCGGGTTAGCATACGTGGTCTGATATCTCAAGGTAAGCGCTTTTGCATCACCGGCGGGAACAGTAAACCACGTCGCAAACACTTTCTTACCATGATCCTCAAGCGCCCATGTGTTGTATCCATTCAAAAAAATCTTTGAATCCTCGAGTTTTTTCAGATCGGCGTTATATATATATTTATTTGCCGAATAGTCAAATCCGCTTGAAGAATTTCGCTGATTATTTCCTTTAATGCTTATAAGTCCGCTTGCTGGCGTTGTATATATTTGAATATAGTCCTGATTGGTTACTTTCCACCATGGATCGCGTTGTGTGTTTCCCGTGTGTGTCCGCGTAATCGTAACATCGGTAAGCGATCCGCCGTTTGTATCCACATCAATTTTTGCGTTAATATCCTCGCTTATATACGCGTCGCTTTTTCCTCCGGCAATGTTCGCGTTTACAACCGCGAGATAACTTCCCCAAAAGTTATTAGGGAGGTCGTATATTGAACCACCCGCGTTTACGTATTGCAAAAAATTCTCAATTTTTTCACTCTTCGCATAAAACATAATATCTTTGTTTATTATATGATTTTGAATTTTTTCAATAAGCGCGCGTTGAGATCCTGAAGGAGGATTTCCTAAACGTCCAAGCATAATTGGAACGAGTACCTTTAAAATACGCTTCGGCTCGCCAGATTTTTTGTCATTTCCCGCTTCAACTTCGCGTTGTATTTCTTCCAAAAAATTATTGCTAGTTATGGTAAGTTTATATTGAGGAAGCTCCACCGGCCCAGTTATGTCAAGAAGCGTATCTAATACGTTTATATTCAACGCGATAGCCCCATCAAATACGGTGTTTCTATCTTTATAAAACTGCGATGACTCAAGAAATCCAAGAACTGTTTTTGCGGACGTTGGAAAATCAAAAAACCAGTTTGCGTCGCGCGCCGCCCAATCCTTTGTAGTGCGCTGGAGAGGCGCTGGCGGAACAACCTTGTCGGTTACCCACCCGTCTGGATCATAAATATCCCGTACGTCAATTGATTGCATTTGTCCGCGACGTATCGTGATATCGGCATAACTTCCAATAAATCCTCCTCCCGGCCTAATTTCTGCCGGATTCTGAAATAATACGGCAATGTGATGATTATCCTCTGATCCTATGAGAGAAAGAAAATCATCTAAGAAACTTTGAAGTCGATATAAATCCGCGCTGTGTGTAAGATATTGACTCCCAAGCGTTTTATCAATATTGTCAAAGACCGAAGAAAATTTTTTAAGATCCGTTGTTACGTTTTTAATTGACTGAATTTGTTCCAAAATGCCTCGCATCAAATTACGCGTTTCGTTGAGTATTTTTAAAAACTTATCTCCGTCTGACTGAAAATACTTAAATCCATTTTGTTCTAAATCGCTTAGATGTTCCGAAAGTTGTATAAAATTAAAATTTAGTCCGGCAATTTGACTTACCAACGTACCAGTGTCTTTAAACGCGGGTATAATATTCCCGATCATACTCAAAATTGTCTGTCCGGAACGGTTTTTTAAAAGCGAGTCAAGCGTTCCAATCTGTTCATTATTTTTTTTCAAATATTCGGTTGCCTTATCCGGCTCAAAGTTTTTAAGCGCGTTAATTGAATCGGAAAAATTTCCAGTAATTGCCGCTCCGGCTTCTTTTATAGCATCCTTTGCTTGAAAAAAATTTGAAACGGCGAATGTGATAAATAATATAACCAAAATCGCAGAAAATCCGCCGACAATTCTTTTTATAATACGCGAGTTTTTTTCGTTCGGAACTTGCGGAACGCGCGAAAGATTCAGTCCTTCTCCGTGCATTGACTTTTCATAATTAAAATTCGGGCGCTTGATATCAACAAGCACGGGGTCAATATTTTTATGCGGAACTTTTTTATCCATATTTTACTGCGGCATTAAATGTTTTGAGAAATTCGTGAGCTGTAGTTTCCCAAGAAAATCTTTCTGTGTTTTTGAATCCGCGTTCCACAAATTTTGATCTCAAAGAATTATTCGTAAGAAGTTCTTCAAGCGCGGATATTTGTTCATCAATCCTCCATGGATCCACAAGAAATCCTGAATTTCCAATTATTTCCGGAAACGAAGATCTGTTTGAGATCACAACCGGAGCACCACATGCTTGCGCCTCAAGAGGAGGAAACCCAAATCCCTCAAAAAACGATGGATATATAAATGCCTCGCACGTGTTATATAAAAATCTTAAATCTTCAAATGAGGACTCGCCCCAGAATATAATATCATTTTTTGACTTGGAGTGGCTCGCTTCTTTAAAAATTTTATCACAGAGCCAACCATTTTTTCCCGCGATAACAAGTTTTAAATCGCGAAAAATATATTTTTCTTTTAGCGCGGAAAACGAAGCAATAACACTTCCAATGTTTTTTCTTGGCTCCAAAACACCAACAAAAAGCAAAAATGGATTTTTGAGACGCCGCGATTCTCTAAATTTCAATGTTTCGTCTTTTGGAAGTTTTTTGTAAAATGTATTTATTCCTGAATAAATACGCTGTATTTTTTCTTCCGGCACGGAAAATGTATTTTTTAGATCTTGAGCGGTAAAATCAGAAACGGCGATAATTCTTGTGGCTTCTTTTATTTGTCTTTTTAAATCTTGTTGAAAATGCCAAAAGCGTTTGCGCAATGGATAGAATTCGGGAAAATGTATAAATGAAAGATCATGAAACGTAATAATTCTTTTTGAATTTTTTGAAACATTAAGCAGATTGAAATGCGGGCTAAATATAATATCCGCGTTTGTGATTCTATTTATTTTCGGTTCATGAAAAACGAGCGAGAGCGAATCAAGTATTTTATTCGGAATTCTCCACGAAATACGCGAAACATTTTCTTTCTCCTCAAACGCCTTAGGAAAATAAGATTTTGTAAATCCATTGGTAAAAAATTCATATTTATTTTTATGATCAATATCAAGAAGTTTTTCTGTTAACAAACGAATGTATTCATCTATCCCCGATGTTCTTTTATTAGTAAGAGCGCGAGCGTCAAAAAATATTTTCATACAATAAATCCGAGTCCTCGTATGTTTTTTATAATATTCTTCTTAAATGCCTCCTTTGAAAATTCCCGACCATGGCGCGCGATATACCATCTTTTCCAAGGTATTTTTTCTACCTCATGAATTGCGTTAATAATCGCCTCTGCCGTTTGTTTATTAAAAAGCAGTCCAGTTTTTCTGTGTACTATTATTTCTGGACCTCCGCCAACATTAAACGCCACGACTGGCGTTCCGCACGCTTGCGCCTCCGCTGCGACAAGTCCAAAATCTTCTATTTGTGGAAATAAAAACGCCCGCGCGTTACTGTAAATTTTTCTAAGTTTATCATCGTCGGCATCGCCGATAAATTCAATATATTCCGGATTGGCAAGATGTTTTAGCTTTTTAAATTCTGGTCCGCGTCCGACAATTTTTAATTTCTTTTTCATCTTATTAAACGCGATAATACCAAGATCAAATCTCTTGTAATACAAAAGTCGTCCCACCATCACATAATACGGATTTTTCTCTGTCTTTTTGTCGCGATTCGGATAAAATATTTCTGTATCTACCGGAGGGTAAATTACTTCAGCATCTCTTCCGTAATATGAGCGTATTTTATTTTTGATATAATTTGAATTTGTAAAAAATACATTTACTCTTTGGGAACTTTTCTTGTCCCATAATTTCAAAATTCTTGCAATTGGACGAACCACCATTTCTTTGAGTGGCCACGGAGAAAATGGCAAATCCTTCAAGTAATCTATCTCCCACGCATAACGCAAGGGGCTGTGACAGTAACTGATATGATATGGCGCGTTTATGCGTATACCTTTTCCATATCCGGCGGTTGAAGAAATAATAAGATCATATTTTTCTTTTGATCTTAAAAAATGCGCGGCAATCGGCATAAATGGTATAAAAAGCCTGTGGTGTTTTCGTACTATTGGGCGATCAAGAAAACTCGTTTTTTTTATGTTTTCATCAAAAACCCCGAACGTGCGATCTTTGTCGTATACGAGTGTATAAATATCCGCTTTTGGAAAAATTTCCAGAAACGCTTGCAATACGCGTTCGGCTCCGCCAAATTGATTTAAATAATCATGAAAAATAGCAACCCTCATAAGTTAATTCTATAACTAACAACGCGTAACATACAACTATAATAAATTAAATAATTGAAATTTATTTTCCTCCTCCACCAAAGGTCGATCCTCCTCTGGAGGAGAAAGAGGATCTGCCTACGGCGGAAAAAATTAAAAATTCCTTTTGCTTTGCAAAAAGCTACACTCCGGTATGATCAAAAAAGAACACAGCAACCGTTTTCGCAAGAATTTTTATATCAAGCCACAGTGATTGCTTTTCCAAATATTCTTTATCAAGTTCAAGTTCTTTTTTAAATGGCAAAGCGGATGCTCCGCTAATCTGTGAAAGTCCGGTAAGTCCTCCTTTTGCGAGACGAAGATCTTGAAACTCGGGAGGATACTTATCTACCTCCTCCGGCTCATGCGGACGCGGACCGACAAGCGACAATCTACCCTCCAAAACATTGATAAGCTGTGGCAATTCATCAAAACGAATTTTTCTTAATATTTTACCTGAAAATGTGAGACGCGGATCATTTTTCATTTTAAAAAGAGGGCCGTCTTTTCGTTCATTAAACTGTTCAAGATTTTTTTTCATATTTTCCGCTCCTCGCACCATTGATCTGAACTTATACACCCGAGTAATTTTCCCCTCACTAATGCGATTTAAAGAAATAAACATTGGGTGTCCGTCATCAAAAAAAATGAAAAGCATAATGAACGGATATAAAGGAAGCGTTATGAGAAACGCAAGCAACCCGAGGAATAAATCAAGGAAACGCTTTAACATAAATCCAAATTACAAATTTCAAATGTCAAAAAGAATGAATATATTTTAAACATTAGTTCATTTGGTTATTGATTTGACGTTTGTTATTTGAACTTTAATATTACTTAATTATTATCACAAACTCACCTTTTGTTTTTTCTCCTATAAAATGTTTCTTTGCTTCCTCTAAAGTACCGCACCAAATTTCTTCATAAATTTTCGTGAGCTCGCGAAAAATCATAATTCTATATGTCTCTCCAAAAAATTCTGCCATGCTTTCAAATGCTTTTTTTATTCTATGTGATGACTCAAAAAATATAATGGGACGTATTTCTATTAAGGCAAGCTTTTTAAAAAAAATATTTCTTCCTTTTTTATGTGGAGGATATCCAAGAAAAGAAAATTCTCTTCCACTTATTCCGGAAACGGAAAGCGCCGTAATAACTGAAGAGGGACCGGGTATCGGAACTATATCAATTTCTGGAGCTTCAATAGAAATAATTTGAACAAGTCGCCATCCAGGATCAGAAATTCCGGGAGTGCCGGCATCTGTTACTAATGCGATTTTTTCTCCTTTTGTTAGTCGTTCTGCTATCTTTTTACACTTGGCATAATCTGTTCGTTCATCGTATCTGGATATCGGCTTTTTTATACTATATGAAATAAGAAGTTTTTTGGTAACACGCGTATCTTCCGCTAAAATCAAATCAACGCTTTTAAGTGTCTCAAGCGCGCGAAGCGTAATATCTTTTAGATTTCCAATAGGAGTAGCGACGATATAGAGAATGCCCATATGGTTAGTATCTTGAATTACGAAATGCGATTTTAGCTCTTTCTTAACAATTTTGCCTGCCTGCCGCAGGCAGGACTGCGGCTTTGCGGAACCCATCTAAAAGATAACTCAAAAGCCATTTCGTAATTCAAGGTTAGTATAAAGTTAAAAGTGGAAAGTGGAAAGTGGAGAAATTTAAAATTTGAAATTAAATCACTAAAAAATCCGCCAATGGCGGATTTTTTTATTTTGTCTTCACCCTTTCCCTTG
>Ga0265296_1002593_pt1 | contig 17906 bp, 22 predicted proteins | sample MunlanPumphouse1_FD_189073 | JGI IMG/M metagenome (GOLD analysis project Ga0265296, IMG submission 189073) | Groundwater microbial communities from a municipal landfill in Southern Ontario, Canada - Pumphouse #1 | ecosystem: Environmental > Aquatic > Deep subsurface > Groundwater | place...
GGAAAAGGATCCGGGCAAGGAAAAGGATCCGGACAAGGAGAGGGATCCGGGCAGGGAGAAGGATCCGGACAAGGAGAAGGATCCGGGCAGGGAGAAGGATCCGGGCAAGGAGAAGGATCCGGGCAGGGAGAAGGATCCGGACAAGGAGAAGGATCCGGGCAGGGAGAAGGATCCGGACAAGGAGAAGGATCCGGACAAGGAGAAGGATCCGGACAAGGAGAAGGATCCGGACAAGGAGAAGGATCCGGGCAGGGAGAGGGATCCGGACAAGGAGAAGGATCCGGACAAGGAGAAGGATCCGGACAAGGAGAAGGATCCGGACAGGGAGAAGGATCCGGGCAAGGAGAAGGATCCGGACAGGGAGAAGGATCCGGACAGGGAGAAGGATCCGGGCAAGGAAAAGGATCCGGACAAGGAGAAGGATCCGGGCAGGGAGAAGGATCCGGGCAAGGAAAAGGATCCGGGCAAGGAAAAGGATCCGGACAAGGAGAGGGATCCGGGCAGGGAGAAGGATCCGGACAAGGAGAAGGATCCGGGCAGGGAGAAGGATCCGGGCAAGGAAAAGGATCCGGGCAGGGAGAGGGATCCGGACAAGGAGAAGGATCCGGACAAGGAGAAGGATCCGGACAAGGAGAAGGATCCGGGCAGGGAGAAGGATCCGGACAAGGAGAAAACGGTAAAAAAATCACTCAATTAATTCGGAGAGTGTTAGAACACCTCAAAAAACTTTCAAAAGGCGCATCTGGCTTGAAAAATTCTAATAAAAATGAGATGGTGAACCCCCTGAATACCTTTTCAAATAATCCCGGTTCGGGAAAATTATTACAGAAGGTGCTTCAGAAATCTACATTCGACCCTGTATACTCGATGATACAATCACTAAAACCCCATGTTGAAACAATCAATTTCCTTGCTCAACTTTTCCCAGGAAATGGTTGGGGCTTAGAGATAACCAACCTGAAAAACGAGTACGTTCAGAATCTGGAAAAATATGCAAAACTTGTTGAAAAAAATGACGAATTGAATGACATTCTCAAACTTATTGGCCGGATTGAACTTGAATATGGAATTAAAAAACAATCAATTTCTCCAATGGGACGATCTGAAGTACATTCAATCACACTCTCAAATGATATATCCCGGCTACTCCCTACGGAAGCTGTTAAATTCCATCATCCTCTCCTAAGGAAAAAACTCTATGCAGATTTTACCGAAGGAAAACTGCTGACCTACAATTTACGAGGAAAAAATTGGACTGCTGGGCCCCCAAAGAAGAGAGATCAAGGGCCGGTTGTTGCTCTTGTCGATACTTCCGGTTCCATGCAGGGTTCTCCCGAAATTATTGCAAAATCTGTGATTCTAGCACTCACAAAGAAAATGCTCAAACAAGAGCGCGATGTTAAAGTGATCATATTTTCCGGGCCGGGAAATACTGTCGAAATTGAACTCACATCAAAGAAAAAAATGGCCAAGGAATTTTTAAGGTTCCTTGAAGGATCTTTTGGTGGTGGAACGGATTTCAATACTGCTCTTAAATCCGGCCTTGAGTCTTTAAAACAACCTGCATTCAAAGGTGCGGATTTACTTTTCATCACCGATGGCGATTCGGCAATCTCCAACCCATTGTTAATTACAGAATGGAATAAAGTCAAGGAAGAACAGGAAGCTCGCGTGTTCTCATTAATAATTGATCACAGCACTCCCGGAGGTCTTTCACCAATTTCTGATTATACATATTTTATCAAAAAAGATCGGACATGGTCAGTACTGAATAGTCCTGCTACTATGATACGGTTTATTGCATCCCCGAATAATCCGGCTGAGAGAAAAAAGGCATCCACTCATAAGAAAAATTCCCTGAACCCGGCCTACCCCGAATAATTTTTTTGTGAAATTTTCGCCGGAAAATGGAGCGCCTATCTTGGAATCCTGCAGTTGCAGAAATTTCTGTAACACCAGGGGCCCAGTATCCCAAATTTCACCCCCTTCCAAAAAAAAGAAGCAGGGGGGGTCCGCTCAAATTAAAAAAATAAAGGGGGGGTGGTCCCCGGCATACCCCCCCACCTCAAATCCGCGTAACATTCACATTCCCGCAGCGACAGCCCGGCATTTCTCGTAAAGTCCCTGACGTGAGCGGGATAATTCAAGGGTTCCCGAAAATGAGTCGGATGGTCCATCCGGCCCGGTGGGGTGGGGGGTCCGACCGGTTCTGGAAATTTGTAAGGGGGGGGTTACCCCGGGACCCCCAATTTCTTTACCCTCCGGAACCCACCGTACTTCCATGAACCTCATCCGGATCGCAATCATTGCCGGTATCATCCTCACCTTCATTGTCTCGCTTGCCGCGTACCCGCAGCTCCCGGATACCGTGGTATCGCACTGGAACGCCAGCGGTGTTCCTGACGGCACGATGGGAAAGCTCGCGGGTATCGGGATTGTCCCGGTCATCATGGTCGCGTTGGTGGGGCTGCTCATGTTTCTTCCCCGGATCGATCCGCTCCGGAAAAATTATGCCGCGTTCCAAAACTGGTACGATGGCTTCATCCTGGTGTTTGTAGTGTTCATGCTGGCGGTCCAGTGCCAGATTATTCTCTGGAGCCTTGGCTATCACATCAGTATGAACCTGGTGATGCCTGTCCTGGTCGGGCTCCTCTTCCTCTATATCGGGTTTTTCCTTGAGAGGGTTGAACCAAACTGGTTTGCAGGGATCCGGACGCCCTGGACGCTCAGCAGTGCAACGGTCTGGAAGAAGACCCACGTGGTTGGCGGGAAATTATTCAAAATTGCCGGCATAGTCTGTTGTGCCGGTGCGATATTTCCGGATTTTGCCATCTGGTTCATCCTGGTCCCGGTGCTCGCAACGGCTCTTGCCACGGTTGTCTATTCCTGGTACGCCTTCCGGAACGAGAATGAAAATTTCTGAAAAGATCCAATCCGTTTTTTGTGGATGTCTTTAAATCCCGCGTTGTTCATCTTTTTTGTCCGTCCTGTCATTGTTCAGTTTTTTAGAAACGCGATCATTTTTACAAATGTGAAATTTCAAAACAACCCGGATGATCGCGATCAAAATTTTTCGGATTACCTTCACTCAAAATTTTTCAGCAGAGCCCGGATGAAAAAAGTTAAACAAACTCCCTCAATGCCTGTCGCCCGGCCATGGCCCCAACATCGCCAGGGGGGTGCCCCAAAGCTCAGATATTTGCGGACGGAGAATGCATGTGCATCGACGGAGACCCCGGGGGAAAAGTGGAGTTTCCTTCATTTTTCCCGTGCCCTTGTCTGTTTTATGTCAGATCGGCCAACCAATGCGGCCTCATATCCCTATCATTCTTCGACGTGAAATCAAGTGAATTTTGAGTGTTCCAGGCCCTTGTTTTCAGCAGTTTTCAGCAGCTTTCTGCACGCTGCTGAAAACAAACGGAAAGCATATTGGATGTATTTTTTAAATTACAAAGAGAAATGAAGAGATTAATTTTCATTTTCAGCAACTTGGGAATTATACACACACACTGATCACCACTCTTTCCGGGATTTACTTTACCTGTATAACCGGTTTTGCTGAAAATAACATTCTTAGATATAATTATATTATCAGAATAGTCTTCTTTGCAGAAACCGGGCCCATTGGTGCTTTATTGTCATTTTCAGCAGTTGCTGAAAACGTGCTGAAACTTGCTGAAAATGCTGAAAATGAACTGGCTCTGATATTGCCATAAACCTTGAGTTGAAACAGACCTGTCCACGTCTCCTTATTTTGAGGGTAATTGGATGTTAAGGTTGACACGTGGTGGAGGGGGAAGGAATACTCTCTGTAAAAAAGGAACAATCGTCATCGCCAGCCGGATCATTTGGGCTGGGAGAGTCCATTCTTATCTATTCAGTTCCCGGCATTTCATACCCTGACTCCGTCGCACCATCCCCCCACGCCAAAACAAGCCCGCAAAAGGCTCCGATTCCGTTTCCTGTATTCCTGACCCCTGCGGTGGACAGCAAATCGGGCCCGGATTCGGTCCGCGTGGAAAATTCGCTCAAATAGCGCTTCGTTTTCCAAAATACGGCTGGAATGCACCTCGCAGAATGGCCCTTATCGGTCGTCCGGCAGCCCCTGTTTCCGGCACTGATTGCAGGTAACTTTTGCCGGGAAATGCCCGCAGAATGTGGATATGAGGGTCTTATATTATGACGAAAATATCAAAAACAGGGAAATCCCCGGGGGTTATCCACTATACCCCCGGGACGGTTCCGGAGTTTCCGGATCCCGGCATTTCGTATGGTCGCCCCAACAGAAACCCGGTGTGAAGTCGAATACCGGCTGGTTCCCGGAATTACCATTCCCCTGCGAATTCTCCGGCGCCTGCACGGCCTTCTGCGCCGGGAGGTCCACAGCGGCGTAATGTGCCCCGGCAACACAACTCCCGGCAAACGCTAAACAGATAATGAACAGTACGAGCTGGGCAAGCGGTGAATATGCGGATTGGGGAATGGTCATCTTTGTTCGCTCGTGAAATTCTCGTACCAGTCTTAAAATTTTTTTAGCGCAGTTTGTACCGGACAGTTCCCTACCGGGATTTTATTCAGCCGTAACTATCATTGAAATTAATTCAAAATAGAAATATTTAATTTCGCGTAATCATCTAATGACATACATTGTGAGGATATCACCATGGAACGTCGAAAGTATCTAAAAACGCGGTCATGGCTGTATGTCGGGGTACTTCTCCTCCTTCTCATATCATCCGTTCATGCAGAGGGTATCAGCGTCACTCCTTCCACCCTGAATATCACCAGCACCGTTTCAATGATAGAACCAAGGACACTGGCAATAACGGCCCGGCAGAATGTGACTGACCTTGCAATTATCCCTCTCGATCTGAGTGCCGGCGACGGTCGGGGAATCATCCCCCAGCAATCATTTCACATCTCCCCGTATTCAGCATCAATGACGAATGGCAGTATCCAGCAGGTTCCCCTGAATATCGATCTCTCGTCAGTGAAAAGCGGGTCCTATTCCGGTGAGCTCTGGGTTGCTTACTCCAATGGCGGAGTTGCCAAAATTCCTGTTATGGCGACGGTGAAGGATGGTCTGCTCTGGCCGTTTGTCTGCCTTGTTCTCGGAGCCGGGATCAGCTATCTGCTCTTCACCTATCAGACCAAATTCAAAGCGGCCGACGAAATCCGGATAACCCTTGGCGTCATAATAAAGAATATCAATAGCGATGAGGATCTGAAGAAACGGTACTGGTACGATAACACCGGTCACCCTGATACAAAAGTGCAGAACCCCTTTGATAAAACCATAAGGGATGCCATCAGGACGTCAGAATCCAACCTGGAACTAAAGGCGATTCCCGACGCGGAAAAACACATGAAGATTGCCCAGGGAGCGTGGGACACCTGGAACACCAACCGGCCCCGGCTGACCGCATTGCTCGATCAATGCAGTGATCTCATCTCCGCCATGAATGATTTCGAGAAAAAGGTCCGGGATAAAACCAGTAAGGATGCTGTGATCTCCATCCCGCTCATCACTTCCCTGCGGGAGAACCTTCAGAAGAAGTTCGATGCTCTCGTGACCGATACCGGTCAGAAAGAGATGGAAGATGCGGTGAAAAAAACCCAGGATCAGTGTAAGACATTCAATCTTGCAGTAAACAATCTCGAAGTAATTGAATCCATCTGCGAACAAACGGGAACCCAGTGCCCGGCCTGTAACGAACTGGCTGCAGCATGGCTGTCTCTCAAAGAGATCCGGGATCAACCTGCGTTAGAGAAAGCATCGAAGGATATTGAGAAATTGCGGACAACTGCTGAAACATTCCAGTCAAAACTGACAAAATCTATTACCGGTTTGATGATGGAGAGATCCGATGTATTCCATCTTCAACTGTTTACCCCGGGAAATATACCCGATGCATATATTGTAAATGAGGGTATCCTGGCAAAATTCCGTCTCCTGTTGTACAATTCAGGTCTGTTCCTGATTACGGTAGGTACCCTTATCGCATTTGGTTTGATGGAATTCTATGTTCCAAACCCGACGTTCGGTGCCAGCATGAATGATTATCTTGCCCTGATAATCTGGGGATTCATGGCAGGCGCTACCGCAGATACCATTGCTACGAAGATGAAAGGAAAAGTAGGTATAAGTTAGTCTTCCCTTTTTTTCCAGGGCCTTTTGGGAGAACCGGAATTTTTAGGTTTTTCCGTTGAGCACCTGGAAAATCAACGAATCTTTTTTTTTTTAATTCTGATGACAATGGAAAATCATCCATCCCCGGCATCATCCGAATCACCCGATGACTGGAATAAACCCCTGCCCAAAAATTATAAAAATTGTTATATACTTAAATCAATAATTCAGTTTTATGTCAACAATGTATGCCGAGACATTTCAGAAGATCTATGAAGATCTGACTGCCCACAGTGTAGCAGCTAAGGTTACCGTCAAACAATTCTATCCGACCGTTGGAAACCAGTATAATGCCGAACAGAAAGAGGGCTGCCTCAGGGCATTCGCCCAGAAAAAGTATATTGAATTCAGGCCCGTGACACCTGATCTCTACAACATCGATCCCACCGCTACATTTTATCTTACTGCCGATGGTATCGAAGCATGGACAAAATGGTTTGCAGTAAATCCGTATTTCCCTGCCGGCACTCCACCTAAAGAAGATTTCATAATCCTCCAGCCAAAAACCCGCAGAATTTCAGGATCAGGATAATCCAGATGCGAGGGGTTCCCGAGGACCCATCTGCCCGGAAAATTTTGTTGGATCGTGGAGCCATGCACAATTTTTTTCCGGCCCGGTATATCCAGCCCTATGTTCCGGTCTTTCCGATCCATTGTTTGGGAGTCAGGGTAAAACTGTTCAGCCCGGCAAGATTTCTAAACCCGTCGAATTCCACGGGTTAAAACCAGATTATTGAGACACTCCCATATTCTGAGAAATTCAATAGTACTGCGGAGCCATACCTGGAAATTTTCCCGGCCGGGATAAGGAAAAAACGCGGGTTTCCGGAATTTTATCGGACTGGTAAGTACCGTGACGGGATCTTTTTTAGTCCGCCTGCACCGCGACAAACATTGCGGATGAATGAGACTTCGGAACTGGCAGCCCGTCTTCAATAAGGCCGCGGATATGCATCTCAATTGCTTCATGCATCCGCTCTTCCGTCTCTTCCCTGGTTTTTCCGGTTGCTATACAACCGGGAAGGTCCGGAGAATATGCCGAATAATTTTTTCCGGCTTTTTCTATAACAATCAGGAACCTGTGCATTCTATGATCATTCCTTGAATCCTGCCTGCTTAAAGATACTGTTCATTGTGCCGGGTGCAAGATCATCTGCAAGGTGTCCGGCAATCGTGACCCGGCCGGGTTTTTCCTTGTGTTTGTACTGGCGATGACTTCCTTTCGATACAACAGGATACCATCCGTCATCCTCGATCAATTTGATAATCTCGCGGATTTTCAGGATGACTCCTCCGGACTCTTTCATAATTCTTGGATGTTGCAGCACATTAGGTTTCTTTTATGAATTCGAATCATAGTTGCCTCAACACTCCGATCAGAAAAATGTGTGGCTGGGCTTTCGCGAAATCTGGTTGTCTTCTGAGAGAAACCTGCCAATCGGCCCCCGCCCATAGCACATCCGGGAGCCCCCTCACAATGCGGGCAATCTCCGACGGAGAATGAGTGATGAGAACGGTCATGGTCGAAACCCCCAAAACAGGCCTTCTTTTCATTTCACCGTACTCCGGTCCGATCCGGCCTGAGTTCGGCCATCCAAAAGGTACCATTAGGGTTTTTCCAGCGCCGTGTAAAATCGCCCGTTTGGCATAAATCGCCTTTAAATTGGTTTCCCGGAATAAGTGTGCTTATAATTCGGTGTTTTTTGCAACCTGTGCCGGATCGGAATCGCCCGGATGGGTAATCCGGGCCAGCAGCGTGCCCGGATTGGACAGTTGGAGATCTCCTGGCGGATGCCCTTCTCATCCCTCCATTTCCGGGATATCCAGGGCCCGGCTCCGGGGCATCATTCCCCCACGCCAAAACAAGCCCGCAAAAGGCTCCGTTTCCGTTCCCGGTATTCCCGGCCCCTGCGGTGGACAGCAAATCGGGCCCGGATTTGGTTCGCGTGGAAAATTCGCTCAAATGGCGCTTCGTTTGCCAAAATGCGGCTGGAATGCACCTCGCAGAATGGCCCTTATCGGTCGTCCGGCAGCCCCTGTTTCCGGCACTGATTGCAGGTAACTTTTGCCGGGAAATGCCCGCAGAACGCGGATATGAGGGTCATATATCAGGATAAAAATATTAAAAATCCGGGGTCCCTCACGATCTCACTCCCTGACCATCTCATACACGGATCGGGCGGAGGATACTACGATCCGGGCGGAATCAGCATCATAAATGCACCCGTAATCGGCCCCTTCGCGAAGGTCCATGGCAAAACTGAGATGTTCCAGAACGATAGCATCAATCTCACCTTCATCAACAAGCAGCGCCTCGACAGCATACTTGAGACAGCGGTGGCTCTTCTCCCGGTAGCCTTTCTCACCCGTGAACGGAGTGCATGAAAGAGAGAATAATATGCCTGGATGATCGCCCATTTTTCCTGGTGATCCAATAGCGATCGCTCTGCAGCGGCAAGATCTGCTTTTGCTTCGCGGAGCTCTTTTGTTACCAGTGCGGGATCAACCGGGATTTTTACCATCTTGCCCCGCTCCAGGCATTCATCGAACCGGTACCTCAAAGCATCTCACCTGCGAGGATTTTTCCGGACTGTATACGTTCAAAGAGTGGCCGGTCACGGATCCGGAGCTGTACTGCCTCTTCGGGAGAGACCATGATGGGGGATATCTTCCGGGAAATTTCAGATTCATACTGCGAGATAAGGCTGCGGACCTTCGTGCGGTCGGTTGTTTCGATGAAGAGATCGATATCGCTTTCTTCCGTATCCTCCCCGGAAGCACAGCTGCCGAAGAGGATCATTCGTACGGTACTATCCCTGCTGGCTGTGACAAGGCCGGAGAGTTCGAGCAGGGATGCAAAAATTTTTACTTCCCGTACCAGTGGATCGGAGATATTCGCACGGAACAGGAGGGTTCTTCCTTTCTGCTCACTTTTCACATAACCTGACTCTTCCAGTATCCGGAGCTGGTTGCTTGCAGAGCCGGTACTGATGGAGAGCATCTTTGCAAGTTCCCGGACATAGAAACTGTTCCGGTAGTTGCGGCCAAGAAAGGTGAGCGTCTTAAAAGCAGGAGTGGCAAGTACGTTCATATTTTTGAACATATGTTCAATATTTTGAACGATAGTATTTAGACGTTGTGCCCGGGTGGTGAAAGTATTCCGGGTATCTCTCCACCATAATCCCCATGCCCGGCCCCCCCGTAAACGTGGCTTTGGCCCCGGTTTTTTCCCTCCCGGGCCCGGCGCTTTGCGTGGAGTTATCGATTCGGACCGGGACCGGGCTTACCGGAAATATGGCAATCCCCGATGGAGAACCGGTACAGCGAAAAGCCATGATCGGACCCCCAAAAACGGCCTTCTTTTCATTTCACCGTACTCCGGTTCGATCCGGCCTGAGATCGGCCATCAAAAAGGTACCATTAGGGTTTTTCCAGCGCCGTGTAAAATCGCCCGTTTAGCGTAAATCGCTTTAAAATTCGTTTTCGTGAAAGTGTGTGCGTGTAATTCGGTGTTTTTTGCAACCTGTGTCGGATCGGGATCGCCCGGAAGGGCAATCCGGGCCCGCAGCGTGCCCCGATTGGAGAGTGACCGAACGGGTCTCCCGTTACCCGACAAACCCGGGGGAATCCCCCGAATCCCGGACGGGTACCTGATGTTCACGATCCGTAAACATTTTGTTCATGGAACGTGAATATTGTGTTCAGGAACCATGAACGACCCGGCGTACGATCTCTCTGCCTTGTTCCGGACAAAAGAACGGCTCATCCTGCTCCGTGCAGCTCTCACGGTACCGGCGTGCACCGTACAGCAGGTTGCAGGAAAGACCGGGATATCAAAAGGCCTCGTCTCCCAGTACCTTGCACTTCTTGAACATGAAGGCCTGCTTACCCGGCAGGACCGGCTCTACCGTATACATAATTCAGCACGGACTGTTGCCGTAAAACGACTCCTGAATATCAACCAGGTGCTGGCAGTTTTTAAAAAACCGGCATGGGCTCTCGGTATCGGGATGTACGGGAGCTGGGCCGAGGGGACGAACACGGAAACAAGCGATCTCGATCTCTGGGTTTTTACAAAAGACCCGCCACCCGGTATCGCCGTTGCCGGAGTGGAACGCACGGTCTCGCGGGCATTGTCCGCTGAAGTCCATATCCTCGTCCTTAACCGGGAGAAGATGGCCGGCATGAAAAAATCCGATGAACCATTCTACCGGTTATTTTCACGTCAGTCAATAACCCTGGAGGGCGAATCCCCTGAAGCGCCTTGAAGAGTGTTACGAGCGGGGACTTCTGCGGAAAGTCCCGGCATCCAAAGAGAAAGCAGATCTGTCTCTCCGACAAGCTCGGGAATGGATCACCGAGGCCGGCCAGGATTGCGATATAGGTGCACTACGATCCGGCCTGATTGCCGTATACATGGGATATTTCCATGCTGCCCGGGCATTGTTATATCGTGACGGTGTCCGGGAGAAGAGCCACTACTGCATTGGTGTGTACCTCGAATCCTACCGTGAATCCGGGTTGCTGGAAGACGAATGGGTTTTACAATTCGATCACATGCGTGGACTCCGGCAGAATGATCAGTACAGCCTCGATGCCCGCCCGACAAACACCGAAGTCCGGCAGGCTCTCGCCGATGCAGAGAGGTTTATCGACCGGATGGAACAGCTGGTGAGGACTCCGCGATAAAAATCATGTTTCTTTTTTTCGATACGGAAACAACCGGTTTACCCAGATCCGCGTCAACCGATACCGAAAAATGGCCCCGGGTCGTCCAGCTTGCCTGGTCACTCTATGACCGGGACGGCAACCGTGAAAGCCGGAACTGTTTTATTATTTATCCGACGGACTTTGCCATCCCCATGGACTCCGCGAGAATTCATGGCATCACGACCGAGCGGGCGAAAACGGAAGGGGTGTCGCTGCATAAGGTGCTCCCGCAGTTCAATGACGATGTGGAGCGGGCAACTACGATCATTGCCCACAACCTTGATTTCGATCTGCCGATTGTCAATACGGAATTCACCCGGTGCAGGCTTGAGACAAACCTCAAAAAGAAACACACGGTGTGCACCATGAAACCCCGGGAAATTGTCTCGTGGTGCAAAATCCCTGCAAAGTCCGGCAGGGGATACAAATGGCCGACGCTGACCGAGCTGCACCTGCAGTTATTCCAGGAGGAATTTACCGGCAGCCATAATGCCGGGGCCGATGTGGAAGCCTGTGCACGATGTTATTTCGAGCTGGTGAAGAGGGGAATTATCGGATAAGGATATCTGGATGAGGAATACCCGTTCTATCATTTATTCTTATTTTTTTCAATGTGCGGCACTTTGCATCGTCCACTCATTCCGTGTTATATTCTGCGATTGCAGCCTCAGAATAAAACTCTTCATATCAGTATCCCGTTCAGCCCGGTAAGATATCGTGAGGAACGAATGAAACAACCATTTTATAAAAATCATTTTCACCCCGCCCGGCACAGGGTTAATATCCCTCGCTCCGAAGGTGAACTAAGAAACGATCATGACAAATTCTTTCATACGATTCGATGGTGTCAAGGTCGATCTTATCCGGGAGTCTCATTGTAAAATCTGTAGCAAGCCCATTCCCCTGAGTTACAAGGACTTCGGGTATTGTATGGACTGCAAAGATCAGAAAGACCGACAGCCGGAACTCATTATATACGGTATCACGGAATATGTCCTGAAAGATCCTGTTGAAAAATTATCGGCAATCAACCGGGAGATCCGGGAGTTCAAGCACGACCAGTCCCTTGCGGGAAAGCTGGGTGAATGCTTGGTGCATGTCATCAACCAGCGGTATCCGCATCTCCTTGAAGCGGACCTGATCGTTCCTGTCCCGTCCTCAAACAGTGCGCGGGGATATAACCCGGCAACACTCCTTGCGGAATATGTCTCCACTGCAACTGGTATCCCCTGCGAAGATCTCCTTTCCAAGGAGCCCGGCAGCCCCCTGCAGCATGAGCAGCCTGCCGACAAGAAATGCGTGGATATTATCGGTGAGATCCGATCAAAGAAATGAACTGATGCCAGAACGGTACTACTGATTGACGATACAGTAATCAGCGGTTGTACAATGCGCGAATGTACCCGGGTCTTGAAGCAAAATGGCGCCGTCATGGTGTACGGACTTGCAGTAGGGCGGGGCATTGATCGGAAGCGACTCGAATACCTGGAACGGGAGGATGCACGTCATGTATGATCGGATGTCCCTGCTCCTGTATGTCAATGACCGGGAAATTTCCCGGAACCGGGACTTTGCCCGGTATTATTTCCGGAATACCGTGATTCAGGACTTTCTCGCAGGATTGATCTCCTGTTCCCCGGATTCAGTACACTCTGATCAGAATCCGCAATTATTCAAAGCATTCCAGAAAATCAGGGAATCCCTCTCTAACGCAGATCTATCAGTGTATGCTGACGAGATCGCCCGAATCCAGTCCTCCGGGACGCATCTCATCCCCTATGACTCCACTCAGTATCCTGATCAGCTTAAAGATCTGGCAGATCCCCCGTTATTATTGTATCACAAGGGAAACCTGATGGATTTCAATAACTGTATTGCAATCATCGGGACACGTTCACCTTCAGAACATGGGAGACGGGCTGCCCGGCAGTTAAGCAGTTCCTTTGTTAAAACAGGGTACACTATCGTCAGCGGGCTCGCATCGGGAATCGACACCGAAGCGCATCGCGGAGCTCTTGCTGCCGGGGGAAAGACCATTGCCATTCTCGCCGGCTATATCGATGATATCTACCCGCGATCGAATGATTCCCTTGCCCGGGAGATTACGCAATCGGGTGCAATACTTTCGGAAGTATCTGCATTCGTTAAAACACATAAAGGCCGGTTCATCTCCCGGAACCGGCTTACCAGCGGGTTATCCCGGTGCGTTATCGCTGTTGAATCCCATGGCGGCGGAGGGACATTACGACAGGTGACAACCGCCCAATCCCAGGGCAGGCCCGTGTTTGTGTGCAGGCCGGACGATGGTGATCCGGAATCGGCAATAGGCTTTGATGAATTATGTAAGCGGGGTGTGATTCCTATAAGCTCTGCGGATGACGTGATTCACTTTTTCAGCCAATCTGCATCATCCCCGGCATCCGCCGGAAGCGGAGGGAAAAAAAGATCGATTCTGGTAAGTCTGGATCATTTTTAACCAAGACAATCGTTTTTTTAAATCCTGAAATTATTATCAAATTTTTCATTCACGGCCCAATCGATAATCGTAGTCATATTGTGCACTCAATACGTGCACCATCTGTTCACCAGACCCGGCATGTTCTCATCACGGATATCACAATTATAACCTGACAATCCTCGCTTCCGTACAAACTTCCGCAAACTTACAACTCATGCACTCCCGCTGCGATGGCCGGGCCGGGAAATCCCCGTATTCATACGAAGCATTCATCACCGCGAACTCCTTTGGGATCAGTTCCTGAATTTCGTGTAACTGTTCCTCAAAGAACCGGTATGGCTTTGTTGCGCCCGTCTTCAAAAAGACGAGTTCAGTGCTGATCTCGTCAGCACTCATCTTGTAATATTCCTGTGCCCAGAGAACATACGCCGCCATCTGGAGTTCCGTCTCGTACTCGTCATCGTCCCTGCCGGTCTTCCAGTCCGTGAGAACGAGCGTGCCATCCGGCATCTTCCCGACAAAATCCACCTTGACCGTTACCCCGACATCCCCGATATGGAAATGATCGAACTGCTCGTGCCGAAGACATCCCCGGGCCTGATAGTCCGGCCACTTCCCGAAGAACGTCTGGAGGCACGTCTTCCCGTTTGCATCGATAGCAACAAAAAAAGCTCCCGGGATCTTCTCGCCGTTGTGGTACTCGGTGAAAGTTTCGCCGCCGATATCCTTGTACAACGACACTTTCTTTGAGAATGATCTCATCGCTTCGGAAAGATCCATCGGCTTGTTCTCGCAATGGAGCTGGATCTGCTGGTCGATAATATCGTGGATGAGCTGGCCCTCTACAACAAATTTGGAGGTGAAGTTTTTGAGCCACCGGATTTTTTCCGGGTTGACGACCGGTGCGGTTTTTACGTAGGGGGCGATGTATTCAAAATAGTACTGCCGCTGGCACCGGTTCCAGACCCGGTGTTTGGTGAAGGACCAGGTATTGATGGAGAAGAAGAATGGATCCAGCTCAGCCATATATTTCTGTTGAGGACTGGTGCGAAATATCTTCCTCTTTCACTCAATTGCTTCCAAAAAATATTTCAAAAAATCCTCTCACTTTCCATGATCTCCGCTCTATCTGCATATTCCAACCCCCTTCCACCAGCCCCCCGGCCACCGTCTCCTCAATGTATAAAAAAAGCCCAAGCCGCCCCCGGTACAGGAAAAGATCACTCAGTCTTCAATAGAAAACTCCTGGATATCTCGCATGAACAGGGGGTCCGGAAAAATGCGTGAAAATCACGTCTGTGAACGACATAAGAGTTATTCGTTCCGAGCCCCAAAACAGGGCTTCTTTTCATTTTCCACCAACTCCCCTCCATCCGGCAAGCGATCGTCAATCCAAAAGGCACCAATAGGGATCATTTTAGGGGCTGCTTTATAGAGAATTTTGGCAAACGGGGCGATTATATCGGGAATTTCTAAAATGTGTGTGCGAAATCCGCCATTTTTCACGAATAATTCGGGAAAATGATCGTCCATTCCTCATCTGGCACAGTAAGCCTCCGTCGGAGAAGTGGGGGTGTGGATATGTCGGTTCCCCATTATTGAAAAAAGAGGATTAATCCTCATCGTCCCCCTCATACTTGTCGTTATTGGGGTTCAACTGGTCCGCATGATTATCCATCGCCGCTTCATGTGCGTCGTTGTTCGGGTTCATCGAATTGGACCGGTCATCGTTTGAGCTGTGGCCGTGGCCTCCGCCGCTTTTTCCCATTGGTTCTCAACTCCTTTGTGGTTGTGAATCAAAAATGTAATGATGAAGGATATCTATCAGATTAGAAATAGTTTCCCAATTTGTCAAGTATTCATTTTTCCGGCTGTTTCCTTTTTTGCATCTGAAAGAATTTCAGGGCAAATTTTCCATCTTCGGTAATAAAATAGGTTTTTTCCTGTCGCGGGATAAAGGATTGGAATTGGTCTCCCCGCGCCGGCCCCCGGCACGCCGGGCTGCATCCCCTGACAGGCCATGAGGTCACATTCACTGTTGCATGTTTATCAGGTACGAACAGGCAGTTGGCCTTCGCAGATATCGCACTGCGACCCGTATTTTATCCCGCTATTCCGGGGTGGGCTGGCTTTTATGTTCCGGCCCAAAGAGGGGTTTTTGGGATATGAAATTCCCCGGTGTTTTCTGAACAGTTCAACAATCGGGCCGGTTCAAAAAAAATAGTCTGATCTCCGGGATCATCCGGAGCCGGAGGTATGGATCGTGATAATAAATTCAGGATTTGAGTTTTGATTGCGCTATGTCCCGTTCCTTTTTGGCATCGTCATTTTCCGGATCGATTTTCAATGCATGGTCACAGGCTGCGATGGCCTCGGAATACTTTCCCTGATTGTTGAGGATACTTCCCTTCGTGGCCCATGCATCGGCATAGTCCGGGTCAATTTTCAATGCCAGGTCTGATACCACAAGAGCATCATCATAGTTACCCTGTTTCTGCAGGGCATACGCCTTGTTGTTCAATGCGTAGGTATCATTTGGATTTATTTTCAAAGCCTGATTGGATGCCACAAGAGCATCATCATATTTTTCCTGCTTTAAGAATACATACCCCATGCCACCCCATCTATAGGTGTTGTTCGGGACAAGTTCCAATGACCGGGTGTATGCCTTGATAGACTCGTTATAGTTCTCCAGCAGGGCCAGGGTCCATCCCTTGTTGCCCCATGCATCGGCATTGTCCGGGTTAAGTTTCAGGGCCTGGTTGTATGCCTCAAGAGATTCGTTATGTTTCCCTTGCCAGGCTAAAACCGCTCCCTTATCAACCCATGCCCTGGCATTTTCCGGGTCGATTATCAAGGTCTGGTTGTATGCCTCAAGCGATTCGTTATAATTTTTCAGATTGAAGAGGACGAGACCCTTGTCCATCCATGCATCGGCATTGTCCGGGTTAAGTTTCAGGGCCTGGTTATATGCCATGAGAGATTCGTTAAAATTTTTCAGATCGATGAGGACTTTACCCTTGTTCCTCCATACCGAGGCATTGTTCGGGTTAAGTTTCAGGGCCTGGTTGTATGCTTCGACTGATTCGATATATTTGCCTTGTTCATACAGGGCAAGCCCCTTGTCGTTCCATGCTACGGCCTCCGAGTCAGATGTAGTGCATCCAGCCATCAACGTCGCGGCAACGAGCAGCAGAATAATGGTAAAAGAAAGTCTCATGACTCCAATAAATTATCCGGGCCTTTAAAAAAACCTGACGATATTCCGTTGGTTGCACCCGGGTTTTTCTCTGCACCACCCGGTTCATTCTCTTCAGGCAGCTGCTTCACGAGCGTCGGGTCGGGATAGGGCCCCACTTTCCCGATCGTTCCCGGTTCGAAAATTTTTAACCGGATTTTCTAAAAAAAATTTTAAACTGTTCTTGGTTGAAAATATTTCAAGTGAATCCTGAAAAATTTCACGCAACCCCACTCTCGCCCCCATTACTCACACACCCAACCTCCCCATCTATAAGCATTCCCAACCCCCTTCCACCACCCACACCCCGCATCGTTCCATCTTAGGAATGGTCGATACCCCTGAGATCGATGCAGCCAAACGGGGCCCGATATGCGATATCATTCCCATGGGTGCGGAGATGGTGGAACAGGACCATTCCCCGGTAAAATCCGACAGGTTAATGTCGTCACAATCCAACTGAAAAAGTCAGATATCCATGACAACCGCAGGGAAAAACCCGGATTTGGCATTTTATATATGGATATTTTTTTTGATTGCCGGTCTCGTACTGGTTGCCGGGTGCATCCAGAAAAATCCTGAGCCCAGCCCGGTTTCACCGGGAGCTGGCGTTGTAACAACCGATGCCGGCTCGCTCCAGGGAACAACGGAGAATGGCGTTTCAGTCTACCGGGGCATTCCCTATGCAGCGGCCCCGGTTAAGGACCTCCGGTGGAAACCCCCGGCAGCAGTGCAGCCATGGCCTGGTGTGCGGAACGCGACCGCGTATGGTGCAGTATGTCCCCAGCCGAAATCCGGCGAATTCGATGTAATGCCGGTCATGAGCGAGGACTGCCTGTTCTTAAACGTCTGGACACCGGCAAAAAACCCTGGCGAAAAACTACCCGTCATGGTCTTTATCCACGGAGGTGCATGGAAGACCGGGGCTGGATCCCAGGCGCTCTTTGACGGAAGCCCCCTTGCAAACAAAGGAGTTGTTGTCGTCACGCTCAATTACCGGCTCGGGGCACTCGGGTGGATGGCACACCCGGAGCTGACGGCTGAGTCACCCCATACCAGTTCGGGCAATTATGGGATCCTCGACCAGCAGGCTGCCCTGAAGTGGGTTGAAAAGAACATCGGTGCGTTCGGCGGCGACCCGGAAAAGATCACGGCATTCGGCGAATCTGCAGGGGGAAACAGCATTTACGCCCACCTGGTGAGCCCGGGGAGCAAAGGTCTTTTCCGGCAGGCGATTATCGAGAGCGGCCCGTTCTTCTCCGATGATGCAATGGGAACCGTCTTCCGGCCACGGAGCGAGGCCGAGCAGT
>Ga0265296_1002594_pt1 | contig 17905 bp, 14 predicted proteins | sample MunlanPumphouse1_FD_189073 | JGI IMG/M metagenome (GOLD analysis project Ga0265296, IMG submission 189073) | Groundwater microbial communities from a municipal landfill in Southern Ontario, Canada - Pumphouse #1 | ecosystem: Environmental > Aquatic > Deep subsurface > Groundwater | place...
CTCCCCGCGGCCGAGAGGCGCCCTCGCGCGCGTCCTCGCCGAAGCAGGCGTCGATCCGCACGGCATCGCGATCATCGAGCGGAAGACTGAAACGATCGTCATGCGCGTCGACCGGGTCGCGGCGCCCGTCGCGAACATCATCAAACAGCAGCTTCTTTCGATAGGCGGCGACGCCGCGGTTCACCGCGACGTAATCGCCGGCGGTCCGCCGCAATCGAGCGTCTATATCATCGCCGACCGCAACAGGCTCGCCCAGCTCCCCGCGAAGTTCGCGCGTCAGCCCTTCGGCCTCGCCGAGCTCGGCGCCGGCGTAGAGCGTCTGCTCGGCGCCATGGAACGGCCGCCCGCGAGGGTGAGCCTTCCCCGCGGTGAAATCGACCTCGCGGCGGGCCCGATCGTGATGGGCGTGCTCAACGTCACGCCGGACAGCTTCTCGGACGGAGGCGCCTTTCTCGATCCCGGCGCCGCGCACGAGCGGGCTCTCGCGATGATCGAGGAGGGCGCGCGCATCATCGACGTCGGCGCCGAATCGACCCGCCCCGGCGCGGCGGAAACGAGCGCCGAAACGGAGCTCGGACGCGTGATGCCCGTGCTGCGGAGGCTCGGCGGCGCGATCCCGGTTCCCCTTTCGATCGATACGCGTCGCGCGGCGGTCGCGCGGGCGGCGCTCGACGCGGGAGCGGCGATCGTCAACGACGTAAGCGGCCTCCGGCACGACCCGGCCATGATCGAGGCGGTGCGCGATTCCGGAGCCGCCGTCGTCGTCATGCACATGCAGGGAACGCCCGAAACGATGCAGGTGAATCCGAGCTACACGGACGTCACCGGGGAGATCATCGCCTGGCTCGAGGAACGCACGGCCGAGCTCGTTCGCGCCGGCATCGATCGCGAAAAGATTATCGTTGACCCGGGACTGGGTTTCGGAAAAGGATCGGAAAATAATCTGACGATTCTGAACGAGCTCGGAGATTTCGCCGGTCTCGGATTTCCCGTGATGGTCGGCTACTCGAGAAAATCGTTCATCGGAAGAATCACCGATCGCGAACCGGCCTTGCGGCTTCACGGCGGGCTCGCGGCGCTCGCGAAGTGTCTCGCGGGAGGCGCGGCGTTCGTACGCGTCCACGACGTCCGGGAAACGATCGATTTTTTGAAGGTCTGGAAAGCGATAGAAAACGCGGGGACGGACCGATGAGCACGTTTCATCTCAACTTGACGATCGACATCCTCGACATCATCATCGTTTCTTTTCTCTTCTATCGGGTCTTTCTCCTCATCAGGGGAACGAGAGCCGCGCAGATGTTTATCGGCCTCTTCCTCCTCATCGTCGTCTCCTTCGTCGCGCGCTGGCTCAACATGAACGCGCTGAACTGGATTCTCTCGAGCCTCAAGACGGTCTGGGTCGTCGCCTTCGTGATCCTCTTTCAGCCGGAGCTGCGGCGCGCACTCTCGCTCCTCGGCCAGAACCGCATCATCGGTTATTTCCTCAAGGTCGAAGAGTCGAGCACGGTAAGCGAGATCGTCAAGGCGTGCCATCAGCTCACGCAGAACGGCCTCGGCGCGATCATCGTGCTCGAGAAGGACATCGGCTTGCGGAATTACATCGAGACGGGAACGCCGGTCGACGCGCGCGTTTCGGCGGAGCTCCTCGTCACAATATTCACGGCGCCGAGTCCGCTCCATGACGGCGCGGTCATCATCGAGAAGAACCGCATCGTGGCGGCCGGCTGCATTCTTCCCCTCTCCCAGAATCCCCGCCTCACGAAATCGCTCGGCACGAGACATCGCGCGGGCCTGGGTCTGAGCGAGGAAACCGACGCCGTCGTCATCATCGCGAGCGAGGAAACGAAAACAATCTCGCTCGCCGTCGGGGGAAAGCTCAAACGCAAGCTCGACATAAACACGCTCCGCAACGATCTCGTCGGCATGATCGGCATCAAGGCGGAGGAAACGGTTCCCGTCTCATGACGGCCGATGCAAAAGGGGAGGAGTGAAGGCCTCGCACCAACCCCGCATCCGCCGCACCACCGGCCGACACTCCTCTTCCTGCCAGGCATGCACGCTTCACGGCATGGCAAAAGGGATGCCGGCCGGCACGCTCTCATGCGCGGATTTTCAGTTGATTGCGCGGAAACGCTTTACGCGGAGGCGCGCCGCGGACGGGCAAAACGAAGCGGTCGTCGTTGCGTGAACGTCGTTGCCGCTTCGCGAACGGAGTTACCGCCGTATCCTGCCGCGCAGGACGAGCTTTTCGATGTGCGCGACGACTTCCTGGTCGAATTTCTCGCTCTGGTTCTTGAGCTGATCGATGCTCTCTTCGAGGGAGTATGCTTGCCGGTAGGGACGGTCGCTCGTCATGGCGTCGAAGCTGTCGGCGACCGCAACGATGCGCGCTCCGACCGATATTTCGCTTCCCTTGAGATGATCCGGGTAGCCCTTTCCGTCGAGCCGCTCGTGGTGATGACGGACGAGATCGCAGGCCGATTCGAGAAATTTCATGTTCTTGATGATGTTGGCTCCCACCTCGGGGTGGCTCCGGACGATATCCCACTCCTGCTCGGTGAGCTCTCCCGGCTTGTTGAGAATATTCTCGTATACGCCGAGCTTTCCGATGTCGTGGAGGGCCGCGCCGAAGCACACAATCTCGATGTCGCGCTTCGAGAGCCGCATCTCCTCGGCGATCATGCGCGCGTACTCGGCGACGCGGTCCGTATGGCCGCGCGTGTACGAATCCTTCGCCTCGATCGTCGAGACGAGCACCTTGATCGTAGAAAGATAGGTCGCCTGCAGCTCCCCGTAGAGACGCGCGTTCTCGAGACCGGTCGCGGCGGACGTGCATATCGACTTGAAGAGCTCGAGCTCGTCGGGAATGTATTCCTGCCGATTCACCTTTCCGCCGATGAACACGATCCCGATGAGCCGCGATTTCACGATGAGCGGATACCCGTAATCGAATCCGAACCGCGTCAGGAAATTCGCCTCTCGTTTCGCATCCTCCGGGAAATCCTCTTCGGCGAGCTTGATGCATTCGTGCTTGCCGAGGAGATACTTCGAAAGGGCGATATCGCGCGAGAGTCTCACCGACTGGAGCACGCTGTTCGATACGCCGCTTCCGCCCGCGTAGGAAAGGTAGTCGTCCATCTCATCGAAGGCGTAGAAAAGCGCAACGGAGCTCACGCCGAGCTGTCCGATGACGGTGAGGCAGAAGACGCGGATGAGATCGTCGGGGTCGCGGAGCCTGTTGAGATCCTGGCTCAGGCCGGAAAGGGAACGCATATCGAGGACCTTTTTCTTGAGCTCGCGATTGATCCGGGTATAATCGGCGTGCCCCCGCTGCACCTCCCCCTCGAGCTGGAGATTCTGCTCGTGGAGGTTCTTCTTGCGACTCGCCTGCGTGAGGTAGTTTTCGATCTTGACGAGCATTTCCTTGAGGGAAAACGGCTTCTTGAGGTAATCCTGGGCGCCGACGCGAAGCCCCCTGACCATCGATTCCTGGATCGAGTTCGCCGAAATCATGATGACGGGCACGTCGCGGTTAACGTCCCTCGCGCGAATCGTATCGCAAACCTCGAACCCGTCTTTCTTCGGAAGCGCGACGTCGAGAACAACGAGGTCCGGCCGAAAGCGGTCGTACTTCGCGAGCGCCTCGTCGCCGTCCGAGGCCGACTCGGTTTCATACCCCTTGTTCCGGAGACATTCAGTGAGTATCTCTACGACGTTGGGGTCGTCATCGACGACCAATATGCTCCCGTTCCCGCTCACGTATCGCTTTCCTCCTACGGCGTCGCCACACTTTGACGAACCGATTGAGCTATTTCCTTCTCCATGATCCGCGCGAACTGCACGATAACCTCGCGGTCGTACCGCAATCCGTAATTCTCCTTGAGCGCGCCGAGAGCCTCGCGCGCCGAGAGCGCGGGCCGGGTCGGCCGCTCGTGAATCATCGCCGCGTAGCTTTCGACGACCGATATGATCCGCGAGCCGAGCGGGATTTCCTTGCCGCGAAGACTGTACGGATAACCCTCGCCGTTGAAACGCTCGTGATGCGTTCTCACGATGCTGACGACGTGGTCGCTGAACTTCATCCGGGAGAGCATTTCGGCGCCGTCTTCGGGATGCTGCTTGATGATCTCCCACTCGTCTTTCGTAAGGTCGCGCGGGCTGCGCAGGATGAGATCGCTCACCTTCACCATGCCCATGTCGCGGAGCACCGTGCCATAGATGAGGTCCTTGAAATGCTCCTCGGGATAATCCATGTTCTTCGCGACCATTCCGACGTACCGCGAAACGAATTCCGACGTGCCCTTGAGAAGCGTATTTTCCTCGATGATCGAAATGAGCGTCTTGACGATGCCGAGCGTGCGCTCGTGCTCCCGGTCGAACATGAGGGCGTTATCGTACGCTCCCTGGGCGATATTGACGAGAATGCGCAGAAACTCGAAATCCTCTTCCTTCATGTTTCTGCCGGATATGCGCTTGCCGAGCAGGACCATCCCCGAGATCCCGTCCTTCGTGCGGAACGGGCACACATATTCTATTCCTTCTCCCTTGATGACCGCCTTGGCGCGCTCCTCCATCGCGAAACCGTCCACCGGAATCACGTTGTTCTCCCCCGTCACCTTCGGAAAGGCATCCACGGGGATAACGAGCCGCAGGAGCGATTCGGGTTCGAATCCCTTGGACATGACCGGCTTGAACGATTTCCCCTGATTATCGAGAAACACGGCCGATTCGACGCCCCCCTGGGCGATCGAGGTGAGGAGAAATATATCGAGCAGCTTCCTGCGGTCCCGGATCGCGTTGAAATCGGCGCTGATCGAGAAGAGCGTCTTGAGCTCGAGAATGCGCCGCCGGAGCTGCCGGTTGAGATCGACGATCGCCGCGTCTTCCTTCTTTTGCGGCGCCGCCTCGCCGTGCTTCTCCGCGGGCCTGTTGTTCCAATCGGGCAGGCCCTCCGCGGCCGGGCCGTTGAAAATCTCATCTATGATCTCCTCGGCGGCGTCGTCGACGGATAAATCCTCGGGAGCTGCCTGACGCGGAGCCGGGGAATTCCCCCGCGACTCATCGGCGCTGTCGTACGACATGATGATCACGTTCGAATTGACGCCTGCAGAAGCGTTCGCGGACGGCGCGGCGGCCGCAGCGGACGCGGCGGGTGAGGTGAGCGCCTCCGCGGCGTTCGGAACCTCGACGTTCGCCGGCGCCGCGCTCGACGACAGAGCCTCGATGAGCGAGCGATGGATGAAAACGGAGCGTTCGCCGTCCTGAAGGAACTGCGTGATGATGTCGTTCGTGACGACGAAACGAACGCTTCCCCCCTTCGCGGCGATCGTGTCGACGAAATCGCGAAGAATCTTCGCGACTCCGCCGCCGAGCGACGCGAGCTCGGAGAAGTCGAATATGACGGTGCGCATGTCCCGCTTCAGGCATTCCTCGACGAGACGCTGGATCTTGGCGTTCTCGTGGAATCCGAGCTTCCCCTCGATCCGGAATGCGGCGACACCGGGACTGCCGGCTTCGATTCTCTCGAACTTCGTTTTCACCATCGGATCGCTCCCTGCTCCAGAGCGCTCAATCAAGAACCTTGACCACCTCTTCTTCCTGAGCAAGCCAGCGGTCGAGGACGCTTCTCAGGAAGCGCCATTCGCTTCCGACCTTCTTTGCCGGTATTTTCCGTTCCTTGGCCAGCCGACAAACGGTCTTCACATGCATCTTGAGGTATTCCGCCGCCTCGACCGACGTCATTACCTCGGTCGCGTCGTCATGGCCTCCGATGATGATACTGCCGTAATCGTGCTGATGCTGATTGGACATCTCCACCTCTCTCCGTTGGTGGTCCGACCTCGCCCCTGCCCGAGAGATCGGTCCGCTCACTGTGCTACACACGCGGGACCGTTACCTCCTGATCGTTCACCTGCCCACCATCCGCATACGTGCCGGCTTCCTCCGGTCCGCCTTCAATGCCCTGGAGGGAGCTCGTTATGCGTAGAACCAGATCCGCGTCGATGATCGGGAATTCCTCTTCCCCGAGATTCAGTATCGATTTCGCGAGCGAGGCCCACGAACCTTCCGTGACCTGCTCCGCGAGACAATCGATCGTGCGACTCGCCCCGTCGACGAGCAACCCGACCCTCTTTTCGGCGCGGCCGATGACGAGGACGCGATCGGCCCGCCCGGACGCTTCGAACTCGTCGACCACCGCAATCTCCTCCATCCCGTAGACGGGAACGCGAACCCCCGAAAGGGTCACGCATCTTTCCCCCGATTCGCGCTTCGGCTCGACCGCATCCATGCCGACCGTCGTATCGACCGCGTGGCACGGCACCGCGAGTCTCTTACCCGAGGCGCTGAAGATCTGGAAATCGGTCTTCCCTTTCGTCCGCGGGAGGGTAAACATGAACCGTCCGTCGGTTCCCCCGCCGGGCTCGATCCAGAGGAGCGAGTCGAACCCCTCGAGCCGGCCGCGCACTTCCTTGAAGCATTGATAGAATGCGCCCGCGTCGTCCCGGTCGATCTCCGAATCGCAGAGAAAATCGGGGCTGTTATCCTGTATCGTCACGATGAGGAACGAGCCTTCGCTCCGTATGTCGACTCCGATCGTGAGCGAAAGGTCGTCCCGCACCTCGTTCCGCCTGCTGATATCGAATATGCACCGTATAAGTATGACGGCGAGCGCGGAAGCGTTCTCCCGATCGAGCGTGCATTCGGCGCACCGCGTCGCGAGCCGCGCGTTCCAGCGCCGGAGCCGCACGTACGCCCCGAAAAAATCCTTCAGCCCGTCGAGCACCGCATCGCACGATATCTTGGCCGTGAAGGGTTTGTTGCCCCTGCCCAGCATCTGCATCGTCTCCGCCGCGAGCCCCATGTAGAATTCGCTCTCGCCGAACGCGACCTCGAGATCGCGCACCGACTTTTCCCCCCGGCTCGGCTTGTCGATGAATTCCTGGAACCTGTCCCTCACCGCGGCAAGCGAGTCGATCAGTCTCGTGAATGTCGGAACGTGCTCTGCGCCCGCGGAACGATCTTCCGCGGGACGCATCTCGGCGGCCGGAGCCGCGGAGATCGTGACCGTTTCCACGGCGGTTTCATGCGGCTCGCTCAAGAGGCACTCGATCTCCTTGAGAAGACCCTCGAACTGCTCGTGGCGGGCGAGTTCCTCGAGCTCTCCCGCGAGGATCTCCGCGACGATCTGTTCCTCGGTCTCGAGAATCTCGGATACAAGCGTGGAAAGCTGTTCGTCCCAGCACCGACCCGCGCACGCCGACTGCTCCAGAAGATCGCGGAACGCCTTCAGGGTTTTGCTCCAATCGCCGAGATCGAGCATGCGCGTACTCCCCTCGAGGAGACGCGTCGCGAGGCACGCCCTGCGGATCGCCTGTTCGCTGAAGCGGGCGCCCGATGAAAAGCCCATAAGGTCGTTGAGCTTCTCAATGTGGTCGTTGACCTGCTCGCCGAACAGACGTCTGTTATCCTCTTTGAGTATCACCAAGAGGCGTCACCTCATCTCCGAATCTGGCTCTCCTTGACATACTCGACCGCGCCGAGATCAAGGAGATCGTGAATTGTCTCGTCGTCGTCATTTTTCTCCGCGCCGAGGGGCGCCTCCTCGACCGATTCGAATACGGTCGTGGAATCTTCATGCGGCGCCTGGGGGGCAGTCGCCTTTACCGTGACGTCCACCTGCCCCGCCTCGTCCTCGATTTCCGTTTTCTCGACTTCCACCTTCCGCCAGGTGTGTCCGGGCTTTTTCATGAGGCCGCCGTCTTCCGGCGTCTGTTCCCGCACGCGCGCGGGCTCCGGAACCGTTTCGGTCTTGCCGTCGAGTTGTCTCAGAGAGGACATGTCCGAAAAATCGGACGCATATTTTTCACTCGCGCTTTCCGGCGTCGCCTGCGCGAAGGCCTCCTTCATCTCGTCCAGATTCTTGAACGAGAACCCCTCTTCCTCGCTCCCTTCGCTCTCCTCCGTTTCGCGGGCGTTTTCCCGCGGGCTTATTCCCTTCCACGAACTGCCGTGATCGATGAGCATATCGGGGGAACCCTTCGAGTCGCCCGCGGCGGCTCTCTCCTGCCCCGCCGGTCCGGCGTCGCGGTCGCGCGAGGCGCCGAGGTCGGCGGCGACCCCAAGCGGCGATCGGGAATCGGGAGCTGCCTCTTGCGATACCGCGCGCGCGATATCTTTCTGAAGAAGCTCATGTACTTCATGCAACTCGCTTCCGAGATTCATAATTTGCTTTTCGAGGACGGAGCTCCGCTCTTCGATCCGTCGCGCGATTTCGACTATCGCGCCGGAGACTTCCGCGTCGATCGCGGCCACGGGCATCTCGATCTCCATGCCGGCCTTTTCCTTGATCGTGTAGCAGCTTCCGAGCAGCCCCTGGGCGATGCTCGATACGCTATCGCTCAACTTGTGAAAGCGTTCGGCGGTGGAACGCACGCGCTCGGCGAATGTCGCCAGGGCGTGCTCATCCACGTTTCCACGCGCCGCCATGAGCGCGAGATGTATCGCGATGCCGTTATTCTCCTCCGAGAACTCGTGGAGCACGCGGCCGCCTTCTTCGAGCTTGCGCACGGAGCTTTCCATCTCGGACATAGTCATCTTGAGCGCCCTGCCTTGCGGGCCGGCGGCGCCGCGGCGCGCCGCGGCGGTGTTCTGAGCGGCGGCGTTCGCATTGATGCGCTCGGCGACGCTGGTGAGCTCGGCGACGGAATTCGTGATCGCGAGCAATTCCTCTCCCGCGCCGCTGATCGCTTCCATGGCCCTGCCGTAGGCGAGCGCCGCATGCCCATAGGCCCGTCGCTCCGCCTGGTTCCGTTTTTCGAGCTCCTCGATGCGTGCGCGATCCGCTTCGACGCGATCACGCAACTTTTCGTATATCGAGCCGCAATCCTTTTCCTCGGGGACGTCCTCTCCGGCGCTGTCCGGGCTGATGAGGCCCTCGATCTCCGATTTGAGCTCCGAATAGTTCGATGCGTTATCCTTCGTGCCGAGGTCCTGGGATATCTCGCGGATCTGATCGCCGTAGTTCCTGAGCACCGCCTGAAGCTGGGGATACTTTGAAAGGCGCGCGATCTGGGCCGGGTTCGTCAGGTCGTCGATGCTCTCGGCGAGCGATATCATCGTGCGGTAATCCTGTCCCGAGTCGAGGTAGAATTTATAGCGGTGCACCGCCGAGGCGATGAGAAAATAGGCGAACAGCGAAACGAAGATGACGGCCACCGCGAGCGGAAGCATATCCCTTATGAAGAGCGTCGAATCGATGCTCCAGCCACCGGCACCCGATTTGATCCACTTGAGATCGACGTTGTAGAAGCTCACCAGGTAGTACCCCACCCCGATGCTCATGAGAACGAGAAGGAGAGATACGAATATTCCGATTTTCCACGGAGATGTGAGAACCGGCTGATTGTTCCTGCTCTTTCTCTTTTTCACCTTTGTCTCCTTAGTCGTCATATGCAACTGCAACGTGAACGGCCCGGCGCACGATCAAGGTGTGCTGAAAGGGCGTAATTCTTGGTCGCAGCGGAAGTTCGCAAGTATTATGCCAGGGGTCGCCTGACGCAAAACCGCCGTTCCAATAAGACGTTATGAGGAATTTCGACGGAAAAGAAAGGACATGGCGCAGCAATGCGCGGCTGTTACTTTGCGTTTTGCATGGGAGTACGCAGCCTCGCGGGTGGCGCCGACGGATAGCACCCGGCTAGCGGGTGGCGCCCATGGGGCCCCCGCACGCAGCGCAGCGAGCTCTGCGAGCGAGCACGTGCGGGGTGCAATGGGCGACAGGACCCGCGTATCGAGCGAGCACGTGCGGGGTGATCGGCGACAGGCCCCGCGCGGGCGGGCGACAGGCCCCGCGCAACGCGCGCCGGCCGTCCGGGCCGCCTGCTCAGCTCCGTTTCCGGACGAGCGCCGTGTAGAGCGACGGAGCGCGGTCATTGAAAAGGTGATTGTTCGGCGTGAGGTTCTTGTTGTTCGCCTCCCCGATGTCGATCTCGATGACGCGGAGCGACTCGCTGCGGTCGCTCGCCGAGGCAAGCACCTCCCCCATCGGATTGACGATCTGGCTCTTCCCGGTGAAGGTGAGGGACGTGGCGCCCCGGTGCTCGCTCCCGATCCGGTTTGCCGTGATCGCAAAGACGCGGTTCTCGATGCAGCGCGTTTTCATCGCGTCCTGGGCGTACGGGAGGATGAGGTTCGACGGATGACAGAGGATATGCGCCCCGTCGAGGGCGAGCGCGCGCGAGACTTCGGGGAAAGCCCAATCGAAGCAAATGAGGAGCCCGAGCTTCGCGTCTCCGGCCGAAACAACCTTGAACGACGATCCCCTCGTGAAGAAAAGCTTCTCGCGGTCGAAGAGGTGCACCTTCTGATAGACCTCGACCTTTCCCATCGACGAGACATAGACCGCGGAATTGTAGAACTTTCCCCTGTGCTTCTGCGCCATCCCGAATACGAGGTTCAGGCGTCTCCGCTTCGCAAGCTTCTGCATCTCGGAGACGGTGAATCCTCCGGGAACCGTCTCGGCGAGGGACGAGAGCTCCTCCTCGTTCCGGAAGAGATAACCCGCGTTGAATAGCTCGGGGAGAACGATCGTCGCGTCGGAAATCCTGTCGAGCATCGCCGCCGCCTTGCGGACATTCTCTTTAACCGCGCCAAACCGTGGACGTAATTGGAGAAAACCGATTCGCATCCTCTTCCCCCTGCGTTTTCGTGACCGTTCCGGGTCGCGCGCCCGGCATAGGATTGTATTATATCAGATAACTCATCTTTATACAGCGTCTTATTGGAAACCGGAAAACGCCGTGAATTTCAGCATGGCATGGAGCTTGCACGATTCAACGAGGACAACGAGTTATGCATTCCGCGCTGCAACCGGAGAGAAGCACCATGACGGTTTCGACACGTTACACGCCCCTTCACATCTCGAGGAAACCCTTGCCCGAGGAGGCGTACTTCTTCATGATAAACAGTCTACTCCACAGCCGGATGGAGGCGGGCTTCCCCTCGAACGACATCTGCTTCGACGAAGACGTGAACGTCTATCTCGCGAGCCTGCTCACGTCCCTTATCTTCCCGCGAAGCGGCGATGACGGCGCGCGGGGGATCCTCCCCGGCGACGCGTCGCTCTTTGAAGCGGCGGAATCGGCGGCCGGGGCGAGAGAGAAGTATCAGATCTACCGGCGCTCCGCCGATTCGCTCCTCATCTCGCTCGGCATCTTCAAGAACGCGCGTCTGAAGCGCCCCGATTCGGTGCCGCACCTCGCGATGAGCGACGCGGCGCACATCGGCCGGGGAAAATCGTACTACGCGATCGCGCGGGCCTACGCAGCGCAAATCCATCGCAGGAATACCGCGGTCGGCGACGTTCTCGGAAAGCTCTCGGACAATTTCGAACGGTACCTCGGAGTTCTCTCCCTCATGGGCGGAGAGCATTTCAATATTTTCAAGCAGCTCTCGGACGGCGAGCTCTTCCATCTCGATAGCGCGCCGCGCCCGGCGGAGAAGAGCGCGGAGCTCACGATCCGGTACGACCGCTTCCTCGATCTGTATTCGAGTTACTTAGAAAACAAATCGACGCGGACAAAAGAGGCGCTCATCGAGGCCGTGCGGGAGATCCGGGCGATGGATCCCTCGTTCGAATTCGACATCGACGCACGGGAGCGCGTCAGCTCTGCCTGAGAAATTCCGCGCAAAGCTTGTAGACGAGCGCTGAGTCCTCCCCCTTCACCAGCACATGCCGGTCGCTCGGGAGAAGCTCGAATCGCGACTTCGGATTCGACGCGACACTCTTGAGAAAGTGCAGGCTCCTCGGAGAAACGATCCGCTCGCGCGCGGCGTGAATCACGAGGATCGGCTGCTGGATCTTCTTGAGACGCGAGCGCGTCTTTTCGAGAAATTGCATGAGGTTATACTCTTTCGGGACGATGCCTTTCGCGGCGAACGGAACGACGCTGCGAACGAGCTTGAACGCGAGGTAACGGCCGTCGGCCGCGGGAAAAAGCGCCGGAGCGATAAGCATGGCCCCCTTGACGGGAGCCTCCTGCATGAGATTCAGGGCTATGGTTCCGCCGAAACTGAATCCCACGAGATAGGTGTTCGGCGAAAAGGTGAGAAGCGCGCCGAGAACGACCTTCGAATCAAGAAGGCAGCGTTCCCAGTTGTAGCCGGTCCGCGCGGCGCTTCCCCGTTTCTTGTCGAGAAATCTCCGCCAGTGAAAACCGCCGCGGGCTGAGTCCCGCGACGACTGGCTGCCGTTCGTCCCGAGGGCGAGATTGACCCCGTAGACCGTGTATCCCGCCTGAAAGAGGTGCTCCGCGAGATCGCGCATCTCCGCGGGAGAGCCCCCCGCCCCGTGCAGGAGGAGGCAACAGAGCGCTTCGCGGTTCTGGAGATAGAGGAAGCTCCGATCGGTCTCCGATACGCCGACCTTCCTCTCGATGAAGATGCGGCTCTCATGGAAGAATTTGAGAAAATCCGCCCTGAGCGTGAAGCTCCCGGGATTCTTGGCGACGAGCCTCCCGAGCTCCCATACGGAATGATCGATTCGCGCGAGCGTGTCTTTCACGCGCACCCTCCCGCCTGCACCGTGCCGGCCCCCGCGGTCGCCGAGAAGGCGCCGCCGCATGCCTTGACGCAGATGCCGCATATCAGAGTATTGAGTTTTTCGCTCTTGGAGAAACGTCTCACCTGGGCCGCGCACCGGTCGAGGTCGAACGCGAACGGATCCATCTTGATCGCTCCCGCCGGGCAGACGCCGACGCACGCCAGGCAATCGCCGCACCCCGCCGCCGCGTCGAGCGCGAGCCCGCGATCGGGAAGCGGGGCGTCGGTGAGAACCGACGTGTAGCGGACCTGCGAGCCGAACTCCGGATGAACGAGAAGATTGTTCCTCCCGCGCCAGCCGATCCCGGCGAGCGCGCCGAGCTCCCGATGCGAGAGGTGTCCGAGAAGCCGGTCCCAATCCATCAGCTGGGAGGCGGGGACCGGAAAAGCGCGATACCCCATCCGCCGGCACTCCGTCGCGCAGAAAAGCGCGGCCTGGTCGAGGGCGAAGTTCACCGTGCGGTAATGGTGGTAGTAGGTCCAGTTCGGGGCGACTTCGATCGTCGCGAGCACGTCGCCGGAAAGACGGCAACCAAGGACGATCGCGCGGTCGAGGGACGCCGCGACCTTCCGTATCGACGCGTGAAACTGCTCCTTCTCCGCGGGGCCGATCCTCGCGGACGAAACGACGTCGACGCCGAAACGCGCGGCTTCAAGCCGAAGCTTCTCGAGGGTCTTGAGGGGTGTGTGCGATTCCGCCATCAGCTCGTCCGGTAATTCGGCGCTTCCTTCGTTATCATGATGTCGTGCGGGTGGCTCTCGCGCAGGCCCGCCGGGGTGATGCGCATGAAGCGGCCGCTTTTCTTGAGGTCCTCGATCGTCGCGACGCCGCAGTATCCCATTCCCGCGCGGAGGCCGCCGATGAGCTGGAACACGCTGCTCGAAAGGCCGCCCTTGTACGACACGCGCCCCTCGATACCCTCGGCGACGAGCTTGCTCTCATCCTCGATCCCTTCCTGGAAATACCTGTCGCTCGAGCCTTTCTTCATCGCCTCGATCGAACCCATGCCGCGATAGATCTTGTAATTCTTGCCTTCGAAATAAACGATTTCGCCGGGGCTCTCATCCGTTCCGGCGAAGAGGCTCCCGATCATGACGCTGTCCGCCCCCGCCGCCAGAGCCTTGACGATATCTCCGGAGTACTTTATGCCGCCGTCCGCGATAATCGGGATGCCGGCTTTCGAAGCGACCTCCGCGCAGTCCATGATCGCCGTGAGCTGCGGCACGCCGATGCCGGCGATGACGCGGGTCGTGCAGATCGCGCTCGGACCCATCCCGACTTTGATCGCGTCCACGCCGAGCCGGATGAGGTCGCGCGCCGCTGCCGCCGTCGCGATATTTCCCGCGATGAGCGGGAGGCCGCGGTGACGCTTCTTGACCTTCGCGATCGCGTCGAGGGTGTTCGTCGAGTGCGCGTGCGCCGTATCGACGATGACGACGTCGACGCCCGCTTCGCGGAGCGCGTCGACGCGGCGCATGTTGTCCGCCCCGACGCCGACCGCGGCGCCTACGCGCAGGCGCCCGTTTGCGTCTTTGCATGAGAGCGGGAAATCGAGCTTCTTCTGGATGTCCTTGTAGGTGATGAGCCCTTTGAGGCGGCGCTTGCGATCGACGACGGGAAGCTTCTCGATGCGGTTCTCGTGCAGAATCTTCTTCGCCTTCTCGAGGGTGATGCCCTCCGAGGCGGTGATGAGATTCTCCGAGGTCATCACCTCGTGCACCTTCATGTCGTCGCGCTCGAGGAAGCGCAGGTCGCGGCTCGTGAGAATGCCGACGAGAATGCCGTCCTTCGTGACGGGAAGCCCCGAGATCCCGAATTTTTTCATCACCTTTCTCGCCTCGCGCACGAGCTGATCGGGCGACAGGGTGACGGGGTTCGTGATCATGCCGCTCTCGCTCCGCTTCACGCGGTCGACGTGTTCGGCCTGCTCCATGACGGAAAGATTCTTGTGGATGATGCCCATCCCGCCCTCGCGTGCCAAGGCGATCGCGAGACCCGCCTCGGTCACCGTGTCCATCGCCGCCGAGACGATCGGGATATTGAGGCGGATCGAGCGGGTCAGCCTCGTTCTCGTGTCCACTTTTCTCGGGAGAACGCGCGATTTACCGGGGATGAGGAGAACGTCGTCGAACGTGAGCCCTTCCTTGACAACCTTGGGTTTATTCACCGGCGGCGAAAGAGGCGTCGCCCCTTTCTTCCTCCTCTCGTCTCGAACGGTCCTCGGAGCGAAATTATATATAGTCTACACCATTATAATGAGTGAACATACCGCCTGCCGCCGAAACTGTCAAGCATTGTCGAGCCAGGCGCCGAGCGGCACGCCGGCGAGCCGCCGTTTGTCGTAGGTCGCGACCTCGCCGACTCCGAATTCGCCGAGAAGCCTGAACGCGGCCTTGAAGTCCTTTCCCACGTCCCCGGGCGAATGCGCGTCGGAACCGATAGTTACCGGGACTCCCTCGGCGACGCACGCTGCCAGGAAACTCCGCTCGGGGTACACCGAGCCCGCGCCCCTGCGAATGCCGGCGGTATTGATCTCGATCGCCATGCCCCCGCGGGCGAGGAGGCGCGCTACCTCGCGATGCTCCTTTTCCATCGAGCGCGCGGGCTGAAAACCGCCCCTGCGGAGCGCATCGGGGTGCGCTACGATATCGAAGAGCCCCGTCTCTATCATGCGTTTCAGATGCTCGAAGTATTTCGGGAACGCCTCGGCTGGGTCCTCGCTCGCGTAGCGTTCGATCCCCGCTTTGCTCGTGAAATGCCAGTCCCCGAGGAAATGGAGGGCGCCGAGAACATAGTCGAACGGCTGCGAGTCGATGAGGCGCTTCGTCTCGGCCTCATGCCTCTCGAAATAATCGGCTTCGATGCCGAGCTTGATTGCGATGCGGCCGCGGTTGGCCTCCCGAAGCGCGAGAACCCGCTCGACGTATCGGGGCAGATTCTCCTCGAGCATGGCGTGATACGGGTCGGGATCGACCACCTTGGGCAGGTGATCGCTGAATCCTATCTCCGTGAAGCCTTTGGCGACGGCCGCCTCGACGTATTCGGCGAGGTCCCCCGTCCCGTGCCCGCTGAAATTGCCGTGAAGGTGATAGTCGATCATCGTTGTTACAAAATAGCATATGGACCGCACACGGACAACACCGGAAGCCCGGGCGACCCTCCGGGAATTGGATTGAGCGACGAGTCGATTTCCCGTAGAATGCCCTCGGCTCATTTGAAAGGGTCGACATGACAACCATCAGAAAAGAACAACCCGGCGACGAGGAACAGATCCGGCTCGTCAATACGCGCGCATTCGGTCAGAGCGTCGAAGCCGGCATCGAGGAAATGCGCCGGGCCGCACAACCCTTTGTCATTGTGCTCGGGCATCCGACGTACTATCCTCGCTTCGGATTCGTCCCGGCCTCGCGTTACGAAATCACGAGCGAATATGAAGGCGTGCCGGATGAGGCATTCATAATCCTCGTACTCGACGAATCCGCGCTGGCCGGTGTTGCAGGAACGGCGAAATACCGGCCTGAATTCGCCGAAGCCGTATGAACGCGCCTCGCGAGACGGCGCGATCCCTTCGTTTCAAAAGGAGGCACCTATGAACGGACTTCAATTCGGCTGGATGTTCATCCTGGGCATCATCGTCGTGCTCGTTTTCCTCATGGGCGTCCGGATCGTTCGCCCGACGCACCGCGGGCTCGTCGAGAGGCTCGGGAAATACCACCGATTCGGGAATCCCGGTTTCCACTGGATCATCCCGATCATCGAGCGGATGTACCAGGTCAACGTCACCGAGCTCATGGTGGACGCCGACCCGCAGGAGATCATCACGAACGACAACCTGAACGCGATGGTCGACGCGCAGATCTACTACCGCGTCAAGTCCGACGAGGAAAGCGTCAAGAGCTCTCTGTACAACGTGAACAACGTCCATTGGCAGATCGTCAACCTCGCGCGCACCACGCTCAGAAACATCATCGGCACGCTGACCCTGAAATCGGCCAACAGCGAGCGGGGCAAGATCAACGACGAGCTCCACAAGGTGCTCATCCAGGAAACGCATTCGTGGGGCATCGACATCGTCCGCGCCGAGCTCAAGCAGATCGATCCGCCCAAGGACGTCCAGGACACGATGAACAAGATCGTCAAGGCTGAGAACGAGAAGATCGCGGCGGTCGATTTCGCGACCGCGGCCGAGACGACGGCCGACGGCATCAAGCGCGCGGAGATAAAGAAGGCGGAAGGCATCCGGCAGGCGAGGATTCTCGCGGCGCAAGGCGAAGCGGAGTCCATCCGCCTTGTGAACGACGCCGCGGACAAGCATTTCATCGGAAACGCCCAGCTGCTCAAGAAGCTCGAGATGGTCCAGGCGTCGCTCAAGGACAACGCGAAGATCGTCGTGCCGGCCAATACGGAGCTCATCAACGTCATCGGCGACCTGGCCGGCGTGCTGCCGCTGCGCAGGGGGCAACAGGAAAAGCCCTAGCAGATCCTCGGAAGCAGATCGCCATAGGGGATATCGACCACGCGCTCGCCGCCGAAGACGGTCTTGAGAATCACCATTCCCGGCGGGTTCGCGGCGATCTCCCCGATCCGCGCCGCGCCGAGGCCGAGCGGGTGCGCTCTCATGATCGCGAGCGCCTTTTCCGCGTCCTCGTTCGCCACAACGGCGACGAACTTCCCCTCGTTCGCAATGTGCAGAGGATCGTATCCCATCAGCTCGCAGCCGCGCTTCACCGCTTCCGAGACGGGTATCGCCTCCTCGAGGAGGCGTATGCACACCGCCGAATCGGCCGCTATCTCGTTGAGGACCGCGGCGAGCCCCCCGCGTGTCGCGTCCCGCATCGCGCGCACCGTCTTCACCTGGGCGAGCAGCGGAACGATGAGATTCGAGAGCGGCGCCGTATCGCTCGCAAGATTGCTTCCGAAATCGATCCCCTCCCGGCGGCTCATGATGGCGAGCCCGTGCTCGCCGATCGTCCCGTTGATGAGCACGGCGTCCCCCGGCCGCGCAGAGGACGAAGACACCTCGACGCCGTCCGGCACGACGCCGATGCCGGACGTAGTGATGAATATCCCGTCCGCCTTGCCGCGCTCGACGACCTTCGTATCCCCCGTGACCACGCTCACGCCCGCTTCCCGCGCGGCGAGCGCTACGGAATCAAGCACGCGATCGAACGTCTCGAACGGAAGGCCCTCCTCGATGATGAACGAGAGCGAGAGCCACAGCGGCCGCGCGCCCGAGACGGCGAGATCGTTCACCGTCCCGCACACGGCGAGGCGCCCGATGTCCCCCCCGGGAAAGAACAGGGG
>Ga0265296_1002595_pt1 | contig 17903 bp, 12 predicted proteins | sample MunlanPumphouse1_FD_189073 | JGI IMG/M metagenome (GOLD analysis project Ga0265296, IMG submission 189073) | Groundwater microbial communities from a municipal landfill in Southern Ontario, Canada - Pumphouse #1 | ecosystem: Environmental > Aquatic > Deep subsurface > Groundwater | place...
GAAGGCGACCACGCTGCGTCCGCTGGCGGACGCGGGCCGCGGGGCCGCCCGGCGGTCACCCGCGGCTTCGGGGAGCCGGGCGCCGGCGTTCGTGGCGGCGCGCTCCGCGGTGCCGGCGCCCATCAGTCGGTCGCCTCCGCCAGCACCTCGTCGTCGCTGAAGCCCCCGAGCTGGATGGCGCCGGTCGGGCACTCGGCCGCGCAGATACCGCAGCCGCGGCAGCTGTTCGGGTCGACCTCGCTGTGCGCGACGGCACCGTGCGTGAGTGCCACGGCGCCCTGGGGGCAGACCGCCTCGCAGACGCCGCAGGCGATGCAGACCGACGGGTCGCTCGCCGCCACCTGCGCCGGCGTGAGCACGAAGCCCGAGCTGAGCATGCCGATCACCCGGGCCGCCGCCGCCTTGGCCTGGGCGATCGAATCGGGGATGTTCTTGGGCCCCTGCGCCGTGCCGGCCACGAACATGCCGCTGCGCTGCGTGTCGACGGGGCGCAGCTTGGGGTGGTACTCCTTGATGAAGCCGGCGCCCGCGGTCTGCAGGCCGGCCACGCGGGCGATGTCGCCGGTGCCCTCGCTGGCCTCGAGGCCGGCGCTCAGCACCACGAGGTCGAAGAGCTCCTCCTGCTTGCGCCCGGTCATCGTGTCTTCGAAGCGAACCCGCAGGCTGCCGTCCCGTTCCTCCTGGATCTCGCCGGCGCGGCCGCGCACGTAGCGTACGCCGCGCTCCTGCACAAGCCGGTAGTACTCCTCATGCGCCTTGCCCGCGGCGCGCAGGTCGGTGTAGCCGATCGTGACCTCGGTGCCGGGGTAGTGCTGCTTGATCAGCGAGCCGTGCAGGGTGGCGAAGAGGCAGCAGATCGCCGAGCAGTGGGTGTTGCCGCTGCTCGTGCAGTCGCGCGAGCCCACGCACTGGAGCATGAGCACTCTCTCGGGCACGGCGCCGTCGCTGGGGCGCCGGAGCTCGCCCTCGGTCGGCCCGCTGGCCGACAGCAGGCGAGCCACCTGGCTCTGGGTGAGCACGTTGCGGTAGCGGCCGTAGCCGAGGGGGAGCTTGCGCGCGGCGTCGAACTCGCGGTGGCCGGTGGCGATGATCAGGGCGCCGACCGTGATCTCCTCGCCGGTCTCGGCCTGATCCCAGTCGATGGCGCCGCTGGGGCAGGCGCGTACGCAACTGCCGCACTCGCTACAGACGGCGCAGGCGAGGCAGCGCGCGGCCTCGGCGCGGGCCTCCTCCTCCGTGTAGCCTGCGCTGGCCTCGGTCCAGGTCGCGCGCCGCAGCAGGCCGTCGACCATCGCCATCGAGACGCGCTGACCGACGCTGACCTGCTCGAGGTCTTCATCGCTGGGGCAGGCCACGTCACGCTCGTGGTCCCACACCGGCAGCAGTTGCCGGCCACGGACGAAGTTGTGGATCGCGGCCGCCCCGCGGCGCCCGGCGGCGACGGCCTCGATGGCCGTGTAGAAGCCCACGGCGGCCGCGTCGCCGCCGGCGAACACGCCCTCGCGAGTGGTCATCTGGGTGTCGCGGTCGATGCGGATCTGCCCGGCCTCGAGCTCGAGGCCGCCGCAACCCTCGGCGAAGTCATCGACGAGCGCCTGGCCGACGGCGAAGATCACGGTGTCGGCGGGGAGCTCGAACTCGGAGCCTTCGACGACGACGGGTTGGCGGTGGCCAGACTCGTCGGGCGCGCCCAGCTCACAGCGCCGCAGCTTGACGCCGGCGACCCTGCCGCCGTCGCCGAGGATCTCGAGTGGCTGGACGAGGAACTCGACCGTGAGACCCTCGTCGCGCGCCTCCTCGACCTCGCCGGCGTTGGCCGGCATCTCCACCATGGTGCGCCGGTACACGAGTGTCACGGCGGGCTCCTTGCCGGCCTGCTGCTGCAGGCGGATGGCGGAGCGGGCGGCGTCGAGCGCTACGTCGCCGCCGCCGATGACCACGACCCGTTCGCCGACCGGCGGCGTGCCGCCGAGGTTGAGCTCGCGGAGCAGCTCGACGGCGAAGGTCACGCCGTCGAGCCCGCCGCCCGGGAGCTCGACCGCGGCGCTCTTCTGCAGGCCAGGGGCCAGGTAGACGGCCGCGTAGCCCTGCTCGATAAGGCCGTCGACCGTGACGTCGGTGCCGACGCGGACGCCGGTCTTGAGCTCGACCCCGAGGCCGAACACCTGAGCGACGTCGCGGGCGAGCGCCGCCTTGGGCAGGCGGTACTCGGGGATGCCGGTAGCCAGCATGCCGCCGGCCACGGGCTGCGCCTCGAGCACGGTGACCCGGTAGCCGAGCTGGGCGAGGTCGCGGGCGCAGGTGAGCCCGGCGGGCCCGGCGCCGACGACGGCCACTCGTTCCTCGTGGACCACCGGCGCCGGCTGCACGGCGAGCGTGGGCTGCGCCGTGTCGGCGACGAAGCGCTTGAGGCTGGCGATGGCGACCGGCTCGTCGACTTTGCCGCGCGCGCAGGCGGTCTCGCAGAGGTGCGTGCAGATGCGCCCGCAGACGCTGGGGAACGGGTTCGGCTCACTGGCCACCCTGTAGGCGTCGTCGTAGCGGCCGGCGGCCACAAGGGCCACGTAGCCCTGGGCCGAGGTGTGCACGGCGCAGGCGCTCTTGCAGGGGCTCCAGCCCTTCTTCTCGATCGCGAACGTACTGGGCACGGCGTTGGCGAACTGGCGGCCGATAGCCTTGCGCGCGCTCACGCCGAAGTCGAAGTCGTTGGGGTACTGCACCGGGCAGACCGGCACGCACTCACCGCAGCCGACACAGGCCTCGCTCACGTAGCGCGGCCTGTGCCGCAGTGTGACCCGGAACTCACCGGGAGGGCCGGTGATCTCGTCCACCTCGGTCAGCGTGTGCACCCGCACGCGCCCCTCGAGCGCCGTACTCGTGAGCCGCGGCGCCAGCGAGCACATGGCACAGTCTTCGGTCGGGAAGGTCTTGCTGAGGCGGGCCATGTAGCCGCCGAGCGATGGCTCCCGCTCGACCAGGTGCACCTCGATCCCGGAGGCGGCCAGCTCCTCCGCGGCGGTCATGCCCGCGATGCCGCCGCCCACCACCAGGGCCGAGCGGTGCAGGAAGGTGCGGCGGCGCGGCAGGTCGGCCTGGTGTCGCGCCCGCGAGACGGCGCCGGCGACGATCTTCCCGGCCTTCACCTGAGCCAGCTCGGGCTCGTCCTTGTGGATGAAGCTGCAGCCCTCCCGCAGGTTGGCGAAGGCCACGGCGTTCTCGCCCAGGCGCAGGTCGCGGGCGATGCGCTCGAAGGTGGGGCCCTGGAAGCGCGGCGAGCAGCTCGCGACGATCAGGTGGTCGAGGCCGCGGTCCTCGACCGCCCGGGAGATGAGCTGATGCCCTTCGGTGCCGCACAGGAACTGATTGATCGCCACCGACGTGACGCCCTCGAGCGTCTTGGCGTGCTCGGCCAGCGCCTCGAGGTCGAGCACGCCGCTGATGTTGCCGCCGCACTGGCAGAGGAAGACGCCGGCCCTCATCGGGCACCCGCTCCGGACGTCGCGGCGGCCCTGCGGTTGGCGCCGATGCGCTCGAGGAAGGGGTCGACGTCCTGGCTGTGCGACTGCACGCCGACGACCTTCTCGGGGTCGGCGCCGAGCGCCAGGGCGAGGAGCTGCTGCACGTGCAGGTGCACGAAGGGGTACTCCTCGCGGGCGCTCGCCGCGATGATGTCGTGGTAGCGGTCGAACTGCGTGTGGCAGTTGGGGCACATGTGGACCAGCACGTCGACCTTCTCCTCGGCCAGGCGTTGCAGCTTCTTGTGCGTCACGGCGACCGAGATGGAGGGGTTGACGAAGCGGTTGCGAAAGCCCGCGCCGCAGTGCAGCGTCTTCTCGTTGTAGTTGCCCGTGGGCGTCACGCCGGCCGGCAGCAGCAGCTCCTCGGGCACCATGAAGTTCTCGTTGCTGCCCAGCGTCTCGTCGGGGAAGACCTTGCAGTAGTGGCAGGCGGGGTGAGTGGCGACCTTGACTCCGTCGAGGCGGCGGCGCACGAGCTTGGGGATCGAGTGGTGCGCCCCCCAGAGGATCTCCAGGGTGTGCTTGTGCTGGACGGTGCCGGCGACGTGGTCGTCGTACTCCCGGCCGATCTTCGCGAGCACGTCGTTGGTCTGCTCGCGTTCCTCGCCCACGTCGAGGATGTTGCGCGCCTTCTTGTTGATGGCGTAGCAGGTGGAGCACAGGTAGCTCATCGTGGGGTGGCCGCTGGCCACAGCCACGCACGCGTTGCGCGCGGCCAGCCCGACTGCCGTCTGGATCGGGATGAGGTCGGAGTAGTAGCCGAGGCCGGTGCAGCAGGTCTGGGCGGAGTCCACCGTGTACTCGATCCCCAGGCGTTCGAAGAGCCACTTGGTGGACGCCTCGACGCCCGGGTACTCGGCCGACACCAGGCAGCTGCGGAAGAGGAGCACACCACCCTCGGTGCGCGGCACATCGGGGGTCGTGCTGAAGCGCTTGCTCATGGATATCCTCGCGGTCGCCGACGACCCGAGTATTCTCCTATAACAAAGACTAATCTTGCAAATTAGGATGACTTATGTAACGCCTGGGCGGGATAAGCCCCGCAGGGGCTGGCGACTCAGAAACGCGGGGCGGGGAGTGCGTGCACTCCCCGCCCCGCAGACAGTCGCCCGGTTGAGACGCGGCTCAGCGCACCGCGACCTTGGCCACCGAGGTCCAGGCGCCCCAGTGGCCCTTGCTGTCACGCGGATACCAGAGGACGTACCAGCTCGTGCGGCCGGGCCTGAACGACTTCGTCGTGTACCTGCCGGAGGTGTCGGTCATGCACGTCCCCACCTTGGTCCAGCCCTTCCAGGAGGTAAAGCCGCCCTTGACGGTGGGCTGGCCGGCCGTGGTCGTGCGCTTGTAGACGATGAGCTTCTTGGCGTACCCCGGGTTGAACGGCACGCGGCCGCTGAAACGGACCGTGCCCGTGCGGCTCACCGCGGTGCGTGAGGGCGTGAAGGTGCAGACCTGGAACGGCTCCGACAAGAGAAGTGGGCCGTCCGCGTGCTCGGCGTGGATGGTGTAGGTGAAGCCGGCCTTGGCCGTCGTCGGGATCGTGAACGAGCGCGACACCCAGCTTGTGCCGCCCGGGGAGGTCCAGTCGCTGTAGGTCTTCACCGGCTGGACGCCTCCCGCTTCCGACTGCCCGTACATCCAGTTGACCCAGCCCGCCGGGAAGTTCTGGAACGACAGTTTGGTGACGGTGCCGGGCTTGCCCGACGCCCAGGAGGAGTTGGTGATGCGCTGGCAGGAGGCCTGGTCGACCTCGACACCGCTCGTCGTGGTCGTCGCCGGCGACACCGACTGGCCGCTCAGCGGCAGCTCCGTACCCTGGTCGGACCAGAAGTAGACGGCGCCACCCATGAGGCTGCCGCCGAGCGCGAGCGGTACGCCGCTGGTGGAGGCATCCGTCAGGGTCACAAGGCTGTCTGCGAGCTGATAGGCGTCACCGTTCTGGCTATAGACGTCGACGTCCGCCTGTCCGCCGTAGGCGGCCCAGTCGCCGCCGGCGTTGAGCTGCAACGTGATCCGCCCAGGCTGGACGCCCATGTCGGTGCCGGCGGGGTCTGGCCAGCCGAGGTTCCAGATGTCGTAGTAGGCGTCCTCAGACGTCGGGTAGATGGCGATCTCGCCGTTGTTCGCCGTCGCTCCGGGCACCCCAGTGAACGTGACGAGGCCGGCGGCGTCGACGACGCCGGAGCCGAAAGCCTGCTCGGTATCGGTCGTCACCCACCACCCGACCGGGGCGCCGACCTCGGGGTTGCTGTTGTAGTCGTACACGTGGACGAGCACGGTGGCATTGCCGGCCAGAGCTCGTGGCAACGGCACGAAACGCGGGCCGGCGGCGGCGGAGGGCACCGGCGCGGGCGAGGGCCCGATGGGGCCTACGGCCGCGGCGCGCTCGGCGTGGCTCGGCACTCCGCTGGCCACGGCCGGCAACGCCAAGATGGCGAGCAGCAACCCGGTGAAGATGGCGGACAGACGTCGCATGCTGACTCCCTCCGTGATCGCGGGCCGGCGGCCCGCTTACCCTGCCCGAATCCTATCGTGGCCGTAGGCGACTTGCGAGGGGAGCGGCACTCCCGCGTGGCCCAGGCAGACGACGTCCGGGTGAAACCGGGTTAGGAAGCCCTTCGCGCGGGCAGGAACTGAGTGCGCACATCCGGCGACGCGGCCCCCGCCCCCGGAGGCCACGCGTGCCGCGTGAGGGGAGGGTCCGTGAGCAAATTCCACCCGGGGCCCGCTGGACCGGCGGGACCGGCGGTCGACCGCAAGCCGGCCGGGAAGGTGCCGGCCGCCGTGCCTCCGCTTGCGGACGGCGGGTGCTGCAACCTCTGCGGCTCCCCGCTCGACCGCCGCGCCTTGCGCTACCGGCTCGTGTCGCCGCGCTCCTGCGACGCGCCACTCACGGTCTGCCACACGTGCCGCAAGGCGGCGCTCGGCGAGGGGTACCGGCCGGCGCAGTGAAACGCCGCCGGCCTCGCGCCCTGGCGGCTGGCGGGAGCCCTCGGGCTCCCGTTTGCTAGAATAGCCGTCTCGACTCCGCGGCCCGTCCGCCAGACCAAGGGATGACGATGCGCTTTCTCGCTGCCTGTTCACGTGCCCCCGTCGACGCGACGCCGGTCTGGCTCATGCGTCAGGCGGGCCGCTACTTGCCCGAGTACCGCGCCATCAAGGAGAAGATGTCGTTCGTCGAGATGTGCCGGCGGCCGGACATCGCCGCCGAGGTCACGCTGCAGCCGCTGCGCCGCTTCGACCTCGACGCGGCCATCATCTTCGCCGACATCCTTCTGCCGCTGGAGCCCATGGGCATCGGCTTCCACTTCACCGCCGACGACGGGCCGGTGATCGAGCGGCCCATCCGCGGCGCCAGGGACCTCGAGGGTGTACACACCATCGACGCCGCCTCCGACCTGCAGTACGTCATGGACGCCATCCGCATGGTGCGCCACGAGATCGACGGCCGCACCCCCCTGATCGGCTTCTCCGGGGCGCCCTTCACCCTGGCCAGCTACATCGTCGAGGGAGGGCACTCGCGCTCCTACGCCCACGTGAAAAAGCTCATGTACGACGACCCCGTCACCTTCAGCCGCCTGATGACCCTCATCTCCGAAGTGGTCGTCGACTACCTCAAGGCGCAGATCGCCGCCGGGGCCCAGGTGGTGCAGCTCTTCGACTCCTGGGTGGGCTGGCTGGGCCCCTACGACTACGAGCTGTTGGTGCTCCCGCACGTGCGCTTCGTCATCGACCAGGTGAAGGGTCTGGGGGCGCCGGTGATCTACTTCGGTAACGGCGCCTCCGGCATGCTCCACCACGTGGCGCAGGCCGGCAGCGAAGTCATCGGCGTGGATTGGCGCATCGAGATCGACCGCGCCTGGGAGCAGCTCGGCGAGGTCGCCGTGCAGGGCAACCTCGACCCCATCACGCTGCTGGGGCCGCCGACCGCCATCGAGGAGCGGGTCGCCGACATCGTCAAGCGGGTCGGCGGCCGCCCGGGGCACATCTTCAACCTGGGCCACGGGCTCATCCCGCAGACCCCGCCCGACAACGTCAAGTACCTGGTCGACGCGGTGCACCGCCTGTCCGCGGCGTCCATCTGAGAGGAGCGCCCGCGCCATGCCCGAGAGCCTCGTGGACGTCGCCCTGCTCGCTTTTGGCGGGCCGGGCGACGTGCGGCAGATTCCCGACTTCCTGCAGCGCATGACGGGAAGGGCGGCGAGCCCGGAGACGCTCGCCGTGGTCGAGGCGCGCTACCAGCAGATCGGCGGCTCCTCGCCCCTCCCGGAGATCACGGCGCGCCAGTCCCGGGCTCTGCAGGCGCGCCTCCATGCGGAGCTCGCCTTCCCGGTCCGCGTGCGCCACGGCTTCCTGTACGCGGAGCCCAGCGTGGCCGCCTGCCTCGAAGAGCTGGACGCCCCCGAGGTCGTCGCGGTACCGCTCAGCCCCTTCTCCTCGCGCCTCACGAGCGGCAAGTACCGCGAGGCGCTCGACGCCGCCGAGAGCGGAGCTCGCGGCCGCGAGGTCCCTCTGCTCGAGGGCTGGTACGCCGGCCGCGGCTTCGTGCGGGCCGTGAGCCGCCGCGTCGCCGCCGCCCTCGACGGCAGCGACGTCAACGAGTGGGCGGTGCTGTTCACGGCCCACAACGTGCCCAGCGAGACGGTGCTCGAGGGCGACCCCTACGTCGACCAGCTCCAGCAGACTATCGCCCAGCTGGTGCCGGCGATCGTGCCCGGCGACTGGCGCCTCGCCTTCCAGAGCAAAGGCCGTGGCGGCGGCGAGTGGCTGGAGCCGGAGGCCGACCATATGGTGCGGGCCCTGGCGGCCGAGGGCTGGAAGAAGCTCCTCGTGGTACCTGTAGGCTTCGTGAGCGACAACGTGGAGACGCTGTACGACCTCGACATCGTGGTGCGCGAGCAGGTCGAGGGCCTCGGCATGGAGTACCGGCGCTCGGCGGCGCCCAACGACTCGCCGCCGTTCATCGAGGCCCTCGCCGACGTCGTGGTCGACTACCTCGCGCGGCGCCCGGTGGAGGATCCGCTGCACCTTCCCGACGGCCCGCACGCGCACGCGTGATGGCCGTGCCGCTCCGTGTCGCCGTCGTCGGCGGCGGCATGGCCGGCCTCGGGGCGGCGCGCGTCCTCGAAGACGCGCGCGCCGCCGATCCATCCATCGACTGGCACCTCTACGAGGACGAGCCGCGTTTCGGCGGCAAGGTGCACACGGTGCGCCGCGACGGCTTCGTCGTCGAGGGCGGGCCGGATTCGGCCATCATCGAGAAGCACTGGCCGATCACGCTCGCCCGCCGGCTCGGCCTTGGCGACCAGTTCGCCGAGTCCAACGAGGCGATCCGCAAGAGCTTCGTGTATGCCCGCGGGCGCCTCCACGAGCTCCCCGAGGGCATCATCCTCATGGTGCCCACCCGCATGGTGCCCTTCGCGCTCAGCAGCCTCATGAGCTGGCCGGGCAAGTTCCGCATGGGCCTGGACCTCGTGCTGCCGCGTGGCGGCGCGGCGAGGGGGGCCGCCGACGCCGATGAGAGCCTCGGTGATTTCGTGCGTCGGCGCCTCGGGCGCGAGGCTCTGGAGCGCATCGCCGAGCCCATCGTCGCCGGTATCCACGCCGGCGACCCCGAGACGATGAGCGTGCGTGCCACCTTCCCGATGTTCCTCGAGATGGAGCGGCAGCACCGGAGCCTCATCCTGGCGATGCTCAAGCGGCGCCAGGCGCGGCAGCGCGCCGCCGGCAAGGCCGGCTCGGCCGGGGCGGCTCCTGGCGGCGCCGGCTCCGCCGGAGCGGCCGGCGCCCAGGCCGGGGCGGCCTTGCCCGCCGGCCCGCGCTCCTACTTCTACTCGTTCAAGGGCGGCCTGCAGGATCTGAGCGACGCTGTCGTCGCCTCGCTGCCGGCCGAGCGGCTGCACGGAGGCGCCGCCGTGCGCAGCATGGCGCCGTGCGGCGCCGGGTGTGGCACCTCCGGCGCCGGCCCCGGCGCCTACGCCCTGCAGCTCGCCGACGGCACGCACGTGGTGGCCGACGCCGTCGTGCTGGCCACGCCGGCCTGGGCGAGCGGCGAGCTGCTGCGCACCGCCGCGCCGCTCGCCGCCGCCGGCCTCTCATCCATCGAGTACGTCAGCACGGCGACGGTCTCGCTGGCCTTCCGCCGCGAGCAGGTGGGCGACCGCCTCGTGGGCTTCGGCTTCGTCGTGCCGCGCGCCGAGCGGCGCCCGGTGATGGCCACCACCTGGAGCTCCAACAAGTTCCCGGGGCGGGCGCCCGAGGGCCATGTGCTGCTCCGCAGCTTCCTCGGGCGCGCCGGCCTCGAGGCGGCCGCGCAGCTCGACGACGCCGAGATCACCAGAGTCGTGCGCGACGAACTGCGGGCGATCATGGGGATCACAGCCGAGCCGGAGCTGGTCGAGATCTTCCGCTGGCCGCGCGGGATGCCGCAGTACAGCGTCGGGCACACCCGGCTGGTGGAGAAGATCGAGGGCGCCGTGGCCGCCGTGCCGGGCGTGGAGCTCGCCGGCGGCGCCTACCATGGGATCGGCATCGGCGACTGCCTGCGCGAAGGCGCGGCCGCGGCCGAACGCGCCCTCGAGCACGTCCGCGGCCTGCCCGAGGACGCGGTGCCGCCGCAGCCGGCCGACCTGCCGGCCGGAGACGGCCTCAACGGCTGACGCCGCCTCCAGCCGCCTTCACGAGCCGCACCCGAGATGGAGAAGGGGCCGGCGGCGCGTTCGCGCCGCCGGCCCCTTCTCTCTGCCGCGGACGTTGCCGCGGACCCCTCAGCCGTGCCTCAGGCCCGTCTCAGATCGGCGGCCGGTCGTCGTAGCTTGCCGTGTAGATCGCGTTGGAGAGCAGCCGGAAGGTCGCCTCCGTGCCCGCCCGGAAGGCCGTCATCGGCCCGCAGAACGTCACGCGTCCGGAGCCGTAGTAGCCATGGACCACGATCGGCTGAGCTGCCGCGTCGGCCTGCACCCATCCGGTGGGGTCACCGATCTGCCAGTAGCCGGCGAGGAAGTACCAGTCTCCATAGGCCGCGTCGACGGCCACCGCGACCGGGTCATCGACCTGGAACCAGGTGATGGGGAAGGCGAAGGTGTAGCCGTTCGGGCCGTAGCCTGCGGCCACGAGGCTTCCCTCGGCGTAGGCGGTCGAGCCCAGGCAGTTGTTGGCCCAGTAGAAGTCCCAGTCGTAGCCGCCCTTGGGAGTGACGCGTAGGACGCCGTCGATGATGCCATACGGACCGTTGGCGATGTAGGCTCCGCCGCCCTCGATCCACGTCTTGACCGCGTCGACGTCGAGGCCGCTCGGGTCCTCCACCACGATGACGTCGTAGGCGGACAGGTCGGCATCGGCGGCCATGCGCTCGGCGTCGAAGCCGAGGCGCGTCAGCGCGTACCAGGTCGGGTCGTCGCTGTAGACGCCGACCTTGAGCACCCCCGTCATCGCCCCGCGGCGGTCCACGTTGTAGAGCTGCTGCGTGGCGATGCCGGTGAGGTCGGCCGTCTGGAAGTCGACCTTGTACCGTTGCGCCGTGGATACGAGCAGGTCACGCACCCGTGCCTGCGGCGCGTTCACCACGTAGGCGCCGAGCGGGACCGCGGCGGCCCCGTTGCCGGCGACGCGAGCCGGCGCGTTGCCGACGACGCGGTCCACCAGCAAACCGCCGGCGAGGAGCGCGTTGGCCGCCTTGACGGCGTTGTTGTTCGTGTTGGCCAGCACGAACGTCGGCCCCGTGCCGACCACCGTACCGGCGGCATCGGCCGCCGTGCGCACACGGACCCTGGTGGCCGCGAACGGCTCGAGGACCTCTTCGCGTGTGAAGCCCCAGCTCTCGGGGAGCTGCCAGGCGCAGGCGTCGTACATCTCGTTGGCTCTGTCGGAGATGTCCTCGCCGTCCCAGAGCAGCGCGTTGGCGACCCCGCGCAGCGGCTGCTTGAGCGGCACGATGTACGAGCCGGCCGGGTAGACGTTGTCGCCGTTCACCTGGCTCGCGCCGACGCCGATGGGCGCCGGCACCGTGAAATCGGCCGTCGCCCTGTACACCTTGATGCCGTTGTTGATGAGGTGGCGCACCGCGTGGCGGGCCTGCAGCGGATCGGCCTGCCGCGCGTCATCGACCGGGATCACGTAGGCGTAGGCGTAGTCCAGCGGTGTGGGGATGTCGGCCGTCGCCGGTTGCGAGATGCCCTTCACGCCGCGAAGGAAGCGCGCCAACTGAGCTTTGAGCATGCCGACGCGGTTGGCGGCCGCGTACTTGGCCCCTTCGAGGATGCCGTAGTAGTGGGCATCCACCCCGTCTTCACTCTTGTAGGAGGTCTCCATGGTGGAGCCAACGAGGCCGTAGTACATGGCGAACTGCGGCGTGTAGTACGGGCTGTAATCTTCGAAGCCCTCGCTCTTGCCGGTCTCCGGGTTGATCCAGTCGCGGTACGGGATGTCGACCTCGACGATGGAGTTGTCCTCGATGGCCTTCTCCATGGCCAAGGCGGCGGGCAGCGCCCACTTGAGAGACAGGTCCCACTCGTAGTTGGGGTTGTGGGGGTTGGTAGTGGGGTCGATGACCATCGGGTCGTAGTAGCCGTGCGTGTCGAGGAACAGCGTGGGGTGCCACTTGACGATCTGCCGGGCCACGGCGCGGACCTCGGGCTGCGTCTGCACGACCCAGTCGCGGTTGAGGTCGAAGCCGTTGGCGTTCTGGCGCAGGTCGGTGATGCGCCCGTCAGGGTTCTGGACGGCGTTGATCATGACGACGCAGTTGTCGAGGATCCGCCTCGTGGCGGCGTCGTTGCCGAAGGCCAGCTTCTTGAGCAGCATGAGGCCGGCATCGACGCCGGTGGTCTCGCCGCCGTGGATGCTGTTGTTGATGAAGACGGGGACGCGCAGGTCGCCGCCCTTCTTCAACATGGCCAGGGCGGCCGCCGGGTCCTCCGTCTGCAGGCGGATGAACCTGAGCCAGCGCTGCCTGGCGGCGGGCGAGGCCCACTTCTTCTGGATCGTGACCAGCCACAACGGATGCCCGCCGGCGGACGTGGCGAACTGCCTGACAGTCACCCGGGCACTCTGCCGGTCGATCCGGGCGAGGATGGCCCCGAGCTCGGAGTAGTAGGTATAGCTCGGATACGGCTTGGTCGCGCGCTCGCCGGCGATGGCGCGCTGCGGCGCGTACGTGACGGCGGTGGCGTGCGGGCGGTCCACGCTCATCGCCTTGGAGAGCGGCGAGGCGAAGGCCGGCGCCGCGGCGATGAGGAGGATGCTCAGAGCGAGCACGATGACAGCGAGCTTCTTCATAGAGGGCCCCCTTGAGTCTGAAGATTGCCTGCCTCCGCGAGTGAGTCTCTCACCCGCGCCGGGGGGTGTCCATATGCAAATCTGTATCGAGTGTATGCACGCTCCGAAGCTGGGGTTCCGGGCGCCGCCGTCAGTACTTGCCGATGAGCTTCCAGATCCAGCGGTGCGGGGCGTGCATGCTGAAGCCGGGCGTGTTGTACATCACGGCGCAGTGCCCGGTGATGACCTTGAGGCCGCGCTTCTCGGCCTCGGCCAGCGCCTCCGGCGTGTCGGTCATCTGGTGGATCCAGATCTCCTCGACGCCGGCGTCGGCGGCCTTCGCGACCCAGGCGGCCGTCTCCTCCTTGGGCAGCTCGAGCACGGCCGCCTCCACCCGGCCGGGCAGGGTCGTGAAGTCCGGGTAGGCCTTGTCGCCCTCCACCTCTGCGCTGCCGGGGTCGATGGCGTAGACGGTCTTGCCGCGCTCCTTGAGCGCGCCGTAGGTGAGCTTGGGGAAGTGCTTCGTCTTGCCCTCGCGGCCGATCACGGCGTAGGTGTCCCGCTCCCAGAAGCGTGCACAGTCGGACGGCATCTCTCCTCCTCGGATTCGTTTTCCGCATAACACTGGCCGGGGGCGACGACCTCGGGGTAGCGGCCGGCGCTGCGCAGGGCCGCCCGCACCTCGTAGCACAGGTGGCACTCGTCGGCGTAGAGCTCGCGCTCCGGCGTGTGGCCGACGGCCTGCGCGAGCGCCCAGGGGCCGCCGGCGAGCAGCTCGCGGACGACCGGGCGGGCGTGCGGGTCGTACGCGGCGAGCACGGCGGCAAGGCCGTCGACGCGCGGGGCGGCCAGGTCGGCCAGCGCCGGCGGGCCGTCGCCTCCGGCGAAGACGTTGCCGGCGCTCACCCCCTGGCAGATCTGCAGCTCGCCGTCGGGGCCGACGTGGGCGCGGCCGGGGTCGGCGAAGTCCTCGAACGGGCACGTCGTGAGCGTCTCGGGCGGCCGCGCCGCTCGCCCGGGGGCGAGCTCAACGGCCGCCCGGCCCTTGTACATCACTCCGGAGACCTCGCCGGAGCAGACGCCGGGCACGTCGAGGCCCGCCGGCGCCCCCACCTCGAGCACGTCCATCGGCAGGCCCAGCTTCCGGGCTGCGAGCACGGCGTTACGCAGGCGGGTGGCATCCACGTCTTCCACCGAGTAGGCGTAGGACGACAGCGACAGGTCGCTGATGCCGAGGTCGACGAAGGGCGCCAGCCAGACCTCGGCGTCCTCCACCGACGTCGCCCAGAAGCAGTTGCTCACCATGCCGACGCTGAGGCCGCGGCGGCGCGCCTGCCGGGCCGCGGCCAGGACGATCGGGTACGCCAGGGTGGGCTCGCCGCCCTCGAAGTACACGCCGGTGACTCCGCCCGCGGCCGCCTGGTCGATGACGCTTCTGAGCTGCGTCAGCGTCATTGTCGCCTCGGCTGAGGGAGACCCCCAGACGAAGCAGTGCTCGCAGGCGTACGTGCAGCGGTAGGTGACGAGGAAGTGGATGCCGCGGAGGTGGATGCTCATGCCGGCAGTGTACGCCCGGGGTGGTAGTACTGCACCGTCGTCGAGAGGGTCAGGCGCGGCGGCGGCGCCTACAGCCGCGCCCGGAACCGCTTCACTTCCGCCGCGTACCAGTCGCCGGCGGCGTTCTTGATGCCGGTGTAGTCGCGGAAATAGGGCGAGCCGTTGGCCATCGCGTGGCCGATGACGTTGGCGTTGGTGATCCCGTAGCGCAGCTTGAGGTAGCGCACCAGGCGCAGGCCGGCCCGCATCTGCTTGGCGCGGTCCAGGATCTGCTGGTCCATCCAGTGGCCGTCCTTGCCGTCCCGCGGCTCCTGGACGAACTCGATGCCGACAGACTTCCAGTTCATGCCGATGGCGTGGCGGGCGCGCAGCGAGAGGCGCACGCACTGGTAGATGGTGCCGTCCTTGCCGATGATGAAGTGGGCGGAGACGCCCGGCTTCTCGCCGTTGTAGGCGGTGTTGTTCTGGAAGGTCCACCAGGCGCTCCGCCAGTTCGCCCCGGCCGTATGGTGCAGCACGACGACCTTGGGCTTCGTGAGCCAGTAGGTGTGCTGGTGGTAGTGACGCTGGCTGTAGTCGGCCATCTGCGCCCGGCGCGTGGCGCCGAAGCTGATCAGCTTGAGGACGATCGGCGGCTTGATGTCGGCCGCCGTGGTCGCGGCGGCCGCCGCGGTCGCGACGGCGGCGCCGAGCAGGAGGGCAGCGGAGAGGCTCGCGCAGAGCGCGAGCGCCGCCGCCGCCGTTGCGATGCGGGTGAGGCGGTGCATGCCGGGAGTATACGCCGGGAGCGGCAGTCGGGCGGCAACCGACGCCCCGCCGAGGTAGACTATGCCGCCCGGCGCCGGCCGGCGAAGCCGCCCCGGCGCCCGACACACGAGGAGGCTCCGTGCCCGACCCGGCAGCCAAGGTCATCTCTGCCAGCAGCCTCAGCGCCGAGGCCCGCCCCGCGCTGGAGCGCCTGCGCGTCCTGGCCGCCGACCTTGTGGAGCTCCTGTACGCCGACGAGGCCGACGACGAGGCCTGCGTGAAGGCCGGGGAGCTGCTCATCGAGATCGGCCCTGCCGCCGTGGAAGCCCTCGTGGCTTTCATCCGCCGCGACCCGAAGCGCGGCCGCGACGATGCCGCGGGCATCCTCTCGGAGATCGGCCCTGCCGCCGTGGAGCCCCTCATCGCCTGCTTCGCGGAGGACGACCCGGACGTGCGCGCCACAGCCGCCTTCATCTTCACGACCCTGCGCGACCCCGACGGCGGCGCCGAGCAGCCGCTTCTCGAGCTGCTCGACGACCCGGACGAGCTCGTGCGCCAGTCGGCCGCTTACGCGCTGGCCGCACTCGAGTGCCGGCGCGCGGTCCCCAAGCTCATCGCCCTGGCCACGCGCCCGGTGCAGATGCCGCAGCGCGACGCCGACGCCTGGGCCGCGGCCTACCCGTACGATTGCAGCGCCGCGGTGGATGCGCTCGGCCGCCTTGATGACCCGCGCGCCGTGCGGCCTCTCCTGTTCATCATCGAGACTCAAGGGGTGGACGGGCCGCTGTACGAGGAGGCGGTGCGCGCCCTGGGCCTGCTCGGCGACGAGCGCGCCGCCCAAGTGGTCCGCCGCGCCTTCGCCCATGGCGAGTACGAGGGCGAGCACGTCGACGCGCTGGCCGCGATGCATGGCCGCGGCGCGCTTGAGGACCTGCTCGGGCTCGCCGAGAGCGAGGACGCCGAGGCCCGCCGCGTGGCGTGCCAGGATCTCATCCGGCTGGGCTCGCCGGTGGCGGCCGAGACGGTGGCCGATCTGCTGGTCGACGCGAACGAGTCGGTCCGTAGCGCGGCTCGCGAAGCACTCTCCTGGACAGTCGAAGAGCACGTCCTGGCGGAGATCGTCGCCGGTCTGGAGGATCCCTCGCCGGAGGTCAGGGCCTGGACGACGAGCCTTCTGCCCCTGGCGTGCGCCTGGAGCGACTGACTGACGAAACCGGGCGAGCCTGCGGAGCGCCGCGGGGGCGCCGCCCCGTGCCCGGCGGCGCGCCGCCTCAGGCGAGATTCTCGATCGTCACCGGCATGATGTCGTCGGCCGGGGTGAACCCGAACACGCGCCCGTAGAAGTACAGCTCGGCCTCCTGGGCGCGGACGATGTTCTCGGCCTTGCGGAAGCCGTGCTGCTCGCCGGCGAACGGCAGGTAGGCGTAGGGGAGGCCTTTGGCGCGCAGCGCGGCGACGATGATCTCGGCCTGCGCCGGCGGCACGATCTCGTCCTCGAGCCCCTGCAGGACGATCACCGGGCAGGTGATGTCGGCGACGTGGTTGATCGGCGAGCGCTGGCGGTACACGGCGGCGAGCTCGGGGTACGGGCCGACGAGCCCGAGGAGATACTGCGCCTCGAATTTGTGCGTGCCGCCATTGACGAACGCCTCGAGGTCGGCGAGGCCGAAGTAGCTGGCGCCGGCGGCGAAGAAGCGGTGCCGCGTAAGCGCGTTGAGCGTGGTATAGCCGCCGGCGCTGCCGCCCTGCACGGCGAGGCGCCGCGGGTCGGCGTCGCCGCGCCCGGCCAGGTAGCGCGCCGCGTTGATGCAGTCCACCGTGTCGACGATGCCCCAGTTGCCCTTGAGGCGCTCACGGTAGGTGCGGCCGTAGCCGCTGGAGCCCCCATAGTCGACGTCGACGACGCCGATGCCGCGCGACGTCCAGTACTGGATGCCGAAAGAGAGCAGGGAGCCGGCCGCCGACGTGGGGCCGCCGTGGCTCATCACGACGAGTGGCGGCCGCGTGCCCGGCGGCGCCTCGAAATCCCGGTTCGCCGGCGGGTAGTACAGGGCGTGGGCGGTGAGGGCCGCTCCGGCGTCGCCCCGACCATCCTCGGCCGCCGCGATCTCGTCGAGCAGCGGCCCCGTGACCGAGCCCGGCTCGTAGGACGTCGGGAAGGCGATGGGCTCCGGCAGCGAGAGATACCCGGGGTCGATGGTCACGCTCTTGCTGCGCCGGATCTCGGCCGCGATGCCGCCGGCTGGGTCGAGCAGGGCGACGGCCGCGGCCCGGGCGGGGCCACCGCCGATCACGGCGAGTCGCTCGCCCAGGGTGGTGAGCCAGGAGAAGGTGGTGAGCGCGCCCGGCAGCGGCTCGATGCCGGGGATGCCCGGCTCGATGATCCCGATCCGGTCCTCGCCGTCGCGACTGTAGCAGGCGGCGATGCGCCCCCCGGGCAAGAAGTCGTAACGCTGCAGGCCGAAGACCCAGGGCGGCTCGGCGAACTCGGCGGCGAGAGGGGCGAGCGCGGCGGCGCTCGCCGGGCTCGCCGCCACGGCCGCCGGATCGTCGTCGCCCAGTCGGTACAGGTTCCACCAGCCGGAGCGGTCGCTGATGAAGTGGAGGTGGCCGTCCGGGCTCCAGGCCGGCTGGAGGATGCTCTCGCAGGGGCCGCCGGCGATGCGCCGCTGCGCGGCGAGCGCCCCGGCGGCCGTCAGCTCCGCCACCCACAGCTCGGTGCCGTCCCAGGGCATCCGCGGGTGGTCCCAGCAGAGCCAGGCAAGGCGCCGGCCGTCGGGGCTCAGCCGCGGCGCCGCGTAGAAGTCGTGGCCGGAGGCCAGCACG
>Ga0265296_1002596_pt1 | contig 17900 bp, 18 predicted proteins | sample MunlanPumphouse1_FD_189073 | JGI IMG/M metagenome (GOLD analysis project Ga0265296, IMG submission 189073) | Groundwater microbial communities from a municipal landfill in Southern Ontario, Canada - Pumphouse #1 | ecosystem: Environmental > Aquatic > Deep subsurface > Groundwater | place...
GAGCGTGATGCCCGTGTAGATCGAAGCCTCGCGCGCCGCCACCGGCATATTGGACGTGTTGGCGATCATGATCGTGCGCTCCATGAGGGGCCGCTTCGATCGCGGATCGACGAGCTCGGGAAAGCTCATGAGCACGTCGGTCATCTCGTTCCCGCGCTCGCCGCAGCCGATGTAGACGATGATGTCGGCGTCGCACCATTTGGCCAGCGCGTGCTGGATCATCGTCTTGCCCGTGCCGAAGCCGCCCGGCACGACGACCGTCCCGCCTTTCGCCTGCGGGAAGAGGGTGTCGATGACGCGCTGCCCCGTGATGAGCGGGAGCCTGAGCGGAAGACGCCCCCTGGAAGGCCGCGACTTCCGCACCGGCCACCGCTGGAACAATTTCACTTCGGTCTCTTTTCCCGAAGCGTCGGAGACCCGGAGCACCGTCTCCTCGATCCGGTACGATCCTTCCTTCGCGACCCAGACGACCTTTCCCTTCACGCTGGGAGGCACGAGGACGCGGTGCTCGATGAGCACCGTCTCCTGGAGCTTCCCGATGATTTCTCCTCCCTCGACCTGGGCGCCCGCCGCGAGGACCGGCTTGAAATCCCATCTACTCTCGCGGGAAAGGGAGGTCACATGGATCCCCTTCTGGATATACACGCTGCCGGAGGTGTCGCGGATAACCTCGAGCGGGCGCTGGACGCCGTCGTAAATCGTGCCGAGGAGCCCCGGACCGAGCTCGGCCGAGAGGGGAAGCCCCGCGCTGTAGATGTTCGAACCCGGGGCGAGACCCGTCGTATCCTCGTACACCTGAATGGCGGCCCGATCGCCTTCGAGCTTCACGATCTCCCCGACGAGATGATCCTCGCCCACCTCGACGAGATCGAGCATCTTCGCGTTGGCGATTCCTTTCGCATGGACGACGGGGCCGACGATCTTGTGCACTTTTCCAATGATCTCAAGCACTGCGGGATTCCTCTTTCTTCATATGACGCCCCATGCGGTCGTCGCCGGCTGCCGGCTCCGCCCGCCTATTCTATCTTGTCCTCCGAGGAAAAAACTCCCTCAAATATAATCGCCCTGATTTCGTCCCGATAGCGGTACATCCTCGCTTCGATGGTGTTGTCGAAGATCACGTTTCCGCCGGGAACACCGACCTGCACGCCGCCCGCCGTCGAGCCCGGGAGCGCTCTCCCCTCGATGCGCTTCACGGCGCGCCCTTCCTTCTTCATCAGCTCCCGCACCAGGGGAAAGACGGCGGACTCAAGGAGCGAGAGATCGCGCCTATCCGCGTAAACGATATATTCATCCCCCTCGAGCACGCGTAGCGCCTCGGCGGCGAGAGCGGCGAGAACCCGCGGATAGTCATCCCGCTTTCTGCCTTTCTCGACGTCCGCGCGCGCGGCGTCCATGACCGCGTTCACGACCTCTTCGCGAGCCTTGAGCCTGATGCGGCGGACCTCGAGGTTCACGCTCGAGAGGACGCGTTTCTTCGCGACCGCGCCCTTCTCCGTCGCTTCCTTGAGGATCCGATCGCCCACCTGCTGCGCCTCGTTCTCGGCCTTCGCGATGATGGCGGCGGCGGTGCTCCTCGCCTTCTCGAGAATCGAGTCGACCTCTTTCGCTCCGTCTCCCCTGATCTGTTCGCAGATTTTATCGACGGATTCCATATCAGTCAACGTTTCCGCTCCCTTGCATGTTCACCCGCGTGTCATACGTTTATTCCGACCGCGGAGCGCACCATCTGGCGTATCGAGACTCTCCCCGGCATCGGACCGGTCCGGTCGGGAATCTCGATGATGAGAGGGAAGCTATGTCCGAAGACGTAATCCTCCATCTCCGCGCGCAGCCCGGCCGCGATCTTCTCGGTGATGATGACGATGCCGACGTCGGAGGACGCAAAGGCCTTCTTGAGCGCTTCGCGCGCCTCGTCCGCCGTTTCGACCGCCTCGCCGACGACCCCCGCGAGCCCGAAACCGGCCACCGTGCTCTCATCGCCGATCACGTAGAATTGCATGCGCGCTCCCTCAAATCCTCGTCAGAATCATGATAGAGATGATCAAGCCGTAAATCGCGATTCCTTCCGCGAGGCCGACGTAGATGAGGGCCCGCGCCGTGAGCTCCGGCTTCTCGCTGATCGCCCCGAGCGCCGCGGAACCGACGTACGCGACCGCTATGCCGGCGCCGAGACAGCCGATTCCCGTCGAGAACGCCGCCGCGGCGAATCCCCAACCGATCACGCGCGCCTGCTCGGCCGAAATGTTCTGGTTGGGCTGCGCGGCCACGATGGCCGTGTCGGACCGCTCACCCTGATGCTGCTGGCTGCGCGCGTCGGTCGCGGCACCCGCCAGGTTGATCAGCAGAATCAGGATCACGGTCGAAAAGACGGCGGCGGATGACAGGGTGATGAACCTCTTCATTCTGCTCCTGCGTGCCTCCTGCTCGGACATGCCTTCTCCTTTCACTCATCCCGGCCCGGCTGAACGCCCAGACCGATCGGTTTGTACGCGACACCACCACCGGAAAAGAATTTACCGAAAAACTCGTAATATTCCAGACGAATCGCCTGTATCGTGACGACGAGACCTTCGAGGGCGATGATTCCGATATTGCCGAGAACGAGGATCAGTATCGAATAGATCATCCCGCCGCTCTTGCCCTTCACCATATCGACGAGGCTGAACACCGCGATGAAGAGGCCCACGTGGGCAAGCGAGAAAGCCGCCACGCGGATGAATGACACGGTGTTGGCGAGGTACCCGATGAGTATCTCGACGACCTCGATGACCGATTCGAATATGTACGATCCGACGCCCGTCTCGAACACCATTTTCCGCCTGCTCGCAAGCGCGAGTATCGGCTCCCGGAAAAAGAGGAGCAGAATCGGGACGCCGATCGCGCCGACGAGGAGCTTCACGGGAATCGGCTCGTTCGAGAGAAAAATGGAAACGGCGACGATGCCGCCCCAGTACATGATCGCGACGATGAGCCCGGCGTGGTCGAAGACGGTCGCTTTGTAATGCCGCATTCGGATCGAGTTGATGACGTGGAATACTATCCCGAGCGAGATAATGCCGATCCCTAAGTAGATCGCAACCTTGAAGAAATAGATCACGTTGTTCATCGGTTTCATCCACACGTGGGGGATGAGCTCCTCGAGACCGAACACGCTGCCGAAAAGGAACCCGAATACGACGGACGAAACGCCGCAGTAGAAGGCGAGGCGGCCGACGAGGGCGACCGATTCGTTCTTCCGCTTCGAGCGGAAACCGAGCCACGCGCCGAGAAAGAGCAGCACGGCGCCGTGGCCCACGTCCCCGAACATCATCCCGAACATGACGAGATACGTGATCGCGAAGAAGAAAGTCGGATCGATGACCTTGTACTCGGGCAGGCCGTAGTTCGAAACGAGCATCTCGAACGGCTTGAAAAACGCGGGATGCTTGAGGAGAACGGGCACCTTCACGCGGCCGGCCTTGACTCCCGCCACATCCTCCGGCGCAACCACCTCGATGATGGCCCGCCCCTTCGCGGCCCGGAGAATCTCCCTTTCGACCTCCCGCTTCTTCCCGCTCGGAATCCAGCCCGAAAAGATGTACGTCTTGCGCGTCCGCTTCAGGTAATTCTTGACCCTGAGGAGAAGCGCCGCCACCCGGAGCGATCGGTTATATTCGGTGATCCGGCCGGCGTTTGAGTCGCGCGCTGCGGCGAGCTCCGCCTGAACCCCGGCGAGCTCGCTCTCGAGCGCCTCGATCTTCTTGCCGAGCTCCCCTTTGACCATCGCGGCTTCCCTCTTCGCATCCTCCCCGATCTCGACCTCGTCGAACGAGGCCTCGCGCAAGATGCGCTTGATCTTGAGACGATCGTTCTTGAGCCCGATGAGGAGTATGAGCTCGGTCTTGTCGCGCCTCGAGAGGGAGAGCAGGACGGCGGGGAGCACGGCTATCTTCTCGCGGATATATTCGACGTTCTCGAAACGCACCTCGCCGTAATGCCACTCGAGGAACGAGTACGGCGCTCTCTCGATCGGAAAGCCGAGGTCCATGAGGGGCGCAACCTCGCCCGCGATGGCTTCCATGCGTTCGAGCTTCTGCCTGATCTCGTTGCGCTCGGCGAGCACCCCCTCGATCGAGCGTTCGAGAGAGACGACGTACTTTTCCATCTCGGCGATATCGCCCATGGAAACCTCGGCGATCCCTCCTTCCGCGTCGAGGGAAAGCTCCTTGATGTCGAGATTCTTCATGAGGAGGGCGAGCCGCCCCCGCAGGTATTCGATCTTCGAGCGAACCGCGCCGGCCTCGAAGCTCTTCAGGTTCTCCGCCCAGGGCTCCTGGTCGTCGAGGCGCACGAGATGGAGAATCCCGAGGCGCACGATCTCCCTGGCGACATCGTCGAGCTCGCTCTCGAAGATGAGCACGTTGATCTGATGCATGCGCTCGGGCGTAAACATGCCGAGTCCTTCTAGAAAGCCGCCCGGAGGTGGCTCTCGATATCGGTCTTCTCCATGTTCAGGAGCTTGCCGTTCAGAATCGTGATGAGGTTCCTGATCTCAGTGCGTTTGAGGATCAGGTACGAGAGGACCGTCCCGATCGTGAACGGAAATCCCCCGAGCGTTTTCTTCGCCTCGGACACCAGGTAGCTCCAGAGAATGATCTCGAGGAGGTAGAGCTTGCTCAAATCCTCCTCCTTTTTCATGAGCTCTGCGATCGGCCTGAACGATTTCTCGAGAGCGACCGAAAGCACGTCCTTCACGGAATCGGCCGCGAAGGCCTGCCGGAGCTTGTCGCTCGTCATCCGATAGCCGCCGGGAATGTTGTAATCGACGAGATCGCCGGTCGGCACGCTGTAGTAGAACTTGAGCCGCACGAGCCAGCCGATGTTCTTGAGGTCTATCTCGAGGCCGATGAGGCGCTGCGCGATGCGGCGGTCGGTACGATCGAGCGCGTCCACCCTCGCCTTCAACCGCTTGTAGAAATCGATCTCGAGAGCGATCTCGATCGGAAAGAGCGTCCCCCGCTGCTTGTAGTCGTCGAGAACGCTCTTCACCGGACCGAGGTACGGCGTCTCGATAAGATACGCGAGCACGTCCTCGATCGTCTTCGCCTCGGCGATCGACTGGTAGGGAAGGCTGTGCGGGAGCTCCTTGCGGATGATATACTTGAGATCCTCGAGCCCACGGTTTCCCTCACGAATACGGAGAGCGACCTTGAGGTTCTCTATCTCGTATTTCTCGATGATCAGCTCGATGAGCTTCAGCGACGGTCCCCTGAGATCCTTGATGAGCTCCGTGTGCCACTGGACCTCCTGCTCGATGAGGAACTTTTCGGCGACGCGGGGATCGAGGGAAACTTCCGGCCTGGAGAGCGTCTTTTCGTAGATCGTGCCCCCCAGATAAGAATAGAATTCGGGGACGTCACGCGCTTCGGCGAGGCGCGCGATCGCCTCGGGAGGCAGAAGCGCGCTGAGGCGCGCCCTCACCTTGGCGTTCACGAGAGCATATTTTCCTACCGGCCCGAGAAGCATAACGATACCGGTTCACTTGACTGAAGTTCGCCTCGTAATCCGCTACGTGCCGAATAGATTGGACTGCTTTTCCTCGATCCCGAGAATCAGGTTCGTCACGCGGTCAGCCGCCGTCTTTATCTCCGCTCTTTTCTTCCTGATGATCTCGCCGCTTCCGACCTGGGCACGCTCCATCTGCTGCTTGCGTTCCCCCTCCGCATCTTCCTTCATCCGCTCCATGATCGAATGAGCCTTCTGCATGGCTTCCTTCCGCACACCCTCCTCCACCTGGCGGCTCTTGTCCTCGGCCTCCCGCACGATCTGCTGAGCCTCGGCGCGCGCGTTCTCGATGCCGTCGCGGGCTTCTTTCTCGGTCTCCAGGATCTTCTGGACTATCTCTTTCACAAAATCTCTCCTGCTGATAGAAACCGAAGCTTGAGGGATATCTGGATATATTCGTAAAGTATAAGAAAGCGGCGGAGCCGTGTCAACAAGCGAAACTGCCTACCCCGCCGCTACTTAACGATCACCGACGCCGAGGAATCGAACGGGTTCGTCCGCACGGCGAGTGAGAAGAGGTACGGATAGTTGCGTCTCAGGTGGTCCATGTACCAGAGCCATTCGACGGCGATCGTGGTGTACGCCCGCTTGATGTCGCCCTCGAGGTGTTTCAGATCCGACGCGGGGAGCTTCGAGAAATCCTCCCTCGCCTCGAGCTCCTCGGCGAGGTGAAACACCGCCCAGAGCATCTCGGTGAACGACTCGTGTTCGAGGAGGTTCGGGTTCTCGAGAAGGCCGAGGAGAAATACCCGCTTGGCGGCGAGAAGGGCTTTGAGCTCATCGAGATTCTTCGAGGACGGCCGGGGCATGCACTCGCAGGCCTTGAAGTACCGGACGAGGTCCTTGATGTTCCGCTCCGGCCAGCTGCCGGCCGCCGCGAGCCGGGTCCGCTTGTCCGCCGCGGCGGCGTCGACGACGACGAATCCCTTCAGGAGCCGTGTGCCGACCTCGCTGAAGAACGCTCCGATCACCATATTGAGCTTCTTGAGCATGACGCGCCTCTCGCGCTCGGTCAAGAGCTGGTGAACGACGATCGTGACGAGGAACACCTCGATCGGAAGGAACGCGACGTCCCCGAGAAGGTAGATGAAAATATGATGCGCGTCCCCGAAAACGAGATAATGGATCGAATAGAGTATCGCCGACATGACGATCAGAGACACGCCGAGCGCGACTTTCCAGCTTATTCGATTCAAGAAGCGCATCGATTATTCGTCGCCGACCTTCTCGATCTTGTCCTTCATTTTCTCCATCTGCTCCATCATGCCCTTCATGTCGGGGCCGGAGGAGGCCTTGATCTTGTCCGGATCGAAGAGATCGTCGGCGAGCCCCTTGTTGACCGCAATCGATTTGACGATCGTTGTCGAGATGAGATCCTTGCCCGAATACATCTCGGTTCTGAATGGCATCTCGAAATCTCCAGAGACCTTCCGGTAATCCGAGAAAACGATCACGCTCGCGACGCCCTCCTGCGGCTTGCCCTCCAATTTCATGAGAACGAAGCTCTTCTGATCGATCCAGAGCTTCGCAAAATCGGGAGAATCGTCGAGCACGGAGAGCACGTAGCAGTCGCGCCCGGCGATCTTCTCGCTCCCGACGATCTCGGCCGCGACCGGCAGGTAGTCGCTGCAGTCCCATTGACCCCGGTACTTCGCGCCTTCATCGGCGGGGATCTTCGATTTGCCCATCATGGGATTCACGATCCAGGCGTTCGTGTCGTCGCCGATGACGATCGTCTTCATGTCGGCCATCTCGGCGGGCATCCCGGCGTCCTCCATTCCCTCCATGGAGACCTCGACCCGGAACTGCTTGCCCCTGCTGTACAGGGTCGACGTCGTCTTGAACGCACCCTCGGACGAGGGTACTTCCATCTCCATCGTCCAGGTTATATCCTTGAGACCCTGCTTGTATTTCGTGCAGCTCTCGATCATCCGCTTCGACAAACTTTCCCACGTCTCGGTGAAGCCGTTCGCGGGAAGGATCGCGAGGCAGGCGAGAAGGGCGAGAACCATTGCCGTATTGAACACGAGCGACTTCTTCATCGGATACCTCCTATCTGAACATCTCACGCATCGGATCCCACGCGGGGAGCATCTCGGGCTTCGTCGCAAGAAGCGAGAGTACGTCCCCGGGGAGAAAGCTCTTGTTGACGATCACGCCGTAGACGTACTGGTCGAACCAGCCGTCGTACATCGTCCAGTAACCCTTGTCGCCGACATCGGTCCCCCACGAGTTCTCGACGCGCCATTTCGTCGCCTTGCCCCCGAGCGTGTCCGCGCCGACGAAGACCATCGCGTGGTTCGGCGAGCTGTCGAAATAGAGTATCCGCTCCGCCTTCGTGAGATCCATGTTCACGCCGAGGAGCGAGCGGTAATCGTACATACCGAGCGCGAAGATGCCGTCCTTCTTGTCGTTCTCGGCGCCCGAGTCGGCGGCGAACCATACCGGCTCGCCCGAGAAAAGCGCCTTGAGGACGAAGCCCTTGACGTCCTGGATCCTCATGTTGATGAAATCCATGTCGGGGGCGTCCGCCAGGTTCCGGTCATATTTGAGCCGGTAGTATTTGTTGTATGGCTTCGCGGGGTGATCGTAGATCGCGACGTAATCGGCGAGGTTCACGCCGGCGACCTCCTTGTAGAACGCGAGCGGCGTGTATTTCGCCTCGTGGACCTTGTCGTCCTTGTCCTCGTAGCGCCAGACGAACTCCTGCGGCGGGAGCCCGAGGTGCAGGACGAGAAGCCGGTAGACGTCCTTGAGCATCTCGACCTTGCGCGCCTCGAGCGCGGGGCCTTTCGCGCCTTTCGCGGCCATCGCGCGGAGCTCGACCGCGTCTCGCCGCATGAGCCGCGAGAGGAGCGCGTTCATCATGCCCGTGTTCTTCGTGTTGTTCGTCTCGGGCATGATCGCCTTCGGCACGGCGCCGTACTTGTCGATGAGCACGACGACGAACGACCACCAGCCGCCGTCGGGAATCGGGTCCTTCGTGAGCACCTGGAGCTCGCGGTCGTCGAGATCGCGGTCGCGCGTCTCGATCACGGCCTCGAGGAATAGATTCGCCTTTTCGAGCTTGTCCCAGAAGAAGAGATAGTTCTGCGAGAACTCGAATTCCGAGAGGTTGTATTTCTTCATGACGGCGGGCCGCATGATATTGAGCCCGGCAAAGAGCCAGCAGCGGCCGCTGGAGGCCTGGTCGGTGATCCCCTTCGCGTCGACCTTGAAGTTGAATATATCGTCGTGCCGGTTGTAGAGCTCGCGGTTCAGCGCAAGGCTCTTGAGATCGTTATTGGTGATGGCGTTCATGAGGGCGCGCGTCTGCGCGTCGAGTTTGAACGACGCCTGAAGATCCTTCAGCACCTCGGGAGTGAGCGCCGGCCCCTTCTGGGCGAACGCAATCTGCGAGGCGAGCAGTAGGGCGATAAAGAGAATTGCCGGGATGAATGTCGCGCGATGAGCCTTCATGGAGCGGACTCCTTTCTCGTGTTGTCGATACCGGACATCAGGGAGTATGAGAATAACGCATTGCGGGGCGCGATTCAATCAAAAGACGAGCTCCGCCGCGCCGTCGGGGATCCAGGTACGATCGCCGTTCTCGAGCTCGATTCTCCACCATCCGGGGCGCTTTTCGAGGAGCCTGAACTCGCTTCCCGCATGGAGCGGCTCCTTGAAGCTCGGCTGGTACGTGTCGGCGTCCCCCATTCGCCCGATCGTCTCCTCGGCCGTGATGACCCCCTCGGGCGTCCGGGCGAGGCTCGCCGTGTCGACGACGAGAGAGGCGAGGAACATGGCGCTCACGACGGCCGAGACGGCGATCGCGATCTTGAGCCGGCCGGCTTTCAGCAGGAGCCGCGCCGCAGCCGAGACCCAGAGCACGCCGAACGATATCGCAAAAACGACGAGCTTCATGCGGGACGGAATGTCGTAGTGGATGAAGAAGAGCGTCTTGAGCACCTTCTCCTTCTGCCGGAGCTCGATCCGGTCCGCGCGGCGGTTGCGGGCGTAGTCGAGGTTTTGCCGGAGATTCCCGTCGTTCCGCATGAAAAGCTCCGCGCGCTTGTAGTTGAGAATGGCGCGACCCGCGTCGCCGAGGCGGAAATAGGCGTTCCCGACGTTGTAGTAGAGCTTGCCGTTCCGGACGCCCCCGTTCTTCACGATCGCCTCGTAATGGAGAATCGCCTCCTGGTAATACGCCTTCGCGGCGTCGGGGTCGGTGCGGTCGAGCTCCATCGCCCGGCGGAAGAGCTGCTCGGCCTGGGTGAGATGGGTCGAGACCTCTTCATCGCTCAACCGCGCAAACGCCGGGAAAGACACCGCAACAGTTGCCGCCAGAATCAACAACGATATGATGATCCGTCGGCACACTCGCACGTTCATATTGAATGCTATTTCCGCGTATATCAATTTACTCCTCGATCCCTATCTCTTTTTCTCCCGGGCTACACTCGCGCCGAAGCTCTTTCCCAATCGAGCTCCCGGGCTCTTCGCGCCATCATGTTCGTAGCCAATAGCATATAGATCAAGCACTCGCCTGATCATCTTCTGATATTGCGTTTTGTTTCTTTTAGCCATTCGCTTAAAGAACTCAATGCTCGTCTTGCTCAAGGAAATGGTCACTTTGACGTTATCGTCCTTGAGAATGAGCCGTTCCGGGGGGGGCAGGAAGTTCTTCACAATCCTGAACTCTCCCATCGGCTCATCGGTGTATTTTATTCGCTTCTTCATATATTCTCTTTCCTTTCCTCCAAAAACCGGCGCCGAATATTCGAATTGCATTCCCGCGGTGAGTGAATCTCACCGTTAATATGCCTTCGTCCACACGTCCCATACAGTGGAATCGGTCCTCCGGAATTCCATGCCTGACATCCTGTATGATGACGGCCCGAGGGTCAAAGAACGCCTGTTGCGCAGATTCGAACGAGACGCCGTGCTTGAACTGATTCGCGATATTCTTCTTCTTGTCCCATTCAAAGCGGGCATACGTCATATCCTCATTATACTCATGTATTGCTATTATGCAATACTAAAATATGGCAATATTTAAATATGCTTCACATTCTCGAGAGTTCGCGCCGCCTCCAGCGCGCGTTTGATAAACGCCTCCCGATCCGCCGCCGGCGAATGATCCCCCGCGTAGGCGCCCGCCTCGCAGGAGATCATGATCTCGCGCATCGCGCCGATCGCTTCGGCGCTTGCGCCCCTCTCCTCGAGAATCTTCACGACGTCCCCGGTCGTGAGGGTCGAGCCGGCGGTCGAGAACTTGTCTCCGAGATAGTCGCGCATCGCGCCGAGCACCTGCTCGCAGAGCGGGGCGCCCGCGACGCCCTGTTTTCTGATGGCATCGAGGCGCTGTCTCAGGCGCCTGAACGCGCTCCGCGCCGCGCGTCCCTCGGTGTCCGCCTCGCGACGCCGCCTCGCGACCGTCGTCGAAAGGAGCGCGACGTAGGCGGCAAGCGGCAGGAAAAGCGCCGCAAGCCACGGGGGGCTTGCAAACGCGGAGACGAGCCCGGACTGCTGCGACGCGAGCACCTCCGGGCCCTCGTAGTTGTACGCGATCCCTTCCTTCCACCCCTCGAGCGGACTTCCCATCGGGCCCGACGAGACTCCCTCCGCGTCGACCGCGGTCACGACCTTCGTCGAATGGACGACGATCGGAATGGCGCCGGTCGAGACGGTCTCGTAGCGCCCCTTCTTCGTGTCGAAATACGAAAGCGTGATCGGAGAAATTTCCTTCACACTTTCGTTTTTCGCGCGGATCGTCTGCGTGAAGACCTTCGATTTCCCCGCGACCTTGCCGTCGGCGCGCTCGTCGGGGATCTTGAAGTAGGTCGCAAGCTCCGTCTGAGCGGTGAGCGGCGGGAGATCGACGTTTCCGAGATAATCGGGCCCCGAGAGCGTGACCTTGAGCGTGATCGGGTCCCCGACGCTCACGTCGAGCGGCGAGGCGCTCGCGGATATATTGTATTCGCCGACGAGCCCAGCGAAGGTCGCCGGTTTCCCCTCCTGGGGAAGCTCCTTCACGGCGAGGCTGAGAGTATTCGACGGCACGACGTACTTCTTCATCGCCCCGCGCCGCGCGCCGAAGAAATTGTCGTTGAAGAAATCGTTCATGAAATCACGGCCGCGCAGGTTCCCGCTCACCGCCGCGCACTGGACGCTCATCTCGGGGATGCGAAACGTTCCCGCGCGTTTCGAGAAGAGCACCTTCTTGAAGCTGATCGTCGCGTAGTTCCGCCCGTCGATCGTCCCCGTGCCCTTTTCCGCGATGACCTCCTGCCCGCCGACGGGGATGCGGTAGTAGCGTTTCGCTTGGTCGATCTTGACTTCGGGAGTCTCGATCGCGAAATCGGCGCTCCCCAGCACCGGCATAGAGAAGGCGAACTCCTCGACGTCGCGGCCGATGTACCACGTCACGGTGAGGATCACGGGCTCGCCGACGTAGCAGCTCGAGCGCGAGAGGCTCATGCGCAGCTTGAAATCCTGCGTCTCGACCGGCGTGTCGACGCCGACCACGACCGCGTTCGCATTGAAGGTCTGCCCCTTCACCTTGACGGGAACGACGGGAATCGTGAGCCGCCCCCTGCGCTTCGGCGTGAGGTTGAACTGCATCACGTAGCGCCTCTGGATCTGGCGGTCCATCTTACCGTTCACAAAACTTATCGACTGGCTGCTGCTGTTCTGCCCGCCGAGGAACTGCGCGGAAAAATCGGGCCCGAAGGCCGCGGCGTCGGGCGGGGTCGCGTTGTCCGCCCCGTCGACGACAATCTGGTAGACGAAGGTCTCCCCCATGTAGACCGTCTCGGACTCGACGTAGGCCTGGACCGTGATCTCCTGCGCCGCGGCCGCCGTCGCGCCGATCAGCATGAGAATTATGAGAATGCCGAGCGCCCTCGCGATGTGCAGTCCCTCGCGCACCGGAGCCCTCCATCTATCCTCGTTCGCCCGCACCGCTCACCAATCCTTCTCGACCGGCCGATAGCCGCCGGCGTTCTGGACCTGCTGCTCCTTGCGATCCTCTTTCTCCTGATCGAGAATCTCCCGCGCCGTGGCGTCGCGGGCAAGCTGTTTCTTCTGCTGATTCTTCGGGGCGCCCTGCTTGTTCTTATCGTCCTGCTTCTTCTGGTCCTTGTTTTCCTCGGCGCCCTGCTGCTGCTGATCCTGGTTTTGCTGCTGCTCTTGCCCTTGCTGTTGCTCCTGGTCCTTCTGGCCCTGCTGCTGCTGATCCTTCTGGCCTTGCTGGTTCTGTTGATTCTGCTGGTTCTGCTGCCCACCTTGTTGCTGCTGCTTCTGCTGCTTGTCGAGGAGATCCTTGATCTTGAGGCGCGCAATCTCTAGATTCTCGGCGGCCAATTTGTTCCCGGGGTCTTTCACGAGCGACGTGCCGTAATGCTTCACGCTCTGCTGCAAGCTCTCGAGCGCCTTCTGGAGGTCGCTGTCCTCCTGACGCTTGCCCTCTTCGAACGCGCAGTTCCCGAGGTTGTACCAGGCCTTCGACTCGAAGGGAAGGCTCTTCGTCTTCGATGCGGCCTGCTGGAACTGCTCGCGCGCCTTCTCGAGGTCCCCCTTCTTGAAGAACGCATCCCCTCTGTTGAAGGCGACGATCGCCGACTCGGGCGCCTTCACCGACGCGCGATCGTAGAGCTCGAGCGCCTTCGCGAAATCCTTCTTGTCGTACTGCTTGTTGCCTTTCGAGACGAGGCGGCCCGGGGACTGCGCGAATGCGGCGCCCGCCGTCACGGCCGCGCATACACAGAGCGCCATACCCGCGCACGCGCACAGCGCAATTATCGAGAGAACTTTTTTCACCTAGCGCTTCGCCTCCTCTCGCCCACGATCATCTCGGCCGCGAGCAGCGCAAGCGCCACGCCGAGGAATATCTGAAATTTCTCCTCGTAGAGCGTCATCGTCTTGGCCTCGAGCTCGCGCTTTTCCTCGCTCGCGACGAGCTTGAGATAGACGTCGCCGAGATCGATCGCGCCCGTTGCAACGTTGAGATACTTCCCGCCCGGGGTCGCATTCGCCATCTTGCGAAGAGTGTTCGCGTCGAGGCGGCTCCAGACCTCCTGCCTGTTGTACGTCATGAACACGCGGTTTCCCTGCCCATCGGTGATCGGGATGCGCCGTCCCTGCCCTTCGTCCCCGATCCCGATCGCGATGATGCGAATGCCACTTTCCCCCGCCTCCTGCGCAGCCTCGACGGGGAACGAGTCGTGGTCCTCGCCGTCCGTGATGAGAATGATGTCTTTGTACTTCTTCTCCTGCGTGTCGAAGCCCTCGTCCATCGCCTTGCGCAGCGCGTCACCGATCTTCGTGCCGCCGCGCGAGACGGCATTCACGTCGATGTCGTCGAGAACGAGGTTGAAGAATCCGTAATCGAGCGTGAGCGGCACTTTCAACGCCGCGTTCCCCGCGAAGACGATGAGCCCGACGCGGTCTCCCTGGAGTCGGTCGACCATATCCTTGATCGCGAGCTTCGAGCGCTCGAGACGGCTCGGCACGAGATCCTCGGCGAGCATGCTCTTCGAGACGTCGAGGATGACCATAATGTCGCGGCCGCGGCGCTCGATCGTCTGCGGCTTCGGATTCCACGCCGGACGCGTCGCTGCGAAGGCGATGAAAGCGACGGCGAGCGTCACGAGCACGGCCTTCGACGTGCGCCCCGTGCCGCTCGAGCTGAGCCCGATGCGTTCGAGGAGGTCTTCCTCGACGAATGCGCGGAGCGCCTGCTTCCTCCGGTACGACGCCCACATGTAGAGAAACACGACGACCGGCACGAGCCAGAGGAGATAGAGCATCTTTATGTTGCCGATATGCATGGCGCCACAGCCTGTTTCGAACCCGGGCCTATTCCCTTCGCGGCCCCTCGCGGGGCCGCGGCCCCGCGGGGCCCCTTACGGAATCTTTCGAAAAATCGTATTCGCCAGCGCGACCTCGATCATCATCACAAAGAGCGCCGCGAGCGCGAAGCTCGCGAAGAGCTCCTTGTAATCGACGAATCGCACCGACTCGATCTCGCTCGTTTCCATTTTATCTATCTCTTCGTAGATCTGGCGCAGCGACTTCTCGTCCTCCGCCATGAAGAACCTGCCATTCGTGATGTCGGCGACCTGGTGGAGCGTTTCCTGATCAACCCCCTCGGCCACGGGCACCTTGAAATCGCCGAAGAGCGTGCGCACCGTGCGCACCGCCTCGCTGCCGCCCACGCCGATTGCGTAGATCTTGATGCCCCAGTCCTTCGCGAGCTGCGCCGCTTCGGCGGGCGCGCGGCGGCCGTAGTTGTTCTGCCCGTCGGTGAGGAGAATCATTATCTTGCTCTTGATCTCGTACTCCTTGCCCCCCGACTCCTGCACGTGGCGCGAGAGATCCTCCTCGGCGGTCCTGAGCCGCGCCGCGGCGAGCGCGATCGCATCCCCGATCGACGTCCCGTCTTCGTTTTGCCGCGTGACGACCTTGACGCTTTCGAGAAAGCGCATGAGCGCCCCATGTTCGAGCGTGAGAGGCGCCATCGTGTCGGCGTAGCGGGCGAATGCGACCATCCCGACGAGGTCGTTCGGACGCCCCTTGAGCGACTTGCCGTTCCCCATGATGAATTCGGAGAACACCTTTTTCACCACAGCCAGGCGGTCCGAGCGCTGCCCGAAGAAATCCATCTCTGTGCCCATGCTCCCCGAGCGATCGAGGACCATCTCTACCGCGATGCCCTTCGTCACGTCCTTGACCTTCTCGTGCCCCTGCTGCGGCCGCGCGAGCGCCACGACGATGAGAATGAAAGCAAGAATGCGAAGTGCCAAAGGCAGCATGGCGAATGTCGTGCGGAACGACGCGCCGGCGCGCTTGACGTTTCCGATCGTGGAGAAGCGCACGGTGCCCGGTTTCCCGAACCGCCACAGGTAGAGAATGACGGCCGGGATGGCGAGGAGGGCCATGAAGGCCCACGGGGTCGCGAATCTGATGCCATGGAACATATCGCTCAGCCTTTCGGGCGCATCGAGCCGCCCGGGCCCGTCAAGCGGCGCTATCCGCAGGCGCCGCTTCTCCGGCCTCGGCCTTCACCTCCTCCCGCGCTTTCGTCGCTTCGATGAAATCCTTGCACGTCGCGAACGTTCGCTCCACGTCCTCGACCGACGGCTCCAGCGCCGCGAATTTCACGAGATCGCAGTGGACGAGGAATTGTCTGAGAATGTCCTTCTTCTGCGCGTCCACCGGAAGCGCCGGGCTCACCTCGACGAGGAACTCCTCGGTCGTGCGCTCGGGCGCCTTGAGGGCGAAGCGATCCTCGATGTATTCGCGGAGAATGTCCGCGACCTCCGCGGTGAACTCGCGGTAGAGCTTCTGCTCGACGAGCTCGCGCGCGAGGAGCGCCTCGAGCTTGCGGTAAGCGATCTCGTGGGCGGAAAGAGGCACCACAATCTTTTCCTTTATGCGGCGCCTCTTCCAGAGAATGAGGAACGCCGCCGCCGCGGCCGCGACGCACCCCGCGACAATGAGGATATTCTTCCACCCGAACGGGAACTTCGCCGGCGGCGCGATGTCGTTAATATCGAGGGAGGCCTTGTCCTTCGGGAGCAGCGACGCCACCTTCACGAGAATCGTATCGGACTCGAGCACGTGGCGCGTGCTGTCCCCCTCCTGATAGAAGGCGACCTCCATCGGTGGGATCTTGTACTCCCCCGAGAGGAACGGCTCGAGCTCGTAGAGACGCTTCGTGACGACGGCGCCGTCCTTCGAGAGCTCCGGCTGGAAGTTCCGATAATCGACGATGCCGAACTCGCTCAGCTTGTCGCCGAACTTTGGGAGCTCGGCGCGCCAGCCCTTCTGCGCATGCGTCTCGACGAGCATCTTCACGCGCTGGGCGATTGTTACCGCGCTGTCGCTCAGCGAGACTTTGAAGCTCACCGGCCCGCTCTCGAACGAGCGCGCGACCTTGAACTCCTTCTCCTTGCCGGCCTTCCCTTTGTTGCACGAAGGGCAAAGGACAATGAGGACGGAGATCATCGCTAGCGCCGCGATCGCGTGCACGCGGCCCGGCAGAAAGGAGTGTCGATGCATGATGGCAGCACGATTGTATATCATTGGCTTATGATGCATACGGCTGCAGCCGAGCAATTTCGTCCGCGTCCTTGCTCCTCATGGCATGCCACAGATCCCAGTCGAGCTGAAGACCCAGCCAGAAGTCAGCCGACATTCCCAGGACCCTCTCCAGCCGAAGAGCGGTGTCAGGAGTCACACCGCGCTTTCCGCGAACGATCTCATTGAGACGCGGAAACGAGACTCCCAGGCGAATGGCAAACTCGGACTGGCTGATCTTCCTCGGTCTCAGGAATTCCTCGAGCAGCATCTCGCCCGGATGGGTTGGAGGCCGATGCTTCGGCAGCCGCCGTCCGCCGACTCCCTGAGAAGAGCCGGCTCCCGCAGCCCTGCGAGACCTAGTGGTAATCCGCAATTTCGACTTCATAGGCATTTCCATTCTCCCAGCGAAAACAAACCCGATATTGATCGTTTATGCGAATGCTGTGCCGCCCGGATCGATCCCCTTTGAGACCCTCCAACCGATTCCCCGGAGGAACGGCCAACTCCCGCAACTCGCGCACGCGGTTAATCTGATCGAGTTTCCGCCGGGCAATGGCCCACAGTGCCTGTGGACACGACCGGCGGGCTGCGGAAGTATCGGAACCATCAAAAACGTCCTCCGCTCCCCGGTTTCCAAATGATATTATCACTTATTATATTATATCGAATACCATTATATTTGTCAACCCTCGGACGGCCGGCATGGCCAGAATTTATTTACCGCCCAGTTTGGACGTATGGAGCACGACGTTGTAGCGATCCTTGAGCTCGCCGAGGAGCTTCTGCTGAATCTCCATCTCCTTCTGCATCCGCACGGCGCCGTAGACCTCGTTCTTGACCTGCTCGAACGCCTGCTCCTTCCCGTCCTTCTTGAACTCGTCCTTGTGGGCGTCGTAGTAGGCCTTGACGTCTTCGGACTCGATAGCGATCTGCTTCCCGAACTCGCGGTCGAGGAGCTTCTGAGCGAGGATCTTGCGCTCGAGGTTGCGGGTGAGCGCCTGGAAGCCCGGATCATCCTGGAGCTTCTCCTCGCGGGCGCGGCGATAGAGCATCTCCTCGGCGATGAAGCGCTGGAGCCACTTGTCGCGCTCCCCCTGCTTGAGCACCTCGTCGAGAAGCTTCTGCTTCTGCGCGCGCTTCTCCTCCGGCGTGAGACCTCCCGCGAGCTGCGAAAGCTGCATGTCGATTTCCGCTTCGATCATCATATCAAGATCGGCGCGGGTGATCTTCCATGTGCCAACCTCGGCAAGGACGTCCTTCCCGCCGATCGAATCGCTCTTCGCGACGGC
>Ga0265296_1002597_pt1 | contig 17895 bp, 8 predicted proteins | sample MunlanPumphouse1_FD_189073 | JGI IMG/M metagenome (GOLD analysis project Ga0265296, IMG submission 189073) | Groundwater microbial communities from a municipal landfill in Southern Ontario, Canada - Pumphouse #1 | ecosystem: Environmental > Aquatic > Deep subsurface > Groundwater | place: Canada...
AATGGCAGCCCTTTTTTTTGTCAGTACAATGTCGTTGGCAGTTGAAAATGCGTTCTCAGGTGAACCTGCTAACCATTTGTAGCCAACGAGCTTGAAGTAGTCGCTGGTAGTCTCCGTCACATTGCCTTCAGCCTCATCAAAGTCCTCGACAAGTTTTTGATTTTTTTGTCCCTTGTTGATTGTGACGGATTCCATTTGATAATTTCTGAATGCTGGAGCGACCAGTTCCACGCCCGGAATTTCTTTTCGGATGGCCTGATAAAACGGCTTGGCCAATCCCCCATTGTAATTATCCTTGCCATCATTTTTAAACTGAGAAATGATCCGATAGGTTCGATCAAGCTGAGGAACTCCAGCTTCAAAACTATACTCATAATTGACAATCTTAAATATGACCCAACAGGACGTAATGCCGATGGCTAGTCCAATAATATTTAATAGGGAGAATAGTTTATTCTTCCAAAGTTGTCGAATTGCCGATTTTAATAGGAGGTTGTTCATAGCTGGAATATCGTGATGGGATTAAATTATATTGTTATTCGTCTCTTAAACTATCTACAGGATTTGCCTTGGCAGCCTTGAGTGTTTGAAAACTCACAGTTACTAATGCGATAATGATTGTAGCAAAACCAGCAAAGACAAACATCCACCATTGTGGTTCAATGTGATAAGCAAAATTGTCAAGCCATTTTTTCATCGCCATCCAAGATAGCGGTGTCGCGATGAGAAGCGCTACAGCCAATAACTTGATGAAGTCGGAAGAGAGCAGGAGGATTAAATTATAAATGGATGCACCGAGAACTTTCCGTACGCCGATTTCTTTGGTACGCTGTTGGGCTGTATATGTAACAAGTCCCAATAAACCTAAACAGGCAATAAAAAGTGCCAGTCCGGAGAAGGCTGTGAAAAGTCTTCTAAAATTAAAATCCGCTTCATATTGACGATTGAAATTGTCGTCAAGAAAGCTATATAAAAATGGACGGTTTGGTACAAGTTCATTCCACAGCTTGCCGATTCTGGCAACGGTCTCAGGCTGGTTTACATGTTGGATATTCAAGGTTAAATATCGGCTGCTGCTTGGTTCAAGTCGCAAAGCTAAAGGCTCAATCTTACGGTGCAAAGAAAGGTAGTTGAAATCTTTCACCACACCGATAACCGTTCCTTCTCTTCCCCATTGACGAAATTGTTTGCCAATAATATCTTGTGGATTTGAATAGCCCCATTGTTTTGCGGCAGATTCATTGATAACAAGTGAATGGGCCGTATCTGCTGGGAAATCTCTGGAATATGCACGCCCTGCGGCCATTTGCAGACCAATATTAGGAATAAAGTCAACATCGACTTCATATAAGAAAGGAGCAAATTGACTCATTGTTCCATTTGCTGACATGATTTCTGTCCCTGCATTTGGAAAAAATGTTCCCGGTACCGTACGTGATGCCGTGACAGACAAAACATCTTTATCTTTTGCAAGTGTAGATTTTATCGCTTCAAGGTTATTGTTTACTTTATCATCAAAATTATAATCAATGACCAGTCGTTGATCTTTTTGAAATCCAAGATCTCGGTGCTGTAATTGATCTAGTTGAGAAAAGACGACGACTGTACCTGCAATGAGCGCAATAGAAAGGCAAAATTGGAAAACGACTAATACGCGACGTAATAATATACCCCCTTTGCTGTTGCTATAACTTCCTTTAAGTACTGTAATGGGGTTGAAATTAGCTAGAATCAACGCGGGATAACTGGCAGCAAGAAGTCCTGTAAAAATGGTAGTGAATAGGAATATTGCCCAGGTCGTTCCATCTTTCAGGGACGAATAATTGAGGTGTTTGCCCGAGAATGTTTCCAAAAAGGGAAGAAAGGCCATAACGAGCAGTATAGCCAAAATACTACTGACGAATACAAGAACCAATGATTCAGACATAAACTGAAAGATCAGATTGCTTTTGCTTGCTCCTATGGTTTTTCGTACGCCTACTTCCTTTGCTCTTTCCATTGACCTTGATGTAGCCAGATTCATAAAGTTCACACAGGCAATCAGTAATATGAATCCGCCAATAATGCTGAATATGTATAAATTCTGATAGCTTCCATTGGTACCGGGTTGACGATCCGCAGACGAGTGCATGTAAGCTTGCAGAAGTGGCTCGATATGGAAATTGTATTTTGCGTTTGGGTTTTCATTTGTTGGGAGATTCCGTTTGAGAAACTCCGGTATTTTTTGGTCGAACTTTACAGGATCAAAGTCTTTTGAAGCGAGAAAGTAGGTGTAAAAATCGACATAATCCCAGCCTTCTTTATTAAAAACATCGGGTCTTGCGTTTCGGAATGTACTCATCGAGAGCAGTGCATCGAACGTAAAGTGTGAATTAGCAGGTACATCAGCCATTACAGCTGTTACAGTATATAGACCTGCGTCAGCACGGCCCGCAGCTAAGCCTCCCTCAAGCGTCTTGCCAATGGGATTTTGATCTCCGAAATATTTCTTAGCGGTACTTTCTGTTAATACGACAGAATAGGCGTTCTTTAAGGCTGTATGAGGGTCGCCGGCCAAAACCTTCCAACTGAAGACATCAAATGCAGTAGAGTCCATGAAAAATACATTTTCCTCCTGGAATCTTTTATCGCCTTGTTTGAGCAGGATAGACGTTTGTCCTGAAAATTGAACGACCTTCTCGATTTCAGGGAAATCTGCTTTGATGGCTTCACCGATTGGACCATTGCCCCAGATTTGATGCTGCTCTGTGCTGCTTATATCTTTATAGTCATGGACGATGCGGTAAATTCGATCTTTATTCACATGATATTTGTCGTAAGACAATTCATTTTGTACATAAATTGCTATCAATAGGCAACAGGCTAATCCTATTGCCAAGCCAATTATGTTTATGGTTGAATACCCTTTATTTTTAGAGATATTGCGCCAGGCTATTTTTATATAGTTCTTGATCATTGTTTTATTCTTTAGTTTTAGTGTATCAATATGTTTAATCCACTTTTACTGTATTTTTCTTTTTATTCGTCTCTTAAACTATCTACGGGATTGGATAAAGCTGCCCGAACAGCCTGGTAGCTGACGGTAATAATGGCGATCAGCAAGGCCAGGATACCACCGAAGACAAATGTTTGCATCTCTAGATCTGTTTTATAAGCAAAATTGCTTAACCATTGTTTCATTAGGTAAACTGCAATAGGGCAGGCAATCAGAATGGAAATGGAGACGAGTATCACGAAATTTTTCCCCAATAGCCGGACGACTCCAAAGGTGCTAGCTCCAAGAACTTTACGGATGCCGATTTCCTTTACACGCATTTGCGCTTCGTGAGTTGCCAACGCAAACAGACCTAAAGCAGATATAAAAATGGCGATGCCAGCGAAAATATTGAACAACAAACCTGTGCGCTGCTCGGATTTATATAGATTATCAAATTGCTGATCAATAAAGGTGTAGTTAAAAGGAGCATCTGATGGATATCGGTTATAGATCTTTTCTAAAGCTTTAATGGCCTCAGGGGCTTTTGTCGTACTCGTTTTAACATAAAGTGTGCCTGATCCCCAGCGCGTCCAGAAGACCATTGGCCCTATTTTATCTTTGATGGATTTGAAGTGAAAGTCTTTCACAACACCGATAATTTGCCCAGGGAAATCGTGGAAACTCATATTGGATCCTACGTACGGCGGTTTTAATCCCATTTGTTTCGCCAAGGTCTCGTTGATGATATAGCCGGACGAATCAACCGGCATGCCGCTAAAGTTTTTTCCTTCGAGGAATTGCATGTTCATCAAGGGAATAAAATCCTTATCGATGGTCGCTTGAGCAACAATGAGTTTGTTGTCTTTGGACTTGCCGGGCCAATCTATATCGCCCGTGGCATTTCCGAAATCCGTCATGTTGTAAACACCGGATAGAGAGACCGCCTGTATGGCATTGTTGCTTTTGAGTTCGGCACGTATCGCGTCCATATGTTTGTAGGCTTCCTCTGGAAGGCCTAGGGTTAGCACATGGTCTCTGTCATAGCCGAGGTTGATCTTCTGGATAAAAGCCAATTGGTTTCGGATCACCAATGTACATACAATAAGGGTCACGGAGAGCGTAAACTGGAAAACCACCAATATTTTACGCATGGTATTTGAGGAAATACCTTTTACTGATTTTCCTTTTAACGAATGAATGGGATTGAATGAGGAAAGCTGTATCGCAGGATATATACTGGACAGTCCCAATGTGCCTATAATTGCTGCCCCAATATACAGCCATATCGTCGTATTATGGAAAGATAGGCTGATTGATTTTTGTGCGATCTGATTATATCCGGTATGAAGAATCACTATAAGGATGAAAGCGATCAGTAGTGAACAAAGAAATACAACAACAGTTTCTGTGATAAATTGTAGGAATAAATGGAGACGGTTGGCGCCGATTATTTTACGGATACCGACATCTTTCGCCCGATCCAACGCTCTTGCAGTACTCAGATTGACATAATTTACCGCACCGATCACCAGAAGTAATATTGCAATGATCCCAAAAATCTGAACCATGCGAAGCGTCGATTTATTTCCGTCAGGAGCTATTAAATGCATGGTTTTGAGTGGATCTAAAACAAATATAGTCGAGTTTTCACCGTCGCGGGCTTTGGTATAAGTGTCTGTGACCGATTTTCCAATAAGTGCGGCAGAAGCATGAGGTTTGACTTTAATATAAGTTGAAAAACTATAGTTACCCATATCTTCATCTATAGTTTTCCATTTACCGTTACCGCCCCAGTTTGTAAACCGCTGTGCATGATAACCCAGTGGAATAACTACATCGAATTGCATCGAAGAGTTTTGTGGAATATCGTTTAGGATACCCGCTACAGTGAAGAGATCTTTTTGGTAACGGAAAGTTTTTCCAATGGCTTTTTGCGTACTAAAAAGTTTCTCGGCTGTTGAAGCCGTGATCAGTGCCTGCTTATAATTTTCCTGAAAACCTGAGAGAGAGCCCTCTTGCAATGGAAAATGAAACATCTTGAAAAAATTACCATCTACATAATAGATGTTCATATCAGTTACCGGACGTTTCAGTTTGTCATTGACCAATGTGGTACTGTAATCCTGCGAAACTCGCGTTGCGTAATCTACCTCCGGTACATTTTGTGCATAGTTTCCTATCGGCCCGGGAGATGTCCCCCATATCGAACCGTTGTGCTCGGGATCCAAATGAGAATTGACTTTGTAAATCTGTTCAAAGTCTGGATGAAATTTATCAAAGCTCTTTTCATCCTGTACCCAGAAGATAATTAATATAGAGGCAGTAAGGCTGACCGACAGACCTAATATATTGATAGCAGTATAGAATTTTCTTTTCCTTAATTCTCTAATTGCGGTTATTAAATAGTTCTTTATCATAGGGACAGGTGTTTGTTGTATTGATCACTATTGAGCTTCTTTATGATCTTATTCATCTCTTAAGCTATTTACGGGGTTTGCACGTGCCGCTTTTATGGATTGGTAGCTCATCGTAAAAAATGCAATAAGTAGGGTTGCGGCAGCTGGAATGATAAACATCCACCAGGATAGTTCTATCTTATAAGCAAAATCATCTAGCCATTTGTGCATCGCCCACCAGGCAATTGGGGTAGCGATCAAAATAGAAATGAGTATAAGTTTGATATAATCTTTTGATAATAATCCAATAATCCCCAGGACCGTGCTTCCCAAGACTTTTCGAATACCAATTTCTTTTGTGCGTTGTACTGTGGTAATGGTAACCAGACCGATCAATCCCAAGCAGCTGATGAGAATCGTCGTTGATGTAAATAGATTGATGATCTTCGAGAATTTTAGATCACTGCTATAGAGTTCTTTGATTTGCTGATCATAGAAGTCATATTTGAATGGGGCTTTTGGATAATATTTTTTCCATTCTTTCCCAATCTGTTTTAAAGTTTCCGGCCAGGTAGTTGAATTATTGTTGAGTTTGACACTTAGTCTGTTTAATTCCCATTTTTTAATGGAACTCAGCATGACAACAGGTTGAATGGCTGCATGGAGATTTTTTGTGTGAAAATTGTCAGTTACGCCCACAATCTGCCGCTGTTTGTCTGTATACGTAACAAAGCTCCCTACAGCATTTTCAGCAGATTTAAAACCTAATTTTTGAACGCTGGCTAAGTTTAACACGATGCCTGTGCTCGTATCGGCCAATTGCAGCGGGCGGCCAGCAAGCATTTTAAAATTATAGAGCTTAAAGTTATCTTGGTCGACAAATTTCATTTGTACATCGGCTTGTACCTGCCCCGTATCACTTTTCGCAAACAAGGCATTTCCCCAATGGTCGTTACTCATGGGCAGATGCCCCAAGGAAGCCTGCTCTACACCTGTGATGTGCTTAATCGCTTGTTTGAAAACAAAAGGATCAACATTACTGTCCTGATAACTTTTACTCGGGAAACGTAGGGTAATGATCGCATCCTTATCGAAGCCGGAGTTATTCTGTAGTGCATGTTTCAACTGCAGACCAATGATGCAAGTTGAAATAACAAATAGCTGAGCAATCAAAAATTGAAAAACAATGAGCATTTTTCGAAAAGAAAGATTGCCAAATTTAAGACTTTGCGCATTCGAGATTTTAATGACTTCAACAATCTTGACTTTGTTTGTCAATAAGATCGGATAACCAGCGGAAATTAAGGTAATCGTAATTGTAAGTGTTGCTAAAAATAGCGATACGCCCCAGGGATCTGGATACAACTTGAGCTGATCGGGAATATATGCTGCTAAAACTGTTTGAATGAGAATAAGTAAGGGCCAAGATAAAAGCACCGAAAAAGCCGTAATGCAAAATGTTTCTAGCAGAAAGGATTTTGTAATTCTTTTCTGGCTTTCTCCCAATGTCTTTCTGATACCAATTTCCTTCGCGCGTTGTGGGATTTGGGCGGTAGCGAGATTGATGTAATTGACACAGGCGAGTAAGAGCAAAAATATACCTATGCCGATAAGACCATACATTATTTTCTGATCAACGTTATTTTGCGCGTAAGAAGTAAAATGTAAGTCTTTTAAAGGAACTGTATTTACATGCATTTTAAATCCAAACTTGTCAAATTCGGCATGTGTCATCTCATACGCCTTTTTGTCGGCTGTCTTTATGAGGTTAGGAATGGAAGCCGATGATTTTACCTTAATAAAGAGCTGCCAATTTGAATTTGAATTGTTCCAGTTTGTACTATTCCATTCCTGTTCTGGAATCCGTATAAATTCTTTACCCAAAAAGCTGCTTGGATGCGCTAGATCTTTTACAATACCGGTGACATTATACAATGTACTATCATAGGATAAGGTCTTTCCTATGATTTGGTCTATTGACGTGTTTGGGAAATACAATTTAGCCCGCGATTCTGTCAGGATGACTTCATGGCTATTTTTTAGTATATTCCTTTGGTCGCCAGCTAACCAAACATAAGGTGTCATTTTGAAATAGTCTCCCGTGGTACTGATGATTTCGGGCTGATCTTCAAACTCTATTTTCTGCGCTCCGCGATTATTACTGACACGCTCGAAGTATTGTTTAAAGATGGGTACTGTCAGTTCAACATTGACAAAGTTTTCCTTGATATATGCCGGTAATGGTGCGGGAACACCATCGAAATGATCTAATTTATCCTTTTCTTCATAGGAGGTATGGACCTTGTAAATCTGCTCACTTTCCGGATGATGCTGGTCAAAACTAAATTCATAATTGACGATGCGGAAAATTAGCCAACAGGCACTTATTCCGATGGCAAGCCCAAATACATTTAAAAATGTGAAAAGACGGTTGCGCCATAGTTGTCTGAAAATTAATTTAATCGTGCTCATCATCTATAGGTTATTAGGAGTAATATCTTGGTTATATATGAGTTGTCTTATACCGAAGTTGTTTCCATAATCACTTGTCCGTCTAGCATGCGGATTACACGGTCAGAGAATTTTGCATCGTGCTCACTGTGTGTTACCATGACGATGGTTGTGCCGGCCTCGTTCAATTCAGTCAGGAGTTGCATAACTTCGTTACCATTATTGGAATCGAGGTTACCTGTAGGCTCATCGGCAAGGATCAGTTTTGGATTATTCACGACGGCGCGAGCGACAGCTACACGTTGCTGTTGACCTCCGGACAGCTGTTGTGGAAAGTGATTGCGACGGTGCATGATCTGCACTTTTTCCAAAACCTCTTCTACACGTTTTTTGCGTTCTGCTGCTGGAACATTGGTATAAACCAGTGGAAGTTCCACGTTTTCAAATACTGTCAGTTCATCGATCAAATTGAAGCTCTGGAATACAAAACCAATGTTATGTTTGCGAAGATCTGAGCGACCGCGTTCTTTGAATTTGGCAACTTCAATCTCGTTGAACAGATAGCTTCCTTCATCCAAATCATCCAATAGACCAATGATATTGAGTAAAGTCGATTTCCCACAGCCCGAAGGCCCCATTACAGCAACAAACTCTCCCTCTTTGACATGGATATTGAGGTTGTTTAATGCGACGGTTTCAACTTCTTCTGTGCGGTAATACTTTTGAAGATTTGTGATTTTGATCATATTTTTTGTGCTCATGGTTTTTATGTTTTGTATCCTTGGCGAAATTGCTTTGGACAGTTACTATTTCTGTTATTAAATTCTTTTTTATTGTTTATTGATCTCTTAAAGTCTTTGTCGGATTGGCTATCGCTGCTTTAAATGCCTGTGAACTGATTGTCAATAGGGCAATGATAATAGCTGTCAGACCACTGATGACAAAAATGGTCCAGGAAATATCGATATGATGTGCATAATTAGTTAGCCATTTGCTCATGATCATCCACGCAATAGGAAAGGCAATGATACATGAGATCGCTACAAGAATGACAAATTCACGGTTGAGCATTTGGATAAGTCCCGAAACAGAGGCGCCCAAGACTTTACGGATGCTGATCTCTTTTGCGCGTTGCTCAGTTGCAAAGGCGGCTAAACCAAATAGACCTAAGCAGGAGATAATGATGGACATGAGTGCAAATACACTGGATAGTTGCTGTACGAAAAGCTCGGCTTTAAATTTATTGTTGAAGCTATCATCCAAAAATTTGTAGTCAAAAGGGAAGCCTGGGTTATTTTTGACGATGACCTTCTCGATTTGTTGAATGGCATCTGGTAAATCTACTCCAGCCTTTGTCTTAATGGTCATGATCCCATTATCTCTATTCATTGGTAGAAACAGCATCGGCTCAGGATCGGCATACACATTGTTATAAACGAAGTTCTTGACGACACCGGCGATGGTAAACTTTTCCTCACCGTAACTGATGATGCTACCGGCCACAAGGCCATCTTTTTTGATCAGTTTTGCAAATGCTTCGTTGATGACAACCGAGGTGCTATCACCTGCAAAATTTTGATGGAAGTTTCTACCGTCAAAAAGTTTTAAATCCAAAGCTGGAATAAGACCCTCATCAGAACGTAACATACCAATCAAAATACTGGCATTTGGGTCTTTTCCATCCCAGCTAAAACCGGACGTATTGGAGTTGATATTGAGGATACTCATGTCACTGACACCGACTTCTTGAACAACTCCTGTTGCCAATAATTGATTTTTAATGAGCGGCAGATGTTTGGCCATATCGCCTTGTAGCGCTGTAGTCAACACCTGACTCTTATCAAATCCGAGATCCCTGTTCTTGTTGTGCTGAATCTGTTGGTAGATAATAATGGTACAAATAATTAATACAACTGAGGCTGTATATTGCAGGATGACCAACCCTTTACGGACAAGACTTCCACTACCGGCCTTCTGTTTCGCCCCTTTGATCGTTGAAAGCGGCTTGAATGCAGAAAGGAAAAATGCGGGATAGCTACCTGCAAATAATCCACATGCTAATGTTATTGTCGTTAAAAATAGCAGGTGTGAGGGAGCCAAAAGATTAACCTGAAGATCCTGGCCTATCATGGTGTTGAACGGCCTGATGAAGATATAGATTAGTAATATGGCAACAAGAGAGGAAATAATTGCCAACACAAGGGATTCTCCCAAGAATTGCATAATGAGCGATTTGCGACTTGCACCAACCACTTTGCGCATCCCAACTTCTTTTGCTCTTTTTTCAGATCTTGCAGTTGCAAGATTCATGAAATTGATACAGGCGATCAGTAAGACAACCCATGCAATCAAGGTAAATAGACGAATATTTTTAATGCCACCTTCTTTTTCAATACCACTGTTATCAAACTGATTGTAGGTAATCCAACGTTCCATTGGATAGAGAAAATTCTGTGAGAAAGTGACTTCACCATTGGTCTTGTGTTTGACGAAATCCATCATCTGCTTGTTAATCTGATCGACGTTGGCATTATCTTCGACCTGAACTAGCGTTTGAACACTATTGTTCCCCCAATTTTTTAGAAAATCCTGACCAGCTTCAAATTTTTTGAAAGGGATGAGCCATTGAAAATCATATGTGCTATTTTTCGGAAGATCCTTAATAACGGCAGTGACGATGAAAGGTTCACTATTGTTTGTTTTGACAGTTTTTCCCAATGCAGGACGGTTGCCAAATAATTTCTTCGCTGCAGTTTCTGATAATACAATGTTATTGACTTGATCAAAAGCAGTCTTTCGATCACCTTCAAGAAATGCTAGGGATAGCACATCGGCGATGCTTCCATCGGCATATACACCATTTTGAAATATATTATTGTCTCCGACGGAAAACAGCATTGGCGAATTCCAGCTAATGCGAACGGCATGCTTGATGCCAGGAATTTCTTTTTCTACGCTCTGGGCAAATGGTCCAGGTGTTGATTCGAAAACATAGGTGGCACCATCGTATGTCTGTTTTGATTTGACAATGTAGATATCCTTTTTGTTGGCGAAATTATCGTTGAAGCTCAACTGATTTTCAACCCATAAAAAAATCAACGATGCCGCAGCAATCCCGACCGCCAGTCCAAAAATATTGAGAAAGCTGTACCCTTTGGTTTTCCAAAGGTTACGAAGTGCGGTTTTAATAAAGTTTTTAATCATCGTATATCTTGTATTATTTATTTTATTACTCTATTCGTCTCTTAAAATTTTTGTAGGGTTGACCATTGCCGCTTTGAGCGAAACTGAACCGGCTGTAAGAACAACCAATAAAATAGTTGTTATCGCCGCTAATAAGAAAACCCAAGGATCTATTGATGTGCGGTAAACATAATTGTCAAGCCACTTGGAAATAATCAGCCAGGAAATTGGAAAAGCAATAAGGAATGATACGATCACTGGGATCATATAATCTCTACCGATCATCATAACAATATCCCGTTTCGATGCACCTAGGGTTTTACGGATTCCAATTTCTTTCAGTTTAGATTCTGTGCTGAACAATACGAGCCCAGATAATCCGATACATGAAAGTAAAATGGTTATAGCGGCAAATAACTGAACAAGTTTTCCATGGATAATATCCTTTTTATACATTTTATCAAAAGATTCATCCATAAAGGAATAATTGAAGGTTGATTGGGGGTTGTATTTGTTCCATAGCTTTTGGACGGCAGCAAGTGCCTGTTCTTCATGTCCTGGGCTGGTCTTGATATACATTCCGCCAAGTGCATAGCCCATACCGGAAAAAAAGATGCAGGGTTTTATAGCTGTTTTTAGGTCATTAAAATTAAAATCCTTCATGACGCCCACAATAGTCAGTGTTTTTCCCTGAAAAGTAATGGTTTTACCAATGGGATTTTTTAAGCCCATTTGTTTAATTGCAGTTTCATTCAGTAGTGCATGACTGCTATCGGAAGGATTTTTTGTAAAACCAGCTCCTTCGGCTAATTTGATATCTAAAACAGAAGTGAAGTTTGGATCAATAGCAACGCGTCTAATGAAAAAATTAGACTGCAGTTGGTCTTTTCCATCCCAATTAATGTCGGCGGTTTCAGATCCGATGTTACTGATGTCGTTGCTGGCGGCGGTAACTCCTAAAATACCCTGTTGATGCTGTAGTTCGTTTCGGATTGCTTCATAATGGGGCAAAAAGTTTTTCTGTTCAAATAGAAAGACATTTTCTTTATTGTATCCTAAATCCTTGTGACGCATATAATGCAGTTGTTTCTCAAAAATAAAAGTGGTGATAATGAGTATAACTGTGCAGCAGAATTGTAGGACAACAAGTCCTTTTCGTAGATTATTTTTGTTGCCAAATAGTGTGCTGTTATTTTTTAGCTGGCTCAACACCTTGTTGCTTGAGAAAAGTACAGCAGGGTAGATTCCTGCAATTAGTACCGTTGTTATAAAGGTGAGTAGAAAGATAAACCACAGTTCGGAAGAAAGAAGGCTGAATTGAATGTTTTTTTCAGCGAGCACATTAAAAAATGGGATCGCTAGATAAGCGAGTAGGGTAGCAATACCTAATGAAATCAAAAACAGCACCGCAGACTCGGTCAGATATTGAAGAAAAAGATGACTTCTCTTAGCGCCAATAATTTTACGAATACTGATTTCCTTTATTCTTTTTGTAACTCGGGCCGTAACCAAATTGACATAATTGATACAGGCAACTAGTAAGATAACAAAGGCAATGACTGCAAATATATAAACGGACTGCATACCGCTGTCACCACCTTTAGGAGTATATAGATTTGTTTGTGTTATTTTCTGTAGGAAGAATGCAAATTTAGTATACAGCGTATTTCCTTGAAAATTGTCTTTTTGGATGGCGGTGAGCTGCTGTGCCACCTGATCCGGATTGGCACCTGGCTTTAGCAAAAAATAAATGTAATATTGAAAATTGCCCCATTTTTCATCCAGAGGCTCTTTGGATAGACTGGCCAGTAGTTCAAATGGTAATAGATAATCAGCCTTAATGGAACTATTGCTAGGGAAGTCTTTGATGACTGCTGTAATTAGAAAAGGCTGTTTACCAGTTTTCAGAATAGGGTCAACTTCTAAATAGAGCGTTTGTCCTAATGGATTTTCATTTTTAAAATATTTATTGGCAATCTTTTCTGTAATAACGATTGACTGTTTTCCTTGGAATAACTTTTCGGGAGTCAACGATTCTGTACTAGCATCGAATACGTTGTTAAAGGTACTGTCAACATACACCCCATGTTCGCTGGCCATCAGTTCATCTTTATTGAACTGTATGTCCTGCCCAGCACTTATGCGACACGCCTCTTGTATTGCGGGAATTTTTAATTTTCCATATAGCGCAATTGGCGGTGGTGCAGCATGAACGAATTGGTCATTTTCCTTATCGAAGTTTGTCGACAGTTCATATACTCGATTCGCATTATTGAAGACCTTATTAAAGGACAATTCATCCGTGATCCAAAGTGCAATGACAATAACCACTGTTAGACTAATACTTAGTCCGGCAATATTCAGAAGTGTAAACTTCTTGTTTGTAAGCAAGGAACGAATTCCAGTTTTGATCGCGTTCTTTATCATTGTTCTTTGAATAGGATCATAGCGGTTATCAAAAAGATTTGATGCACTTAATCAAGTCTCTTCGATAACCGCTATATGATGTTACTTTTTAATATTCAACTCTTGAACCTTATCGTAGGTCTCATAGCTCGATACGATAACTTTATCCCCCGGTTGTAGACCTTTGATAACCTCATAATATTCCGGATTCTGTCGCCCTAATTGGATATCGACACGATATGCTGTGCTTCCATTTTTATCCAATTTGAAGATCCAGTTACCACCGGTCTGTTGATAGAATCCTCCTTTTGCCAGTAATAATGCTTTTGTCTCGTCACTTAACGCTAAACGTATCTGTAAAGTTTGTCCACGACGAATCCCTTTTGGAACATCATTGATAAATTCCATGTCAACCTGGAATCGACCATTGGTGACCTGTGTATAGACTTTCTTGATACGGAGTTTGTAGGTTTTTTCACCGATAGAAAATTCACCTTGTAGATCTGGGAAAATACGGTTGATATAATGTTCGTCAATATCAGCACGCACTTTGAATCCTGTCAAGACGTCGATTTGTCCCAACCGTTCCCCGGCGTTTTTGTTTTGTCCGATTTCTGCATCGAAGGCTGTCAATTGTCCGTCAACAGGTGCTCTAACGATCAGATCACCAATTTTTCTTTTCATCAGTTCCAATGCGCTCTGTGTACGTTGATAAGTTTGCTTATCCTGATTAGTTTTTTGCGCATTAGAGATTTCGTCCTGTTTTAGGATCTGCTTGGTCAAGTTGACCCGTTCTTTTTGATAGTTATAATCGTTCTTTGATTTTTCGAACTCTTGTGTACCAATGGCTTTTTCAGCGAGTAATTTTCTATTTAAGGTATAGATACGTTCAGCTTCTCGGTAGGCTTGTTCTACATCAGCCATTTGGTTGCGGTTGTTAATCGATGCTTGTTGTGCATTGGTCTGCGCTATTTGGGACTGTGTCAATAGATTCAGCACTTGCGTTTCTTGTTGTACCAAGGTAAGCTCCTGATCGGTATTGGAAAGACGCATGATTGCATCCCCTTTTTTTAAGATAGTGCCATCTTCTACAAACTTTTCTTCTACGCGTCCACCAACAGAAGCATCGAGGTATATGCTGCTAATAGGAAGCACAGTGCCATTTATAGGGATAAATTCCTGAAAGTTTCCATTTTTTATTTCGACGATAGAGATGCGGTCAGCTTCAACATTCAGTTTGCTTTTGCCGGAGGTAAAATAGAAACTGGCGCTGATCAATCCAACTAAGCCAGCAACCCCCACAATAGTCATGATACGTTTGCTATTCCACTTCTTCTTTTCTAAAGGTCTGTCCATAATTTAATATCAATTTTGTATATAACTATGAAAGCTGTGCCAAGAATGTAATTTATTGATTGATAGATTCTTATTTTGTTTAGTTTGAAGCTTGGTGTTCGATAGCGGACACTTCTTGTACGAAGGCGTACAACTGGAAGTTTTTTGCTGTTTAGGGCGTCAACTGAAGCGCTTTTAGCAAATATAATCTGGCTGCCGTGAAGCACATTAGTTCCGGTGGGGCAAAGGCTACTCTGTTGGGGCAAATTAGGTAAGAGGTAGGTAGCTATATTGACCGATCGGTCCAAAAGGTTGGTAAAAGTGGTCTGTTAAAATTTAGGATTTAACTATATTACTTTCGTTGTTTACTCGGTGCTTGTTCGGTACTTAGTCGGAGCTTGTTCGGTGCTTCTTCGGTTGTAACCGAAAAAAATCCGAACAAGCTCCTACTTATATCCATTGAATAGAAGAATAAATGTCGAATTTGATTTGAATTATTCTTCTATTTATACAGTTTGTCTTTGCTATTGTCCAACTACGCACACCGACTGTTCATTAATGAACATTTTTGAAAATATGTTTTTTGTATCTATTTGATAGTTAGTGTTTTTGTTGTTTGGCATGGCGATGGTCAGCAACAAAATAAAAAATGGATATGAAGAGAGTCTATATATATAGTACATTATGCTTTTTATTGAGTTATGCCAAGGCAGGGGCGCAACAGACGGAGCAGCGACTAACGGAAAGAGTAACGGGGACAGCAACAATTGCAGCGGTAGACGATAAACAAATTGCCAAGCGGAGCTTAGCTGAGTGTATTCAGTTGGCAATAAAGGCCAATCCAGCCTTATTGCAGAATGAACTCGATGTGAGGCGTGCGGAAGTGAATTTAGCACAGGCTAAAGCGAATAGACTTCCCGATGTTGACGCAAGCTTACAGCATAGCCTAACATCAGGAAGATCTCAGGATAATTCGACCCTTCAATATATTTCATCCAACAACTCAACAGGGAATTTTTCTTTGGGCGCAAGCCTTCCAATATTTAGAGGGTTCCGTTTATTTCACGATATCCGGATGCGTGCTGATGCAAAGACTGCCGGTAAATTGACTTTTGATACACAGATTAATGCTTTAAAACTGGACGTTATTACCGCTTATATCCAAAGTTTGACTGCTCAGGACATATTGCGGCAATCAGAAATGCAGACTGAGGTTACCCGAGAACAGGTCAGACGTGCGGAGAGCATGCATAAGGAAGGCGCAATTAATCCTGGGGATTACTTTGATTTGAAAGGACAACTGGCAAATGATGTTAACACGATTGAAAATAATCGTCAGTTACTATACAGTAGCCGGGTGAAACTTGCTGCCTTATTAAATATGGATGAAAATCAATTGGGCGAATTGGATAACCTCGGAATAAAAGAGAGCGGGCAGCGACTGGATGCGAAACAGCTCTATGAAATGGCTGTTGATCAATTGCCGGATATACAGGCGCTGGATTATCGGATCAAAGTGGCGGAGCGGGATATTAAGATTGCGAAATCATACTATTATCCGTCCTTAAGCCTGAACGCTGGTTTAGGATCAAATTATTCTAAATTGGGGATTCAAGGAACGTATTGGTCACAAATGCGTAATAACGTAGGAAAGTATATTTCTCTCAATCTTTCTGTTCCGATTTTTAATCATTTGCAGGTTTATAACAACGTCCGCTTGGCAAAACTAGATTTGCAGACGGCTAGATTTCAAAAAGAGATCCAACAAAATGTTTTACGGTCGGCGACGTCCAATGCGGTTTTTAACTTGCAGAACGCAAGCAATATGATTACACAATTGCGTAGTCAGAATGAAAATTATGCGGAATCTTTTCGTATTGCCAAAGTAGTATTCGAATTGGGAAATAGTAATTCAGTGATATTTTTGACCGCAAAAACGAAATTCGACAACAGCCAGATTCAATTGGTCGTCAAGCAGTATGAATGGCTGCTGCAAAAATATATCAATGATTATTACGCAGGCTCGTTGAATTTATAGTTATCTTAGTATCTTCAATGAAGTCAGGAAGTATGAAAAAAGCATCTATTTTAGTCGTTGATGATGACCAGGATTTATTAACTGCGGCAAGAATCTTGCTTAAACCTAAAGTTAGTCATATTCAAGTTGAACCCAATCCGGAGAACCTAATAGCACATCTGGAGAAGACACCTTACGATCTGGTGCTTTTAGATATGAATTTTAAAAGTACGATTAATACCGGTAATGAAGGATTATATTGGTTGTCTCGGATCAAAGAAAAGTTTCCACAGGTACACGTCATTATGATTACGGCTTATGGAGCTGTTGATCTCGCTGTAAAATCGCTGAAACAGGGAGCATCAGATTTTGTCGTGAAACCTTGGGAAAATGAGCAATTATTGGCAACGATCGAAAGCGCTCTTGCTGAATCAAAAAATAAAGAAAAGAAAAGTAAAAGTTCCTTGCTCAGTAGTGCGAATAGTCCTGATTTGATTGGTAATTCCATTGTTATGGACGAACTGCAATATAAATTGGAGAAAATTGCACCTACAGATGCCAATATATTAATATTAGGTGAAAATGGGACCGGGAAAGACCTGATTGCTCAAGCCATTCAGCGAAGATCCTTACGTTCAGACCGGACCTATGTTAAGGTTGATGTCGGGGCGCTGACAGAAACATTATTTGAAAGCGAGCTTTTCGGTTATAAGAAGGGCGCATTTACAGATGCCCGTGAAGACCGCCAAGGTCGATTCGAAGCAGCAAACGGGGGGACATTGTTCCTCGATGAAATTGGCAATATCTCTTTGCAGCAACAGGCTAAATTGTTAACCGTACTGCAGAATAGACAAGTGACACCGTTGGGTTCCTATCAACCAATCTCGGTGGATATACGCTTAATCTCAGCAACTAATGTTCCGTTGAAACAGCTCGCAGATGAAAGTCGTTTTCGAAAAGACTTAATTTATCGGATCAATACCGTGGAAATTCAGGTGCCGCCTTTGCGTGAGCGAGGAGAGGATATCAAGCTATTGGCTGATCATTTTCTCGATATCTATTCGAAGAAATACAATAAGCGGATTGAAGGCTTTGAACCGGATGCGGTTAAAAAAATGTGTGCATATCAT
>Ga0265296_1002599_pt1 | contig 17890 bp, 13 predicted proteins | sample MunlanPumphouse1_FD_189073 | JGI IMG/M metagenome (GOLD analysis project Ga0265296, IMG submission 189073) | Groundwater microbial communities from a municipal landfill in Southern Ontario, Canada - Pumphouse #1 | ecosystem: Environmental > Aquatic > Deep subsurface > Groundwater | place...
TTCTTATCATCGACCACCACGTCAGCCAGCCGGTGGAAGGGCGTACCTATACCCAGGTCAACTGCCTACCCTACGGGCATACGCGGATGAGTGCGGCCGGGGTCTCGTACCTGGTGGCAAAGGAGATGGATTCAGCCAATATCGACCTTGCCCAGATCGCGGTTGTCGGCAATGTCGGAGATATGATGGCGCGGGAGATGTGCGGCCTTGTGGGTCCCGCCCGCGAGATCATTGTCGAGGACGGGATGCGGCACGGGTCGGTGGAGGTCCGGAAAAAAGATCTCAACTGTTACGGCACGGCCACCCGCCCGGTCCACCTCTCGCTTGCCTACAATGACGACCCGTTCGTCAAGGGGATCACCAACAATCCCGAAGGTGCCCGCCAGTTCCTGAAAAAGCTCGGTATCCGGCAGCAGACGCCGGACGGCCGGTGGTATGTTTGGGAAGAACTCTCCGATGACGACCACCGCACCATCATCTCGGGCCTTGCCCAGCAGCTGATGGCAAACGGCGAGAAGACCGACCGGCTGCTCATGGAGTCCTACCGCTTCCCCCACGAGATCCCGCGGACGCCCCTCAGGAACGCACAGGAATATGCCACCCTGCTCAATGCCTGCGGGCGCTGGTCGAAACCCCAGGTGGGCGGGGCGATCCTCCGGGGCGACCGGGGGCCCGCATACCGCGATGCCGAGCAGATGCTCAACAACCACCGGGCGATCCTCCGCGAACTCCTCCAGTATATCATTGATCGGGGTGTCAAGGAACTGGATAACCTCCAGTATCTCCATGTGGGTGGGAAATACCCGGATACCATTGTGGGTATCGGTGCCGGTATGGCGCTCTCGAAACTGAACGCCAGCAAGCCCATCCTGATCATGTGCGAGGTGCCGGAGGACCGGAACCTGACGAAAGTCTCGATGCGGACCACCGAACGGGTGGTTGCGCAGGGCATCGACCTCCAGAAGGCGCTCGCCGATGCGTCCGCAGAATATGGGGGCGGGGGCGGAGGACATAAGATTGCAGCGGGAGCATATATTCCCAAACCAGCGGAACAGGAGTTTGTCGAACGTGTCAACAGGATACTCGGAGAACAGTTTACTGCGGCGGGTCCAGGTCATCGCTGACTTCCAGTTTGGGGGAGATGTGGGCCCATCCCTCTTCCCTGAGGGCTGCACGTTCATCTACTCCACCACGGGACGGATCCGGCAGGTGCTCTATAAGGGAGTGCGCCTTGCCACGGTCCGGGCATCGGATGGCAGGCTGACCCTTGGGATCGAAGGGGCGAACCGGCTCCATGATGCCCTGCCCGCACCGGCCTACCGGGTCATCGTCCGGGACGATGTGGCAGAGTTCGTGGCAAAGGGCAAGAACGCGTTTGCGAAACACGTGACCGGGGCCGACCCGCAGATCCGCGCGGGCGATGATGTGCTGGTGGTTGCAGGAGACGACCGGGTGATTGCCTGCGGCGGCGCACAGGTCTCCGGGCCTGAGATGCTTGCATTTAATTACGGAGTAGCGGTAAAAGTACGGCAGGGTAGTGAGAAGGATGCTTCCGGGAAACATAAATCCGCGCCAGATGAAGGCGATGATGAAGAAGCTCGGCATGAATGTCGAGCAGATTGAAGACGTAGAGAGTATCGTGATCAAGACGCCCAAAGGGAACTGGATCTTCGATTCTGCTGAGGTCTCGGCCATGACCATGCAGGGTGCAACCACCTACCAGATCTCCGGCACGCCACGGTTTGAGCCGGGGGCAGTCGAGATCCCGGCAGAGGATGTCACGATGGTTGCCTCGCAGGCCAATGTGTCGGCAGAGAAGGCAAAGGCCGCTCTTGTTGAATCAAAGGGCGACATTGCCGAAGCCATCATGAAGCTCGCCCAATGATCGAACAGGGCGACCGTGTCCTGCTCGTGGGAGCGGGACGGGAATTTTATATCAAGGCGGGACCGGGGAACCTCGGCACGGACAAGGGCCAGCTGGACCTTGCAGCACTGGTCGGGAAGAACTCCGGCGATACGATCCTCACGCACAGCGGTGCGGAGTTTACGATCCGAATCCCCCGCCCCACCGATTTCTTCACGCACGGCAAGCGGTCCGGCGCCCCGATGCTCCCAAAGGACATCGGACTCGTCATAGCCTACACCGGCATGAACCACAACGACGAGGTGCTGGATGCCGGCACCGGCAGCGGGATTGCCGCCATCTATTTTGCGGGCGTGGCAAAGAGCGTCAGGACCTTTGAAGTCCGCCCGGAGTTCTCGGTCCTGGCGCAGAAGAACTTCGCGGACGCAAAACTCACGAATATCGAAGCGGTGGCAGCGGACTTCCTTGCATCGGAAGGCACCTACGATGTCGTGCACCTCGATATGCAGGTCCAGACCGAGCACGTGGTCCACGCATTCTCCCTGCTCAGGGCCGGCGGATACCTTGCCTGCTACACACCGTTCCTCGAACAGATGGCGATCGTGGTCGATGCGGCGGCGGAACGGTTTACCGAAGTCCATACCCACGAACTGATCGAGCGGGAGATGACCCGGTCCAAGCGGGGGACCCGACCTTCTACCTCAGTGTGTCACTCGGGATACGTGACGATTGCGAGGAAATAACGATAAACTATATCATTTTTTGTATTAAGTAAAAAGTAATGATTCAAAATCTGATAGTTAATCGTCCAATTTTACTGAGAGGGTAAAAATAATGATCCAAAATTGCAATAAAAAATATTCAAACCTTTTTTTTAAAGAAACACAATGGATTGTAAAATCTTTTTATTTACCTTTCTTGAATTTTTCTTAAATAATGCACAATTGATTGGTTTTTTTGTCGATTCGATTCTCACGAAAAATCAATCGTATTTCTGGAACAGTACCGGGTTCTGCCTGCGGATCCACCAGCGGCGTGCAAACAGGATCCCTCCGATCACGAGTATGATCGCAACTACACCGATGACTACAAAACCCAGCGGGATGCCGGAGGAGCCTGACGGTGCCGAGACTACTACCGGGACTGCGGTGGTCTTCGTAGTTACGGGAACCGCAGTTGGGATCGTTGTTATAGGAGTCGTTGGGACACTTTCAGTCACCGTTGTTTCCGCAGCAACGGTTGTCACCGGGAAAACGGTTACTGATGTCTCATTCCTGACGGCCACCGCGAAATACGAGAATCCGGGTGTCGTTGCTTTATAGGTATAGAAATTCCCGCTCGGTCCGATATAGGTCGTCGGCAGGCTGCTCCAGACACCATCGTGGTTCCGGAGCATGACCAGCTGTGTGGGGTTGATCTGGTGCTCGTTCATCCACGTGTTCGTCACCTGGAACGAGATGACACTGCTTGAGAACGCGTTGGGGTTGATACCCAGCGGTTCGATCTCCCGGTACCCGACAACTGCCGCTGTCCCGGTGATCTGGTTTGCCGTACCGGGCGATACGGGTGTGATCAGAAGGTCAGTCTGCCCGACGTTCTGTGAGGATGTGATATCTACCTGGGTAACCTGGAGCGGCACGGTCTGATCATCCAGCTGACTATAAGTAAAACTCATCGTCTGGCCTTTGGAAACCCCGGGCGAGGTTGCAATGACAGAACTCGTTCCGGACATTGAGGGGGAATCACTGCTGCCACCGCCACCCGATGATGTTGGAGTCCGTGTTGGTGTCGTCTCGGTAGTTACCGGTCCAACCGCCGTGCTGGTGACTGTACCGGAGTAACCTTCCGCACCGGTGGCCACAACCACAAGGTACTGGTTAACATCGCCAGCAACCGGTGTGTAGGTGTTCGAAGTTGCTCCTGAGATAGCGGTGTATGTGCCTCCAGCGGTAGCAGATTCCTTCCACTGGTAACTCGCGATTGCACCCGATGGCGTCAATGCACCTGCCGTCAGCGTACTGCCGACTTGCGGCGTGCCGGTGATCGCACCTATTGCTGTGATCGGGCCCTTAACCGAGCCAACCGCCGCACTGGTGACTGTACCGGTGTATCCACCAGTACCGGTGGCCACAACCTCGATGTATTGGGCGGTATCGCCAGCAACCGGTGTGTAGGTGTTCGAAGTTGCTCCTGAGATAGCGGTGTATATGCCGCCAGCGGTAGCAGATTCCTTCCACTGGTAACTCACGGTTGCAGCTTGTGGCGTCAATGAACCTGCCGTCAGCGTACTGCCAACTTGCGGCGTGCCGGTGATCGCACCTATTGCTGTGATCGGAGTTGTGAGCAGCGGGGAAAACTCCTGGATTCGTTTATTCACATTGTCAGCAACATAGACATAATCGCTCGCATTCACCGCTACGCCCCAAGGGCCGTTGAACTCGCCGCTGCCAGAACCAATGGATCCCCATTGCGTCACATCTGTTCCGGATGGCGTGAACACCTGAATTCGGTTATTCATATTGTCAGCAACATAGACATAGCCGCTCGCATTCATTGCTACGCCAGAAGGACGGTTGAGGCCCCCCCACTGCCTCACGTACTCCCCGGATGGCGTGAACACCTGAATTCGGTTATTCATATAGTCAGCAACATAGACATAGCCGCTCGCATTCATCGCTACGCCAGAAGGACGGTTGAACTGGCCGCTGCCAGCACCATTGGATCCCCATTTCGTCACATATGTCCCGGATGGCGTGAACACCTGAATTCGGTCGTTATTCGAGTCAGCAACATAGACATAGTCGCTCGAATTCACCGCTACGCCATAAGGAGTGGTGAGGCCACCCCCCCATTTCCTCACAAACCCCCCGGATGGCGTGAACACCTGAATTCGGTCATTACTCGAGTCAGCAACATAGACATAGTCGCTCGAATTCACCGCTACGCCATAATGATTTGAGAACTGGCCGTCGCCAGCACCCGTGGATCCCCATTTCGTCACAAACCCCCCGGATGGCGTGAACACCAGAATTCGATCATTATTAGTGTCAGCAACATAGACATAGCCGCTTGTATTCACCGCTACGCCATGAGGGCTGTTGAACGTGCCGCTGCCAGAACTTGAACCATCCCATTGCGTCACATATACCGGAGGGATCCATGCACTTGCAGTGCCGACAAGCAGCATAAGCGCTACAATGCACAGGCAAAACGATATCGCTGGCAGGTGCTTCATACAAGCACACACCGGGAAAATTTTACCAGGAACCGAATAAAAAATGTCATCAAAAAAAATCATCAACCCGATGGATTATTTTCTCAGGAATTATTTTGTTTTGACTCTAGTAATATATTCCTATAATCCTGAAGAGAATATCCTGTCTGGTGTAACAAGAGGTAACCCTAAAAAGGGGTCTTTTCTCCACTATTACCGGATTTGAATTTTTTGGCTCTGTAGAAATGCTGTTTTTCAAATGAGAATTGGGATTTCTAGAGAGCCATATTTTTCAAGCACGGTCCGGTTAAAAAAATTCAGACCGGATCCGGTTTTTTTTACCCTGCCAAACCCTGGCCCGGCATTCTGTACCCACGCGACCCCCCCTCCACTAAAATGTCTGCTCATACTCACAATCAAGACGTAAAAATCACGTATTTTCGCACAAAATCCGGAAGGGGCAAGGGGGGGTCGCGTGGGTACAAGAATTTTTTGAGCGCCCGCAGCACCATATCCGGAGACCGCATAATCCCCTTCCGGGCAATGCATGCAGCGATGGAGACTCCGGTCACATTGGGCAAAACCCGCCAGCCCCGGATCCATGGGCCGCACACACTCTTGTACCCACGCGACCCCCCCTCACCATCGTTCAACTGACCACCAAGCATTTATCAGTTTCGCTCATTCTCCCACTCAGGCATCCTGTGAACCGGGGGAGTCCCCCGAGGGAGCAGGACAAAAAGAGGGCAGGATAGATCATGACTCATTTCCGCGAAAGACCCGGATCGAAGAGTGCATCCAGAAGGCTGAAACACCCGTTCCCGGACAGTGCGGCATTCTCCGCAGTTGTCCAGGCGCTGCGGCTCAAAAACCCGCTCGGGTGCACGTCATACTATGCTCTGAAGAGGAATTTCCCGCCGGTCATGCCGGTGCGCGAACGCTATACGGCAAAGTTCGTGTACCTTGACAAGAACAAAAAGCAGGTGGGCGCGAGCTCAGAAGTGTACGACTCGGCTGAGGGCTACGAGACGGGCATTGCCTCTATGATCACGAACATGGCGAACATCGCCGCCCATCGCGGGACGGTGAAGCACCTCAGGGAGGCCGATCTCTTCTCCGTGACGCTGAAATGCCACGACCCCTCGGGCGAACTCTATTTCGTGAGCCTTGCCCGCCGCCGGATCACGGTCTCGTCCTACACGGACGATGCGATCCGTAAGAAAGTGGAGGCATGGGCGGACAGCGTGCCGGAACTCCGGTGAGGACCGTCAATTTCCTGCGGAATAACGGTCATCCGGGAGATCATACCCGACAACGGAGAAAAACAGGGGCGGGGGGAAAGATCCCCGGGTTCATTTATTTGTAATCCCGGAACAGTGCCGGGTTCTGCCTGCGTATCCACCAGCGGCGTGCAAACAGGATCCCTCCGATCACGAGTATGATAGCAACTACACCGATGACCGCAAAACCCAGAGGGATGTCGGAGGAGCCTGACGGTACCGAAACTACAGCCGGGACTGCGGTGGTCTTCGTAGGTACGGGAGCCGTAGTTGGGATCGTTGTTATAGGGGTAGTTGGAAGACGTTCAGTCACCGTTGATTCCGCAGCAACGGTTGCCACCGGGGAATCGGTTACTGATGTCTCATTCCTGACAGCCACCACGAAATACGAGAATCCGGGTGTCGTTGCTTTATAGGTATAGAAATTCCCGCTCGGTCCGAGATAGCTCGTCGGCAGGCGGCTCCAGACACCATCGTGGTTCCGGAACATGGCCAGCTGTGCGGGGTTGATCTGGTGCTCATTCATCCACGTGTCGGTTACCCGGAACGAGATTTCACCGCTTGAGAACACATTGGGGTTGATACCCAGGGGTTTGATCTCCCGGTACCCGACAACTGCCGCTGTCCCGGTGATCTGGTTTGCCTTGCCAAGCGATACGGTTGTGAGCAGAAAGGTCGTCCCGCCAATGCTCTGTGAGGATGTGGCATTTACATGGGTAATCTGGAGCGGCTCGGCCAAATCATCTGACGAGCTAAACGTGAAACTCATTGTCTGGCCTTTGGAAACCCCGGGCGAGGTTGCAATGACAGAACTTGTTCCGGACATTGAGGGGGAATCACTGCCGTCACCGTCAGCCGATGATGTTGGAGTCGGTGTCGGTGTTATCGTCGGGGTCGGGACAGTATAGGTATATGCCCCGGTGGTGTTAATCATCCGGCCGTCACCGTTCGTGATATTCACCCACGTGGCACCGGTTGTTGCTGAAGCCGGGGTTGTGGCGGTTATCCGGGTAAGGGAATTCACCGCGATACCCGTTGCATGCGCCCCACCGATGGTCACATCCAGAAGATTACCAGTAACAAAATTCGTACCGGTGATTGTTACGGGAGTGCCTCCGTATATTGATCCGGATGCCGGCTGGATGCTCCCGAAGCTCGAAGGCAGCTGGAAGAGATACGCGGTACCGGCATCCGTATAGGCAGTATTGTTACTATACGCCCCGACAAAGGCCCACGAACCGTCTGAGGAGAGGGATTCGGAATAGCTGAAGCCGTCATTGTTAGCGCCGCCTTTGAATATCGCGGTGGCGGAGGAGTTGGAGGTCGTGCCGCTCCAGCCGCCCCCGGGCTTATCAAAGAGATACGCGGCACCGGCATGGTTACCGGCACTCACCCCGACAAGCGCCCGTAAACCATCTTGTGAGAGCGATACGCTCCTGCCGAAGAACTCCCCGGCAGCGCCGGTGAATCGCGCGGTGGCGGAGGAGGCGGAGGTCGTGCCGCTCCAGCCGCCGGCAGGCTTATCAAAGATATACGCGGCACCGGCATCCTTCTCGGGAGTCTGGTTGTTATTCGCCCCGACAAGCGCCCGGGAACCGTCTGAGGAGAGGGAGGCGGAAATGCCGAAATGGTCCGAATCATTGCCGCCGGTGAATCGCGCGGTGGCGGAGGAGGCAGAGGTCGTCCCGCTCCATCCTCCGGGCTTATCAAAGATATATGCGGCACCGGCATCCGGACCGGCAGTATCGTTGTACTGCGCCCCGACAAGCGCCCGGGAACCGTCTGAGGAGAGGGATGTGGAAAAGCCGAACTGGTCCCCATCATTGCCGCCGGTGAATCGCGCGGTGGCGGAGGAGGCGGGGGTCGTGCCGCTCCAGCCACCCCCGGGCTTATCAAAGATATACACTGCACCGGCATTCGTACCGGCAGTGTTGTTGTTATACGCCCCGACAAGCGCGGTCGAACCGTCCGAGGAGAGGAATAGGGAAGTGCCGAAACGGTCAGAAGCATTGCCGCCGGTGAATCGCGCGGTGGCGGCAGAGGCGGAGGTCGTGCCGCCCCAGCCGCCCCCGGGCTTATCAAAGATATACGCGGCACCGGCATCCGTACCGGCAGTGTCGTTGTAAATCGCCCCGACAAGCGCCCGGGAACCGTCTGAGGAGAGGGATGTGGAAAAGCCGAACTGGTCCCCATCATTGCCGCCGGTGAATCGCGCGGTGGCGGCAGAGGCGGAGGTCGTGCCGCTCCATCCACCGGCGGGCTTATCAAAGATATACGCGGCACCGGCAGTGTTGTTGTTATACGCCCCGACAAGCGCCCGGGAACCGTCTGGAGAGAGCGATACGCTCCAGCCGAAGGAGTCCGAATCTTTGCCACCGGTGAATTTCGCGGTTGCACTCGAAGCAGAGGTGATAACCGGGTCGATGGTGACCGGGTAGGCCGCCCCGGTATCGTCCACTTCCCAGGTGAGCGTGGTGCCATCGGTTGCAAGCAACGCCGGGAGCTCCCTGCCATCAGAGGAGTACGCGTGCAGACCCGTGTAGTCCAGGAGTGGAGCTCCTGAGGCCGTGGTAAGAGTGAGCGTCCTGTTGTCCCGGAGGGAGAATAATTTGTCACCGTTGAGCCTGAACCTGACCTGCAACGGGCCGTTGCCTGCCGGGCGGCTGGTAATGGTCAGGCCCTGCTCCACACCCGTGTTATCATTCCGGTACCACTCGGTGTATTCCTGCCGCGTGATATTCAGCTGCCGGCCGTCAGCCCGGACAGCAGCCTTCCCGGCAGGGGAAATTTCGCCCTCTCTTCCGATCCCAAGGAGGGTAAGCCCGAATGCGTTCTCCCCCCCGGAGAACTCTGCCGTGCCGTCCCGGGTGTACATGAAGGTGATGCGGTTTTCCGCATTCCGGGCATTCCAGGCACCGGTCGCCGCATCATATGCAAACGCATGAAGGGTGTTCTGTATCAGGGACCTGAGTGCCGCTGCTTCTGCAGGTGAGAGGTTCTCATCGATCTCAGCGAAGGAGCCCGGTTTGTTCCCTCCCGCGGGGATGCCCTTCGTATCATTCGTGATCCTGCTCAGGTCGTGTTCCCTATCAGGACTGGCGGAAAATGCGAGTCTTCCGGAGAGCGGGGACTCAGCGGTATTGAATAGTGCGACAGACTGCACAGAATTTTCCGGTGTGGGGAGAGCGGGATGCTGGACCGGGTCAGCCGCTGACACTATTGAAGCAGTGAACAGGATACCAAGAACCAGGATCAGGACGAGTCCATGATGACGTATGATTGATTTATTTTGCATAGTGCAGTTTCCTCGTAAGGACGTGTACTTTAATGGAGGATCACGGTATTTCAGCGGTAATTTCGAAGGTGCACTCAAAAGAATGACGGGGAAATCCAGGGTTACCATATCCCCGTCAAATGACACAGAATACTAACGTTCCCATATTTTTCTTTTTTGCAATAAATAAATGTTTCTTTTGTGGCAATAATATATATTATTATACATAGTATGTGCGGCATTACAGCAATGACAACGAAGATAATTGCCAGCCATTTGGCGATCTCTATCGTGAACCCGGCAATCCCCCGCCCCCGTACGTGATCGAGCGGGCATCGAACGCAAGCGGGGTCCCGTTCCGGGCCCGGCCGATCTGGCAGATGATGCAGCGGTGGCCGGAGGGCGGCGGAACCTTCTCTGCAGTACCGGGATCGGTCCGGAATTCAAGGGCCAGAAGGAGTTCTGCACCCGGGAAATGCTGCTGTCACAGGGAAGTGAACCGGTCGCGGAGGCTGGTGTCCAGACGGGTAATTGACACATCCCGGGAGATTAAGGAGATGTGCCCGGGATACGGCTCATTAAAAATAGGAGTGGGCGGGATTATGCGTCCACGATCGGGTGCGAATTCTTGTCGCCGCGCCCGATCCCCTTGTAGATGAACCCGAGCCGGATATACGTATCCGGGTCAATCATGTTGCGCCCGTCAACGATCACCGGGTGCTTCTTCCCCGTGAGGTTCCTGAGATAGGGTGCATCCAGGCCTTTATACAGGTTGTGACCGGCAAAGATCACGATCGCATCGGCACCTTCGAACGCCTCCTCAACAAAGGGAACAATCGGAACACCCGGGTATTCCGCCACGTACGGGTCGTGCACGGAAACGATTGCCCCTTCCTTCACCAGCAGGTCACGGTACGGTTCTGCGGGTGTATTCCGCGTATCATCGGAATTGGCAAGGAAGGACCAGCCGAGCAGGGCGATCCTCGCACCCTTCAAGGGTCTGCCTGCCCGCTCCAGCCCTTCCATCGTGAGCCGGAACATGTGGTTCGGCATGAAGTCGTTGATGTGCCGGGCGAGAACGAAGAGCGAAGGCTCGCCTGCCGGGTAATCGAGCTGGTCCTTCCCGAGCTGCTGCACGCCACGTTCGAGATGATAGGTGTCCTTCGTGAGGCAGTGCCCCCCTACACCGGCACCCGGCCAGAGCATGGCCCGCGTGATCCCCTCGCCTTTGAGGCTGTCGATCCCGGTCCGGACATCGTAGACATTGATCCCCATGGCCTCGCAGTAGAGAGCGAGCTCGTTGATGGCAGCGATCTGGAGGTCGCGGAACGTATTCTCCGCAGTCTTCGTCACCTCAGCAGCCATTGACGTCATCGGGATCACCTTGCCGATGGTCAGGACCGCGGAGTAGAGTTCCGTGGCACGCTTCGTGCTGGTCTCATCGATTCCGCCGACGATGCGGTCGTGCTCCCTAATATTCCGCAGGAGTCGGCCTACCATCACCCGCTCAGGAGCATGGGCAAGCGCAAAATCCTTACCGGCCACGAGGCCCGACTCCTGCTCAAGGATCTCGCGGGCAACACCGGAGGTGGTGCCGGGCGTGATCGTGGATTCGAGCACCACCAGCATACCGGGCGTGAGGTTGCGGCCCACGTTCCGTACCCCCTCGAACAGGGCAGAGAAGTCCGGCAGCAGGTCCTCCTTGTTCAGAAACGGGGTCTGGATGGAGAGCGTGACTGCGTCCAGCTCGCGGATCTTCGAAAAGTCCGATGTGCAGGAGAACTTCCCGGCAGTCACGACCTTCATCAGCAGGTCATCTAAGCCGGGCTCCACACCCTTAAGGGGGCTCTCCCCCCGGTTGAGCATCGCGATCTTGTAACCCGACGACTTGGAGTCCCGCTGGAATCCGTACACCCGCTCGAACTGCGGGGCATCCGCAAACAGTGCCGCGGCCGGGATACCAACGTACCCCATACCGAGCACCCCGATCTTCTTAATCGGTCCGCGTTTTTTAATAATTTCCGAGAGCATCACTTCACTCACCGTCGCTATCCATATAGTTCATATCCATGAAATCAGAGACCTGCCTGGATCTGTTCGCAGACCCGTAGGTTCTCGATCGCCTGCTCCGGTGTGATGGGGAACGGGCGGTTCTCCCTGACACACTCGACGAAGGTGGAGAGCTCGCGTTTCAGTGGTTCGAGCTTGTTCACCATCACCTTCTCGATGATATTCTCCTGCACGTACCGCTCGGCCTCGAACTGGTACTGCCCCGGTTTCCGGTAGATGGTGACCTCCTGCGTCATGAAATCGCCCTCGATCGTGCAGTCTTCCTGTTCGATATAGATCATCCGGATCTTTTTGGATGCCTTGCGGCTCGCGGAGAGGGCGACCGGGATATTCCCGCACTTCATTAAGACACTACATACGTCGGCACTGCCGGCGCTGTGGATATTTGTCGGTTTCCCGAAAAGGTTCAGGAGGATATCGATATCGTGGATCATCAGGTCCTCGATGACGGTGCTGCCCGTCACCCGTGCCGAGGCCGGGTTGTGGCGTTTCATCTCTACGTAGAGCGGCGTATCCACGATCTTCTTGATCTCGCTCACCACCGGGTTGAACCGCTCGATATGGCCGACACCGATCGTGATCCCTTTGGGAGCCGACTTCATGAGGTCGGTGGCCTCCTTTGCCGTGGCAGCGATCGGTTTCTCGATGAGCACAGACTTTTTTGCGGCAAAGACCTGCTTCACGGTTGCCGCGTGGAAGGGTGTGGGGACACAGACACTGACCGCGTCCGTACCAGCCAGGATCTCATCCATGGTGGCGCAGACCGTTGCACCGTGCTGGTCGCCAATTGCCTTTGCCGCAGCGGCGTTCACATCAAAGACGGCAACGCTGTCAACGCTCTTCAATTCGGAATAGACGCGGACATGATTCTTTCCCATGGTCCCGACACCGATAACACCAACATCCATCTTATTTCACCCGGTTAATGGTATCACAGATATACGCGAGGTGCTTCTCCTCCACCGATGGGTGGACAGGCAGGCTCAGCACCGAACCCGCAAGCCGGGTCGCAACCGGGCATGGGTCGGGTTCGTTCTTAAGGCCGAAGACCGGCTGGCGGTGGAGGGGAATCGGGTAGTGGATCGCGCTTCCGATACCATGTCCTTTCAGGTAGTCCATGAATGCCGACCGGCTCATCGGGAACTCTTCGGTCAGCCGGACCACATACTGGTGGAAGACCGGCTGCATACCCGGGGGCGTGACCGGTGTGACCAGTCCCTTCACCGCGAGGTGGGCATTGTAGTATGCGGCATTCTTCCGGCGCTTTTCGTTGAACTCTTCCAGCCGCTTCAGCTGGACGAGCCCGATGGCGGCAGCCATGTCGGTCATACGGTAGTTGTAGCCAAGCCGGGTATGGAGGTACTTTTCGCTCTGGCCATGGTTGACGATCAGGCGCAGCTGGTCATCCAGTGCCCTGCTGCCTGACGTCACCATCCCGCCTTCCCCGGTGATCATGTTCTTGGTGGCATAGAACGAGAAGCAGGCAAGGTCCCCAAAACCACCCACTTTCTTCCCGTTGAAGAGAGCCCCGTGGGCCTGTGCAGCATCCTCGATCAACGTCAGGCGATGGCGTTTGCAGATCTCCTGCACGGCAGGAATGTCAAACGGCAGGCCGAAGATGTGGACGCCGATGATGGCCCGGGTCTTTTTGGTTATGCGCTCCTCGATCTTCCGCGGATCGATGTTGAAGGTCGTTTCATCAACATCAGAAAAGACCGGCGTTGCGCCGCACATCAGCACGGATGATGCCGTGGCAAAGAACGTGAAGTCCGGGACGATGACCTCGTCACCGGGACCAACACCTGCTGCCAGCAATGCCGCATGGAGTGCCGCAGTCCCGTTGTTGACCGCCACCGCATGGGGCACATCACAGTACCGGGCAAATTCCCGTTCGAAGTGAGCAACCTGTTCACCGGCAGCCAGCATCCCGGATTCAAGAACGGCCGTAACTGCGGTGATCTCATCCCTGCCAATAACCGGCCGGGCAATAGGTATTGAATCCAAAATTCTTCCCCGCAAAATCTGTTTATTATTGATCACTATGCGTAATAATGCAATAATAGCATTCCTGTAAGATACCGTTCCCCCGACCTGCCATTTCCCTGCCCCGCGGGAAGAGAGGTAATTTAGGGCATGAGCAAAATATACTCATCACAGAAAGAGTCGGGAGGGTGAGCGGTGCAGCACATCATATCGATCGGTGACTTTGACCGGAACGGGATCGATCGCCTGCTGGATCATGCAGGTCAGATTGATGAGAAGAAGTACGATGCGAACGCCCTTGATGGCAGGATTCTCGCCGTCCTCTTCTTTGAGCCCAGCACGAGGACACGCCTCTCGTTTGAATCGGCCATAGCACGTCTCGGCGGCACATCCATTGGGGTCGGCAGTGTCGAGGCCTGTTCCATGGCAAAAGGAGAGACCCTTGCCGACACCATCCGAGTAGTCAGCGGATATGCAGATGCAATCGTCATCCGGCACCCCAAGGAAGGCGCTGCACGCCTTGCCGCGGAATTCTCCACCGTCCCGGTCATCAATGCCGGTGACGGGGCGGGACAACATCCCTCGCAGACGTTTCTTGACCTGTACACCATCCGCCAGTCCATGCCCCTTGACGGGCTCGACATCGCACTCGTCGGCGATCTCCGCTACGGGCGCACGGCCCATTCCCTTGCCTCGGCACTCTCCCTGTACAATGCCCGGCTGCATACCATCTGCCCCAAGGGGCTTGAACTTCCTGCAACGCTCTCGGAGCAGCTGGCTGAAAAGGGTATGGAGATCATCGAACACGAAAGCATCGATGAGGTGATCCGCGAGGTGGATGTCCTGTACGTTACGAGGATCCAGCGCGAGCGGTTCCCGGACTCGGCATCGTACTTCAATGTCGCGTCCAGTTACCGTATCACCCCCGAACTCCTGGCCGATGCAAAGAAACGTCTCATCATCCTCCACCCGCTCCCCCGGGTGGACGAGATCGATCCACGAGTCGATTCCCTGCCCCATGCAAAATATTTCGAACAGTCACGCAACGGTGTCCCGGTCAGGATGGCAATGCTGATGCAGGTGATGCAATGAAGAGCAATGAATCGGCCGAGAACGAGGGGCTGCTGGTCCGTCGGATCAAGAACGGCACCGTGATCGATCACATTGATGGGGGCGAAGCCCTCAATGTGGTCAAGATTCTCGGTATCACCGGGACAACGCAGGAAGCCCTCTCCATTGCAACCAATGTCCAGAGCGGGAACATGGAAAGAAAGGACATTGTCAAGCTGACCAACCGCGAACTCTCTAAGGAGGAGGTGGACCGGATCGCCCTCATCTCCCCGCGGGCCACGATCAACATCATCCGGAATTACAAGGTGTTTGAGAAGAAAGGTGTGGAGATCCCAACACTGATCGAGGGTATTGTCCGGTGCCCGAACCCGGGGTGCATATCCAATACCCATGAACCGATCCGGAGCAAATTCAGGGTTCTTAAAAAAGGACTCCACTGTGCTTACTGTGACGGTGTGATCACAAAGGACATCACCAGCCATATCATCTGATTCGCGCCGGATTTTCTTTTAATCAGCGCTCCCGGTAATTCCCGATCACAACCCGGAGCCATCTCCGGGAGAATCGGACGTACCTGGACATCCGTTACGTTCCCTTTTTCCCTGAGATCCCCGACGCATTACTCAGGATCTTAAAAAAAGCAACGATTACCCGAACGGGGTGATGGAATTAAATATCTGCTCGGTTATAACTCTGGATGTGATCATGATGAGATCAAGTAAGTTCTTTTTGTACGCAGGACTTGTTGTCCTGCTTCTGACCCTGGCAATCCCCGGGGTCAATGCAGCGGATACGACTCAATCCGGGTATATCACGGTGGGCCTGGCACCGGTTGCCCAGTTTGATGCCCACTATGCTGCCTACTCCACGATTCCAACGAAAGTAGAGTTTAAGGACACCTCACTCGGTTCAACCCCGATGTCCTGGCAGTGGGACTTTGGTGACGGTGCAACATCCACCGACCAGAACCCGAGCCACATGTATCTCCAGCGTGGCACCTACACCATCACCCTTACGGTGAAGAATGCGTATGGTACCAGCACCGCCATCAAGAAGGATTACATCACCATCGGTATGGCCCCGAAGGCTGCCTTCGTGGCAAACCCGACCTCCGGCAGTGTCCCGATGAGCGTGGGATTCACTGACCAGTCAAGCGGCCAGGTAACCTCGTGGTCCTGGAACTTTGGGGACGGAACAGGATCCACCGAACAGAGTCCGGTGCACACCTACTGGACTGCTGGCACCTATAACGTAATCCTGACGGTGTCCAACGAGTATGGCTCCTCGGATGTCGCCAGGAACCAGTATATTGCGGTGACCGGCGACCTTGTTGCGAAATTTGTCGCAGATCCCTCCTCCGGCAAGGCACCCATGGCCGTGAGATTCACGGACAAGTCAGCGGGCAGCCCCACGACATGGACCTGGGAATTTGGCGATGGAATAACCTCTGCCGATCAGTACCCGAGCCACACGTTCACGACCGCAGGGTCGTACGATGTAAAACTCACGATCACCCGGGGAACTGAAACCGCCACTTCCACTCAGAAGCTGAATGTTGGCGGTGTGCCCAATACCGATTTCGAAGGGGCACCCACCCAGGTAAACACCAACGAGGATGTCAAGTTCACTGATAAATCCGGTAACTCCCCGACATCATGGTCCTGGGACTTCGGCGATACCGCAACGGCAACGGTCCAGAACCCGAGCCATGCCTACCAGCTGAAGGGAATCTACACGGTCTCACTCACTGCACGGAATGCAAACGGCAAGGACACGGAGACCAAGACCAGTTACATCAACGTGGGCATGCCACCAACCGCAGAGTTCATGCCGATTATCGTGCCCTACCAGATGTACAAGGTACCCATGACCGTGAACTTTGTCGACCAGTCCACCGGGCTCCCGACATCCTGGTCCTGGGACTTTGGTGACGGTGCAACGTCCACCGACCAGAACCCGGCCCACATCTACTTGAAAGAGGGAACCTACACGGTGAAACTGACCGCCAAGAACAACTTCGGTTCTGACACCAGGGTACGGACCGATCTCATCACCGTTGGCGGAGGCGCAGCGATCGACTTTACGGCAGACCAGACAACCGTCGGTGTCGGCAGGATAGTCACCTTCACGGACCTCTCGACCAGCAGCCCCACCCAGTGGGTATGGGACTTTGGCGATGGAACAACGGGAACCGGTGCCAAACCAGACCACGTCTACCGTGCAACCGGTGTCTATGATGTGACCCTGACGGCATCGAACCCGTCACAGACCAACTCGCGGACCAAGAACCAGTACATCACGGTTCTCTCCATCCCGAAGGCAGACTTCGTTGCTGACAAGACCAAAGGCGGTTCCCCGATGACCGTGATGTTCACGGATAAGTCACTCAATACACCCACGGCCTGGGCATGGAACTTCGGGGACGGTGCAACATCCACCGACCAGAACCCGAGCCACATGTATACCACTCTTGGCACCTACACGGTCTCCCTGACCGCATCCAACAAGGACGGAAAGGACATCGCCACAAAGGCGAACTACATCGTGACGACCCTCTCACCGGTAGCGGATTTCAAGGCAAACCGTCAGATCGGTAAGGCACCGTTCGTTGTCGAGTTTACGGACCTTTCAACCAACAGCCCAACCACATGGAAGTGGGACTTCGGCGATGGCACAACCTCATCCGAACAGAACCCACGCCACATCTACCTGCGTGAAGGCGCCTATGATGTCAGTCTCACGGCAACCAACCAGTACGGCAGTGACACTATGTTCAAGACCGGGACATCATCAACGGCAACAGTCACAGTTGCACCCGGTGAATCCACGGTTGCACCCACCCAGGCACCTGCGGCGGTAATTACAACTGCCGCAGCGGCCGCAAAGCCGACCACGCAGGCACCATTACCAGCAGTACTCTCCGTGATCGCGGCAGCCTTTGCAATGCTCGCAATCGTGGCAGTCAACAGGAAATAATCTCTTTTTTTAATGGTATCCGGGTAATCCCGGTTGGTATTCAGATCAACAGACCGCAATGCAGGATCTGGATGGATCTGGAGCGTATCGCAGTATAAAAAGAGTATTTTGGAGTATTTTAGTGCAGGATATGGCCATGGATATCGATCTCGCCCCGG
>Ga0265296_1002600_pt1 | contig 17879 bp, 12 predicted proteins | sample MunlanPumphouse1_FD_189073 | JGI IMG/M metagenome (GOLD analysis project Ga0265296, IMG submission 189073) | Groundwater microbial communities from a municipal landfill in Southern Ontario, Canada - Pumphouse #1 | ecosystem: Environmental > Aquatic > Deep subsurface > Groundwater | place...
TTCGAGGACGCCCTGGCGCTGCCGAGCGAGCACGACTACGGCAACGGCGCGGCGATCTTCACCCGCGACGGCCACACCGCCCGCGAGTTCGCCCGCCGGATCGACACCGGCATGATCGGGATCAACGTGCCGATCCCGGTGCCGATCGCGTACCACACGTTCGGCGGCTGGAAGAAGTCCGGCTTCGGCGACCTGAACCAGCACGGCCCCGACTCGATCCGCTTCTACACGAAGACGAAGACGGTCACCGCCCGCTGGCCCTCGAGCGAGATCACCGATCAGGCCGGGAGTCACTTCGTGATCCCGACGATGGACTGAGCGGATGTCCGCGACGATGACCGCGCCGTTCCACCTCGACGAGGACCAGCGCGAGATCCAGGGGATGGCGCGGTCCTTCGCGGACGAGCGGCTGGCCCCCCACGCGGTCCAGTGGGACCACGACAAGCACCTGCCGATCGACGTGCTCCGCGAGGCCGCGGAGCTCGGCTTCGGCGGGATCTACTGCCGCGAGCAGTTCGGCGGGTCGGAGCTGACCCGGCTGGACGCCGCGCTGATCTTCGAGGCCCTCGCCACGGGCTGCCCGACGATCGCCGCGTACATCTCGATCCACAACATGGCGACCTGGATGGTCGACACGTTCGGCACCGACGAGCAGCGGGCGAAGTGGATCCCCGCGCTGACCACGATGGAGCAGCTCGGCGCCTACTGCCTGACCGAGGCGGGCGCCGGATCCGATGCCGCCGCGCTGTCGACCACGGCGGTGCTCGACGGGGACGAGTACGTGCTCAACGGCAGCAAGCAGTTCATCTCGGGCGCGGGCACGGCCGGGATCTACGTGATCATGGCCCGCACCGGCGGCCCGGGACCGAAGGGCATCACCGCGTTCGTCGTCGAGGACGGCACGCCGGGGCTGTCGTTCGGCAAGCAGGAGGACAAGATGGGGTGGCGCGCGCAGCCGACCGCCGCCGTCATGTTCGACAACTGCCGGATCCCCGCGGCCAACCGTCTCGGCGACGAGGGCGGCGGCTTCCGGATCGCGATGGCCGGTCTGGACGGCGGACGCCTGAACATCGGCGCCTGCTCGGTCGGCGGGGCGCAGGCCGCGCTCGAGAAGACGATCCGCTACGTCGGCGAGCGCGAGCAGTTCGGCGGCCCGATCCGCGGCTTCCAGAGCGTCCAGTTCACGGTCGCCGACATGGCCACCGAGCTGGAGATGGTCCGCACGTTCCTGTGGCGTGCGGCCGCGGCGCTCGACGCGGGCGACGCCGACAAGACCCGGCTCTGCGCGATGGCCAAGCGGGTCGCCACCGACGTCACGATCAAGGTCGCCGACCAGGGCCTGCAGCTGCACGGCGGCTACGGGTTCCTCAGCGAGTACGGGATGGAGAAGATCGTCCGCGACCTCCGCGCCCACCAGATCATCGAGGGCACCAATGAGGTCATGCGCGTGATCGTTTCTCGGGATGTGCTGGGGCGAGCGGCGTGACCTCGATGATGGAGACCATTCCCACCCACCCGAACGAGGTGATGCGCGTGATCGTCAGCCGCGACGTGCTGGGGCGCGCCGCATGAGCAACGCTCCGAAGACGGCTCCGGCGACCGAGCCCAACGCCACCGACACCGACGTCCTGGTCCGCACCGCCGGGGCGCTCGGGCGTCTGACGCTGAACCGGCCGAAGGCGATCAACGCGCTCTCGCTCGAGATGGTCCGGCAGCTGCAGGTCGGCCTGGACCGCTTCGAGCAGGACGACGCGATCACGGTCGTGCTGCTCGACGGCGCCGGGGACCGCGGGCTCTGCGCCGGCGGCGACATCATCGCCCTGCGCGACGCCGCCCAGAGCGGCGAGCACGAGCCGGCCCACACGTTCTGGATCGAGGAGTACGTGCTCAACGCGCGGATCGCCTCGTACCCCAAGCCGATCGTGGCGATCATGGACGGCGTGGTGATGGGCGGCGGGATCGGCCTGGCCGGCCACGCCTCGCACCGGCTGGCGACCGAGCGGCTGGTCAGCGCGATGCCCGAGGTCGGGATCGGCTTCGCCCCGGACGTCGGCGGCACCTGGCTGCTGTCGCGCGGCGACGGCGAGCTCGGCACGCACCTGGCGCTGACCGGCGACCGGCTCGGTGCGCACGACGCGATCGCGGCCGGCCTGGCCGACCGGATCGTCGCGTCCGAGGCGCTGGAGCAGCTGGCGGCGGACCTGGAGTCGGGCGACCTGGAGGCCGCGATCGAAGCGGCCGAGGCGATCGACGTCGAGATCCCCGCGGGCAAGCTCAGCGGGGCCCGCGGCTGGATCAACGCGGCCTACGCGTACGACACGGTCGAGCAGATCGTGGCGGCGCTCGAGGCCTCGGACGGCGAGGGGCCCGAGAAGGCCCTCAAGGCGATCCGGCGCGCGTCGCCGACGTCGCTCAAGGTCACGCTGCGCGCCCTGCGCAGCGCCCGCGAGCTGCCGTCGTTGGAAGCGGCGCTGACGCAGGAGCTGCGCGTGTCGTGCGGGTTCCTCAGCGGCGACGACTTCGTCGAGGGCGTGCGCGCGCAGGTGGTCGACAAGGACCGCAACCCGCAGTGGAAGCCGGCCACGCTGGAGGACGTCTCCGACAGCGAGCTGGACCGGTACTTCGCGCCCCTGGGCGCAGGCGATCTGGAGTTCAACGCATGAGCATCTCCGCAGGCAGCACCGTCGGATTCGTCGGGCTCGGCCACATGGGCGGGCCGATGGCGATCAACCTCGCCAAGGCCGGCTTCGTCGTCCAGGGCTTCGACGTGGCCCCGGCCGCGCTCGACGCCGCGGCCGCCGAGGGCGTGACCCCGGTGACGACGATTAAGCAGGCCGTCGCCGGCGCCGACGTGGTGATCACGTCGCTGCCCAACGGCGCGCTCGTCCACCAGTGCTACCACGGCGACGCGGGCATCCTCGCCAACGCCCAGCCGAACGCGCTGCTGATCGACACCTCGACGATCGACGTCGACGACGCCCGGGCGGCCGCGGACGAGGCACGGGCCGCGGGCCTGCGCGCGCTCGACGCCCCCGTCTCCGGTGGCGTGGTCGGCGCCAAGGCCGGCACGCTGGCCTTCATGGTCGGTGGTCCCGAGGACGTCGTCGATGCGGCGCGCCCGGTCTTCGACGTGATGGGCGCCAAGGCGGTCCGCTGCGGCGACTCCGGCGCCGGCCAGGCCGTGAAGCTCTGCAACAACATGCTGCTGGCGATCCACCAGATCGGCGTCGGCGAGGCGTTCGCGTTGGCCAAGAAGCTCGGCGTCGAGGACCAGGCGTTCTTCGACGTGGCGTCGGTCGCGACCGGCACCTGCTGGGCGCTCAACGTCAACTGCCCGGTGCCCGGTCCGGTCCCGGCGAGCCCGGCCAACCGCGACTACCAGCCCGGCTTCGCGGTCGGCCTGATGAACAAGGACCTCGGGTTGGCGCTCGGGGCGGTCGAGAAGCAGGGCGTCGACGCCAAGCTCGGCAAGCTGGCGGGCGAGGTCTACTCCGACCTCAACCAGACCGACGCGGCGACCAAGGACTTCTCGGTCGTCTACCGGTCGATCGCGTCGAACTCGGGCCTGGAGGGCTGAGCCGTGGCCGACTACGAGACGATCCTGATCGAGCGCCACGACCGCGTCGCGCTCGTCACCCTCAACCGGCCGAAGGCGCTCAACGCGCTCAGCTCGGTCGTGATGCGCGAGCTGACCACGGCGCTGAAGGACCTCGACGTCGACGCGTCGGTCGGCTGCATCGTGCTGACCGGGTCCGAGCGCGCGTTCGCCGCCGGCGCGGACATCAAGGAGATGGCCGAGCAGTCCTACATGGACATGTACGGCGCGGACTTCTTCGCCGGCTGGGACGCGATCGGGTCCGTGCGGACGCCGATCATCGCCGCGGTCGCGGGCTTCGCGCTGGGCGGCGGCTGCGAGCTGGCGATGATGTGCGACTTCATCCTCGCCGCCGACACGGCCAAGTTCGGCCAGCCCGAGATCAAGCTCGGCGTGATGCCGGGCATGGGCGGATCGCAGCGGCTGACCCGCGCGATCGGCAAGTCGAAGGCGATGGAGATGTGCCTGACCGGGCGCAACATGGGTGCGGAGGAAGCCGAGCGCGCCGGGTTGGTCGCCCGGATCGTGCCGGCCGACGAGCTGGTCGCCGACGCCCTGAAGACCGCCGCGACGATCGCCGGAATGTCGAAGCCGATCGCCCAGATGACCAAGGAAGCGGTCAACCGGGTCGACGAGGTCTCGCTGTCCGAGGGCATCCGCTTCGAGCGCCGGGTCTTCCACGCGATGTTCGCGACGGAGGACCAGAAGGAAGGCATGGCCGCCTTCGTCGAGAAGCGCGCCGCGGAGTTCCGGCACCGCTGAGCCGTTCGCCACGCGGTCGAGGTTGAGCACGCTCTGCGTGTCGAACCTCGACGGCGTGGCGCCGCGGGCCTCGATCCGCGCTACGCGGTCGCCGAACGCGGCCGCGGTTCGGCGTGCCGATCGCGAGTCGGAAACGCCCCCTAGCGCTTGGGGACGGCGGTCCGGTTCACGGGTGTACCCGAACGTGGTGGTAGCTGGCGTCCGTGACGATCGTGGATCGCGGCGCGCCGGCTCGACTCAGACTCGTTGGCGGGTCATCGCGCGGTCGCGCGGTCGCTCCGACCGCCCCATGTTTCTTACTGCGGATACGCCGTCAGCACTGGTAATTCCCCGGTCATGCTGGGGTATTCCGCCGCACACGCGCTGCGAAACGCCGTGGTTGCGGGCGCTGTCACGCCCTGTCTATGATGCTGCGGCTCGGCATGGGTACTGCCGCCGGAAATCGTTCGTCATACGGGGAGAGACGTCTTGCGGAATCTGCATCAGCGCGGGGGCGATGGTCCACCATCCCGCCGGGAAGCCCCGGTGGCTCGTGGGGTTCGCCGTCGACCGATGCCGGCCGGGCGGATGCTGCCCGTGCTGGTCGGCAGCCTGCTGGCGCTGGCGGTCCCGGCGTCCGCCGTCGCCGCGCCGGAGCGGGTCTTCGAGCTGGTGTCACCGGCCGCCAAGGGTGGGAGCGACGTCGCCTACGGCTACTTCGCGACCGCCGACGGTGACGCCGTCGCCTACGAGTCCTTCTCGGTGCTCGGCGACCCGGGTCACGCGCTGTACTCGATCCCCTACGTCGCGCGGCGGGGGGTCGACGGCTGGAGCTCGACGACGATGCAGCCGACCGTGCCGGAGCCCAATCCGACGCTGCTCGACGCGATGGTGACCGCGGGACTGAGCTCCGATCTGAGCGCGGTCTTCTCGGACGGGTGGGGGCCGATCGCCGTCGGCGACGAGAACGGCATGAAGGACGTCGCCCGCGTCCGCGACGGGGCGACGATCTGGGCGACGCCGTCCCTGTCGCTGCCCGACACGAACGCCGCGGACAGCGACGTGGTCGGCGCCAGCGCGGACGGCCGGTCGTTCGTGGTCAGCACGACCAAGCCGATGCTGGCCGACGTCCCCGGCGGCACGACACAGCTGTACTTGCACGGCCCCGACGGGGTCGAGCTGCTCTCCCGCCTGCCGAACGGCGCGGTGGCGACCGGCGCGCGGCTGGGCCAGGGGCGCGGCTTCCAGGGCGACGACCGGGCGATCTCCGCCGACGGCCGGACGCGGTTCTTCACGACGACGCCGGGCGTCTCGCAGCTCTACATGCGGCGCGACGGCGTGACGACCTTGATCTCGGCCGACGTCAACGGCGCGCCCGGCACGGCGCTGACGACCTACCGCGCAGCGACCGAGGACGGCTCGCGGGTGCTGTTCTCGACCCCCAGCCGGCTGACCTCCGACGCGCCGGTCGGCGGCGGGCTCTACCGCTACGACGTCGCCACCGACGAGCTGCGGCTGATGGTCGCCGGCACGATCACCGGCGTGCTGCAGACGTCCGACGATCTGTCGGTCGCCTACGTGGTCTCGAGCGCCCAACTCGACCCCGGGATGGGCACGACCAACCAGCCGAAGCTGTTCCGCGTCACCGACGACGGGGCGCACTACATCTCCGCGATCTCGGCGCAGGACAGTGCCGGCTGGATCCGGGGCCAGGGCGCGAACCTCGGCGGCGTGTCCGCCGACGGCTCGCGGCTGGTCTTCCAGACCCGCACGGTGCTCGCCGGCGCCAACCTGGCGCCGAACCGCGTCGCCGTCTACCGCTACGACGCCCCCAGCGACACGATCACCTGCCTCTCGTGCCCGCCCGACGGATCGATCGCCGCCGAAGGGGCGACCGTGTCCAACGCGGATCCGAGCGTCAGCGCCAACCCGGGGATGAACCCGTCGCGGGTGACCACCGCCGACGGCCGCCTGGCCGTCTTCGAGACCGCCGACGCGCTGCTGCCCGAGGATCGGAACGAGCTGTTCGACGTCTACGGCTACGACGACGACGGCCTGCACCTGATCTCCGGAGGCGCGCCCGAGGGCGAGTCGCACGGGATCGACGTCAGCGCCGACGGTCGCGACGTCTTCTTCGTCAGCAACGCGTCGCTGGCGCCCGAGGACGTCGACCACGGCTACCGCGACGTCTACACCGCGCGGATCGGCGGTGGCTTCCCGTCCGTCGAGCAGCCGTGCACGGTGAGCACCTGCGAGCGCCCGGACGTGCCGACGACGCCCGTCGTCCCGGAGGTCATCGGCTCGACCGGGGTCTTCTCGGTGCCGGTCGATCCGCCCGCTGCGCCGGCCCCGACCACGTTCGAGGTGTCCAAGCTCAGCGCCGCGGCGCGCCGGAGCTGGGCGCGCAGCGGCCGGACCCGGCTGCAGGTGCAGGTGAGCGCCGCCGCCCGGATCACCGTCAAGACGAAGCTCGCCGGACGGACGATCGCGACCGCTCGCGCGTCGCGGACGGCTGCCGGCCGGTCGACGCTGACGTTGAAGCTGCCGAAGTCCGCCCGCGCACGGTTGCAGCGGACCGGGCGTCTGAAGCTGACCGTGAGCGTGTCGGTCAGTGGCGTGCGCAAGGCGACGAGGACCACGGTCACGCTCGTCGCTCCCCAGACCACGAAGGCGGGACGATGAGCATGCCGCGCCCGCAGACCATCACGAGCAAGGACCTGTCCGTGTCCCGTTCGCGCCTCACGCGCGCCACCCGCGTCGCCCTGCGTTCCCTGGGGGCGGCCCTGGTCGTCGCCGGCGTCGCGGCCCCCGCGGCGTCCGCCGAGTTCGGCATCCGCGACGTCGTGGCCGCCGCGACGCCGACCCAGGCCGGCGCTCCGGCGGACTTCCGCGTCAACTTCGCCTTCAACACCCGGGCGGACAACCCGCTGATTCCCGACGGTGGCGGCATCCGTCACGTCCGCGTCTCGCTGCCGCCGGGGCTGGTCGGCGACCCGAACGCGGTCCCGACCTGCCGGCCGGAGGTCTTCGTCCAGGTCGCGGCACCGTGTCCGGCCGAGACCCAGGTCGGCAAGGTCCTGTTGCGCTACGACCTCGGATTCGGATACCAGGAGCGCTGGCAGCCGGTCTTCAACCTCGTGGCCGCCGACGGCGAGCCCGCGAGCTTCGGCTTCAACGTCAGCAACGCGCCGAACGTCCAGATGGTCGCGAGCGTGCGTCCCGACGACTTCGGCATCGACACCGACATCCGCAACATCAACCAGGCCGGCCGCGTGCTCGCCCAGGACATGACTCTGTGGGGCATCCCCGCGGACCCGGCGCACGACGGCGAGCGTTCGCCGTGCCTCTACAACGCCGAGACGAACTGCACGTCGTCGGCGACGCCGGCGACGTTCCTGCGCAACCCGACCCGCTGCGACGCCGACCTAACGACGACGATCAGCGTCGCCTCGTGGCAGGCCCCGGACGCCTTCCTCGACACCGACGTGGCGATGGCGCCGCGCACGGGCTGCGATCAGGTGCCGTTCGAGCCCCAGGTCACGGTCACGCCGCAGACGACCTCGGCCGACGCGCCGAGCGGGCTCGACGTCGAGCTGACGGCTCCCCAGAGCACCGACCCGGAGCAGATCCAGACCTCGGACCTGCGGGACGCGGTCGTGACCCTGCCGAAGGGCTGGACCGTCTCGCCGTCGATCGCCACCGAGCTCGAGGCCTGCGACGACGCCGGCGTCGGCATCGGCTCCGCCGGTCCGCCCGCCTGTCCGCCCGCATCGCGGCTGGGCAGCGCCGAGATCGACTCGCCGCTGCTGTCCGAGACGCTGACCGGTCCGATCATCGCGGGACCGTCGCCGAGCCCCGGCAAGTACGTGATCTACGTGGTGGTGCAGGGCTCCGGCGTGCGGATCAAGCTCGAGGGCGAGATCGACGCGGACCCGAAGACCGGCCGGCTGACGACGACGTTCAAGGACTCGCCGCAGCAGCCGTTCACGCGGTTCTCGCTGCGCTTCGACGGCGGTGACCGCGCGGCCCTGGCGTCGCCGGCGGCCTGCGGCACCGACACGACGACCGCGTCCCTGACCCCGTGGTCGGGGACCGCGCCGGTCGTGCGCAACGTGGCGACGACGTTCGGCGGCGGCGAGTGCGGCGAGCGGCCGTTCGCTCCGGCGTTCCAGGCCGGCGTGACGAACCCGACGGCGGGGGCGTCCAGCCCGTTCACGCTGCGGATCGCCCGCGCCGACCGGACCCAGGAGATCGGCGCGATCTCGTCGGTCAGCCTGCCCAAGGGCCTGGTCGCCGAGATCGGCTCGGTCCCGCTGTGCCCCGAGGCGAACGCGGCGGCCGGCACCTGCTCGGCCGCCTCGCAGGTCGGTCGGGTCGAGGTCAGCGCCGGTCCCGGCGCGCAGCCGCTCGGCATCGCCGGCCGGGCGTACCTGACCGGGGGCTACCGCGGCGCGCCGTACGGCCTGTCGCTGGTGGTCCCCGCGCTGGCCGGACCGTACGACCTCGGCACGGTCGTCGTCCGCTCCGCGATCCGCGTGTCGACGGATGCGCAGGTCACGGTCGAGACCGACCCGCTGCCGACGATCCTCGGTGGGGTCCCGCTGCGCCTGCGCTCGCTCGGCGTGGTGCTCGATCGCCCGGGCTTCATGCGCAACCCGACCAACTGCGCCGCGTCGACGATCGGGGCCACGCTGGGCTCGGTCGACGGCGCCAACGCGGACGTCTCCACCCGGTTCCAGGTCGGCGCCTGCGAGCAGCTGGCCTACCAGCCGACGCTGACCGCCGCGCTCACGGGCAAGACGTCCGAGCTGCGGGCGAAGGGCCATCCCGGCCTGGCCGTCCAGCTGCGTCCGCGCGCCGACGACGCCAACCAGCAGGCCGCCCAGGTCACGTTGCCGCTGTCGCTGGCGCTCGACCCGGGCAACGCCAAGGCGCTCTGCGAGCCGGCGGCCGCGGCGACCAACCGCTGCCCGGCGGCCTCGATCGTCGGGGTCGCCCGGGCGACGTCGATCCTTCACGACGAGCTGACCAGCCCGGTCTACTTCGTGCGGGGCGAGCGGACCGACCCGAAGTCGGGCCGGATCATCAAGACGCTGCCGTCGCTGTACGTGCCGTTGTCGGCGAACGGCGTGCGGGTCGACATGACGGCGACCTCCTCGGTGGTCGGCGGGCGGCTGCGGACCACGTTCGACGACCTGCCCGACGTGCCGCTGAAGACGTTCGCGCTGAGCATCGCGGGCGGCGAGAACGGGATCCTGACGGTCACCAACGGCGCCTACTGCGCGAACACGAAGACGCAGACGATCGACGCGCTGTTCACCGGTCAGAACCGTCGCCGGCAGTCGTCGCGAATGGTCCTCGGATCGCCGTGCCGGTTCGCCGTCGTCGGTCGCGGCCACGGCGCGACCTCGGCGCTGATCGGGGTGAGCGGGATCAGCGCGGGCCGGGTCACGGTCTCCGGCAAGGGCCTGAAGCGGACCGCGCGCACGATCACGGCCGCCACGGTGGCCAACGTCCGCACGCCGCTGACCGCGGCGACGCGCCGGGCGCTGCGCCGGGGCAAGCACGTGACGGTGCGGGTGACCGCGACGTTCCGTCCGGCCGGTGCGACGAAGACCACCAAGAAGACCGCCACGGTCGTGCTCCGCGCGCGGCGGTAGCGGTCAGGAATGGGGGCGGGCGGGCGGCGTGTGGCGCGCCCGCCCACTACATGGGAACAGTGTCTCCATCGGGGCGAAGCGCGCCCGGGGGTTGCGCAACACCGGTGATTGCTGAGGGTACTCGCATGCTTCGAAGGCGCACCGTGTATGTCACTTAGGCACCACTGCGGTACAGAGAGAAAACGGAAACATCCCTAGCGTATAGCGACACTCGCACATTCCAGCGTTTTAGGTTGCGTTCGCGCGCCGCGAGGTGTACGGTGGCCCCGTTCTATCCGGCCTTCGGGCCCTGAATCAGAGGAAAACCATGTCTCGCTTTCGACGGATTGGTCTCGCCGCAACCGCGGCGGCGGCCGTTCTGGCTCTCGCCATCGTTCCCAGTGCCTCCGCGATCAGCATCAACACCGGTCCCTCCGCCTATTACAACGTGACCAACTATGCCTCTGGCGTCGGCGCGACGTTTTTCTCGATGCCTCTGGCCAGCACCGGGGGATCCACGGCGGTGCAGTGTTACAACAGTAACGGTGGAATGCCCGTTTCTTCCAACCACGGATGGGGGATCGCTGATGGCCAAGCGCGGACGCTATTCGTCCCGGCCTTCCAACAGCCCCACCCGACGGTAGGGTGGGGTTGCTTCTTTAGGGACCATGATGGAAGTACCAGCCCTGTAACTTTCCATGTAACAGGAGCATTGGCTCTTGCCTTGACCGATCTCGCGCCCGGGCAGAATCCCTCGTCCCCACGGCGCAGGTACAACGGAAGGCTGTTCTTCTACCAGGCCTTCAGCCTGTCTTTCGCCCCGGAAAAATACCCCGGCTGCTATGTGCGCATCGCTGGACCCCAGTCGGTGGACATCCCCAACCAGATCGTGGTGGACGACAACAAGGACCAGATCGACACGGAAGTGATCAACGCCAGCTTCGCGGCAACCAAGACCGCAGCCTGCCCGAGCACGATCGGCGACAGCGTGTCGATCTTCCAGTCGTATGGCTCCGGTTGGAGGCTCAACAACGTGACCGTCACCCCCTAAGCCGTTGCGCTGTCGGTGCACGAGAGGGACGTGCACCGACAGCGAGCCGCCCCGCCTCGCAGGGCGAAAGCCAAGCACCTTGGGCGCAGAACGTCACGCGTTCATCTCGACGTTCTAGTCGCCTATGCGTCTTCCCCATCTGCGGTACCCACGTTCTATCCGGCCCCTTGGGCCCTGACTCAGAGGAAAACCATGTCTCGCTTTCGACGGATTGGTCTCGCCGCAACCGCGGCGGCGGCCGTTCTGGCTCTCGCAATCGTTCCCAGTGCCTCCGCGATCACCACCCACACCGGGCCCAGCGGCAGCGGCACGTTTAGCGTGACCAGCATCGGCAATATCGCCGCCGCAACGTTTTACGTGATTGGGAACCCCAGCACCGGTGGATCCACGACGGTGGGCTGCGTCCACGGGAACAATGGGAACCCCATCCAATACGGCTGGGGGGTTGCCGATGGCCAAGAGCGGACGCTGCTCTTCCCGCCCTTCCAGGAGAGGTCCCCGACGGTAGGGGGCGGTTGCTCGTTCGTGGACGCTGATGGCAGCGCTTCCGCTGTGGAGGTCAGTGCGGCATCGCCGATGGCTCTGACCTTGACCGGTCTCGCACCCGGGCAGAATCCCTCGTCCCCCCGGCGCAAGTACAACGGAAGGCTGTCGCTCTACCCATACGGCAGCAGTCTGTCTTTCCGCCCGGCGAAGTACCCCGACTGCTCGGTCTCCATCCGTGGAACGCAGTCGGCGGACATCCTGGGTGGGGGGATCGTGGTGGACGACGACCAGGACCGGATCGACCTGGACGCGACCGGCGTCACGTTCGCGATGTCCAAGACCGCAGCCTGCCCGAGCACGATCGGCAACAGCATGTCGATCATCCAGACGTATGGCTCCCCGTATGGCTCCGGCTGGAGGCTCAACAACGTGACCGTCACCCCGTAAGCCGTTGCGCTGTCGGTGCACGAGAGGGACGTGCACCGACGGCGAGCGGGTTCCCCAGGTCTCGTCGGCATCTGAATCCAAGTTCCTGGACAGACTTGGGCGCATTTGGGATTCGGGCGATCGCCGGATCGGGCAGGAGATCCGGCAATCGCCGATTCCGCGGCGCCATCCCGCGGGCAGGAGCGGGGCGCCGAAGGTCTACGCCGCCTTGCTGCGGCAGGGCGACACGCCGGCCGCCTCCGGGGAGATCCCCAGGTCGGCGCCGATCCAGTCGCCGATGTCGCGGGTGTCGTGCTCCGGCGCCCAGCCGGCCGGGCCCTCGCAGTAGGCGAACGTGGGGCCACTGGCGGCGAGCTGCCGCAGGGCGGTGAGCAGGCGGTCGACGTCCTCCGAGCGCGAGCCGACGCCGAAGCTGGCGCGCAGTGCACCCCTGGGCAGGCCGAACCGCTCCAGCAGCGGGTGGGCGCAGAAGCGTCCGTCGCGCAGGCCGATCCCGTGCTCGGCCGACAGGTAGGCACCGACCAGGCCGGGAGCGTAGCCGGCGACCGAGAACGTGACCACGCCGATCGTGTCGCCGTCGTCGTCCCAGATCCGGTGCGTCGTCACACCCTCGATCGCGGCGATGCCGTCGCGCAGACGCGCGGTCAGGGCGGCTTCGTGCGCCTCGCGGGCGTCGATCCCGTCCGGGTCGACCAGCGTGTCGAGCTCGTCGAGCGCCGCGACGATCGCCACCGCACCGGTCAGGTTGGGGGTCCCGCCCTCGTGGCGTTGCGGGCCGAGCGCCCAGTCGGTGTGGTCGACCGTGACGTTGCGGACCGCGCCGCCGCCCGCCAGGTACGGCTCGGCGGTGTCGAGCCAGTCGCCGCGACCGACGAGCACGCCGCTGCCGTACGGGGCGTAGAGCTTGTGGCCGGAGAACGCGACGTAGTCGACGTCCGACAGCGTCAGGTGGATCCGACGGTGCGGCGCCAGCTGCGCGGCGTCGACGAAGATCCGCGCGCCGTAGGCGTGAGCGAGCGCGGCCAGGCGGTCGATCGGCAGGACCTCGCCGGTCACGTTCGATGCGCCGGTGACCGCCAGCAACGCGGTCGGGCGGTCGCAGAGCGCGACCTCGATCCGCTTCAGGGTCTCGCCGATCGTGTCCGCGTGGACGACGGTGCGGTGACCGAAGCGGTGCTCGTCCTGCGCCGACCCGGCGCCGAGTCCGTGCCGCTTCCACGGCAGCAGGTTGGCGTGGTGCTCGATGTCGAGGGTCAGCACGTCGCCCGTGTCCGCCGGGATGCTGCCCGCGAGCAGGTTGGTCGCGTCGGTGGTGTTGCGGACGAAGACGACATGGTCCTCGGCGCGAGCCCCGAGCGCGGTCGCGACCCGGGCGCGGGCGGCTTCGTAGAGTCGGCTCGACGCCTGCGACGGTAGGCCCGCGCCGCGGTGGACGCTGCCGCTGAACGGCAGCACGTGGGCGACCCGGTCGGCGACCGTGCGCAGGGCCGGCGCGGTCGCGGCGTAGTCGAGGTTGGCGTAGCGGACGCTGCGTCCGTCGAGCAGCGGCACCGCCAGGTCGCCGCCGACGACCTCGAGCAGCGGGGCGATCGGGGCCGCGGAATCGGTCGGGCTGTCGGCGATCGCGGGAACGGCGGCGAGGCCGTCCGTCGCGGTCGCGTCGGGGCCCGGGGTGGTCGGGGCGGTGGCGGTACGGGAGGGAGTAGTGGGCATCGGGTGCTCCTGGGGTCGTGGGATGGGACCCGATGACGCACCCGGGTCCGCGCTTGCAGGCACGAGCCTCCGAGCGCATCGCGCTCGTCGGACCGTGCGGCCTGGTCTTCACCCGGGGCACCCCACCGCGGAGGAGGGTTGCCGGCCAGCGAGCCGGGGACTTGGCGCTGGCACTCTTGACCGCGGCGAACCCTAGCACGGGATCGCCGAAACATGCAAATCCCTGTCGGGATTCAGACTTTAGCTCTGCGGTTCGGCCGGATCTTCGTCCCATCGGTCGCCGTAGAGGTTGAGCACGCAGAGCGTGGCGAACCTCGACGGCGTGCGGGCCGACCGGCCCCCAGAGCTACTGGATCGCGGGAGCCTCGGCCCCGAAGCCCGCCTCGAGCACCCGGGCCGCCGCCTGCGGGACCGTGGCCGAGGCGCTGCGGATCTGCTCCTGCGCGGCCTCCATCGCCTCCGCCACGCCGGGGCGGTCGCGGAAGGTCGCCAGGACGACCTCCTCGACCTGCTGGCGCAGCCAGCGCAGCTGCTGCGCGGCGCGGCGCCGCTCCAGCTCGCCGCTCTGCTCTAGGTGGGCGCGGTGCTGCTCGACCGTGTCCCAGGTCTCGGCGATCCCGGTGCCCTCGGTCGCGCTGGCGTTCAGCACCGGGGTCTTCCAGCCGGGGGTCGACGGCGGCAGCATCCGCAGCGCGTGGCGGTAGTCGGCCGCGGCGCGGCGCGCCATCTTGAGCGCGTCGCCGTCGGACTTGTTGACGACGATCAGGTCCGCGACTTCCATGATCCCGCGCTTGATCCCCTGCAGCTCGTCGCCGGCCCCAGGGACCAGCAGCAGGCAGACGCAGTCGACCAACTCGGCGAGCTCGGCCTCGGACTGGCCGACCCCGACCGACTCGACGATGATCACGTCGAACCCCGCGGCCTCGCAGAGCACCATCGCCTCGCGGGTCCGGCGGGCGACGCCGCCGAGCACCCCGGAGGTTGGCGACGGCCGGATGAACGCGTTGTCGTGCATCGACAGCCGCTGCATCCGCGTCTTGTCACCGAGGATCGAGCCGCCGCCGCGCGAGCTCGACGGGTCGATCGCCAGCACGGCGACCTTGTGTCCCTGGTCGACCAACCAGACGCCGAGCGCCTCGATCGTCGTCGACTTGCCCGCCCCGGGCACGCCGGTGAAGCCGATCCGCCGCGCCGCGCCGGTCCGTGGCAGCAGCCGGACCATCACCTCCTGGGCGAGCTCGCGGTCGGACTGCAGGCTGCTCTCGGCCAGCGTGATCGCGCGGGCGAGCACGGGCCGCTCGCCGGCCAGCAGGCCGGCTTCGAACTCGTCGACGGAGGGACGCTTGCGGGGCACGGGGATCTCGGGGCGACCGTAGCGGTCAGTCCTGCGGAACGTCGAGCCCCAGCTTCTCCATCATCATCACCAGCAGGTCGCCGGCGGCCTCGCCGATCACCGTGCCGGGCGGGTAGATCGCCGCGGCGCCGCCGGCCCGCAGCTCGTCGAAGTCCTGCGGCGGGATCACGCCGCCGGCGACGACCAGGATGTCCTCGCGGCCCGCGTCGTCCAGCGCCTTGCGCAGCTGGGGGACGAGGGTCAGGTGCCCGGCCGCCAGCGACGAGGCGCCGACCACGTGGACGTCGGCCTCGACCGCCTGGCGGGCGACCTCCTCCGGCGTCTGGAACAGCGGCCCGATGTCGACGTCGAAGCCGAGGTCGGCGAACGCGGTCGCGATCACCTTCTGGCCGCGGTCGTGGCCGTCCTGGCCCATCTTCGCGACGAGGATGCGCGGGCGGCGACCCTCCTGGGCGGAGAACGACTCGACCAGCGCGGTCGTCGCCGTGAACGACTGGCTCATGTTGCCGACCTCGTTGCTGTAGACCCCCGAGATCGAGCGGATCTCGGCGGTGTGGCGGCCGAAGACCTTCTCGAGCGCGTCGCTGATCTCGCCGACCGAGGCGTGGGCGCGGGCCGCGTCGACGGCCAGCGCCAGCAGGTTGAACTCCTCGGCCGTCGCGCCGCGGCTCTGCTGCTCGGCGCCGTGGGTCAGCGCGGTCAGGGCGGCCTGGGTGCGGGTCTCGTCGCGCTCGGCGCGCAGCCGCTCGAGCTTGGCGATCTGCTGCGCTCGCACGTCGTGGTTGTCGACCTTGAGCACGTCGATCTGCTCGTCGATCTTCGGCCGGTACTTGTTGACGCCGACCAGCGTCTGCTGGCCTGAGTCGATCCGCGCCTGGGTGCGCGCGGCCGACTCCTCGATCCGCAGCTTCGGGACCCCGGCGTCGATCGCCTTGGTCATCCCGCCGAGCTCCTCGATCTCCTTGATGTGCGCGAGCGCGCGCTCGGCCAGCTCGGCGGTCAGGCGCTCGACGTAGTAGCTGCCGCCCCACGGGTCGATCACGTCGGTGGTGCCCGACTCCTGCTGCAGGAACAGCTGGGTGTTGCGGGCGATCCGGGCGCTGAAGTCGGTCGGCAGCGCCAGGGCCTCGTCGAGCGCGTTGGTGTGCAGCGACTGGGTGTGGCCCTGCGTCGACGCCATCGCCTCGACGCAGGTGCGGACGACGTTGTTGTAGACGTCCTGGGCCGCGAGCGACCAGCCGGAGGTCTGGCAGTGCGTGCGCAGCGACAGCGACTTCGGGTTCTGCGGGTCGAACTCCTCGCGCATCAGCTTCGCCCACAGCAGACGCGCGGCGCGCATCTTGGCGATCTCCATGAAGAAGTTCATCCCGGTCGCCCAGAAGAACGACAGGCGCGGCGCGAACCGGTCGACGTCCATTCCGGCACCGATCCCGGCGCGGACGTACTCGATGCCGTCGGCCAGGGTGTAGCCCAGCTCCAGGTCGGCGCTCGCTCCGGCCTCCTGCATGTGGTAGCCGGAGATCGAGATCGAGTTGAACTTCGGCATCTCCTGCGACGTGAACGCGAAGATGTCGGAGATGATCCGCATCGACGGCGCCGGCGGGTAGATGTAGGTGTTGCGGACCATGAACTCCTTCAGAACGTCGTTCTGAATCGTTCCGGAGAGCTTGGCCGCGGGCACGCCCTGCTCCTCGCCCGCGACGATGAACAGCGCCAGCACGGGCAGCACCGCACCGTTCATGGTCATCGAGACCGACATCTTGTCCAGCGGGATCCCGTCGAACAGGGTCCGCATGTCGAGGATCGAGTCGATCGCCACGCCGGCCATCCCGACGTCGCCGGCGACGCGCGGGTTGTCGGAGTCGTATCCGCGGTGGGTCGCCAGGTCGAACGCGACCGAGAGGCCCTTCTGGCCGGCCGCGAGGTTGCGGCGGTAGAACGCGTTGGACGCCTCGGCGGTCGAGAAGCCCGCGTACTGCCGGACCGTCCACGGCTGGTTGACGTACATCGTCGGGTACGGACCGCGGACGTTCGGGGCGAAGCCCGGCTTGGTGTCCAGGAAGTCCAGGCCGTCGATGTCCTGCGAGCCGTAGCCCGGCTGCAGCTCGATCCCCTCGGGCGCGGCGAACCGCAGCTCCTCGACCGGCTGGCCGTTGGCCTGCACGGCCGCGGCGTCGATCGCGTCGCGGGTGACGGGCTCGGTGACGACGTCGCCCAGCTCGGCGGTGGCGAGGTTCGGAACGGTGCTCATCGGACGACCTCCTGGCCGGGGTTCACGGCTCGCAGGGCGTCGCCGAGCAGCTGGATCATGTCGACGCCGTCCTTCAGCGTGGCGTCGGCCCCGCTGGCCTCGATCTGCTCCGCGCTGCCCTGGATCAGGTAGACGGTGCGGGCTCCCGCGTCGCGCAGCGCGGCGACGGCGGAGGTCAGCGCGTCGTCCTCGGTGTCCCGCCCGAAGCAGACCGCGGCGAGCGTGGTGCCGTCGGCGGTCACCGCGTTGCCGGCGCTGGCGGGATCCTCGATCGGGGTCGACTGGACGGCGACCAAGCCGCCGACGCCGAAGAAATTCTGCGCCCAGGTGGCGGCCGCGGCGTGCCCGGCGAGCGGCCCGAGGCAGGCCAGCGTGACGCGCGGGGCGTCGGCGGGCAGCTCGACGCCCTGGATCGCGCCCGGACCCGATCCGGCGTTGCGGCGCAGGGCCTCGAACGGCGCGGCGTCGCGCTGGACGGGGAGCGCGGCGTCGGGGTCGGCGGCGACCGGGCCGGTACCGGCCAGCACGGCCAGCTCGTCGATCCGGGCCCCGGCCTCGGCGGCGGCGATCAGCGTCGCCAGGTCGGCGGCCGCGGTCGGCAG
>Ga0265296_1002601_pt1 | contig 17876 bp, 14 predicted proteins | sample MunlanPumphouse1_FD_189073 | JGI IMG/M metagenome (GOLD analysis project Ga0265296, IMG submission 189073) | Groundwater microbial communities from a municipal landfill in Southern Ontario, Canada - Pumphouse #1 | ecosystem: Environmental > Aquatic > Deep subsurface > Groundwater | place...
ACGCTCGCCGCCCGTCGGCGCCCGCTGGACGCGCACCCGACCGCGGTGCTGGCGGTCGCGGGACACCACCGCGTCCCGTCCGGCGGTGATGGCGACGGCCTGCGCGTCTCCGCGCCGATGCCGCCGCTCGAGCCGGCGGACCTGCTGCTGCGCCCCCGGGTCGAGGCCGCGGCGGTCCTGGTGCGCAGCGAGCTGCTCGACGCGACCGCCCTGGAGCTGCTGCACCGGCCGCACGGCGACGCCGTCGTCTGGGCCCGGCTGATCGGCGAGCACGGCCACCTGCCGTCCGGCGAGATCGCCGCCGACGTCCGCCTGGACCCCGAGCGACACGGGGTCCGCTCGGCGTCCCGCACCGACGCGATGCTCGCCGCGGTCTCCGACCCCACGTCCGACGACGATCCCGCCGGCCACGCCACGATCCGCCGCGAGCTGCTGACGCGGCTGTTCGTCGAGGCCGACGACCACGCGGACGTCGACGTCCTGACGTGGGCCGGGCCGGCCGCCGCGGCGAGCGCGCGCGTACGGGGCGTGGTCGGCGACCTGGAGTGGGCGTTGCGTCGTCAACGCGAGGCGCTGGTCGCCGAGCGCGTGACCTGGCCCGCGGGGCGGGTCGACGACGACGAGCGGATCACGAGCGCGCTGGACCTCGAACGGGTGCGGCTCGGGACGGAGCTCGCCGAGATCTACGCCGAGCTGCGGGTGCGCGACGCCACGATCCGCCGCCTGGAGGCCGAGGTCGCCCAGCGCGACCGCCGGATCCGTCGTCTCGAGGAGCTGTCCGCCTGATGCTGGTGTCGATCGTCATCCCGACCTACCAGCGCGCCGGATTCGTGGAGACCGCGATCGAGAGCGTGCTGCGCCAGGACCATCCCGACGTCGAGCTGATCGTGATCGACGACGGGTCGACCGACGGGACGACCGCGGTCCTCGAGCGGATCGCCGAGCGCGCCGATCCGGAGCGCTTCCGCTGGTGGCGCCACGAGAACGTCGGGCAGTCCGAGACCACCAACCGGGCCTTCGCCGCCGCCCGCGGGGAGCTGCTGGGCTACATCAGCTCCGACGACTACTTCCTGCCCGGCGCGATCACCCGTCTGGTGGAGGCGGCGCGGGAGCACCCCGACGCCGAGGTGGTCTACCCGTGGTGCGACGTGGTCGACGAAGCCGACCGGGCCACCGACACGCTGGAGTTCATCGAGCACTCGTTCCTCGACGCGCTGCGCTGGAACATGTGCCTGGTCGGGGCCGGGGCGCTCGTGCGCCGGGGCTACCTCGAACGCGTCGGCGGCTGGGATCCGACCCTGCCGCACTGCCCGGACTTCGACTGGTGGCTGCGGGGCGGCGACACCCGCTTCGTCTGCGTTCCCGAGCGCCTCGCGGTCTGGCGCCGGCACGACGAGTCGCTGACCACGAGCGGGGGCGCGATCGCCCGAACGCTGGATCAGATCCGGATGCTCGACAAGATCTTCGACCGCGAGGACCTCGCGCCCGAGGTCGCGGCCGTGCGCGGCCAGGCGTACGGGTCCCTGCTGATCGCCAACGGCGCGTCGCTGTTGACGCCCGAGGACGACGGCCCGCGCTTCGACGTCTGGGACACGGTCGGCCCTCGCGTGTCCCGCGTCGCGAAGCACAGCGACGAGGCGGTCCCGTGGCTGAAGCACCAGGTGCGCCGCTACGAGCAGCAGGCCCGGGCGACCGAGGTGATCGCCGAGCAGCGGCACCGGACGATCGTCGCGCTGCAGGCCGCGCTCGAGGACGACGAGGCACGGATCGCGGCGCTCGAGACCGCACTCGCAGCCGCACGCGCGGCCGCGGTGCCCGCCGCGGCTCCGGCGCCTGCCGCGCGTCCGATCTGGTTGCGGGCCGGACGCCGCCTGACACCCCCGAAGCTTCGGCACCGCCTCGGCGTCGCCGTGCACCGACTGAGGAGACGCGCATGACCAGGATCCTGGTGCTGGGGGCGGGCGGGATGCTCGGCCACAAGCTGGTCCAACGGCTCGAACCGCGGTTCGACGTCCACGGCACGCTGCGGGCGGACGCGCTCCCCGCGGGCTACGACCGCGTGCTCGATCCGCAGCGGACCACGCTCGGGGTGCACGTCGACCGGATCGAGACCGTCGAGCGCGTGCTCGACGAGCTCCGCCCGGACGTGGTGGTCAACGCGGTCGGGATCATCAAGCAGCGACCGGACGCCGACCAGAGCGGTCCCACGTTGGCGATCAACGGGCGCTTCCCGCACGAGCTCGCCGCGCTCTGCGCTCCCCGCGGCATCCGGCCGATCCAGATCTCGACCGACTGCGTCTTCTCCGGCGCGCGCGGGGGCTACGTCGAGTCCGACGTCCCCGACCCGGTCGATCTCTACGGCCGCTCGAAGCTCGAGGGCGAGCTGCACGAGCCCGGCACGCTGACGGTCAGGACGTCGATCGTCGGCCGTGAGCTGCGCGACGCCCACGGCCTCTTCGAGTGGTTCATCGGCAACGACGGCGGGGCCGTCCGGGGCTTCTCGCGGGCGATCTTCAGCGGCCTCACCACCGCCGCCCTGGCGGACCTGATCGGGGACCTGATCGAGCGGCACCCCGATTTGCACGGGGTCTGGCACGCCAGCGCCGAGCCGATCGACAAGCTGTCGCTGCTCCGGCGGTTGGCCGCCGCCCTGGCGATGACCATCGAGATCGACCCCGACGAGAGCCTGGTGATCGACCGCAGCCTCGACAGCACGCGGCTCCGCGACGCGACCGGCTGGTCGCCGCCGTCGTGGACCGCGATGCTCGACGCGATCGCGGCGGACGCGACCCCGTACGACGCGATCCGGACGGGCACGACGTGCTGACCGGCAAGCGGGTCCTGGTCACCGGGGGGACGGGGTCGCTCGGCCGCGCCCTGGTCCGCCGGCTGCTGACCGGCGAGCTCGGCGATCCCGAGCGGATCGTCGTCTTCTCGCGGGACGAGGCCAAGCAGCATGCGATGCGCCTGGCCTTCCAGCAGCGGCGGGCGGCCACCGACGAGGCGGTCTTCGCGTCGTCGGCCCCGCTGGCGTTCCGGATCGGCGACGTCACGGATCTGCGCAGCCTGTCGGCCGCGATCCGCGAGGCCGACGTGGTCTTCCACGCCGCGGCCCTGAAGCAGGTGCCGACCTGCGAGTACGCGCCGTTCGAAGCGGTGCGGACGAACGTGATGGGGGCCGAGAACCTGGTCCGGGCGATCCGCGAGCAGGGCCTCGAGGTCGAGACGGTCGTCGGGATCACCACCGACAAGGCGTGCAAGCCGGTCAACGTGATGGGGATGACCAAGGCGCTGCAGGAGCGGATCCTGGCGCGCGCCAACCTGGACGCGCCGGCCCGTCGGGGCGGCCCGCGGACGCGGTTCCTGACCGCCCGCTACGGCAACGTGCTCGCGTCGCGCGGATCGGTGATCCCGCTGTTCCACGAGCAGATCCGGCGCGGCGGTCCGGTGACGGTGACCTCGCCCGAGATGACGCGCTTCCTGCTGAGCCTCGACGATGCGGTCGACACGGTCTTCGCGGCGCTGCGCGCGGGCCGGGCCGGCGAGACCTACGTGCCGTACGCCCCGGCGGTCCGGATCACCGATCTCGCCGCGGCGCTGGTCGGTGACCGCGACGTGCCGATCGAGCTGACCGGGGTGCGGCCCGGCGAGAAGATCCACGAGATCCTCGTGTCGGAGGAGGAGGCCCTGCGCACGGTGCGCCGCGGCGACTACCTGGCGGTCCGCTCGGTGCTGCCCGAGCTGCGCGAGGACGACGCCCCCGGGGAGGCGCTCGAGCTGGAGGAGTACAGCTCGCACCACGATCTGCTCGACCGGCCCGGGGTCGACGCGCTGCTGACGCGTCACCGGATGCGACTCGAGGACCGACCGGAGTTCGACGCATGAAGATCGTCACCGTACTCGGGACGCGTCCCGAGATCATCCGCCTGAGCCGGATCGTCGAGCGCCTCGACGCGGGCTGCGAGCACACGCTGGTCCACACCGGCCAGAACCACGATCGCGGCCTGAGCGAGGTCTTCTTCGAGCAGCTCGGGGTCCGCGCCCCGGATCACCACCTGGGGATCTCGGGCGGCTCGCTCGGCGTGCGGATCGGCGAGATCCTCGCGGGGGTCGAGGCCGTCCTGCGCGACGTCCGACCCGACCGGCTGCTCGTGCTCGGCGACACCGACAGCGCGCTCTCGGCGCTGGTCGCCAAGCGGATGGGGATCGAGGTCCTCCACATGGAGGCCGGCAACCGCTGCTTCGACGATCGGGTCCCCGAGGAGGTCAACCGGCGGATCATCGACCACACCAGCGACCTGCTGCTGCCCTACACCGAGGGCAGTCGCCGCAACCTGCTCGCCGAGGGGATCGAGTCCCGGCGGATCCTCGTCACGGGCAACCCGATCAACGAGGTCCTGCTCCACCACCGGCCGGCGATCGACGCGGCGGCGGAGCGGGTGCTCGACGAGCTGGGAGTGACGCCGGGCGGGTACCTGCTGCTGACCGCGCACCGCCAGGAGAACGTCGACGTCGAGTCGCGGCTGCGCTCGCTGATCGCCGGGGTCACCGCGGCAGCAGAGGCCCACGACCTGCCGGTCGTCGTCAGCCTGCATCCGCGGACGCGCGACCGCCTGGAGCGGTTCGGTGTCGCCGTCGACGGGGAGCGGCTGCGCGGGGGAGGGACCTTCGGGTTCTTCGAGTTCGTGGCGCTGGAGCAGCACGCCAGGGCGGTCCTGACCGACAGCGGCACGGTTCAGGAGGAGTGCTGCCTGCTCGGCGTGCCGGCGGTGACGCTGCGGGACACCACCGAACGACCGGAGACCGTCGAGTGCGGCAGCAACGTCGTCAGCGGTCTGGTGCCCGAAGCGATCGTGCGCGCGGTCGACGTCGCGCTCTCGCCGACGGGACCGTGGACCCCGCCCGTCGAGTACCGGGCGACGGACGTCAGCGCCGTGGTAGCGCGGATCGCGTTGGGCGGCTGAGACGGGGCCTACGCCCCGCCGTCGAGGACCGCGAGGCCCCGCTCGACGGCGACGCGTGCCAGCTGCGCGTCGAAGGTCGCGATGGTGCCGAAGCCCGCCTCCTCCGCCGCGAGCACCACGCAGCAGTCGGGCAGCTTCAGCTTCGACGCCACCCGAAGCGCCGCGAGCCGCGCCGGCGTGTCCGGTCCCCACGGAATCGACTTCAGGTCCAGGGCGTCCAGCAACGCCCGAGCCTGGTCCGCCCGTCCGTCGCGGGTCGGGCCGACGAGGATCTCGGCGAGGGTGATCGGGCTGATGCCCAGGTCGACGGCCCCGGCGTCCGCCAAGACCCGGGTCGCTGCCGCGTGATGGGCGTCGTCCCCGTCCAGCAGGGCGATCACCATGCTGGCGTCGAGGACGATCACGCCGGCCAGTCGTCCCGCAGGCGCTGCAGCTCGTCGGACCGGTAGACCCCGGTCATCGCGCCGCTGGCCCTCCGCACGGCGGCGAGCCGGTCGAGTCGCCGTCGGGCCGTCGTGACGTCGAGAGTGCGGTGCCCCTCGTGCACCAGGCGCCGCAGCAACGCGGCTCGCGGTTCACCCGGCCACCGCTCGCTCGCGGCGTCGAGCGCCGCGGCGATGTCGTCGGTCTCGGTGATCGAGTGCCGGGGACGGGTGGTCGCCACGATCCGAGTGTAGCACCACGGGAGTAGGTGCTGCACCCGCTGCAGCTGGTGCCCGTTGCGCGCTCGTCGCGACGGCCCGTGCCCCGGCCGGCCTCCCGCCGGCCGGGGCACGGGTGCCGCGCTCCCGGGTCCTCCGTCCCCGCGCCGACCTGCGGCGCGGGGACGGGACCGTGGGCCTAGTGGACGACCGGCTCGGCGACCCGGGCTTCCAGCGCGACGTCGAGCACCTCGGAGAGGCTCATCGTCGGATGGAAGGTGACCGCGTCGCGGACCTCCTCGGGCACGTCGTCCAGGTCGCCCCGGTTGCGCTCGGAGATCACGATGTCGGTCAAGCCGGCCGCATGGGCGGCCAGGCTCTTCTGCTTGAGCCCGCCGATCGGCAGCACCCGGCCCTGCAGGGTGACCTCACCGGTCATCCCGACCGTGTGCTTGACCGGGCGACCGGTCAGCAGCGAGACCAGCGCGGTGACCATCGTGATGCCCGCGGAGGGGCCGTCCTTGGGGATCGCTCCGGCCGGCACGTGGACGTGGAACTCCGCGTCCTCGAACTTGGCCGGGTCGATGTCCAGGCGGTCGGCGTTGGCGCGGACCCACGAGAGGGCGATCCGCGCGGACTCCTTCATCACGTCACCGAGCTGACCGGTCAGCACGAGCGAGCCCTTGCTGCCCGGGACCGGGATCCGCGAGGCCTCGACGAACAGCACGTCGCCGCCGGCGCCGGTCACGGCCAGGCCGGTCGCCACGCCGGGGACCGCGGTGCGGGCCGCCGCCTCGTGGAAGACCTTCTGCCGGCCGAGCGCGTCGCGGACCGCGTCGAGGTCGATCACGACGGGCCGCTGCTCGACGTCGCCGGAGGCGATCTTCGTTGCGGTCTTGCGCAGCAGGGTGCCGATCTGGCGCTCCAGCTGCCGCACGCCCGCCTCGCGGGTGTACTCGTCGACGACGGTCCGCAGGATGCCGTCCTCGATCGAGATCTCGTCGTCGTGCAGCGCGTTGGCGGTCCGCTGACGCGGGACCAGGTGGTCGCGGGCGATCGCGGTCTTCTCGGCCACGGTGTAGCCGTCGAAGGGGATCACCTCCATCCGGTCCAGCAGCGGCGCCGGGATCGTCTCGAGGTTGTTGGCGGTGGCCAGGAACAGCACCTGCGACAGGTCGACCTCGATGTCGAGGTAGTGGTCGCGGAAGCTGTGGTTCTGCGCCGGGTCGAGCACCTCGAGCAGGGCAGCCGAGGGGTCGCCCCGCCAGTCGGCGCCGAGCTTGTCGACCTCGTCGAGCAGCACGACCGGGTTCATCGTGCCGGCGTCGCGCAGGGCACGGACCAACCGTCCCGGCAGGGCGCCGATGTAGGTCCGGCGGTGCCCGCGGATCTCGGACTCGTCGCGCACGCCGCCCAGGGCGATCCGCACGAACTCGCGGCCCGTGGCCTTGGCGATCGACTCGCCGATCGACGTCTTGCCCGTACCGGGAGGCCCGGCCAGGGTCAGGATCGTGCCGCCGGTCCGGCGGCCCTTGCCGGCGGCGGCCGGGTCGTCCAGGCCGCGGTCGGACCGCAGCTGCTTGACGGCCAGGAACTCGACGATCCGGTCCTTGACGTCGTCCAGCCCGAAGTGGTCGCCGTCGAGCACCTCGCGGGCGTGCACGGGGTCGAGGTTCTCCTCGGACCGCTCTCCCCACGGCACGGCCAGCAGCCAGTCGAGGTAGTTGCGGATCGTCTGGGCCTCGCCCGACCCCTCGCCGCCCATCCGCTCGAACCGCGCGAGCTCCTTGTCGGCCTGCTCGCGCACGGCTTCGGGCATGCCGGCGGCCTCGATCTTCTGGCGGTACTCGTCGACGACCGAGCCGTCGTCGTCGCCGAGCTCGCTGCGGATCGACTCCATCTGCTTGCGCAGCAGGTACTCGCGCTGCTGCTTCTGGGCGCCGGACTCGACGCCGTCGCGGATCTTCTGGCGCAGCTGCAGGTCGCCGAGGCGCTCCTGCATCACGGCGATCGCCTTCTCCAGGCGCTCGGTGACGTCGAGCGTGACCAGCAGCTCGACCTTCTGCTCGACGGTCAGCTCGGGGTCGTATCCGAGCGAGTCGGCCAACTGGCCGGGCTCCTTGATCGCCCGCAGGACCGCGGCGACCGAGCCGTCGTCGCCGCGGACGGCGAGGATCTCCTCGATCGTCGCCCGCAGGGTGCGGGTCAGCTCGCGGGTGGTGCCGTCGACCGGCACGTCGTCGGGGTGCTCCTCGACGGACACGCGGAGGCTGCCGTTGGCGCCGGTGGCGGCGGCCCCGGCGACGCCGCGGGCCTCGCCCTCGACGAGGGCGCCGTGGCCTCCGCCGGGCAGGCGGACGCGGTTCTTGACGCGGGCGATCGTGCCGACCGCGGCGAACTCGCCGTTGATCCGGGGGACCAGCAGGACGCGGTCCTCGTTCCCGGGGTCGATCGGGAGGGTCACGTCCATCGTCGGGAAGACGACGCCGTCGTCGAGCGGGATGAGGAGCAGGGTGCTGGGCATCAGGGTCACGGCCTTGTAGTTGAAGTCGTCAACTGTTGTTGGTGAAACCGTACCACGGTCGCGGGGAGGACTGCAAGAATCTTAGTCAGTCGGGCTGAGATTCTCTACGAACCGTAGCGCAGGCAAGGTTCGGCGTCCAGGCGCAAGGGATGCGCTCCGGAGCGGGCCCACCGCTTCGACGTCCTCGGAAGGGCGCATCGAGCCGAACGCGCCTGCGGGTCGGGTGCGGCGGGCGTCGTCGCACGCTGGCTACGGGTGTTACTCGCCGGTAGGCCTGGGCGGTCAAACGGATAAAAACGGCACAAAGGCCGGTCGGGATGACAGGATCCAGGGCATGGCCGCCAATGCGAACCTCGCGACCCTGCTGACCACGACCGCCGAGAAGCACCCGGAACGGATCGCGATCCGACTCGACGAGGCGGCGGTGCCCTACGCCGCGCTCGAGGCCGGCAGCCAGCGGGTCGCCGGACTGCTGCGCTCGCTCGGGGTCGAGGAGGGCGACCGCGTCGGGATCATGCTGCCGAACGTGCCGCACTTCCCGCTCGCGTACTACGGGGCGTTGCGGCTCGGTGCGGTCGTCGTGCCGATGAACCCGCTGCTGTCCAAGCGCGAGGTCGCGTTCTACCTGGAGAACTCCGGGGCGAAGCTGCTGCTCGCCTGGCACGGCTTCGCGGAGTCCGCGGAGGGCGGAGCCGCGCAGGTCGACGGCGCCGAGGTGCTGCTCGTCGAGCCGAGCGACATCGCCCAGCGGGTCGGCGCGGCGGAGCCGATCGCCGAGGTCGCCCACAAGGATCCGGACGACACCGCGGTCGTGCTCTACACCTCCGGCACGACCGGTCAGCCGAAGGGCGCGGAGCTGACCCACAACAGCATCGGCAGCAACGTCCAGGCCTCGATCGGCCTGTTCGACCCGTCGGAGGAGGACGTCTTCTTCGGCGGCCTGCCGTTCTTCCACGTCTTCGGTCAGACCTGCGCGCTGAACGTCTCGGTCGCCGTCGGCGCCGAGGTCACGCTGCTGCCGCGGTTCGACCCGACCGACGCGCTCAAGGTCGTGCAGCGCGACAAGGTGACGATCTTCATGGGCGTGCCGACGATGCACGGCGCCGTCCTGCACCACCCGGAGCGGGAGTCGTTCGACACCAGCTCGCTGCGGCTGTTCGTGTCCGGTGGCTCCTCGCTGCCGGTCGAGGTCCTGCGCGGCGTGACCGAGACCTTCGGCACGCCGATCCTCGAGGGCTACGGGCTCTCGGAGACCTCGCCGGTGGCCTCGTTCAGCCGGGCGGACCTGCCGCAGAAGCCGGGCTCGATCGGCGTCGCGATCGAGGGCGTCCAGCTGCGGGTCGTCGACGACAACGGCAACGAGGTGCCGGTCGGCGAGGTCGGCGAGCTGCAGATCAAGGGCCCGAACGTGATGAAGGGCTACTGGAAGAACCCCGAGGCGACCGCCGCGGCGATCTCGGCCGACGGCTGGTTCTCGTCGGGCGACATGGCCAAGAAGGACGAGGACGACTTCTACTTCATCGTCGACCGCAAGAAGGACCTGATCATCCGCGGCGGCTACAACGTCTACCCGCGGGAGATCGAGGAGGTGCTCTACGAGCACCCCGCCGTGGCCGAGGCCGCCGTCGTCGGGATCCCGCACGAGGAGCTGGGCGAGGAGATCGGCGCGGCCGTCGGGCTCAAGCCCGGCGCCGAGGTGACGCCCGAGGAGCTGCAGGCGTTCGTCAAGGAGCAGGTCGCCGCCTACAAGTACCCGCGCAAGGTCTGGATCGTCGACGCCCTGCCGAAGGGTCCGACGGGCAAGATCCTCAAGCGCGAGATCGAGGCGCCCGCCGGCGCCTGAGCACGGGCCGGGGAGCGCCGGGCCGGCGCTCCGTGGTCCCGGCGCCGCTGTCGGCGCCGGGCCGTGCCGGCTACGCGGGTGCCGGGAACTGCTGGTCCATCCAGGCGATGCGATCGGCGATCCACGCGCGAACCGCCTGGACCTCGTCCGCGAACGTCGTCTCGCGCGGCCAGCGGCGGTGCTCCTGGAGCGCGGCGGCGGCGTAGTCGTCCGCGCGCCGCGTCAGCAGGGGGAGCAGCTCCAGCGCCGCGATGCGCAAGGTCTGCCAGCGCTCGGCCGTCGCGTCGCGGAACCACGGGTCCTGCAGCATGCGGCCGGGCCAGCCGCGACCGCCCAGGTACACCCCGGGCGTGGCCGGCCCGGTCCCGGGCTCCCACGCCCGGCCGTAGTTGCCGAGCGCCAGGTCGAAGTCCCAGAGCGGCCCCATCGTCAGCTTGCCCGGAGCGCTCGGCTTGAAGGCGAAGACGCTCGAGAACCACGCGTCGGGGTTCTGGGCGAGCTCCTGGATCAGCAGGTAGTCGATCGCGCTGTCGATGTCGACGTACGTGCGGTAGCCGGCGGCCGGGTCGGCGAAGTCGGTTCCGTAGAGGGCGGCTTCGAGCGCTTCGACGTAGCCCTTGATGTAGTCGCGCTGCTCCGGGCCGTAGCACTCCGGCTCCTTGAGGGCGAACGGACTGCTCACGCCCGACAGGGCCGCCGAGGTCACGAAGCCGGGCGCCAGCAGGCCGAGAGCGTCCTGTGTGCAGTCGACCTCCGGTTCGCTGCCCAGGCGCAGGTCGTGCTCGATCAGGTATCCGCTGGCCTCGGCCGGCTCGTCCGGCGCTCCGACCTCGATGTCGACGCGCTCCGCGTCGACGCGGACGTGCTCGGTGAGGTGGTAGACGCCGGCGTACTCCCCGTTCATCACGACCTCGACGGCCCGGGTGCGCGGCGTCCAGGTCAGGCCGGATCGCGCACCGAGGGTCAGGATCAGCTCGTTGCGCAGCAGTGACGGGTCGGCCCAGTCGGCGAGCAGCGCCCAGTGCCGGCTGCTCGGCATGCCGAGCAGCTTCGCCTTCTTGTCCAGCTTCAGGCGGTACGGCTTCTTCGGCATCCCCCAGGTGGTGTTGCCGCGGCCCTTGATCTCGTCGTCGGGCTCGCCGTCTTTGGAGTCGTAGGCCGTGTCGCCGTCGACGGTCGTCAGCGTGAGGCGGGCGTCCCGGTACGGCTCCTTCGTCGTGATCGTCTCGCCGTCCCGGACGGCGATCTCCAGTCTCGGCAGCGTCCCGCTGTACGCGGCCGGAGGCTCGGGCTCGGGCGCAGGCCGGTGCGTCGGCGGCGGAGGCGTCGGCGACGTGAGTATCGGCACCGCCGACGCGGGCGGCGCCGGGGCGTCGAAGACCGGCGACGGGGCGGCGGGCGGCGGTGCCTGCGTCACGACGCGCGTGCGGCTGGTCGCCAGGACCTGCTTGCGGCCGTGGAGGCGCACCCGGAGGCGGATGGTCGCCGGCCAGCGCTTGATCTGCGCGATCGGCAGGCCGATCCGGACGTCCCGGGCGCGACCGGAGACGCCGCGCGAGGCGACGGTGCTCCAGCGCTCAGGGCTCGTGCGGTGCTGGAGGTCCACGGTGATGCGCCCCGCCCGGTAGCGGGCGTCGACGGAGAGCCGGGCCGAGACGCCGAGCCGTGGCGACGCGGCCGGGGAGACCCCCACCGTCGGGCCGGTGACCGTGGTCGCGGCGGCGGCCGAGCCGGTCAGGCTCCCGGCCGCCAGTAGGACGCTGACGGCGAGCGATCCGGTACGACGGGGTAGTCGTACGAGCGTATACATGCCCGGAGCATGTCCGATCTGCGCTCCGCCCGCGGTGCGCCGCCCGATGGTATAGTTGCTCAAGCAACTACCACGGGGTGATCGAAGATGGCAGAACCCGCAGTCCCCACCCTCGCGTTCGAGGAGCGTCCCGCCGCGGGGAGTCCCGACGGCCTGCTCGTGCTCCACCACGGCCGCGGGTCCGACGAGCACGACCTGCTCGGGCTGGCCGACGTGCTCGACCCGGAGCGGCGGCTGCACGTCGTCACCCCGGGCGCGCCGCTGCGGGTGCCGGGTTGGCCGGGCAAGCACTGGTACGTGGTGCCGCAGGTCGGCTACCCCGATCCCGACACGTTCCGCACGTCCTACCTGGCGCTGTCGGCGTTTCACGACGAGCTCTGGAGCCGCACCGGGGTCGCTCCCGCGCGGACGATCCTCGGCGGGTTCTCGATGGGCTCCGTGATGAGCCACGCGCTGGGATTGGCTCCCACCCGCCCCGCCCGCCCGACCGGCGATCCCTCGGCCGACGAGAGCGCACGCGACGGGGCGCTCCCCGGCCGCCCCGTCGTGGCCGGGATCCTCGGGCTGTCGGGGTTCGTGCCGACCGTCGAGGACTGGGCGCCGGAGCTGGAGCCGCGGGCGGGGAAGACCCGCGTGCTCAACGCGCACGGGCGTCAGGACCCGGTGATCGCGTACGGCTTCGCCGAGCAGGCCCGGGCGCTGGTCTCCGGCGGCGGCCTGGACCTGACCGCGCTCGACTTCGACGGTGGTCACCAGATCGCCCCGCAGCACGTGCCGGCGATCGCCGCATGGGTCGGCGAGACGCTGCCGCGGAGTGGCTGAGCGGGGTTGGCCCGCGAGGAGCGGGCAAACCGGCGTTTCCCTGAGGGCCGCGGTCGCGTTCGTGGCGCCCCGGCCTACCCGTAGGCCGCGACCAGCTGCTCGCCGCTGAGCACCTCGGCCGGGTGGGCGCCGCCGGCCAGCCGGCGGTGCAGCGCGTCGAGCGGCAGCGGGGCGTCGGAGGCCAGCAGCAGCATGTTGCCGGCGTGCTTGCGACGGGCCACCTCGCGTCCGGCGAACCCGACCACGTGGCCGAACGCGTCGCGCAGGTGCGCGACCTGGGTGGCGACGACCGGCCACGGGGGCTGGTCGATCACGTTCAGCAGGTAGGCCCCGTCGGGGCGCAGGGTCCGCCGGACCTCGGCCGCGAAGTCCGCGGTCGCCATCCCGGTCGGGGTCTCGACCCCGACGAAGGCGTCGCCGATCACCAGGTCGTAGCGCTCGTCGTCGCTGCGCTCGACGGTCACCCGGCCGTCGCCGCAGACCACGCGCAGCCGCTCGCCGCGCTTCAGGCGCAGGTGCTTCTCGGCGAGCTTGATCACCGCCGCCGAGCGCTCGACCACCGTCTGGCGCACCTGCGGTCGGGTGCTGGCGAGGAACCGCGGCAGGCTGAACGCGCCGCCGCCCAGGTGCAGCACGTCGGCGGCCGCACCGCGCGGGGCGAGCACCTCGAGCGCCCCTCCGATCCGCGCGACGTAGTCCAGCTCCAGGTGGCTCGGGTCGTCCAGGTCGACGTAGCCGTGGATGTGGCCGTCGATCAGCAGCACCCGCCCCGCGCGCCGGTCGGGATCGGGGACGAGCTCGAGCACGCCGAGCGTCGACTCGACCCGGACCGGGGTCGCCGAGCCGGCGGAGCGCGGGGAACGTCGGCGAGCCACCGGGGAAGTATCGCGGCCCGCCGGTCGTCGTCGCGTGCTCGACGCGGGCGATCGGAGCGGCCCCGGAACGACGAACGCCCCGCTGTCGGGGGACGGCGGGGCGTTCGGGGTACCGCCCGAAGGCGGCGCCGGTGGGCGGGGCGACGTGCGCCCCGCCGACTGCGACTAGGCCTTGGCGGCCGCGTCGGCCTCGGTCTGGTGGAGCTTGTCGCCCTTCTCGTCCAGACCCTCGACCAGGTGTCCCTCGAGCGAGACGTTCGGCAGGATCTTGTCGAGCCAGCCCGGGAGCCACCAGGCCTTGTCGCCGAGCAGGAAGACCACCGCGGGAGCGATCAGCAATCGGACGACCAGCACGTCGATCAGGATCGCCAGACCCAGGCCGAGACCCATCATCTTGGCGATCACGTCGGGCTGGCTGACGAAGGCCAGGAAGACCGACGCCATGATCAGGCCGGCGAACAGCACGACCTTGCCGATCCGCGAGACGCCGTTGATCACGCTCTCGCGGGGGCCGTCGCCCTCGTTGTACGCCTCGTGGATCCGACTGAGCAGGAAGACGTTGTAGTCCATGCTCAATCCGAAGAGGATCGCGAAGATCATCACCGGGATGAACGAGACGATCGGCACGCCGCTGTCGACGCCGATCAGGCTCGCGCCGATGCCCTCCTGGAAGACCGCGACGACCACGCCGTAGGCCGCACCGACCGACAGCAGGTTGAAGACCGCGGAGACCAGCGGGATCAGCAGCGAGCGGAAGGCCGCCATCAGCAGCAGCACCGAGAGGCCGATCACCAGCGCGATGAAGACCGGCAGGCGGTTGGCGACCTTGTCCGAGAAGTCCTCGAACCCGGCGGTGTTGCCGCCGACGAAGACGTGGTCGACCAACGGCGTACCCGCCACCGCCTTGGGGATCACGTCGTCACGGAGCCGTGACAGCGTGTCGCTCGTGTCCGCGTCCTGCGGGGCCGTGGTCGGGGTGCCGAAGAGCACCGCCGCCTGCTTGTTCTCGGTCGGGGCGCCCTGGACGGTCTGCTCGACCATGCCCGGGTCGGCCGCGATCGCGGCGCGCAGCTTCTCGACCGTGGCGGCGTTCTGGTCGTAGCCGCCGGGGGTGTCGACGGCGATCAGGAACGGACCGTTGTAGCCCGGGCCGAACGCCTTGCTCAGGGTGTCGTACGCGACCCGCTGGGTCTTCGACGTCGACTGGTTGCCGTCGTCCGGCTGGCCCAGACGCAGCTGCGTCATCGGCGCGGCGAAGATCAGCAGGATCACGACGCCGCCGGCGATCGCGGCCCACGGGCGCTTGGTGATGCCCGCGGCCCAGCGACCGAACGCGGCGGACGGCTCGACGTGCTTGTGCTTCTTCGGCTTGAGCCAGCGGCGGAGCAGGCCGATCATGATCGGCAGGACGGTGATCGCGGAGACCACGACGGCGGCCACGCCGATCGCGGCGCCGACGCCCATCTTGCCGATCATCGGGATCCCGATGACGAGCAGGCCGGCGATCGCGACCATCACGATCAGGCCGGCGGCGACGACCGACGAGCCGGCCGTCGCGGCGGCCTTGCCCGCGGCGTCGCGAGAACTGTCGCCGTCGGCGATCTGCTCTCGATAGCGGCCGATGATCAGCAGGGCGTAATCGATGCCGGCACCCAGGCCGAGCATCACCGCGATCGTCGAAGCGAACTCCGGCAGGCCGAGCGGCTTGGCCAGCGCCATGATCAGGATCTGACCGAGCATCACGCCCATCAGCGCACCGATCAGGGTCGCGAACATCGCGGCGCCCGAGCGGAAGAGGATCGTCAGCAGCACGATCGCGATCGCGACGCCGACCAGCTCGCCGACGGGAACCTCCTGCTCCGCGGCCAGGTCGATGATCGTGCCGCGCATCGAGACGGCGACGTCGCTGTTCTGCTCGGCGGTCAGGGCGGCCTCCTCGAGCGCCTTGCCGTCCTCGGCCTCGATGTCGGTGACCTCGGTCTGGTACCGCACCTCGACCGCGGCGACCTTGCCGTCCTTCGACAGCACGCCACCCTCGGCGAACGGATCGGAGGCGACCGGGTTCTTGCCGGTGTCGCCGTCCTTCAGGGCACGGACCTTGGTGAGTGCGGCCTCGATCGCGGCCTTGTTCTTCGGGTCGTTCAGCGTGCCCGACTTGGCCTCGAAGACGAGGGTGCCGTCGGTGCCGGCCAGCGCGGGGCTGTGCTTCTTCAGCAGGTCGATCGACTTCTGCGTTTCCGTGCCCGGAATCGAGAAGTCGTCGGCGGGCGTGCCGCTGGTCCCCGCGAGGGCACCGAGGATGACGATGGTGAGCAACGCAGCGAACAGGCTGCGCCACCGGTAGTGCGAGAGCGTGCGGGCCAACCGCGCGAGCTGCAGAGACATGGTGCTCCAGGAGGACGAAGGGGGCACGCCGAACGCGGCGCCGCGGCGGAGGGTAACACAGCGACTGCAACTTCGCAGGTCTTGCAGAGTTACAGTTGCTTAACTTTTGCTGCCTATGCAGTCTTGCGCTACTGTCGGACCATGACCTTGGGCTCGATCCCGCTAGACGGGCTGCGGGAGCGGAAGAAGCAGCTGACCCGCGCGACGATCGCGCGGGTCGCGCTCGACCTGTTCCACGAGCACGGGTTCCACGAGACCACGATCGCCCAGATCGCCGACGCCGCGAACGTCTCCCCGCGTACGGTCTCGTCCTACTTCCCGGCCAAGGAGGAGCTCGTCTTCCCCGACCGCGACGTCTCCTTCGCGGGCCTGGCGGCTCGGATGCGCGACCGCCGGCCCGGCGAGACCTCGGCCGACGCGATCCGCGAGTGGATCGCGAGCGAGCTGCCGGAGTGGAAGCTCCAGGACGACAACGCCCGCAAGCAGCGGGACGTGATCGCGTCCGACCCCGGTCTGCTCGCCTACCAGCAGGCGATGATGCTCCAGGGAGAGCGGCTGGTCGCCGAGGGGATCGCCAGTGACCTGAAGGCGTCGCCGGACGACCTCGAGCCGCGGATGGCGGCCGCGGCCACCTTCGCGATCTTCAACGTGATCGGCGCCACCGCGGAGGAACGGCAGCCCGAGCGGCCCGGCACCGCCGACGAGAACGTCTGCTCGTCGCCGTTCGACGACATGGACGTGCAGGCGGCGATGGCGGTGGTCGAGCGGGCGCTGCGGTTCGTCGCCGGCGGGATCCGCGCGCTGCGCGGCGACCCCGACGCGCCGGCCGAGTAGGCCCCGGGACGGCGGGTGAGGAGGCGCCGGGACGGCGGGTGAGGAGGTCCCGGCGCGCCGTGCCGAGTAGGCCCTCGGCACGGCGGGCGGGGGCTTGACGCACCGGACGGCCCGCGCGGACGCCGATCAGGCCGAGGCGGGCAACCCCGCCTGCTCGCGACACAGCGCCCACAGCCGCTGACGGTCCGCGGGATCCTCGCGCGTCCACGGCACCCGGTGGGTGGGGCGCGCTCGGCGGTCGTGCCAGAACAGGCCCGTGCGGCCGGCCGGAGCGTCGGCGGCGCCGAGCCAGACGATCGTGTCGGCCCCCTCGTCGGGGCTCCGCAGCAGCTTGCCGGTCAGCTTGTGGAATCCCGGCAGCGAGTCCTGAACCCCGGGCGTGTCGACCCAGCCGGGGTGCATCGCGTGGAAGGTCACGCCGAGCCCGCGCAGCCGCTCGGACCACAGCTCGTTGAGCACGACCTGCGCGCGCTTGGCGCGGGCGTAGGCCGACGCCGGGCGGTACTCGCGGTGCTCGCCCTCGGGGTCGTCGACGTCGAGCCGCTGGGTGAACATCCCGCCCGACGAGACCGTGATCACCCGCGCCGGCGCGCTCTGGACCAGCCGCTCCTGCAGCAGCGAGGTCAGCAGGAACGGACCGACGACGTTGGTCGCCCACGACAGCTCGATCCCGTCGGGAGAAGTCTTGCGCTCCGGCGGCATCGCGCCGGCGTTGTGGACCAGCACGTGCAGCGGCTCGCCGCTCTTGCGCAGCTGCTCGGCGCAGGCGCGGACCGACGTCAGGTCGGCGATGTCGCAGGTGACCAGCCGGACGTCCGGGATCTCGCCGCCGTGGCGCACCCGCTCGGCGACGATCCGCTCGCGGGTCGTCGCGCCCTTCTCGCGGTTGCGGACCAGCAGCAGCACGGTCGCGCCGAGCGCGGCGAAGCGGGCTGCCGCGGCCTCGCCGATCCCCGACGTCGGGCCGGTGATCGCGACCGTCCGTCCCGCCATCGAGGGCAGCTCGTCGGACCAGCCCGGCGCCCGGCGACGCAGCGCCAGCCCGGGCGCCGTGTAGCCGGCGACCACGGTGCGGTCGAGGAAGGTGTCGGCGGCGGCAGCGATCCTCATGGGAAGACGATGGCACGACGCACGCGCGACCCCGTGATCACGTACGATCCCGGGGCGGTTCAAGCAGT
>Ga0265296_1002602_pt1 | contig 17869 bp, 16 predicted proteins | sample MunlanPumphouse1_FD_189073 | JGI IMG/M metagenome (GOLD analysis project Ga0265296, IMG submission 189073) | Groundwater microbial communities from a municipal landfill in Southern Ontario, Canada - Pumphouse #1 | ecosystem: Environmental > Aquatic > Deep subsurface > Groundwater | place...
GATCAGGATGTTCCGTCCCCCCGCCCCGGTGAACATCATCAGGTTCGCCGTCAGGGAGAAGATATGATAGAGCGGCAGCATGGTGACGTTGCCGACGACCTCGCCCTGATCGATCTGATCCAGCACCCAGGCGCGGCCTTGCAGCGTATTGGCCAGGATGTTGCGGTGGGTCAGCATGGCCCCCTTGGCCACCCCCGACGTGCCCCCGGTATATTGCAGGAAGGCGATGTCTTCCGGCTTGGTCTCGACCGGCGTCAGGATCAGCCGCCGCGCGCGCCGCATGAGCCGTTTCCAGCCATGGGCGTCGGGCATCCGCCAGCTCGGCACCAGCTTCTGCACATGGCGCATCATGGCGCTGACGGCGACGCCCTTCAGCCCCGGCATCATGTCGCCCATCGCCGTGACGACGACGTGACGAACCTGGGTCCCCTCGCGCGCCTGCTCCAGCGTCTTGGCGAACATGTCCATCACCACGATGGCGACCGCGCCGCTGTCCTTCAGCTGATGCTGCAGTTCGCGCGGCGTGTAGAGCGGGTTGACGTTGACCACCACGGCGCCGGCGAACAGCACCCCGAACAGCGCCGTCGGATATTGCAGGCCGTTGGGCATCATCAGCGCCACCCGGTCGCCGGGCTGGACCCCGACCGATTGCAGCCAGGCGCCGAAGGCCTTGGCCGCGCTCAGCACCTGGCCATAGGTCAGGGCCGTGCCCAGGCTGACATAGCCGGGACGCTCGGCGAAGCGGCGCGAGTCCGCCTCGAACATCTGCTGCACCGAGGTCCAGCGCGTCAGCTCGTCCTCGATACAGGCCGGCACCCCGGCGCGGTAATGGGCGGTCCAGAACCGCTCGGCCCATAGCCGGTCCGCCTCGGCGGAAGCGGCGCTCTCAACAGCCAGATCGCTCATTTCTCCACCACCGCCACCACGCCCTGACCGCCCGCCGCGCAGATCGAGATCAGGCCGCGCCCGCCGCCGCGCCGGTCGATCATGGTCGCTAGATTGGCCAGGATGCGCCCCCCCGTCGCCGCGAAGGGATGCCCCGCCGCCAGCGAGCCGCCGTTGACGTTCAGCCGGCTCATGTCGATGGCCCCCGGCGCCCGCTCCAACCCCAGACGGGTGCGGGCATAGTCCTCATCCTGCCACGCCTTCAGGGTGCACAGCACCTGGGCGGCGAAGGCCTCGTGGATTTCATAGAGGTCGAATTCCTGCAAGCTGAGCCCCAGCCTGGCCAGCATCCGCGGCACGGCGTAGGCGGGCGCCATCAGCAGCCCCTCGTCGCCCTTCATAAAGTCCACCGCCGCCGTCTCGCCGGTACGCAAGTAGGCCAGAACCGGCAGGCCGCGCGCCTTGGCCCAGTCCTCGCTGGCCAGCAACACGGTCGAGGCCCCGTCGGTCAGGGGCGTCGAATTGGCCGCCGTCAGCGTGCCGTTCACCCGGTCGAACACCGGCTTCATCGTCGCCAGTTTCGCCGGATCGATGCCAAGCCTCAGGTTGTTGTCGCGCTTCAGCCCCCGGAAGGGTGTGACCAGATCGTCGAACAGCCCGGCCTCCCAGGCGGCGGCGGCGTTTCGGTGGCTGGCCACGGCCAGGGCGTCCTGATCCTCGCGCGGGATGGCCCAACGCTTGGCCATCTGCTCGCAGCTCTCGCCCATCGACAGCCCGGTGCGCGGCTCGGCGTTGCGCGGCGGCTCGGGCTTGAAGGGCGCGCTCAGACCGGCCCCCAGCAGGGCCTTGATCCGCCCGCCTGTGGTCTTCTCGCGGTTGGCGGCCAGCAGGGCCTTACGGAACTTTTCATTGAGCCCGATCGGCGCGTCCGAGGTGGTGTCCACCCCGCCCGCGATCCCGACCTCGATCTGACCCAGGGCGATCTTGTTGGCCACCAGAATGGCCGCCTCCAGCCCGGTGCCGCAGGCCTGGCTGACGTCATAGGTCGGGGTGTCGTGGCCGATGGTCGTGTCCAGCAGGCTCTCGCGCGTCAGAGCGATGTCGCGCGACAGCTTCAGCACCGCCCCCGCCGCGACCTCGCCCAGCCGAAGGCCGTGCAGGTCATAGCGGTCGGCCAGACCTTGCAGCGCCGCCGTCAGCATCTCCTGATTGGAGGCCTCAGCATAGGCGGTGTTCGAGCGCGCGAAGGGAATGCGATTGCCTCCCAGAATGGCGACCCGGCGCGGGGCGGAAGCGGTCAGCATGCAACAGAATCCTCAGGCGAAAGGGTCAGCCGACCCCGTAGATGGGCGCGGGCGCCGGTCGCATCGCGCACCTCGAAATCACGGAGATCACCAGCAGGCCCGGCGTAGAGCCCCGCCTGTCCCGGCAGGAAGAGCGGCGCGCGAAAGGCGACCTCGATCTCGGCGGCGTCCAGCGGCGCAGGCGGCGACAGGGCGGCTGTGGCCTGCGCCTTGGTCCACATCCCATGAGCAATGGCGCGGCGAAAGCCGAACAGCCGCGCCCCCAGGGCCGAGGTGTGGATGGGATTGGCGTCGCCCGAAACGCGCGCATAGCGACGGCCCAGATCGGCGGGCACGGCCCAGGTCTCGATCAGCCGGTCGGCCTCGTCGCCGGTCAGCACCGGCGCCGGATCGCCCCGCCCAGGACGCCCGAGCCGCAGATAGACGCTCACCCCCTCCCACACCGTCTCGCCGGCGCGCGCCGCCGTGGTTTCCAGCGTAAAGGCCTGCCCCTTGTCGTGGGCCAAAAACCGCCCCGCCCGCGCCGTCAGCGTCAGCCGGTCGCCGAGGTTCAGCCGGGCCTGCTGGCGGATGCGGTTGTGCAGATGCACCAGCCCGACCGCCGGATAGGGGAAGTCCGCCCCCAGCATCAGCCGCATCTGCAGCGGAAAGGCCAGGATGTGCGGCCAGGCGATCGGCACGCCCTGTTCGGGCGCAAAGCCGCAGAGGTCGGCATAGGCGGCAACCGTCTCGGCCTCCAGCATGACCTCGCGCTGCAAGAGGCGTGGCGGCAACACCGCCTCGTCCGGCCTGGCGCGCAGCATCCCCCGCAGCGCCCCGCCGACCACCGCCGCCCCCGACAGCGGCGCGTCGAACCGCTTGATCGCCGCCGTCATGCGCCCAGCAGGCTCTGGCCGCAGACGCGCACCACCTGCCCGTTGACGCCGCCGGACGCCGGGTGCGCCAACCAGGCGATGGTCTCGGCCACGTCGACCGGATGGCCGCCCTGCCCCATGCTGTTCATCCGCCGCCCGGCCTCGCGGATGGCGAAGGGAATGGCGGCAGTCATCTGGGTCTCGATAAAGCCGGGGGCCACGGCGTTGATGGTAATCCCCTGCCCCGCCAGCTGCGGCGCCAGCCGCCGCACCGCCCCGATCCAGGCGGCCTTCGACAAGGCGTAGTTGCTCTGGCCCATATTGCCGGCGATGCCGCTCAGCGAGGACACGGCGATAATCCGCCCGTTGGGGCGCATCCCCCCGCCCTCGACCAGGGCGCGGGTGATGGCCAGGGGCGCTATCAGATTGACCGCCATGACGCTGTCCCACTCACGCGGCTCCATCCGGGCCAGGGTGCGGTCGCGGGTGATGCCGGCGTTGTGGATCACCCCGTCATAGCCGCCGCGCGCCAGAGCGTCAGCGAGGATGGCCTCGGCGGCGTCGGGCGCCGTGATGTCCAGCGCCAGCGCGTCGACGCCCAGCTCGGCCGACAAGGCGGACAGCCCCTCCGCCGCCCCCGCGACGTCCAGGGCGACGACCTGCGCCGCCTCGGCGACGAACAGGCGGGTAATGGCCTCGCCGATGCCGCGCGAGGCGCCCGTCACCAGCACGCGCCGTCCCTTGTGGCCCGCCCCCGGTTCGCTGGTCGCGACCGGCGCGGCCACGCGGATCGCCTGGCCCGAGACATAGGCCGAGCGCGGCGACAGCAGGAATTCCAGCGTGCTGCCGGCGGCGTCCTCGCCCCCCGGCGCGACATAGAGCAGATGGACGGCGATGCTGCGCCGCGCCTCCTTGGCCAGAGATCTGACAAAGCCCTCCAGCCCGCGCTGGATCGCCTCGCCCTCGGCGTCGGCCATCAACTCCGGCGGCGTGCCGATCACGACGATGCGGCCATGCTCGGCCACCGACCGGATGGCCTGGTGGAAGAAGCGGTAGAGGCCCTGGGCCGAGGCCGCGTCGCCGCAGCCCGAGGCGTCGAACAGCAGACCGCCGTAGCGCACGTCGGGCGACCATTCGACATGGGTCTTCTGACCCGCCGTCCCCGCCAGCCGCCCCAAGGTCGTCGCCAGGCGTCCGTCTGTGTCCGGCCCCAGCAACAGAGGCCCGACCAGGCCCGCCCCCGCCTCGGCGCGACGACGCAGGGGTGCCGGGCGCGGCAGGCCCAAGGCCCCCGTCAGCCAGCCGCCGACGCCCGAGTTGGCGAAGTCCAGATACCGATCGCTCATCAGGCCGCCTTCTTCGTCGTCTTGCGGGGCGCGATTTCCGCCGCCTGTCGCCGCTCCAGCCCGGCGGCGATGTCGAAGTCGGCGGGGAAGTCGTCCACCTGGATCGCCTGATCGGCATAGACCGCGAAGCGGGCGATGGCGGCGCGCTCCTCGGCGGTGATCAGGTCCAGCCCCTCGGCCTTCGCCGCCCAGCCGTTCAGCAGGGTCAGGTTCTGCGGCGCGCGGGCGATGCGGCCCGCGCGGATGGCGTCCTTCAGCCGCCGCTCGATGGCCTCGACCTGGGGATAGAGGTCAAAGGCGACGAGGGTCGCGGCGATGGGATCAACCTCGATCCGCGCCGTCCACGACCCGGCGACCAGGCGGTCGCGCGCCGGTCCATGCTGCTGGATCAGACCGGCGACAGCGGCGGCGCAGGCGTCGTCCGGCCCCGAGTCCTTCAGCCCGAACGGCGCCCCGACCAGTTTCAGGAACAGGGCCGCGCCCCGGTTCGGGTGGTTGGCCAGCAGATCGCGCCACGCCGTCCCGGCCCGCGCCAGGGCGTCCTGCGCCGCCCAGTGGACAAAGGGCAGGTCTTCGCTCGGACGGCCCTCGTCCTCGAACCGCTTCAGCACGCTCGACAGGATGAAGAGCTGGGACAGGATGTCGCCCATCCGGCCGGTCATGGCGCCCTTGCGCTTCAGCGCCCCGCCGACCGTGGCCATCGACAGGTCCGAGGCCAGGGCCAGCAGGGTCGAAAGCCGCGTCGCCGCGCGGTAATAGCGCTTCAGCTGCGGCGCCGCCTCGGCCGGCGCGGCGATCAGCCGCCCGCCCGTCAGGCTGAACACCAGGGCCCGCGCCATGTTGCGGAACAGGAAGCCGACATAGCCGAACAGGGCCGCGTCGAACGGCTTGAGCTCGCCCGCCCCCGCCGTGCGCATTAGGGTCAGGACATAGGGATGGCAGCGGATGGCGCCCTGACCATAGATGATCAGGGTCCGGGTCATGATGTTGGCGCCCTCGACCGTGATGGCGACCGGGATCTGCTGATAGGCGCGGGCCAGGAAGTTGCCCGGCCCCATGCAGACACCCTTGCCGCCGACCACGTCCATGCCGTCATTGATGATGAGGCGGGCGCGCTCGGTGACGTGATACTTGGCGATGGCCGAGACGACCGAGGGCTTCTCGCCCTGATCCAGCGCCGCCGCCGCCAGCCGCCGCACGGCGTCCGTGGCGTAGAGATGCCCGGCCATCCGGGCCAGGGCCTCCTGCACGCCCTCGAAGGCGCCGATGGGCTGGTTGAACTGACGACGGATGGCGACATAGGCCCCGACCATGCCGACCGCCAGCTTGGACATGCCGACATTGGACGACGGCAGGGAGATGGCCCGGCCCGCGGCCAGACACTCCATCAGCATCCGCCAGCCCGTCCCGACCTGCTCGCGCCCGCCGATGACCATGTCCATCGGCACGAAGACGTCGTCGCCCGTGGTCGGCCCGTTCTGGAAGACCGCGTTCAGCGGCCAGTGACGGCGCCCGATCTCGACCCCCGGATGGTCCCGCGGGATCAGCACGCAGGTGATGCCGGGCTCGGCCTCAGTCCCCAGCAGGCCGTCAGGATCGGTCGCCCGGAAGGCCAGACCCAGCACCGTCGCGACCGGGGCCAGGGTGATGTAGCGCTTGCGCCAGCTGATGCGGAAACCCAGGGTCTCCACGCCGTTCCACATCGCCTTGCAGACCACGCCCGTGTCGGTGATCGAGGCGGCGTCGGACCCGGCATAGGGGTTGGTGAGGGCGAAGCAGGGGATTTCCTCGCCGCAGGCCAGACGCGGCAGATAGTGGTTCTTCTGCGCTTCCGTGCCGTAATGCAGCAGCAGCTCCGCAGGGCCGAGCGAGTTGGGCACCATGACCGAGACCGCCGCCGCCGAGCAGCGCGTCGACAGCTTCTGGATCACCTGGCTGTGGGCATAGGCGGAGAAGCCCAGACCGCCGTAGGCCTTGGGAATGATCATCCCCAGGAAGCCCTTGTCCTTGGCGTAGGCCCAGGCCTCGGGCGACAGGTCCTGCCAGACCGAGGTGGTCTCCCAGTCATTGGCCAGGTCGCACAGATGCTCAGCCTCATGGTCGAGGAAGCTCTGTTCCTCGGGCGTCAGGACCGGCGCCGGGGTGGCCAGCAGCCGCTTCCAGTCCGGCTTGCCCGCGAACAGTTCGGCGTCCCACCAGACGCCGCCGGCCTCGACCGCCGCCTGTTCGGTCGGGCTCATCTTCGGCATGATCCGGCGGAAGCCCGCCATGGCCGGGCGCGACAGGACGGCGCGGCGCAGGGGCGTGAGCGTCAGCAGCAGCAGCACCGGCGCGGCTGCCGCCGCCATGATCGCCGCCGTCGTCGGCGCGATCAGCTCCGCCCCCCAGCCCGCCGAGATCCAGGCGGCGGCGGCGACGCTCCAGATCGTCATCCGCGCCTGCACAAATGTCAGGAGAAAGGCCCCCAGGGCCAGTGCGCCAATCCAGATCAGCATGGTCGGTCTTCCCCTCGCCGACACGGTCCCCCCGTCGGCCTCTCGCGTTACAGTCGTCGGTCGTCAGCGGGCGGCGGTGTCAGCGCGCCCGCGTCCAGGTCTGGGTCCGGCACAGCATCCGGGCGATGCAGCCCCGCACCGCCAGCCGGTCGGGCTCGACCAGGGTCAGCGTCCCCGTCGCCGCCCCCTGACCGCTGTCCGGGTCGTAGAGCGGCCCGGCGTTCCAGACGCGCGGCCCGCCGGACGCCGCCCGCAGCACCGTCAGCCCCTTGACCGGACGGGTCCGCAGGGCCGGGTCGCGGTTGCGCACATCGCGCTGATCCGGGTTGGCGCGCAGGGCGGCGGCGTCCACCACCTTGGCGCACAAGGCCGCGCCGCAACGCTCGATGGCGACGACGCCGTTCTGGGCCGGCGTGCGCCAGCGCCCCAGCAGGGCCTCGTCCTGCGCCATCACCGGCGAAGCGACCCCAGCGACGAGAGCAGCGGCCAGAACCCCCGCGCGCCCCCTCATCCCTTGCCGCCATGATAGGCGTTGCGGACCGCAGGCGGCACGCGCTGATAGATGGTCGGCGTCGGGATCTTCAGGCGACGACGGGCGACGTCCAGCGGCTCGGCGAACAGGCGCTCATAGTCCTCGCCCGGCAGCCAGGCGGCGCGACGCCCGTCGCGCCAGGCCTGGAAGACGGCCCGCGCGCAGGGGTATCCGGTACGGGCGCGCATGAACTGCACCGCTATGCCCGAGGCGATCAGGCCGAAGCCGGCGCTGCGCGTCTGCGGCAGCGAAAACGCCACCACACAGGCCTCGCCCAGAGCATCGGCCTGATAGCCGGTCAGGACGTGCCAGATGTCATGCACATCGCGCATCCGGCGCGCGAACCAGGCGCGCGGGTGGGCCGCCTCGATCTCGCTGTCGGGGATCTTGCGGCTCTCTTCGGCCAGGCCATAGGCCGAGAAATTCTGCGCGTCGATGAAGTCGCGATAGGCGGCGCCGACCGTTCCCGGCGCGAACTGAGCCAGCCAGGCCCGGTCCTGCAAGCGATCCGCCAGCTCAAGCCGACGATAGGCCTGGGCCCCGCCTTCCGGCGTTTCCAGCAGACGACTGTAGCCCCAGTCGGGCGAACGCCCCGACAGGGCGTTCATGATTTCGAACACCTGTTCGGTGTCGTCCTTGTCCGCCACCAGGCGGCGCATGGCGCGCAGGGCGCGGATCGGCTGAACGCGCGAGGCGGTCAGTTGCGACGGCTGGCGGGCGAAGGCGTCAGCGGTCAGGTCGAAAGCGGGGAGGCTTGAGACGGCTTGCACTTGCGGGTTCCTTTGCGGAAGCCTAGAACGACGAACTATCTACATGAATGTCATTTACACATATGTCAATTGCCAAGCTCGAAAAACCGCGCCGTCGCCGTCGCGCGCCTGATGAGGCCCGCCGGGAGGCCGTGGACGCCGCGCGCGCCCTGCTGTTGTCGGGCGGTCCCACGGCAGTGACCCTGTCGGCGGTGGCGGCGGAGATCGGCGTCACCCACGCCAATCTGATCCACCATTTCGGCTCGGCCGCCGGCCTGCAGTCGGCGCTGATGGGCTCGATGGTGGCGGACCTGGGTCAGGCGCTGGAAACGGCGGTGACGCGCCTGCGCACCGACGACGGCGCGCCGATGGAGCTGATCAACGCCGTGTTCGACGCCTTCGCTGAAGGCGGCGCCGGGCGGCTGGCGGCCTGGATCGCCCTGTCCGGCGACCTGACCCATCTGGACCCGGTGCGCGACGCGGTGAACAATCTGGTCAACGCCATCGCCGAGAAGATGGGCGACGACGGCGAGGCGCGCGAACGCATCGGCTCGGCGGTCCTGTTCATCGCCCTCAGCGCCTTCGGCGAAGCCCTGATCGGCCCGCCGCTGCGCGCCATGCTGGACCAGCCCGACGACGCCGGCCGCAAGGTGGTGGCCAGCCTGCTGCCCAGTTTCATCAAGAAGCCTTCGCTCGAGGCCTGACGCCGCGGCCCCCATTGCAACCCATTGCATAATGCCGGGATCGCGATACTAGTTATGCAACTGATTGCATAACTAGGCCGCCGCCATGCCCTATCCCGAACTGCTCAAGCCGCTCGACCTCGGCTTCACCACGCTGAAGAACCGGGTGCTGATGGGGTCGATGCACGTCGGGCTGGAGGAGGTCGAGCGCGGCTTCGAACGCATGGCCGCCTTCTACGCCGAGCGGGCGCGCGGCGAGGTCGGCCTGATCGTCACCGGCGGCATCTCGCCCAACGAGCGCGGACGCCCCATGCCCTGGGGGGCCAAGCTGACCACCGAGGAGGAGGCCGGCCACCACCGTCTCGTCACCGCCGCCGTCCACGCCGAGGGCGGCAAGATCGCCCTGCAGATCCTGCATTTCGGCCGCTACGCCTACCACCCCGACCTGGTCGCCCCCTCGGCCATCCAGGCCCCGATCACCCCCTTCGCCCCCCACGCCCTGACCGGCGAGGAGGTCGAGCAGACCATCGCCGATTTCGTCAACTGCGCCGCCCTGGCCCAGTCCGCCGGCTACGACGGCGTCGAGGTCATGGGCTCCGAGGGCTATCTGATCAACGAGTTCATCGCCGCCCGCACCAACCAGCGCGACGACGAATGGGGCGGCTCGTACGAGAACCGCATCCGCCTGCCGCTCGAGATCGTGCGCCGCACCCGCGAGCGCGTAGGCCCCAACTTCATCATCATCTACCGCCTGTCGATGCTGGACCTGGTCGAGGGCGGCTCGACCGCCGACGAAGTGGTGCAACTGGCCAAGGCCATCGAGGCGGCGGGCGCCACCATCCTCAACACCGGCATCGGCTGGCACGAAGCCCGCATCCCCACCATCGCCACCAGCGTCCCGCGCGCCGCCTTCGCCTGGGTGACGAAACGCCTCAAGGGCGAGGTCTCCATCCCCCTGGTCGCCACCAACCGCATCAATACGCCCGAGGTGGCCGAGCGCCTGCTGGCCGAGGGCTATTGCGACATGGTGTCGATGGCCCGCCCCCTGCTGGCCGACCCCGCCTTCGTGCGCAAGGCGCGCGAGAACCGCGCCGACGAGATCAACACCTGTATCGGCTGCAACCAGGCCTGCCTGGACCATACGTTTGCGGGCAAGATCACCTCCTGCCTGGTCAATCCGCGCGCCTGTCACGAGACCGAACTGGTCATCACCCCGACCGAAACGCCCCGCAAGATCGCCGTCGTCGGCGCCGGTCCCGCCGGCCTCAGCTTCGCCGTCACCGCCGCCGAACGCGGCCACGACGTCACCCTGATCGAGGCCGCGAGCGAGGTCGGCGGCCAGTTCAACATCGCCAAGAAGATCCCCGGCAAGGAGGAGTTCGGCGAGACCCTGCGCTACTTCCGCAAGCAGTTGCACCTGACCGGGGTCAAGGTCCGCCTCAACACGCGCGCCGAGGCTGAAACCCTGGCCGACGAAGGCTTCGACGAGATCGTCCTGGCCACCGGCGTGACCCCGCGCACGCCCGAGATTGACGGCGTCGACCACGCCAAGACCCTGTCCTACCTCGACGTCCTGCGCGACGAGGTCCCCGTCGGCAAGACCGTCGCCGTCATCGGCGCCGGCGGCATCGGCCACGACGTCAGCGAATATCTGGTTGAACGGCACGCGCCGCCGTCGATCGACCGCTTCTTCCGCACCTGGGGCGTCGATCCCGACTACCGCACCGCCGGGGGCCGCACCGCGCCCCAGGTCGAACCGGCGGAGCGTCAGGTCTTCCTGATGCAGCGCTCGACCGGCAAGGTCGGCGAGCGCCTGGGCCGCACCACCGGCTGGATTCACCGCGCTGCGCTGAAAATGCATGGCGTCGTCACCGCCAGCGGCGTCGCCTATCGCCGCATCGACGACGAGGGCCTGCACGTGACCATCGACGGCGCCGAAAAGACCCTGCCGGTCGACCACGTCGTCATCTGCGCCGGTCAGGACCCCCTGCGCGATCTGCACGACGCCCTGGTCGCGCGCGGCTGCTCGGTTCACCTGATCGGCGGGGCCGACGTGGCCGCCGAACTGGACGCCAAGCGCGCCATCGACCAGGGCGTGCGCCTGGCCGCCGCTCTCTGAGGAAGGAAAAGCTCATGACGCCGACCCTGCATCCCGCCGCCGCCGCTTCGCTGGACAAGTGGCATGACATGGTCACAGCCCAGGACCTGGGGGGCCTGCGCGCCATCACCCATCCCGACGCCGTCTTCCGCTCGCCGGTGGCCCACAAGGCCTATCACAGCGCCGAGGCCGTGGTTCTGGCGGTCAGCACCGCAGCCAGCGTCTTCTCCGACTTCGCCTACCACCGCGAAGCCGCCACCGCCGACGGCCTCAGCGTGGTGCTGGAGTTCAGCGCCAAGGTCGCAGACAAGAGCGTCAAGGGCATCGACTTCATCCGCTTCGACGAAGAGGGCCGGATCGTCGACTTCGAGGTCATGATGCGCCCGCTGAGCGGGGTTCAGGCCATGGCCGAAGAAATGGGCCAACGCCTCGGCGCCCTCCTGCCCGCCTTCAAGGCCCAGGGCTGAGGCAGGGCTGAGGCCAGCCTCTAGACCGGATAGGTCTCGGGGCTGGCGCCCAGCACTTCGCCGGCCAGATACAGCGAGCCGCAGATGACCACGCGGCCGGCGCCGAGCGCCAGCGCCCGGTCCAGCGCCTCGCTCACCGAGCCCGCCGCCATGGCCCCAAAGCCGCGCCCCTGGGCCACCGCCGCCAGGGCCGCCGGGTCCGCCGCCGCGCCGTCAAAGCCGACCGTGAAGACCTGGGCGTCCACGCCCTTCAGCGCCTCGAAGAAGCCGCCCGCGTCCTTGTTGGCCAGCATGGCGACGATCAGGGCCAGGGGGCGCGGCGCCCGCGCCTGACGCTCGGCCAGGGTCCGGGCCATGGCCCGTCCGGCGTGGGGATTATGCCCGCCGTCCAGCCACAGTTCGGCGTCGACGGCTTGCGCCCGCTCGGCATAGGGTCCGGCGGTCAGACGCTGCATCCGCGCCGGCCAGCGCACGGCTTTCAAGCCCTCGGCGATGGCGGCTTCGGGCAGGTCCAGCTCCAGGGCGGCGGCCACGGCCACGCCGGCGTTATCGAACTGATGCGGGCCGTTCAGCGCCGGGGCCGGCAGGTCGAGGAAGCGCTCCTGATCCTGATAGACCAGACCGCCGCGCTCGGCCCAGGCGTCGAAATCCACCCCCATGACGGTCAGGGGCGAGTTCACCTCGGCGGCGCGGCGTTCGATCACCGCCATGACCGCCTCGGACTGACGGGCGATGACGCCCCGCGCCCCGGCCTTGAGGATGCCCGCCTTCTCGGCGGCGACGCCCTCGATCTTGTCGCCCAGGAATTCGGCGTGGTCCAGATCGACCGGGGTGATGACGCTCAGCAGGGGTCGGTCGATGACATTGGTGGCGTCCAGCGAGCCGCCCAGCCCCACCTCGATGATGGCCAGATCGGCGGGGGTCTCGCTCATGGCCAGGAAGGCGGCGGCGGTCGTGCTCTCGAACACGGTAGCCTCGCCCGACACCGCCTCGATGCGATCAAGGATAGCGTTCAACTGATCGTCGCTGATCAGGGTCCCGGCCAGCCGGATGCGCTCGTTGAAGCGCACCAGATGCGGCGAGGTATAGGCATGAACCCGCAGGCCCGCCGCTTCCGCAATGGCGCGGATAAGCGACACGGTCGAACCCTTGCCGTTGGTGCCGGCGACATGGACCACCGGGGGCAGCCGATCCTGCGGATCGCCCAGCGCCGCACACAGGGCTCGCATCCGGTCCAGCGACAGGTCGATGCGCTGGGGATGGCGGGCCAGAAGGCGCTGCGAAATGGGGTCCATGACGGCGCTTACGCCGCCTGGCGCTTGCCGCCCATCAGCATGGACATGATCTGGCCCAGGGTCTTGGGCAGGTCGCCGCGCGCCACGACCTTGTCGACCATGCCCTTGCCCTGCAGATACTCGGCGCGCTGGAAGCCCGGCGGCAGTTTCTCGCGGATCGTGGTCTCGATCACGCGCGGGCCGGCGAAGCCGATCAGGGCGTTCGGCTCGGCCAGGTGAACATCGCCCAGCATGGCGTAGGAGGCGGTCACGCCCCCCGTGGTCGGGTCGGTCAGGACCACGATATAGGGCAGCTGCGCCGCCTTCACCTCCTGCACCGCCAGGGTGGTGCGAGCCATCTGCATCAGGCTCAGCGCGCCTTCCTGCATCCGCGCGCCGCCGGCGGCGGTGAAGCAGACGAAGGGCACGCCGCGCTTCACGGCTTCACGGGCGGCGGCGATGAAGGCCTCGCCCGCCGCCATGCCCAGCGACCCGCCCATGAAGGTGAAATCCTGCACGATGACGACCGCGGCCACGCCGTCGATCTTGCCGAAACCGATGGCCATGGTGTCCTTGCGGCCCGCCGCCTTGCGCGCGGCGTTGAGGCGCTCGCGATAGGGCTTGCCGTCCGAGAACTTCAGCGGGTCTTCCGGCACGTCCGGGGTGTCGATGCTCTCGAACTTGCCCTCGTCGAAGGTGGCCTTCAGACGGGTCGGGGCGTTGATCCGCATATGACGGCCCGACGGCGTGACCCACAGGGCCGCCTCCAGGTCCGTGCGGAACAGCATCTCGCCGCTGTCCGGGTCCTTGACCCACAGATTGTCGGGCGTGTCGCGCCGGCTGACGATCTTGCGGACGCCGGGAGCGAAGCGGGACAGCCAGCCGCCGCGCGGTTTGTTCTCGAGATTCTTATCGGGCATGGGCGCGCCTTTAAACGGTTTCCCCAAGGAAAGCACTAAGGGGCGAAGCAGGAGTTCTGGCGGTTTTCACCGCGTCAGCCAAAGCCTTGACCCTGGCCAGAACGCGAGGGACGGCGGGTTCGTTCGCTTCCAAGGCTGCGGCCACTTCGTCGACGAAGACCGACCCGGCCACCACCGCATCGGCCACGCGGGCGATTTCGGCGGCGCGCTCGGGCGTCCTGACGCCGAAGCCGACGGCGACAGGCAGGCCAGTCGCCTTGCGCACGCGCTCGACGGCGGGGGCGACGTCAGCCGCCACGGCCTCCTTGACCCCGGTCACGCCGGCGACCGAGACGTAATAGACAAAGCCCGAGGTGCCGCGCGCGATCACCTGCAGCCGCTCGTCGTCCGAGGTCGGCGTGGCCAGCCGGATCAGCGACACGCCCTGCGCGTCCAGCGCCGCCGCCATGGGCCCGGCCTCTTCCGGCGGGCAGTCGACCACGATCAACCCGTCCACGCCCGCCTCGGCGGCGTCGCGGGCGAAGGCCTCGTAGCCGTAGCTTTCGACCGGGTTCAGATAGCCCATCAGGATGACCGGCGTGGCGTCGTCGCCCTTGCGGAAGTCGGCCACCAGATCCAGCGTGCCGCGCAGGGTCATCCCCGCCGCCAGCCCGCGCAGGGCCGCGCGCTGGATCGGCGGCCCTTCAGCCATCGGGTCGGAAAAGGCCAGACCCAGTTCGATCAGGTCGGCCCCGGCGGCGGGTAGACCCTGAAGGATTTGCAGCGCCTCGTCCCGGCTGGGATCGCCGGTCATGACATAGGGAATAAAGCCGGCCCGGCCCTCGGCCTTCAGCGCGGCGAAACGGGCGTCGATACGTGCAGTCGTCATTGATTGTCCTCACCCGTCGCCAGGTCGCCGCAGGTGTCATTACTCAGTGCGATCAGCATTACAGCGGTCTTCGCCGGGTCGGTTTCTCCCTCGACGATGTAGATGAACCCTAGGCCGCTTTCACAGCTGTTCGAGCCGGGCTCCCTCAGGAACCCGAAATCCGCCCCCGGCGCGCGCCCGACGTAGAAACCATCCTGCCTCAGCCCCTCAAACAGAGCGTTCCTTACATCCCGAGCCTTTTCGCGAGGAAAGGTCAGACAGATCAAACGGTCGGAGGTCTCTTCGGGCGCCGGACAGTCCGTGGCGGTCCTGGCGTCGGGAAGTGCAGGCAGCACGAAACTATCCCGCCAATCGGCTGGCGCGGCGCTTATCGCCACCGCAGCCGTCATCGACGCCAGAAGCATCAGGATTGCGGCACCGGTTGGCCGGCGCAGACGTCGCCGGGGATGGTGGCGAAGCCGAGGTAGCCGGGCGCGGTCGCCTCGGCCGGCTTGGACTCGTCATAGAAGGCGATCATCTGCATGCCGTCGCAGCCGCCGGCCTCGCGGCGCTTGATCAGGACCACGCGGTTGTCGTCGCCGGCGGCGGGCAGCCAGCCGTCCTTCTCGAACTGCGCCAGATAGGCCTCGGCCAGATCGCTGACCTGATCCAGTTGCGCGGTGACGCAGAAGGCCGGGCTGCGCACCTGACCGCCGCAGTCGGGCGCAGCGACGGCGGGCGCCAGGACCGGCACCCCGGTCGCGGCGACGCCGGGCCCAAAGGAGGGCGCGGCGGCAGCCGCCGGCGCTTCGGCCTGCGCCGCGACCGGCGCGGCTTGCGTCTTAGCCATCGTCAGGGTCGGGGAAACGGCGACGGCGAGCGCCGCGATCAGAAGACTGTTCATGCTCAAAGCTCCACGCCCAGATGCTTGGCCACGGTGAAGATGTCCTTGTCGCCTCGACCCGACAGAACCAGGACGACGTCGCCGCCCTGCCCCACGTCCCTGGCGATCTCGCCGATGCGCGCCAGGGCGTGCGAAGGCTCCAGCGCCGGGATGATGCCCTCCAGCTTGGACAGCATCTGGAAGGCGTCCAGCGCCTCGTCGTCGGTGGCCGACAGATATTCCCCGCGGCCCAGGTCGTTCAGCCAGGCGTGCTCCGGCCCGATGCCCGGATAGTCGAGACCGGCTGAAATGGAGTGGCCCTCCAGAATCTGACCGTCCGCGTCCTGCAACAGATAGGTGCGGTTGCCGTGCAGCACGCCGGGACGGCCGCCCTTCAGGCTGGCGGCGTGTTCGGGGGTGTCCAGACCGTGGCCCGCCGCCTCGACGCCGATCAGGCGCACCTCGGCGTCGTCGACGAAGGGGTGGAAGGCGCCGATGGCGTTGGAGCCGCCGCCGATGCAGGCCACCACGGCGTCAGGCAGGCGCCCGATCCGGTCCAGCGACTGACGCTTGATCTCGCGGCCGATCACCGACTGGAAGTCCCGCACCATGGCCGGGTAGGGCGCCGGGCCCGCCGCCGTGCCGATGATGTAATAGGTGTCCTCGACGTTCGTGACCCAGTCACGCATCGCCTCGTTCATGGCGTCCTTCAGCGTCGCCGCCCCGGCGGTGACGGCCGCGACCTCGGCCCCCATCAGCTTCATGCGGAAGACGTTGGGCTGCTGCCGCTCGACGTCCACCGCGCCCATATAGACGGTGCAGGGCAGGCCGAAGCGGGCGCAGACGGTGGCCGAGGCCACGCCGTGCTGACCGGCGCCGGTCTCGGCGATGATCCGCGTCTTGCCCATGCGCCGCGCCAGCAGAATCTGGCCCATGCAGTTGTTGATCTTGTGCGCGCCCGTGTGATTCAGGTCCTCGCGCTTCAGCCAGATCTTCGCCCCGCCGAAATGATCGGTCAGCCGCTCGGCGAAATAGAGCGGGCTTTCGCGACCGACATAGTGGGTCAGGAAATCGTCCAGCTCGGCCTGGAAGCTCGGATCGGCCTTGGCCGCCTCATAGGCCGCCTGAAGCTCATGGATCAGAGGCATCAGGGTTTCGGGCACGAAGCGGCCGCCATAGGGACCGAAGCGGCCCTCGGCGTCAGGCCAGGCGTAGGTATTGGGGAGAATTGCGTTCACGAGCGGCAGTCTTTCGCGAGAAGGCGACGAAATCAGGACCGGGATACGGCCTCGAGGAAGGCGTGGATCAGGTCAGGGTCCTTAACACCGGGCGCGCTTTCGACGCCAGAGGAGACATCGACCAAGGGCGCCCCCGAAATCCGCACGGCCTCGGTGATATTTTGCGGCCCCAGCCCGCCTGCGAGGAACCAGCGTGCCGGCAGGGCGCGGTTCTGCATCAACGACCAATCGAACGAGGCCCCGACCCCGCCGGGCAGGCTGGAGCCTTCGGGCGGCTTGGCGTCGAACAGCAGATGGTCCGCCACATCGGCCCAATCGGGCACAGACGCAAAGTCGGCCTCGGTGCGGATCGGCAGAGCCTTGATGATCCCCGCCCCGGTCAGCCGCCGCACCTCGGCGGCGCGCTGCGGCCTCTCGTGCCCATGCAGCTGGATCAGATCGGGCCGCAGGATCAGCCCCACCTCGGTCAACAGGGCGTCGTCAGGATCGACCAGCACCGCGACGATCTTCGCCTTGCCCCGCGCCCGGTCGAACAGGGTGGCGGCGTGCAGCGGCGGGATATGGCGCGGGCTTTTTTCAAACACCACCGCCCCGACAAAGGCCGCGCCTCCCTCTAGCGCCGCCTCCAGCGTCTCGGGCGTCGTCAGTCCGCAGATCTTGGCCAGGGTCATAAAGGGGAGGTGCGCGAGCGAGGCGAAGAGGTCAAGCGTCGCCCTTCCCTCTTCGTCATCCCGGAAGCGGCGCAGCCGCTATCCGGGACCCAGGCGCCAGATACAGGCTCCACCTCGATGGATAGTCCCACCGCCTGGGTCCCGCATCTGCGGCTCGCCAGCGAGCCTTGTCCGGGATGACGGCGAGGGAGAGCCTGTTCAGGCGAAGATCCGCTCGATCTCTTCCGGCGTCAGCAGCTTCCACGCCCCCGGCGCCAGATCATCCGGCAGGACCAGCCCGCCCATTCGCTCGCGGTGCAGGGCCTCGACGTGGTTGCCGACAGCGGCGAACATCCGGCGCACCTGATGATAGCGCCCTTCGGTCACGGTCAGCAGGGCCTCGGTCGGCGACACCACCTCCAGAATGGCCGGCGACAGCGGCTTGTCCTCGTTCTCCAGCACCAGCTCGCCCGAGGAGAACAGCGCGCCTTCGCTTCCGGTCAGCGGTCGCGCCAGCGTCGCGCGATAGACCTTGGCCACGTGGCGCTTGGGCGAGATCACCCGGTGCAGCAGGTCGCCGTCGTCGGTCAGCAGCAGCAGGCCCGTGGTCTGCTTGTCCAGACGCCCGATGGTCGAGATGGCCG
>Ga0265296_1002603_pt1 | contig 17869 bp, 16 predicted proteins | sample MunlanPumphouse1_FD_189073 | JGI IMG/M metagenome (GOLD analysis project Ga0265296, IMG submission 189073) | Groundwater microbial communities from a municipal landfill in Southern Ontario, Canada - Pumphouse #1 | ecosystem: Environmental > Aquatic > Deep subsurface > Groundwater | place...
GCAACCACGTCGTTCTGGGCCACCTGCCTGCGCACGCGTTCTCGGGCGCGCGGCGAGTGCGCAACCCTGCGGCTAGCCGGCGGTGGCCGGCGCCACGCGGGGCCGCGAGACGAACGGGCTGGTCGCGTCCGCGAACCGCCACGGCAGGTCCGCCGCCTTGGTGATCCCGACGCGGACGCCGCTGACGATCTTCACGGGCCGCGCACCCGGCACCGGCTGGGCGATCCGCAGCGGACCGTCGACCAGGTCGCTGCGATCCAGATCGAAGCCGATCGCCAGCGCCTGCGCGAGCTTGCCCGGGCCCGACGTCAGCTCGCGATCCTCGCGTCCCAGGCGGTTGCGGCGGATCGTGGCCAGGCCGGCCAGCGGCTCGACGGCACGGATCAGCACGGCGGCCGCGGTGCCGTCCGGCTCGCAGACGGCGTTGAGCATCGCGTGCAGGCCGTACGAGCGGTAGACGTAGGCGTGACCTGGCGGTCCGAACAGCGGGGCCGTCCGTCGTGTCGGACGGGGCGGCCGACCGTACGCGTGGCAGGCCGGCTCGCTCTCGTGGTACGCCTCGGTCTCGACGATCCGCGCGGTGCAACCGCGGTGGACCACGGTGCAGCCGAGCAGGTCCCGGGCGACCTCGACGACCGGGCGGTCGTAGAACGATCGGGGCAGCGACGCCGGGACCGAGATCGCGTCCTCGAGCTCGGCGGCGGCGATCAGATCGGCGACCGGCAGCGGCCGCGCGGCCGGCGACCTGCTTGTACCGCCGGACGCCCCAGCCCGCCGCGGGCCCGCCGACCCGGCGTCCATCGGCGGTCTCCGTGCGCCCACCGCCCACTCCGCGTCAGGCGCCGAGGGCCCGGCGGGCCAGGCCGAGCTGCTCCTGGACACGCGCCTGGGAGGTGCCGCCCTGGCTCTGCTTGCGCTCCAGCAGCGACAGCGGCTCGATCACGTCGCGGATCCACGGACCCAGGTGCTCGCTCTGGGCGCGCAGCTCGTCGTCGGAGATCTCCGACAGCTTGCGCTTGGACTCGACGGCCTCGCGGACCAGACCGCCGACGATCGCGTGGCACTGCCGGAACGGCACGCCGCGCTTGACCAACTCGTCGGCCAGGTCGGTCGCAGCCAGCAGCTCGTCGGCCGCCGCGGCCGCCATCCGGTCCGCGCGGAACGTCGCGCCGCCGATCATGCCCTTGGCCGCCGCGAGCGACTGGTCGAGCGTGTCCGCCGCGTCGAAGACGTGCTCCTTGTCTTCCTGCAGGTCCTTGTTGTACGTCAGCGGCAGCGCGTGGATCACGCCGTGCAGCGCCGACAGGTGGCCGGTGATCCGCGGCGCCTTCGCGCGCAGCAGCTCGGCGCAGTCGGGGTTCTTCTTCTGCGGCATCAGCGACGAGCCGGACGACCAGGCGTCGGGCAGCGTCAGGAAGCCGAACTCCTCGCTCGCCCACTGGACGATCTCCTGGCCCAGCCGCGACAGGTGCGTGGCGCAGGTGGCGGCCGCGTTCAGGTAGTCCAGCGCGTAGTCGCGGTTGGAGACCGCGTCAATCGAATTCGGCGCGGGCGCGTCGAAGCCGAGCTCGGCGGCGGTCATCGTGCGGTCGGTGTCGAAGTTGACCCCGGCCAGCGCGCCGGCGCCGAGCGGCATCCGGCGCATCGCCTGCTGCTGCGTGAAGCGGAACCGCTCGCGGTCGCGCTCGAGCATCCAGACGTAGGCCAGCAGGTGGTGGGCCAGGTAGACCGGCTGCGCGCGCTGGAGGTGCGTGTAGGCGGGCATCGGCCAGTCGACGTGCGCCTCGGCGACCTCGATCAGCGTCGTCATCAGCGCCTCGATGCCGGCGATCGCGCGCTCCGCGGCCTCGCCGGTCCAGAGCGCGAAGTCGGTCGCGACCTGGTCGTTGCGCGAGCGAGCCGTGTGCAGCCGCGCGCCGGGATCGCCGACGAGCTCCGTCAGGTGACGCTCGATCGCCATGTGGATGTCTTCGTCGTTCGCCTCGAACGGGAAGGTGCCGGCCTCGAGCTTCGCTTCGATCTGCTCGAAGCCGCCGAGGATCGCGTCGAGGTCGTCCTGCCCGATCACGTCGCGCGCGGCCAGCATCCGGGCGTGGGCTCGGGAACCGCGGATGTCCTGACGCCACATCCGACGGTCGTAACCGAGGCTGGTGTTCATCTCCCGGAAGACGGGGTCCTGCGGCTCAGCGAAGCGTCCCATTGGGGCGACAGTCTAGTTCCGGCCACAGGACCCGGACTGTGACCCCCGCCCACCCGGCGAAGCGTCCCATGTGGGATCAGAGTCTAAGGCGAGGCTACCTACGCCGGTTCCTCGAGCACGAGTGCCGCCACAGCCGCGGCCGACAGCACGCTCGCCGCCCGGTCGATCGACGTCGTGCCGCCGTCGCGGAGCCAAACGCGCACGAACTGCTGGCTCGGCCCGAGCAGGATGGCGAGCAGCAGATCCGGCTCGACCCGCCGAACCCGACCCGCCTGACGGTGAACCTCGAGCCAGGAGGAGATCGCATCGGCGACGGTCGCGTTCTGCTCGGCAATCCGGCCCGACGCCCCCGACAGGACGTCCGTCGATGGCCGCACGAGCAGGAAGCGTGCGAGATCGCGGTGGTCCTCGACCCAGCGCAGGTGATGCCCGACGAGCTCCGTGATGCCTTCGGCCGGCGCGGGGTCGTGCGCCAGCGTCTCGAGCAGGCCCTGCTGGTAGTCGGACAGTCCCTCGGTGTAGAGGGTCGCCGCCAGGCCCTCCTTGCTGCCGAAGTGGTGGTAGATCGATCCGACGCTGGCCCCGGAGCGCCGACGCACGTCCTCGATCGTCGCGCTCTCGAATCCACCCGCCACGAAGACCTCCAGCGCAGCGTCGAGGATCGCCCGCCGGCGGGGGGAATCGGGAGCGTTCGTCTGACTCTCGGACACGGACTAGAATTCTATTCTAGAATTTCATTCTATGAGGATTCGTAATGTCCACGTCAGAACCCTCGAGGCCGACGTCGGGCAGGTCGAAGCGCTGATCGACGGCCTGGCCAGCGACCACGATCGGCTCTGGCACACCCGCGCTGGCCCGCCATGCGGCTCGACGCCGGACTCACGGTCGGTGCACGCGGCGGACACGGCCCGATCCGCTATGCGGTCTCCGACTACGAGCCGGGCCGAAGCGCGTCCTTTCGCTTCGATCCACGGATCTTCGACGGTCATCACTGGTTCGACGTCGTCACCCTCGACGGCCGTCCGACGCTCCTGCACGTCCTCGAGGCGCGCCCCCAGGGCGCGATGCGGTTGCTGTGGCCCCTGGTGGTGCGCTGGTGGCACGACGCCCTGATCGAGGACGCGCTCGACCGTGCCGAGGCCGAGGTGGCTGGTCGGGCGTGGACGCCCCGTCGGCTCGGGCCATGGGTCCGAGCGACCTTCACCGTCGCGCGGTGGACGATGCGCCGGCGCTCCGGGCGGGCGCGAGCGGCCGAGGCCCGTCACCCACGGGACGCCTGACCGCCGCCGCAGGCCCGTCCGATCCGCTCCGCGGTCGCGCGCAGGTGCTCGGCCAGCTCGGGTGGACCCTCGACCACGTAGTCGGCCTCGAGGAACATCAGGTGGACGGTCAGCCACTCCAGGTTGTCGGCCGAGGTGCGGATCCGGCAGCTGGCGTCGTCGATCGGCTCGACCCGGCCCCGCCACCAGGTCGCCGGCGAAGGCAACGCGTCGGCGGCGCAGGCCACGCGGATCGATGCCTCCCAGCGCATCGGCTGGTCGCGCATCGAGGCCCGCACGTACTCGCCGGCGTCCTGCCCGCCGGGGAGCGAACGGCCGACGAACCGGGTCCCGGTCGACGCGGGGTCGCTCATCCGGTCGACCCGGAACATCCGCCAGTCATCGCGTCGCACGTCCCAGGCGACGAGGTACCAGCGTCCGTGGTCGGCGACCAGCCGGTGCGGCTCGACCGTCCGATCGGCCTGCTCGCCGTCCTTGCGGACGTAGCCGAAGCGCAGCCGTTCGCGGTCGCGGCAGGCCTGGCCGAGGATCACGAGGGTCGCCGAGTCGATCGGCATGCCGAACTTCGGGGTCGGCACGATCGCCTCCTGGAGCGCGGCGATCCGGCGGTGGAGCGCCGGCGGCAGCACCTGCTCGAGCTTGGCCAGCGCGCGGACCGAGGCCTCCTCGATCCCGGTGATCGTGCCGACCGCCGCGGTCCGCAGCCCGACCGCGATCGCGACCGCGTCCTCGTCGTCCAGCAGCAGCGGCGGAAGCCGCTGGCCCGCGCGCAGCTGGTAGCCGCCGCCCGTCCCGCGCGCGGCGTCGACCGGGTAGCCGAGGCCGCGCAGCCGCTCGACGTCGCGGCGCAGCGTGCGCTCGCTGACGTCCAGCTCCTCGGCCAGTTCGGGGCCCTCCCAGAAGCGGTGGGTCTGAAGCAGCGACAGCAGTCGCAGCATGCGGGTGCTGGGATCGGACATCTCGCGCAGGTCCTCGGATTCGGCGTCCGGTGGCGAATCGCCACCACGACGGATGGCATCCTCGCCGGAGTTCCGGACAGGATATGACCTGAATGCGGCCACGGGGGAACTTCCGGACAGGATCTGGCCTGAACGCCGAACAGGCTGGGCAGCATGATCACCACCGAAGGCCTCACCCGCACCTTCCGCTCCGGCGACCGCACCGTCGAGGCGGTCCGCGGCATCGACCTGTCCGTCGGCGAGGGCGAGCTGCTCGCCTTCCTCGGCCCGAACGGCGCCGGCAAGTCGACCACGCTGCGGATGCTGACCACGCTGCTGCGTCCGACCGCCGGCCGCGCGATCGTCGCCGGGCACGACGTCTCGCGCGATCCCGACGGCGTCCGGCGCCGGATCGGCTACGTCGGTCAGGGCGACGGCGCCAGCCACAGCCAGCGGGTCCGCGACGAGCTGATCGCGCAGGGCCGCTGCTACGGGCTGACCGCCACTGAGTCCGAGCAACGCGCCGATGAGCTGCTCGACGCGCTCGAGCTGACCGAGCTCGCCTCGCGCAAGGCGAGCACCCTGTCCGGCGGTCAGCGGCGGCGGGTCGACGTCGCGCTCGGGATCGTCCACCGCCCCGCGCTGCTCTTCCTCGACGAGCCGTCGACGGGCCTCGACCCGCAGAGCCGGGCCAACCTCTGGAGTCACATCCTGCGGCTGCGCCGCGAGACCGGGATGACGATCTTCCTGACCACCCACTACCTGGAGGAGGCCGACACGATGGCCGAACGGGTGGTGGTGATGGACGAAGGCCGGATCATCGCCGACGGCACCGCGCCCGAGCTCAAGCGCGACCTGGCCGCCCGCAGTGGGATCGAGACCCCGACCCTCGACGACGTCTTCCTCGACCTGACCGGTCGCAGCCTGCGCGACCGCTTCATCGCCCCGTCCGAGCCCGTCGCCGCGTGAGCCGCGCGCCGCTCCCCGTCCGTCCACCCCACGCCGAATTCGAGCTTTCGATGTCCACCGTCACCGCTTCCGCCCCCACCACCGCGAGCCCGTCGTTCCGCGCCGCTCGCCCGACCTCCGCGCTGGACGACGTCCGCACGGTCTTCCTGCGCGAGCTGCGCCCGCTGATCCACGAGCCGTTCGCGTTGATCTTCGGCATGGTCCAGCCGCTGTTCTTCCTGGCGCTGTTCGCGCCGTTGCTGATCGCCACCAACGGGCTCGGCGACGCCGCGTCGCTGCAGTGGTTCGTGCCGGGCCTGCTCGTGATGTCGACGCTCTTCGCGACGTCGATGACCGGATCCAACCTGCTGCAGGAGATGCAGACCGGGGCCCACGAGCGGATGCTGGTGACGCCCGTGCGTCGCTGGTCCCTGATCGTCGGCCGAGCGCTCAAGGAGTCCGTTCCGGTGCTCGGTCAGGCGGTGCTGCTGATCGCCGTCTCGCTGCCGTTCGGGCTCGACCTGAACGTCGGCGGCGTGGTGCTCGGCCTGTTGATCCTCTCGCTGCTGGGGATCGGCATCGGTGCGCTGTCGTACACGCTGGCACTGCTCGTCAAGGACCAGGACTGGGTCTTCTGGATGGTCCAGCAGACACTGCTCTTCCCGCTGCTGCTGCTCTCCGGGATGCTGCTGCCGACCGACGACGGGCCGGGCTGGCTGCGCGCGCTGGCCGCGATCAACCCGCTGACCTACGTGGTCGACGCCGAGCGGGCACTGTTCAACGGCGACCTGACGACCGCCGCGCTCTGGGGCGCGCTCGCGGCGGTCGGCACGGCGATCGTGGGCCTCACGGTTGGCGTGCGGACGATCGGCCGCAGCGCGGGCTGAGCCGCACGGCCCGCGCCGCATCCACGGGGTAACCCAGGGGTCGGTCAGGCCCCGGCCGGGGCGGAACGCGCGAGCACCCCGTCGATCAGCACGTCGACGGCCCACCGGTCGCGGATCTCCGGGTCCCCGGCGGTCAGCAGCGCCGTGTCGAACGACGCCAGGACCGGGTGCCGACGCGGGTCCGCCGACGCCAGGGTGGCTGAGAGGTCGTCGAGATCCTGGCCGGCGTCGGCGGCTCGCTCCGCCCACTCGGCCGCCGCGGCGCTGACGTGCTGGAGCAGCAGGTCGACGGCCCACGCCGCCGCCCGCTGATCGACTCCGGCCGCAGCCAGCAGCCGGAGCAGCAGCTCGACGAGGTCCAGGTAGTTCGGGCCGTCGGGCCACACCGACAGTGCGCCCCGCGCGATCTCGGGACGCTCGGCGAGCAGCCCCCGGTAGTCCGCCAGCACGCGGTGCAGCCGCTCGCGCCACGGCTCGGCTCCGTCCCAGGCCAGATCGAGGCTCGCCAGCAACCGGTCGATCAGCAACGCGTGCAACCCGGTCGTGTTGCGAACGTAGACGTAGAGCGATGCCGGGCCGGTGTCCAGCTCGGCGGCGACCCGACGCATCGTGAGCTTGCTGCCGCCGTCGCGCTCGAGCACGCGGAGCGCCGCATCGACGATCGCCGCTCGCGAGAGCGGAGCCTTGGCGGGGCGGGTGCGGCGACTGACCGGTTCGCGACTGCTCACGAGGTCACCCTAGCAACGCTACGACCTTGTTCTTGACGAACATGTTCGTTACGATCACGTTCGACAAGTTCGGCTCCTCGCGCCGAGCGCCGTCTCCCGCCGTTCGATCCGCCAGGAGCCCGATGACCGATACCGAAACGCCCCCCACCACACCTGCGCCCCGCGCCCTCTGGCTGACGCTGTTCGTCGTCCTGCTCGCGGACGCGATGGACCTCATGGACGCGACGATCGCCAACGTCGCCGCTCCGACGATCGTGCGCGACCTGGGCGCCGACGAGCGACTGATCCCCTGGCTCGGAGCGTCCTACGCCCTGGCGCTCGGGTCGCTCCTGGTGCTCGGCGGCCGGCTCGGGGACCGCTTCGGCCAACGCAGGACGTTCCTGGTCGGGCTGATCGGCTTCATCGTCGGCTCGGCCCTGGCCGGCATCGCCCCGTCTCCGGCGGCACTGCTCGCCGGGCGCGTCGTCCAAGGCGTCTTCGGAGCGCTGCTGATCCCTCAGGGCATGGCGATCATGGCCGCCACCTTCCCGAAGCCGATGTTGCGCACCGCCTTCGCGGTCTTTGCCCCGATGCTCGGCGTCTTCGCGGTCGCCGGACCAATCGTGGGCGGGATCCTGATCGATGCCGACCTGCTCGGGCTACAGTGGCGCCCGATCTTCCTGATCAACATCCTGCTCGGCGGGGTCGCGCTCGTACTCGCGCTGCGCTACCTCCCGGCGACGCCCGGCGACCGGTCGACGACGATCGACCTGGCGGGCAGCGCGCTGCTCGCCGCCGCCCTCTTCGGCCTGATCTTCGGCCTGGTCAACGGATCGTCGGACGGCTGGAGCGTCGCCCCGATCGCCAGCCTCGTCGTCGGCCTCGGTCTGCTCGCCGCGTTCGCGCGGCGTCAGACGCGCGCGGACGAGCCCCTGCTGCCACGCCGCCTGCTGGCCAATCGCGGCTTCAGCGCCGGCCTGGTCGTCGGGCTCTGCGTCTTCGCCAGCTTCAGCGGGCTGATGTACGTGATCAGCCTGTTCCTCCAGCTCGGGCTCGGCTTCAGCCCGACCCGGACCGCGGTCAACCTGATCCCGCTCACCGTCGGGATCATCATCGGCTCGGCCATCGCGCACGCGTTGATCGTGCGACTTGGGCGCCGGATGGTGCTCGCCGGCATGCTGACCACCCTGATCGGCATCGGCGCGCTGCTGCTGGTCGTGGTCGAGGCCGGCCTCGACGCCACCTGGTGGCAGCTGCTGATCGCGACGACGATCATCGGGATCGCGGCCGGCGTCAGCTTCAACTCGGTGTTCAACACCGCGATGGGCGACGTCGGTGCCGACGAGGCCGGAGCCGCCAGCGGATCGCTCAGCGCGATCCAGCAGGTGGCCAACGGGATCGGGTCGGCGCTGGTCACCACGATCTTCATCGGTTCCCTGTCGTCGGGTGCCGCCTCCGCGATGACGACCACGCTGCTGGTGCTGCTCGGTGTCGCGGCGGTGTGCCTGCTGGCGGTGCCGCTGCTCCCCCGGGCCGCGGTCGCGATCGACGAGTGACCCCGGCCGATTGTCCTCGCGCCCTCAGGGCGCGAGGACCGCGGCCAGCTCGTCGGCCACCCGCTGCACTTGCGCCTGCGTCATCTCGGGGAAGAACGGCAGCGAGAGGCCGCGGGCGGCCGCGTCCTCGGCGACCGGGAACTGGCCCTCGCGGAAGCCGAACTTCTCGCGGTAGAAGGCGAACAGGTGGATCGCCGGCAGGTACGGGCGGGTCTGGATCTTCCGGTCCGCGAGCGCACGGATCGTCTCGTCGCGGTCGACGCCCTTCGGAACCCGCACCACGTAGACGAACCACGAGCGCCGGTCGCCGTCGCGATCCGGACAGAGCAGCTCGAGTCCCGTGCGATCGACCAGGTCCGTCAGCGCCTCGCGGTACCACTCGGCGACCCGGCTCCGGGCCGCGATCATGTCGTCGAGCCGGTCGAGCTGAGCGATCCCGAGCGCGCAGTGCAGGTCGCTGAGGCGGTAGTTGAACCCCAGCCGGTCGTGGTCGAGCCACTGCATGTCGGGCGCCCGGCCCTGGTTGCGCTCGCTGTCGATCCGCTGCTTGATCGCCGCGTCGGCGGTGGCGACCAGGCCGCCCTCGCCGGTCGTCAGCTGCTTGTTGGCGTAGAACGCGAAGACGGTCGGGTTGCCCCGTCCGCCGACCGGCGTGCTGTCCGCGTGGACCGCGCCCAGCGCCTGGGCCGCATCCTCGACGACGGGCAGCCCGAGCCGCTCGATCGCCGGCAGATCGGCCGGGTAGCCGAAGATGTGCACCGGCAGCAAGGCCTTCGTCCGGGACGTGATCGCCGAGGCCATCGCGTCGGCGGTGACGTTGAGCGTCTGCGGGTCGACGTCGGCGAAGACCGGTGTCGCCCCCTCGAACAGGACCGCGTTGGCGGTCGCGATGAACGAGAACGGCGAGGTCACGACCTCGTCCTCGGGCGTGCAGTCCTCGACGCCGACGGCGCGCAGCGCCAGGTGCAGACCGGCGGTGCCCGACGAGACCGCCGCCGCGTGGGGCACGCCGAGCCGCCCCGCGAACCGGTCCTCGAACGTGGTCACCCGCGGGCCGAGCGAGAGGTGCCGCGAGCGCAGCACCTCGAGCACGGCCTGCTCCTCGGCGTCGCCGATCACCGGTCGGGCGACCGGGATCGGGGCGTCCTCGAGGGGATCGCGGTCGGCGGACGACGACGCGGTCACGGGGCGGTCGTCGCCTCCGGTCGGACGCCGCGGCGGCCGACCTGCTCGTTGCGGGCCAGCGAATCGACCAGAGCGTCCCACGACGCCGCGATCACGTTCTCGTTGACGCCGAGCGATCCCCAGGTGTCGTGGCCGTCGGTCGCGTCGAGCAGCACCCGGGTCGTCGCGCCGGTGCCACGGGTCGAGTCGAGGATCCGCACCTTGAAGTCGGTCAGCTCGATCTCGGCGATGTGCGGGTGGACCGCACTGATCGCGGACCGCAGCGCCTGGTCGAGCGCGTGGACCGGGCCGTTGCCCTCGGCGGTGCGGACGAACCGCTCGTCGCCGATCCAGATCTTGATCGTCGCCTCGGTCTCGACGGTCCCGCCGGCTCGCTGCTCGACGATCACCCGCCACGACTCCAACCGGAACAGCGGCTCGTAGGTCCCGGTCTCGCGCCGCAGCAGCAGCTCGAACGAGCCGTCGGCCGCCTCGAACTGGTAGCCCTCGTGCTCGAGCTGCTTGACCCGCTCGATCACGCGCGCGGCCTGCGCGTCGTCGACCTCGATGCCCGCCGACTCGGCGGCTTCGAGCACGGTGCCCTTGCCGGCCAGCTCCGACATCAGGATCTCGCGCGCGTTGCCGACCGCCTCCGGAGCGACGTGCTCGAAGGTCGTCGCGTCGGCGCGGATCCCGGCGATGTGCAGGCCGCCCTTGTGGGCGAACGCGTTGCGCCCGACGTACGGCTGGCTGGCGCTCGGCACCCGGTTGAGCAGCTCGTCGACGAAGTGCGCGGTCTCGGTCAGCTTCGTCAGGTGCCCCGGCGGCAGCGCCGGGATCCCCATCTTCAGTTCGAGGTCGGCGGTGATCGTCGTCAGGTTGGCGTTGCCGGTGCGCTCGCCGATCCCGTTGGTCGTGCCCTGGACGTGGGTCGATCCGGCCTGGACGGCCATCAGCGAGTTGGCGACGCCGCAGCCGCCATCGTCGTGCGCGTGGATGCCGATCCGCGCGTGGGTCCCGAGCTCCGCCACGACCGCGGAGACCGCCTCGTGGATCTGGTGCGGCAGCGTCGAGCCGTTGGTGTCGCAGAGCGTGAGCGTGTCGGCGCCGGCCTCGACCGCGGCGCGCAGGCAGCGGTGGGCGTACTCCCGATCGGCGCGCCAGGCGTCGAAGAAGTGCTCGGCGTCGTAGATCACGCGCTTGCCCTCGCCGACCAGGAACGCGACCGAGTCCTCGATCAGCTTGAGGTTCTCGGCCGGGTCGACCCGCACGACCTTCTCGAGGTGCAGGCTCCAGGTCTTGCCGACGATCGTGGTGACGTCGCAGAAGCAGTCGGCGAGGATCCGCAGCGACGGATCCTGATCGGCCCGCAGATCGCGGCGTCGCGTCATCCCGAAGGCGGCGATCTGGGCGTGGGTCCAGGTCTCCTGCGCGAGCAGCGCGAAGACCTCCTGCTCCTTGGGGTTGGAGGCGGGGAAGCCCGCCTCGATCAGCTGGACGCCGAGCTCGTCGAGCTTCTTGGCGACACGCAGCTTCTCCTCGGCGGAGAGGGCCATGCCCTCCCCCTGCATGCCGTCGCGGAGCGTCGCGTCGTAGAGCTCGAAGGGGCGAAGCGGAAGTTCGTTGGTCATCGTGGTCCTGCGTCGGTCGAAACTGGCACCGGGTCTACGGACGGCCGACCCGGCAAGGGCGAATTCAGCAACGGGCGACCGAGAGCGGGTGCGCTCGGTGCCCTACAGAATTCGCCGCGACCACGTGAACATCGGATGACGATCCTACCGGGTGCGCCGAGCCGCGCGGCGTCTCGCTGCGTCACATCGCGCGACGCTCGGGGCGGGGCCCGGCTTCTTCCCCGGTCAGTTCGCTTCGCGCACCGGAACCGGGTCGAGCCAGCCGTGGTACTGCTCGAGCCGGCCGTGCAGCGCGTCCTCGAACGTCTTCTGGACCTCGACCGTGATCGGCCCGGGCTTGCCGGTGCCGACCGGGTGATCGTCGATCTCGCGGATGGGCGTCAGCTCGGCGGCGGTACCGGTGACGAAGACCTCGTCGGCCAGGTACAGCTCGGCGCGGGCCATGTCCCGCTCGACGACCTCGTAGCCGAGGTCATGGGCGATCGTCATCACCGAGCGACGGTTGATCCCGTCGAGGATCGAGGCCGACTGCGGCGGGGTAACGATCCGGCCGTCGATCACCGCGAAGATGTTCTCCCCGGAGCCCTCGCAGACGAAGCCGCGCTCGTCGAGCAGGATCGCCTCCTCGTAGCCGGCCTTGGAGACCTCGATCTTGGCGAGCACCGAGTTGAGGTACTGGCCCGACGCCTTGGCGTGCGGGATCAGCCCGGCGGGCGAGAGGCGGCGCCACGACGAGACCTTCGCGCGGATGCCGTTCTTCTTGCCCTCCTCGCCGAGGTAGGCGCCCCACTCCCAACAGGCGATGATCACCTCGACCGGCGCGTCGAGCGGGCTCAGGCCCATCACGCCCTCGCCACGGAAGACGAGCGGGCGGATGTAACAGGCGCGCAGACCGTTGGCCGCGATCGTCTCGAGCGTCGCCTGCCGGATCTGCTCCGCCGTGTACGGCACCGGCATGTAGTAGAGCTCAGCCGACTTCAACAGCCGGCTGGCGTGCTCCTGATGCCGGAAGACCGCCGGGCCGATCTCGGTGTCGTAGCACCGCACGCCCTCGAAGACGCCCGTCCCGTAGTGCAGGGCGTGCGTCAGCACGTGCACCTTGGCGTCGTCCCAGGGGACGAGCTCGCCGTTCTTCCAGATGACGTCGGCCTGCGGCACCGTGCTGCTCCCTCGATCGGCGCGCGACCCCCCACGAGACGCGCGAACATCCGGCGATCCTACCGTTCCGACGGGGTTCTGCCCGGGTACACCCCCCATCCGGTGCACGCGTGCCCCGGACCCCCTAGACCATCGCCCGATGCCGCCGTACGGTGTCAATAGGCCGGGTTCGAGCAGCACTCATCACACCCGACGCTCGGCCGCAGGAGGAACATGCCCCACACGTCCCCCCACGCCAACCCGAACCAGAACGACCGCGCCGCGCGGATCCGGGCCAGCTTCGCCGAGCGTTGCGGCTCGATCGAGGACTCGCTCGGCGAGACCGGGCACGCGCCCGACCTGATCGACACCACCGGTATCGGTCACTGCCGGGTCGTCGTCCCCGACGCCTGGACGCCGTCGCCGCGGACCTCGTAGTCCGCCGTTCGTCCGCCGGCGTCCGACCGCGACTCCGGCCGTGATCCCGTGCCCCGCCGGGGTCGCCCGAGGGCGGCCTCCCGGCGGTGAGGCACTCGATCAGCCTCGTGCGGCCAGCGCCCGCTCGCTCGCGACCGCCTTCAGTCGATTCCAGTCGACGTCGCGGAAGTTGTGCATCGGGCAGTACTTCGGCCCGCACATCGAGCAGAACTCCGCCGTCTTGAAGTAGTCGTCGGACAACGTCGCGTCGTGCATCTCGCGCGCCGTGTCCGGATCGACCGACAGCTCGAACTGACGGTTCCAGTCGAAGTCGAACCGCGCCTTCGACAGCTCGCGGTCCCAGCGTGCCGCCCGCGCGGCGTGCGATCCGCCGCGCGCCAGGTCCGCCGCGTGGGCGGCGATCCGGTACGCGATCAGCCCCTGCTTGACGTCGTCGGCGTCCGGCAGGCCGAGATGCTCCTTCGGCGTGACGTAACAGAGCATCGAGGTGCCGTGCCAGCCGACGACGGCCGCCCCGATCGCGCTCGTGATGTGGTCGTAGCCCGGCGCAATGTCGGTCACCAGCGGCCCGAGCGTGTAGAACGGCGCCTCCTGGCAGACCCGCTGCTGGCGCTCGACGTTCTCCTGCAGCTGGTCGAGCGGCACGTGCCCCGGACCCTCGACCATGCACTGGACGTCGCGGTCCCAGCAGCGCTGGACCAGCTCGCCCAGCGTGTCGAGCTCGGCGAACTGCGCCGCATCGGACGCGTCGTCGATCGACCCCGGCCGCAGCCCGTCGCCGAGCGAGATCGTCACGTCGTGCGCGGCGCAGATCGCCAGCACGTCGTCGAACCGCTCGTAGAGCGGATTCTCGGCCTCGTGGTGGACCATCCAGCGCGCCAGCAGGCCGCCCCCGCGCGAGACGATGCCGGTCGTCCGGTGCTGGCAGAGCGCCAGGTGGTCGAACCGCACGCCGGCGTGGATCGTCATGTAGTCGACGCCCTGCTCGGCCTGCTCCGTGATCACCTGGAGCAGCAGCTCCGCGGTCAGGTCCTCCGGCTTCTTGACGCGCTCGAGCGCCTCGTAGATCGGAACCGTGCCGATCGGCACCGTGGCGACGTCGATGATCGCCTGGCGGGTCTCCCGGATCCGCTTGCCGGTCGACAGGTCCATCACCGTGTCGGCACCCCAGCGCTGCGACAGCGCGAGCTTCTCGACCTCCTCGTCGAGCGAGCTGGTGGTCGGACTCGAGCCGATGTTGGCGTTGATCTTGACCCGCGCCTTGAGCCCGATCGCCATCGGATCGAGCGCCGCGTGGTGGCGGTTGGCGGGGATCACCATCCGCCCCCGGGCGACCTCGTCGCGAACCGTGGTCGGCGCCAGCTGCTCGCGCTCCGCCACGCGGGCGATCTCGGGGGTGACGATGCCGTCGCGCGCGGCCCGGATCTGCGTCCGCGCGCTGCTGTCCGTCGTGAAGACGTGACGTTCCATGATGCTCCCTCCGCCGGTATGAGCCGGATCAGGTGAATCGGGTCGACGCGCGTCAGCGTCCTCTCAGCCCCTGCTGGGACCCCCCGGATGTGTAGGAATCGCGGAGCCTAGCGCCTGAGTCGGCGGTGTGCCCTCCGTGCCTGCCGAGCGCGTGCGATCGTGGCCGTCCTGGCGTCGGGATCGCACCCGCTCTGACGACGCAGCCCGCCTAGCCGAGCATCCGCGCGATCTTCACCCGTCCCCCGCGCGCCGGCACCATCGTCACGTTGCGGTGGCGGGCGGACTCCGGGGCCGGATCGGTCGCGACCAGGTCGGTGCGGCGGACGATCTCGGCGATCACCGTGCGCATCTCGGCCATCGCCAGGGCCGCGCCGAGGCAACGGCGGATCCCGCCGCCGAACGGGATCCAGCTGTAGGTCCCGGGCTTGACGCCGAGGAACCGCTCCGGCCGGAAGGCCAGCGGCTCGGGGTAGATGTCCTCGCGGTGGTGCAGCAGCAACACGCTCATCGCGACCACCGAACCGGCCGGAACGGCGAAGTCGCCGAACCGCCACGGGACGGTGACCTCGCGGGCCAGCATCGGGATCACCGGACGCGAGCGCATCGATTCGTGGATCACCGCATCCAGGTACTCGCTGCCGTCCCCGGCGCGGACCTCGTCGCGCAGCCGCGCGTAGGCCTCGGGGTTGCGGGTCAGCCGCTCGAAGGTCCAGGCGATCGTGTTGGCGGTGGTCTCGTGGCCGGCGAGCACCAGCGTCATCAGCTCGTTGCGCAGCTCCTCGTCGCTCAGCGGCACGCCGTCCTCGGTCGTGGCGTCGAGCAGCATCGAGAGCACGTCGTGACGCGCACCCGGAACGTGCTCGGCCCGCCGCTTCGTGATCAGCGGGTAGAGCGCACCGTCGATCGACTCGACGACCAGCCGCTGCACGCCGACCGCCTCATGGCTCTGACGGTTGGCGAACTCGGCGACCTTGGCGATCCGGGTCATCGAGAGCGCGAGCGCGCGGCGGAAGCTCTGCCGCACGCGGTGCTCCAGGGTGCCCTTGGCCGGGCGGCCGTCGACGCCGAAGACGCCGGCCATGATCACGTCGAGTGTGATCGCCTGCGCCGACGGTCCGAGCGGAAAGGTCTTGCCTGCGGTCCAGGTTGCGATCTCGCGATCGGCCGACGCCTGGATCTGCTCCTGGTAGTGGGCGATCGCCTGCCCGTGGAACGCCGGCAGCAGCAGCTTGCGCTGGCGCATGTGACGCGCGCCGGTCGCGGTCAGCACCGAGCTCTCGCCGACGATCGGGCGCAAGGGCGAGGATCCCGTGCGCGACGGCGCCAGGGTCGGATCGGCGGTGAACAGCGACTTGATGTGGTCCGGGTGGCTGACGACGATCGCTTCCGGCACCAGCTGGTTGTGGAAGTCGACGCGGAAGACGTCCCCGTACTCCCGGTGCATCGCCCGCATGAACGACGACTGGCGCACGTTCATCCGCAGCGCCTGGAGCAGCGGCGGCACCCCGACCATCGGCGCCGTCGCCAGCCCGGCAGCGGCGGCCTCGTCGATCGGTCCGGCCTCGGACGCGACCCACGGCGTCTCGCGTCGCCCCGTTGAACGCCGGGTGGTCTGGGTGCTCGTCGTCGTCATCGCCTCTGTCCTCCGGGGACCCGCTCGCTATTCAACACGAAGTACAATAGCGGCGTCTGCGGCTTCCCGCCACCCTTCGCTCTCGCGACCGACCGCATTCGGGCACACCGTCGGGTCGCGTCGGGCACATTCCGGGCGCGTAGACTGCGGGCGTGGCGACCCGCACCCGGCTCTCCGTCCCGGCCCGCCGGGAGCAGGTCCTGACGACGGCGATCAAGCTGTTCGCGGCGCGTCCCTACGAGCAGACGTCGATGGAGGACCTCGCGGCGGCCTGCGGCGTCTCCCGTGCGCTGCTCTACCACTACTTCGGCGGCAAGCGCGGCGTCTTCCTGGCCGCGATCGAGTCGGCCGGCGCGCGGCTGACCGCCCCCCACGCCGGGCTCTCCGGGGCCGATCCGGACCGCCTGCGCGGCGGCATCCGCGCCTACTTCGAGAGCGTCGAGGCCCGCCCCGACGAGCACGCGATGATCCAGCGGGCGGTCACGACCGAAGCCGACGTCGGCGAGATCGGCGACGCGACGCGGCAGGCGTTCGTCGAGCTGATCGCCCGCGAGATCCCCGGCGCCGACCGGTCACCCCTGGCGCAGGCGACGATCCGCGGCTGGATCGGGATGGTCGAGCGCACCGCCAACGACTGGCTGACGCGCCGCGAGCCGGCCCTGGAGTCGCTCGTCGACCCGCTCGCCGTCGCGCTGGAGTCGTCGCTCGAGCTGGTCGCCGAGCGCGATCCGCTGGTCGAGCATCCGTTCGACCGCTGAGCGCGCGAGCGGAGGCCCGAGGTCGACGTGCGATCAGGACCGAGCGCGCCGACCGGGCTTGCTTGTCGAGTTCGCCCCGATTATCGGAACGAACTCGACAAGCGCCTCGGGAACACTCAGGCCAGGTGCTTGCGGACCGTGGCGAGCGCCTCGGCGGTGTTTGCCGAGCCGCCGAGGTCGCCGGTCCGCAGGCCCTCGCCCAGCGCCTGGTCGACCGCGGTCTCCAGCGCGGTCGCCTCGGACTCGAGGCCCAGGCCGTGGCGCAGCATCATCGCGGCGGAGAGGAACATCGCCAGCGGGTTGGCGATCCCCTGGCCGGCGATGTCGGGGGCCGAGCCGTGGACGGGCTCGAACAGGCCCGGACCGTCCGGGTTGCCCACCGACGCCGACGGCAGCATGCCGAGCGAGCCGGAGAGCATCGCGGCGGCGTCGGAGAGGATGTCGCCGAACAGGTTCTCGGTGACGATCACGTCGAACTGCGTCGGCCGGGCGATCAGCTCCATCGCGCAGCTGTCGACGAGCTGGTCGCGCAGCTCGACGTCGGAGTACTCGTCACGGTGGATGCGGTGGACGACCTCGCGCCACTGGCGAGAGGTCTCCAGCACGTTGGCCTTGTCGACCGAGTGGACCAGGTTGCGGCGCTTGCGGGCGGTCTCGAACGCGGAGCGGGCGATCCGCTCGACCTCGGCGACCGTGTAGTAACAGAGATCCGACGCGTCGGTCTCGGTGCGGGTCTTCTTGCCGAAGTAGATCCCGCCGGTCAGCTCGCGGACGACCAGCAGGTCGGTGCCGTCGAGCACCTCGCGCTTGAGCGCGGAGCTGTCGTAGAGCGCCGGCACCGGGCGGACCGGGCGCAGGTTGGAGTACAGGCCGAGCTCCTTGCGCAGGCCGAGCAGGCCCTGTTCCGGACGCGGCGCGTTCGGATCGGTCGTGTCCCACTTCGGTCCCCCGACCGCGGCCAGCAGCACCGAATCCGACGCCTTGCACGCGGCGAGCGTCTCGTCGGTCAGCGCCGTCCCGTGCGCGTCGATCGACGCACCGCCGAAGACGTGCTCGGTGAACGTGAAGTCCCCCAGCTCGTGGAGGATCTCCAGGGTCGGCGCGGTGATCTCCGGGCCGATT
>Ga0265296_1002604_pt1 | contig 17865 bp, 10 predicted proteins | sample MunlanPumphouse1_FD_189073 | JGI IMG/M metagenome (GOLD analysis project Ga0265296, IMG submission 189073) | Groundwater microbial communities from a municipal landfill in Southern Ontario, Canada - Pumphouse #1 | ecosystem: Environmental > Aquatic > Deep subsurface > Groundwater | place...
ATCAATGTGAAGTTGTAATGCTTGGAAGCCGGAGATTTGTCATTGCTGCGGTTCTGAAACCGATTGTTCAATGACAAAATGCCTTTGCCATAGAGATGGCTTAAGATGGCATTGCCGGCATTTCTATAATCTACTATATTTTCATGCGTTGTATCCAACTTGCTGCTTTGCCACTTTTCGGCCAGATCCGTGTTGAACTGATCAATTTGCTCCTTGCTGGTCGTTGTATTAGCATTATATATAGGTTGAATCGTGTTTAAGATACTTTTCTTATCCGCATTCAGTTCCTCTTGTGTTTTTAATATCGCAAAATTATAAGGTGATATCAGATTCTCATGATTCCATACTTTTCCCTTTTGGAATTCATAGCGAAAACGAGGCTGTTTGGGAAGGAAAATACAGATCAGAATAATGGTGATAAGTATTAATCCAATTTTTCGGACGAGGTTCTCCGTTGTATTTAATTCTCTTCTGTATTTTATTTTTAGTCTTCCCACGGTGAGCTGTATTTTATTATCATGTTAATATACAAATGTAATTATAATTATTTTCTGCAGCTTCTGCCAATTGTCGTTTATAGGTATTAAATAGGAGGAATGCTGTGATGGACAAAAAATACTTGTTATCTTTGCAGAAAAAATACAACATGTCAACAAAATCACATCTAATTGCACCATCCGTTCTTGCTGCAGACTTTGCAAAATTATACGATGATATCATCATGGTAAACAACAGTGAGGCAGATTGGTTTCATATTGATATTATGGACGGTGTTTTCGTGCCAAATATCTCTTTTGGATTTCCAGTTATGCAGGCTATTGCAAAACATGCCGCTAAACCTTTGGATGTACATTTGATGATTGTTGATCCAGACCGTTATCTGCAGGTATGTAAAGACTCAGGTGCAGCAATCATTACCGTTCATTATGAAGCCTGTACACATTTGCATCGGACTCTGGCTGCTATTAAAGAATTGGGCTGTAAAGCAGGCGTTGCATTGAATCCACATACGCCAGTAGCACTTTTAAAAGATGTTCTTGCGGATCTGGACTTGGTTTGTATCATGTCGGTTAACCCAGGTTTCGGTGGTCAGAAATTTATTCCAAATACCTATGCCAAAGTACAGGAACTAAGGGCCATGGCACAGGGAGTGAATGATGGTCTGCTGATTGAAATCGATGGGGGAGTAACGAGTGCGAATGCAGCGCAGTTATTGAAAGCCGGAGCAGATGTGCTGGTGGCAGGTTCATTTGTCTTCAACGCGACAGATCCTCTGGAAACTGTGAAAGCATTAAAAGACATTGATATAACTGTAGAAAGTATATAAAACGAAAAGGTGATTTAATAATATAAATCACCTTTTTTTTTGAAAGAAATAAATGCGATATAGCGGATTTCAAAAAAAGATGGCAGGATTGCATAAGTGCTGTTTAGAACAATTCCAAATTGATTTAAATAAATGGAATGCATGCGTTTAAAGTTGGATTTTCACTATTTTTGTAATTAGTCATATAAGTTGATTTACGACAAATAGATCAGCTTCAAAACATGAAGTGGAAGGGCTAATTTGTGATTTGTCAGGGGGGGACCCGATAGATGGCGTATTAGCTTAATTATATTACAGACATGGTGGTGTAGAAAGACATAGGTGTTTTTATGCTGCCCATAAAATAGAAAGATAGATATCTATGAGTATTTACAACGATTACGTACAAGAGGTTGTAGAACGGGAAGGCCAAGGATTACATCCTAAGCCTATTGACGGAGCAGAATTACTAAGTGAGGTAATTGCTCAGATTAAAGATTTAAACAATGAAAATAGAGCTGAATCTTTAAGATTGTTTATTTACAACACGTTGCCGGGTACTACACCTGCAGCAGGTGTTAAAGCACAATTCCTGAAGGAAATTGTTTTGGGTGAATCAGTTGTTGCTGAAATTACACCTGATTTCGCTTTTGAGTTGTTGTCACATATGAAAGGTGGTCCTTCAATCACGGTTTTATTGGACCTGGCCTTGGGTGCAGACCTAGCTATTGCAAAACAGGCGGCTGAGGTTCTTAAAACACAAGTTTTCTTATATGATGCGGATACCGCTCGTTTGAAAGAAGCTTTTGAACAAGGCAATGAGGTCGCAAAAGATATTTTAGAAAGCTACGCAAAAGCAGAGTTTTTTACAAAACTGCCTGAGGTTGCTGAGGAAATTCAGGTGATTACTTTTATCGCTGGTGAAGGTGATATCTCGACAGATTTATTGTCGCCAGGTAACCAGGCGCACTCGCGTTCAGATCGTGAATTACATGGAAAATGTATGATCACACCTGAAGCACAGCAACAGATCGTTGAGTTACAGGCGCAACACCCTGGTAAAAGTGTCATGTTAATTGCTGAGAAAGGAACAATGGGTGTGGGGTCATCTCGTATGTCGGGTGTCAACAACGTTGCATTATGGACAGGTAAACAAGCGAGTCCTTATGTTCCTTTTGTGAACATCGCACCAATTGTAGGTGGTACAAATGGTATCTCACCTATTTTCTTGACCACAGTGGATGTGACCGGAGGTATCGGTATAGACCTTAAAAACTGGGTGAAGAAAGTGGATGAAAATGGCAACGTAATCCGTAACGAGAAAAATGAGCCAATTCTTGAAGAAGCTTATTCTGTCGCTACAGGTACTGTCTTAACGATCAATACTAAGACTAAAAAATTATATAATGGCGAGCAGGAGCTGATCGATATTTCCAAAGCTTTGACTCCACAAAAAATGGAATTTATCAAAGCGGGTGGTTCTTATGCGATCGTTTTCGGTAAAAAGATCCAAACTTTTGCTGCTGCTGCTCTGGGAATTCAGGCGCCTACAGTGTTTGCTCCTTCAAAAGAAATCACGATTGAAGGACAAGGTTTGACTGCTGTAGAGAAAATCTTTAATAAAAATGCGGTTGGTGTAGCTCCGGGTAAAGTATTACATGCCGGTTCTGACGTTCGCGTTAAAGTAAATATTGTTGGTTCTCAGGATACAACAGGTTTGATGACTGCGCAGGAGCTCGAAGCAATGGCCGCGACTGTAATTGCACCTACCGTAGACGGCGCTTATCAATCAGGCTGTCATACGGCATCGGTTTGGGATAAAAAAGCACAAGCGAATATTCCAAAACTGATGAAATTTATGAATGACTTTGGATTAATCACAGCACGTGACCCTCAAGGTGTATATCATTCGATGACAGACGTTATTCATAAGGTATTAAATGATATTACAATTGATGAGTGGGCGATCATTATCGGAGGTGATTCACATACCCGTATGTCTAAAGGTGTTGCTTTTGGTGCTGACTCTGGTACGGTGGCGCTAGCTTTAGCGACAGGTGAGGCTTCTATGCCAATCCCAGAATCTGTAAAAGTTACGTTTAAAGGCAGTATGAAAGAACACATGGATTTCCGTGATGTGGTTCATGCTACACAAGCGCAGATGCTGCAGCAATTTGCTGGCGAGAACGTTTTCCAAGGCAGAATTATTGAAGTTCATATCGGAACGCTTTTAGCCGATCAGGCATTTACTTTTACTGACTGGACTGCAGAAATGAAGGCGAAAGCTTCTATTTGTATTTCACAGGATAATACCTTGATCGAATCATTGGAGATCGCTAAAAACCGTATCCAGATTATGATCGATAAAGGCATGGAAAACAAAAATAATGTTTTGCAGGGCTTAATTGACAAGGCGAATAAACGTATTGAGGAAATTAAATCTGGTGCTAAGCCTGCTTTAACTCCAGATACCAATGCGAAATATTATGCTGAGGTTGTTATTGATCTGGATATCATCGAAGAACCGATGATTGCGGACCCGGATGTGAATAATGCGGATGTTTCCAAACGTTATACACACGATACAATTCGCGACCTTTCTTACTACGGTGGAAATAAAAAGGTAGACTTAGGTTTCATTGGTTCTTGTATGGTTCACAAAGACGATTTGAAAATCGTATCGAAGATGTTGAAAAATATTGAACAGCAAAAAGGTGTCGTTACATTTGAAGCTCCTTTGGTCGTTGCAGCTCCAACGTACAATATCATTGATGAGCTGAAAGCGGAAGGCGATTGGGAATTCTTACAAAAGTACTCTGGATTTGAATTTAGCGATGCTTTACCAAAAAGTTCTGCGCGTACTGAATACGAGAATATTATGTACTTGGAGCGCCCTGGTTGTAACCTTTGCATGGGTAATCAGGAAAAAGCAGCTAAAGGTGACACGGTAATGGCTACTTCAACGCGCTTATTCCAAGGACGTGTTGTTGAAGACAGAGATGGTAAAAAAGGGGAGTCTTTATTAGCATCAACTCCAGTTGTTGTTCTTTCAGCGATCTTGGGCCGTATTCCGAATATCGAAGAATATAAAGCTGCTGTGGAAGGCATTAACTTAACAAAGTTTGCGCCTATTCCAACAAAATAATGAGTGATTAGGGTTTAGTAACTTAATTAAACAACATAAATTAGAGAGATATGGCTTTTGATATAGATATGATTAAAAAGGTCTATAGCCAATATGACGAGCGCATTGCTGCGGCTCGTCAAGTGGTTAACAAACCTTTGACTTTATCTGAGAAAATTTTGTATGCCCACCTTTGGGATGGCAATGCTACTGAAGATTACAAACGTGGCGTTTCTTACGTTGACTTTGCTCCAGATCGCGTTGCTATGCAGGATGCAACTGCACAGATGGCATTATTGCAATTTATGCAAGCTGGGCGTCCAAAGGTAGCAGTTCCTTCTACCGTACACTGTGATCACCTGATTCAGGCGAAAGAAGGAGCAGACAAAGATTTAGCACGAGCTAAAAACGAAAGCTCTGAAGTATTTAACTTTTTGAGTTCTGTGTCCAATAAGTATGGTATCGGTTTCTGGAAACCCGGAGCAGGTATTATTCACCAGGTTGTTTTGGAAAACTATGCTTTTCCAGGCGGTATGATGATTGGTACGGACTCGCATACGGTGAACGCCGGCGGTTTAGGTATGGTTGCAATCGGTGTGGGTGGTGCTGATGCTTGTGATGTCATGGCAGGTTTGCCTTGGGAGCTTAAATTCCCTAAGCTGATCGGTGTAAAATTGACAGGTAAGCTCAGCGGATGGGCTGCAGCAAAAGACGTGATCTTGAAAGTTGCAGGTATCTTGACTGTAAAAGGTGGAACAGGTGCTATCGTTGAATATTTTGGCGAAGGTGCGGAGTCTTTATCTTGTACAGGAAAAGGAACAATCTGTAACATGGGCGCTGAAATTGGCGCGACAACCTCAACTTTTGGGTACGATGAATCCATGGAGCGTTATTTACGTGCTACTGGTCGTGCCGAAGTGGCGGATGCGGCAAATGTAATTAAAGACCACCTGACAGCAGATGCAGAAGTTTATGCTAATCCTGAGCAGTATTTTGATCAGTTAATAGAAATCAATCTATCTGAATTGGAACCTTCTCTAAATGGTCCTTTTACGCCAGATTTATATACCCCAGTTTCACGCATGCGCGAAGAGGCTGAAAAGAATGGCTGGCCATTGCAAGTGGAATGGGGATTGATCGGTTCGTGTACAAATTCTTCTTATGAAGATTTATCCCGTGCTGCCTCCATTGCAAAACAAGCAGTTGATAAAGGGCTTATCACAAAAGCTGAATTCGGTATTAATCCCGGGTCAGAGCAAGTGCGTTTTACGGCTGATCGCGATGGTTTGCTGAAAACTTTTGAAGACCTCAATGCGACAATTTTTACCAATGCATGTGGTCCATGTATCGGTATGTGGGATCGTGTAGGAGCCGATAAACAAGAGAAAAATACAATCGTTCATTCTTTCAATCGTAACTTTGCAAAACGTGCAGATGGCAATCCAAATACTTATGCATTTGTTGCATCACCAGAATTAGTAGCTGCGATTGCGATCTCTGGTGATTTGGGTTTCAATCCGGTAACTGATACCTTGACAAACAATAAAGGTGAACAAGTGAAGCTGGATCCTCCTGTAGGGGATGAGTTGCCAACGAAAGGCTTTGCGGTAGATGATCCCGGTTATCAGGCACCTGCAGCTGATGGTAGTTCGGTGGTGGTTGATGTAGCTCCTACTTCTGATCGTCTTCAACTGTTGGAGCCTTTTGCTCCATGGGAAGGTACCGATTTGAAAGGGTTGAAATTATTGATTAAGGCGAAAGGTAAATGTACTACTGACCATATTTCTATGGCTGGTCCTTGGTTGAAATACCGTGGCCATTTGGACAATATCTCAAATAACATGTTGATTGGTGCTTTGAATTTCTTCAATGAGAAGACTGATAGCGTTAAAAATCAACTCACAGGCGAATATGGTCCTGTTCCTGCAACACAGCGGGACTATAAAGCACACGGTATTGGTTCAATTGTAGTCGGTGATGAAAACTACGGTGAAGGTTCTTCCCGCGAGCATGCTGCGATGGAACCTCGTCATTTGGGTGTTCGTGCTGTTTTAGTTAAATCTTTCGCGCGTATTCACGAAACGAATTTGAAAAAACAAGGTATGTTGGGATTAACTTTTGCAGACAAAGACGATTATAACAAGATTCAGGAAAATGATACCATTGATATTATCGGCTTGACAACATTTGCACCAGGTAAACCTTTAACACTTGTATTGCATCATGCAGACGGAACGCAAGAAGAGATTTTGGCGAACCATACCTACAATGCGCAACAAATTGAGTGGTTTAAAGCTGGTGGGGCTTTGAATATTATTCGTAAAAATCAAGGGTAACAATTCCTTGGAAATATAATAACTGAAAAGCTGCTTTCCTGGAAGGCAGCTTTTTTTGTTTCCAGCGTGGAATGACATTTCTGTGATCTTCGTCATATTTTTCCAATTTCCATTGATTTTATTTGCTTATAAAATAGAATGCGGGTACTTTTGCCCAACGTTTTTAGCACCGATATGAGAAAAATATTTTTAACGATTGGAGCACTTGCATTAAGTGTTTCTGCCTTATTTGCCCAAGAAAATCCTGAGATAGGAAAAAGCATTTTCAAACCGAAAAATTTGAGAACAGAAAGTAACAAGGGCAAATTCTTCTTCTTTTGGGGGTACAACTTCTCTTCTTACGCGAAATCAGATATTCATTTTACGGGTCCTAATTATGACTTTATACTCCATAATGTAAAAGCGGGTGATAGGCCAACTAAATTTGGTTCGACGTATTTTGATCCAAGCCGATTAACTATTCCACAATTTAATCTGCACTTTGGTTATTATATCAAGGATAATTACTCAATTTCATTGGGATGGGACCATATGAAATATGTGGTCGATATTCCGCAGCAAATCAAAATTTCAGGTTATATTGGGGATGAAATCTCAAAACCCGGTATACCTACGGGAGATAAAGCAGGACAGTATGATGGTAAAGTTATTACTGTAGACTCTGCCATGCTGACATTTGAGCATACAGATGGTTATAACTTTGCCTCAGTAGGTCTGGAGCGTTATGATGACATCATCAATAATCGCAAAGGTCAACAGGTGCTGACAATGGAATCTGGTGTGGATGTAGGTCTATTGATTCCTCGTTCCGACGTGCATCTTTTTGGCGAAGGAGCCAACCACTTTTGGAACATTGCGGGTTATGGTGCTTCGGCAAAAGTTGGTTTGCACTACCGTTTTTATAAAGGACTCTATCTTCAGGGGAACTTCAAAACGGGCTGGACTGATTTAACAAACATTCGTACAACTGGAAGAAGAGGGGTAGATAAAGCATCCCAACAAATATGGTTTTTCGAAAATTACTGGGCTTTGGGCTTTAGATTCTAAACATATTCATGAAACAAAAAGGGCTACTTTCAAAGTAGCCCTTTTTTTTGTTTATCCTTTTTTATATCCTATTTGATCTTCCTTTGATTAGACCAGCTAAATCTCACCTAGTTTGAAAATATCCTTTACCCGGATACCTTTTTCAGTACGTTGAAGTGTACAGCATTCATGTATGGGATCGTGTTCGAAAAATAAGATGTATTCATTATCGACGATCTCATTCCAATAGCTGCTACGTTCCTCCATGGTCACGAGGGGTCTGACATCATAACCCATAACATAAGGAATGGGAATATGTCCCACCGAAGGTAATAGATCCGCCATATAGAGGATTGTTTTGCCTTTATACTGTATCTGTGGCAACATCATAGCTTCTGTATGGCCGTGTGCATAACGGATAGCGATATTGTTTCCAAAAGGATTCTGATGATCTTCAACAAATTTTAATTGTCCGCTCTCCTGTATCGGTAGAATGTTCTCTTTTAAGAAAGAAGCTTTTTCGCGCGGGTTAGGATCGGTAGCCCAAGACCAATGGTCACTATTGCTCCAAAAATGAGCATTTTTAAAAGCCGGAACCAGCTGTTCACCTTCACGGGCTATAGCCCCGCCACAATGGTCGAAGTGCAGGTGTGTAAGGATGACATCGGTGATATCGCTTCTGTCAAATCCAATATTTTTTAATGATTTATCCAGCGTTGCATCTCCGTGAAGATAATAATAGCTGAAGAATTTTTCATTTTGTTTGTCTCCCAGTCCTGTATCGACCAGCATTAATCGATTACTGTCCTCGATGAGGAGCAGGCGGTTTCCCCAGGTACACATATTGTTTGAGTCGGCCGGGTTTGTTTTGTTCCAGATACTCTTTGGAACAACGCCAAACATTGCACCGCCATCGAGTTTAAAAAATCCCGTTTCTATAGCATGTAATTTCATTCGCAGATTATGTGTTTTTTAATGGTTATATAGCATATCCAGTTTATTTTAAGCACAAGCAATTATTTGTCAGATGGCATGAAAGCCACCCTGTGCTCTTTCGTGTTCGTGCTACAATTGTAGCTATTTCATCTCTTTATCTTTACTCATATTAGCCCGTCTGCCTGGACATTGCTGCCACTTTCAACGATCAATGGCTGATGGACGTTACACTGTCTGTTTTTTTACCTTATTAATATTTGTAAAGGTTGGAACAATTTACGAAAAATATGTGATATTTTTTGATAGTGATAAATTGATGTGCTAAAAAAATATGCCAAAAAGTTTATTTTTTTTTATCTGCATAAGTTATTGTTAATGAGTGGTTTGTTTTTGTGTTTTTTGTACAATAAGCTTGATTTTTAGGTAATTAAGTTTTGTTTTTAGCGAAAAATGCCTTTAAATTTGGGCACATTTTAAAACAAACAAAAAATATGAAAAAGGGTAACATTGGAAACGCGCCTGATTTGAAATATTTAAAAATTGATAGTACAAAAAATGTATTTTATCAATTGCCTGTTTCTGAATTGGTCGAACATGCCTTAGCAAATCACGAAGGTCGACTTTCTGATACGGGAGCACTCGCTGCTGATACGGGAAAATTTACTGGGAGATCGCCAAAAGATCGGTTTCTGGTCGAAGATTCTTTAACAAAAGATAGCGTTTGGTGGGGCGAAATCAATCAACGGATGTCTCCGGCTCATTTTGAAGCACTATTTTCGAAAGTAGCTGCTCACTTAAGTGATAAAATCATCTATGTAAGAGATTGTGCTGCAGGAGCTGATCCAGCTTATCAAATAGATTTGCGTGTTGTTACGGAGACAGCCTATCAAAGTATATTTGCCAATAACCTGTTTCTGCGGCCGGAACCAAATTTGGATGCTCAGCCTGCTTGGTCGATTTTAGCTGCCCCGACGCTACTTATCGAAGAGCCGCATCAATATGGCATTATCAACGAAAATTTTGTCGCGATTGATTTTACAAAAAAGATAGTACTGATTGCGGGGACCGGTTATACAGGTGAGATTAAAAAGAGCATTTTCTCAATATTGAACTTTATTTTGCCATTCCAGCATAATGTGCTTTCTATGCACTGTTCGGCGAATACCTCGAAAGAAGGGGAGACCGCTTTGTTTTTTGGACTTTCGGGTACAGGGAAGACGACCTTATCAGCTGATAGAAACAGAAAGTTGATCGGTGATGATGAGCATGGATGGAGCGAAAGGGGAATATTCAATTTCGAAGGCGGCTGCTATGCCAAATGTGTAGGTTTGTCGGAAGACAAAGAGCCTGAGATCTTCCACGCAATTCGTTTTGGGTCTCTGCTTGAAAATGTTGTTTTGGATGAATTTGATCGACCTGATTACAACGATATTAGCAAGACGGAAAATACCCGCGTATCCTATCCAATAGATTTCATGGAAAATGCCGAAATGAGCGGTATTGGTCGTGAACCTGAAAATATTTTTTTCCTGACGGCAGATGCTTTTGGTGTACTTCCTCCCATTTCATTGTTGACCATAGATCAGGCGGTATATCATTTCGTTAGTGGTTATACAGCAAAGGTTGCGGGTACAGAGGTAGGGGTAAAGGAGCCTACAGCAGCATTTTCAACCTGTTTTGGACAGGCATTTTTGCCGCTTCATCCTTCAAAATATGCGGCTTTGCTGCGTTCAAAACTAGAACAAAATCGCAACATCAAAGTTTGGTTAGTGAATACGGGCTGGATTGCTGGTCCTTACGGAATAGGCAGACGTATTAAGCTAAATTATACGCGATCGTTAATCCGAGCAGCAATGGATGGCTCACTGCTGGAGTCTCACTTCAACAAGCACAATATTTTTGGACTGGAGTATCCGACGAGCTGTGGGGAGCATGTTCCTGCGCAAATTTTAGATGCGCGAGGCTTATGGAACAATGACGAGGCTTATGACATGCAGGCAAAACGCTTGGCGAAGCTGTTTATTTCGAATTTTGAAAAATTCAATAATGAGATGCCACCCTCGGTGCATGCAGCAGGACCCAAAATAGAAACTTCGGTTCTTTTGTACTAATTCGTTCTGACATTATAAAAAACAGGAGGAAATACTTTTCCTCCTGTTTTTTATAATTGTACCCTACCTAATCGACAGACCTTTAATCGTGTTTTGTAACGAAAGAATCTATTTTTTCCTGTTCACTTCCAACAAGAGCATTGATAATCAGTTTGAAGGACGCCAGGCGAGCCTTTTTCTTGTTATCTTTCGTGATTTCTAGCCAAGGCGATTTTTTGGTGCTTGTCTTTTTAAATAAATCCTCAATATAGCCCGTATATACATCCCATTTCTCCTGCGCCTGCTGGTCTAGCACACCAATTTTCCATTGTTTTAGGATATCCTCTTTTCGCTCTTTTAACCTTTCGGCTTGCTCTTCTTTGCTGACGTTCAGGAATAATTTGATGAGGATGATGCCATCGTCGATTAACTGCTTCTCAAATTCAGGGACCTGGTTCATAAACAGCTCATGCTGCTCCTTGGAGCAAAATCCAAATACAGGTTCAACAACAGCTCTGTTATACCAGCTACGGTCAAAAATCACAATTTCCCCAGCATTAGGGAGCTGTTTGATATATCGTTGAAAATACCATTGTCCGGCTTCCTCTTCGGTTGGTTTGGGCAATGCAACAACGCGTACCTTTTTGGGATTTAGATATTGGGTTACACGGCCTATTGTACCACCTTTACCCGCAGCGTCTCTACCTTCAAAAATAATAAGGACCCGTTTTCCTTTTTCAATGATTTCATATTGAAGCTTTAAGAGTTTGACTTGGAGCTCGTAAAGTTCTTTCTCATAATCGTAAACATCATTGAATTTTTTTATTTCCAGAATGCCATGTTGTTCCAGATAATTTAAAACATCTTTGTTTTCGTGGATCTTCTGAAGTTCATTTAAATCGTATTCTGCCATATGATATTTATTTATATGTTCGTTTTCCTAAAGTTACTTATTGAATTGTTAAAAAATGTCAAATTTCATATAAATCCGCAAGAGCTGTGTAATAATAAGCTCATGGCTTACGTTTAATATTCAAAACAGCGAAAGAGGCTGTTTGCATAAATTAGACTTTTCATAAATTTAGGTTAATAATTGGTTAGGTTAGCTCGGAGTTCCCCACTTCGAGCTTTTTTGTGGACAGGATCGGAGGATGCCTAACACGAACACGAAAAATTACGGTTTTGGCTAGGCTCAAATAGAGTGTATCATTAATTTTTTCTAAATGTTAAAAAACGTTAAATACCTTTTATTGTTATAATGAATTCAAAAATGTAGCGTTTTCATTACAAATACTTTTCATAAAATAGGTTAATATATGGCTAACGAAAGCTCAGAGTTCCCCACTCTGGGCTTTTTATTTTTCAGGTTCCTTTTTTGACTTGCCGACTCTTTTTTTGGCTTGAGTCAATGTTTAGATTTTTGATCTGCAGCATATTTGCACTCGAAATATTTAAATAAAAAATATATGCGTGCAAGATTAAAAAAAAGACAAACAATTGGTTTTTACAATGCCATAATTCCCATTATTGTATCGGTATTTGGAGTCTATTTGACCATTAGAATTGCTTTGGCGCTATTATTGTCAATAATGAGCTGGCTTGCCACGGTAAAACTACCAGCGGTAGCCATTGATTAAGATCATATCCGTAGACCATTTTATAAGGTAATATGGGCGATTTTTGGACAAGGGTTGAGCCTGGCGTTTTCTTCCATGGCATTTGGCTGTATTGCGTCCATCATTGTCTTGTTGTTCAAGGGAATGAATTGGAGGGAGTCTTCACTGGCGTTTATGGTCTCTGCGACTGGAAGGACCACTGGCGGGAATGATCGCGGGCTCGTTTGGTTATCAGTCGGTCTATTTATTTGAGGGAATCGGCTGTCTGCTGTCCATCCTTATATTGATCTGCAACAGGAAATAAGCTTAGGGCAATTCACAGCATGTTGCAGCAAAGAATCTCATTAAAGGCAAGAGGAATTAAATTGATCTGTATAAATAAGACGGACCGGGTGTAGATCCCCTGAGTCCGTCTTGTTTATTGTGTATTTTGTTGCGCACTAGGCAACTTCTCTTAGATCTACTGCAACTACACGGGATACACCTTGTTCAACCATGGTTACTCCGTAGATGATGTCTGTACTTGCTATCGTTTTTTTATTGTGTGAGACCACGATAAATTGTGAATTCTTGGAAAAATCCCGGATAATATTATTGAATTTATCAATATTAGTATCATCCAAAGGAGCATCCACCTCATCGAATATACAAAAAGGCGCCGGTTTAGAAAGATAGAGTGAGAATAACAAGGCTGTTGAAGTCAAGGTCTTTTCACCACCCGAAAGCTGATTGATAGACAGCGGTCTTTTCCCTTTTGGCCTTGCAATAATGTCGATGTCTGAATCCAGCGGATTGCTCGGATCTGTGAGCACCAGGTCGCAGCTGTCTTCTTCGTTAAATAGCGAACGGAATACCTTGACGAAGTTATTCCTTACGGCATCGAATGTAAACATGAATTGAACTTGAGCGGTATCGTCAATTTCTTTTATTGTTGCCATCAACGAGCCTTTTGCTTCGATTAAATCAGCTTTCTCTTTGTTAATGAAATCATAGCGTTCGTTCATCTCGTCGAAAGCCTCTTTTGCCATCAGATTGATCGTTCCAAATTCATCAAGCTGTTTCTTGAGTTTGCTGCATTTCGTAGCCAATGTAACTTGATCTTCTGTGATCTCAGGCACATCTTCACGGTCAATCAGGTCTTTCAGTTCAATGTTGAATTCAACAGAAAGACGTTCTTTCAAGGAATTGAGGTCGATCTGAAGGCCCGTTTTTTTGTCTTTGATCTCTGAAACAAGAAAGTCACTCTGTTCTTTTGAACGACGTTGCTGTGTCAGGGAATCTTCGAGGTTATTGATCTTCTGCTTATCTGCATAGTAGCCGTCTTCCAATTCTTTGAGACCATCTTCCAGGGCAATCTTCTGCTCATACATGGCAATAAGATCCTGATCTTCTTCATCTTCAAATGGAATGGTTGTTCTTAAAGCTTCTAGCACTTCAACTAATTCTGCACTGTTTCGCTCCACACGGATTTCGTGGTCATCTTTCTGCGTCTCTCTAAATTCGAGATCTTTTGTGATATTGGAAACTTTGTTTAACTGTTGATGGTAAGTGATATTCTCTTGATTGTATGCAGTCGATTTTTCGTTAAGTACTTCAGATATTTCATGGAACTGATCTTGTAAAGTCGATAGTTCGGCGATACTCTGTTCTTTTTCCAGGCGCAACTCCTGAAGCTGTGGCTCCGCAATTTTTAAATCCGATTCTATACCTTCAATTTTCTCCTGAATATCTTTTTTACGGGCCTGGGAGTTATTGATGAAGGCTTGATATTGCTCTTGCTTTGTTTTGACGGTAATTAATTCATTATTCAGTCTATTGAGCTGAAAGCGCAGCTCATCGATTAACTCTTTCTGTGAATTGCCACGCAGTGCATCCAGGCGAGCTGTTTCGGCCGTTATTTTATCTTCAAGTTTTGCTATTTCCTGATTTAAGGTTTTGATCTCTTGGGATAGCACTTCGAGGTTTTTCGCTCTTCCGATACGTTTTCCCTCAAATAATCCCAAAGAACCACCAGACAGGCCCAAATGATGTTTCGAATAACGTCCATTTTTTTGTAGAATCACCTGTCCCAGAGCAGGGAGCTTTTCATCCAGCTCCTTTTCATTTTCATGTTTAAGGATGAAGACCTGCTGGAGCAGCATCGTACATAAAGCCCTGTACTTTTCGTCTACGGTAATCACATCCAATGCAGACATCAAATTGTCATTTGGTGCAGGGGCAACGCTTGGGGAACCTACTATGGCATCTAAAACAAAGAAATTAGCTCTTCCTTTTGCTGCATCGCTCAAGAGTTGGATAGCCTGAACAGCATCTTGTTGTGTTTCGACAACATAATGGTTCATAATAGGCTCTAGGTAGTTCTCAATAGCCACACGGTAATCTTCCTGACAGAAAAGGACATCTGATAGGAGTGGGGGCTGCTTTTTCCAGCCTGCATTTTTCTTGAGGAATCGAATGGAATCGGGGAAACCTTCTAAATTATCAACAAGTGATTTTGTGAGGTTGTATTCGTTTTGTTTGGCATCTACCAGACGGAGATCTTTGGCAAGCTGGGCTTTAAATTCCTCTAGGTTTGCCTGGCACTGATTAATCTGTCCTTGGAGCTCTTCTTCCTGCTGGTTTGCTGAATCGTACTGTAGCTGCTGTGCTTCTACACGGCCCTCCAATTCCATAACAGAGGAATTGAACTGCCGCAATTCAGCTTCTTTTGCTTCTGTATCTACACTATTGCGAACAGATTCTTGCAGAAGAGCTTCTTTCTGAATTGTGAATACTGCAAGATCTTTTTCTAATTTGTAGATTTTGGCCTGTAATTCAGCATTACTCTTATTAAAAATATCAAGTTTTCCCTTTGCAGACTGTTGCTGTCCTCTCAGTTCGTCGACTTCGGATTTATCCGATTCAAGATTCGTTTTTAACGAATCGAGTTTATTTTGCTCATCAAACAATTCTTCATTCAGTCGTTTGATGGTGTAGAGTACGTGATTAAGCTGTTGTTTATCGCTGTTGATATCGAGGTTCAGCCGGTTTTCCTTATCTTGAAGATTTTTAACTTTTTCGTTTTTGATCTTCTTTTCCGATTCATAACCTCGGATTTTATTGACAAATTCCTGTGTTGTTTTTTGCTGTACCGAAAGATTTTTTTCCTGTTCCAAATTTGTCTGGCGGAGTGTTTGGAGTTCAGTTTCCGCGTTCAGGATATTTTGCTGTGCATTGACGGCATCTTTTTGAACCTTGGATTCTTGTGTCTGAAGTCTTTCTAATTCGGTCGAAAAATCAGCAATTCTATAATAAGCCAAATCTATACTGCTTTGGCGGTATTCTGCTTTAAGTGAGGTATATTTTTCAGCTTTTTTAGCTTGATTTTCTAATGATTTGAGATTCTTTGTGATTTCATAAAGCAAATCATCCACACGGCTAAGATCGGCCTCAGTATCTCTCAGCTTTGCTAAAGTTTGTTTTTTACGAACTTTATACTTAGAGATTCCGGATGCTTCTTCGAAGAGGTTGCGACGTGAATTATCTTTGTTGTTGATAATTTCATCAATCATTTTCAATTCGATAATCGAATAACTGTCGGCACCAACCCCGGTATCCAGGAACAGATCCGTGATATCTTTTAAACGACATTTGACATCATTCAATCGATATTCACTATCGCCGTTGCGAAACAGCTTACGAGTGACGGTCACTGTCGAGAATTCCGTTGGCAGAATATTATTGTTGTTGTTGAAGGTCAGCGAAACTTCTGCAAGGTTTGCCGGCTTTCTATTTTTCGTTCCATTGAAGATAATATTTTCCATTTTATCGGAGCGAAGCATCTTTGTGCTTTGTTCTCCCAGTACCCAGCGTATGGCGTCGACCACATTGGACTTCCCGCATCCATTGGGACCGACAATCGCTGTGACACCATCATTGAAGTTGATCGTGATCTTGTCTCCGAAACTCTTAAATCCTTTAATTTCTAGTTTGGTTAACTGCATTTATACCAAATTTGTTTGTCGTTATAAGCTTGCGAAAATAGTAAAATTAAACAATAATTTTTTCTTTCTTTATTCACATTTTCCTGTTTCAGGATCACATGAAGGGCCTTCTTCGCCTCTGCGTTCAAGAGGTGCAGGCTGACTGGCCAGGCATTCATTTATTGTATTGTGAAAGACTTCCATGGGCTGTGCTCCGGGGATAGCGTATTTTCTGTCAAATACAAAGAAAGGAACACCTCGGAGTCCTAAGCTGACACCTTCTTGGATATCCTGTGCAGCATCATAAGCAAACTCATCTGATTCCAATAAGTTTTTTACCTCCTGAGCGGAAAGATGCTCTTCTGTTGCGATAGCGATGAGAACCTCGTTGTTATTTACATCGAGACCATCGGTGAAATGAGCCTTAAATAAGGCTTTTTTGAGCTGAGTGCCTTTTTGCTGTGCCTGGGCGAAATGGATCAGACGATGAGCTTTTTTTGTATTTACAACGATTGCTTTTTCAAAATTCAGGTCAATACCCAGCTCTTTTCCCTGCGCACTGAGTTGTGAAGTCATCGCAACCACATCGTCCATGCTCATGCCCTTCGTTTGAACGAGGTAGTCGTAGGTTGGCATTGCCGGAGCATCTTCGGGATAGTCGGGGTTAAGCTGATACGATTTCCAGATGATTTCAGCGGCTGGCTTACTTGCGGTTTGCTGAAGCGCCAATTCAAGCTTTGTCAAGCCAATATAACAAAATGGACAAATGATGTCCGACCAAATTTCTATTTTCATATTTCTTTTTTTACTGCGTATATTGTAATCAAAAATACATATAATAACGATGATTATCTGTTTACATTGTTGCTTGGATGTAAACAAGTGTTTCATGTACTTGTATACTTATGTTGGAGAAAGCTTTTTTGAATCGTAAAGTTACCCTTGTCCTGGGTGGAGGTGGTGCAAGAGGTCTTGTGCATATTGGTATTATTCGACGGCTTGAAGAGCTGGGCTTCGAAATCGATGAGGTGGTAGGTTGTTCAATAGGAGCACTTGTTGGTGGTATTTATGCGCAAGGGAAGATGGATGTTCTCGAAGATTGGATGCAGCGCCTGACGAAGAAATCGGTCTTTAATATGATGGATTTTAGCTGGAAGGGGCTAGGAATGATGAAGGGAATCAAGGTGTTTAACGCCTTGAAATCTGTGATCCCTGATGCTAATATAGAGACTTTTCCAATTTTGTTTAAAGCCATTGCGACAGACCTAAACTACGAAAAGGAGGTTGTGCTGGATTTTGGGAGTATGTATGATGCCATTCGTGCTTCGATTGCTATTCCAGCTGTATTTACAGCGGTGGAAGAGGAGAACCATGTGTACGTTGACGGTGGTGTGCTGAATCCATTGCCCATAAATCATGTAACCAAGAAAGAGAATTTAATCATTGCTGTTAATTTGGAATCTAAACCG
>Ga0265296_1002605_pt1 | contig 17857 bp, 14 predicted proteins | sample MunlanPumphouse1_FD_189073 | JGI IMG/M metagenome (GOLD analysis project Ga0265296, IMG submission 189073) | Groundwater microbial communities from a municipal landfill in Southern Ontario, Canada - Pumphouse #1 | ecosystem: Environmental > Aquatic > Deep subsurface > Groundwater | place...
GAGGTCGAGCGCGTGCTCGTCTATGATCGGGAATCGGCGCGCGCCGAGGTCGTGGCGCGGGAGCACGGCGCGGGACGCTGCGCTTCGATCGAAGCGCTGCTCGCCGAATGCGACGCGGTGAGCGTCTGCACTCCCGCGACGCACCATCACGCGGCGGCCGCGGCGGCGTTCGAGAGGGGGGTTCACGTTCTCGTCGAAAAGCCGATCGCGTCGAACACCGCCTCCGCGCGCGAGATGATCGCGCTCGCGTCATCGCGCGGCTGTGTGTTTCAGGTCGGACATATCGAGCGGTTCAACGGGGCCTTTGAAGCGGCTCGATCTCTTATCAAGCGGCCCCGTTTCATCGAAGCTCATCGCCTCGGCGTTTTCAGCCCGCGGGGCATCGACGTATCGGTCGTGCAGGATCTCATGATCCACGATATCGATCTTATCCTGGCGGTGCTCGACGGGGATCCGATCGCCGAGATACGGGTGTCGGGCGCCAGCGTTTTGACGGACGCGCCGGACATCGTGAACGCGCGGATCGAGTTCGCCGGAGGATGCGTGGCGAATATCACGGCCAGCCGTATTTCGCGGGAGCCGCTCCGGAAGATACGTTTCTTCGAGGACAACCTCTACGTATCTGCCGATTTGAGGGAGAAGAGCGTCGAGGCCTTCGAGAAGCGCGGCGACGCGGATCCCTCCGCGAGCGGGTTCGATCTGGCGCGGATCATCCGCGGCATTCCGGTTGAAGTGGATGGGTCCGAGCCGCTCCGCAAGGAGATTGTCTCGTTCCTCGCGGCGGTTCGAGGGGAGGGAAAGCCTGCCGTAACGGGGGAGGAAGGGCTCGCGGCGCTCGACGTCGCGGAGCGCATGCTCGAGAGTATCGCGAAAACCTGGAGAGCGCGTTGATGCGCACCATCCTGCTCACCTGCGGGGAAACGAGCGGCGAGCAGCATGCCGCGCGCCTTGTCAGAGCGATCAAGGCGATCGATCCCTCGTGCCGCGTGCTGGCGCTCGGCGGCGACGCGCTCGCCGAGGCGGGAGCGGAGATCATCTATCCGCTCGAGCGTTTCGCCGTCATGGGCTTCGCGGAGGTTCTCGCGAAGCTCCCGCGCATCGTCGCGCTCGAGAGGTCGCTCGTCCGGCTTCTCGCACGAGGCGGCATCGATCTTTTTATCCCCGTCGATTATCCCGGACTCAACCTGCGTCTTTCGAGGCGTGCGAAGGCCGCGGGAGTGCCCGTGTTCTATTTCATCAGTCCCCAGGTTTGGGCGTGGGGCGCCTGGCGCTTACCGCGGATGAAGCGTTCGATCGACCTCATGGCGGTCATCCTGCCGTTCGAGATCGACATCTATCGCAGGGCAGGGATCCCGGTCGTTTTCGCCGGGCACCCCTTGCTCGACGAGATCGAGGCTCCCGGTCGTCCCAAGGAGGCGCCCGCGCCGGGCGCGCCGTTCACCGTGATTCTCTTTCCCGGAAGCAGGCGCCAGGTGTTCGAGCGGATGTTTCCCGTGTTTCGCGATGCCGCGCGCCGGATCAAGGAGCGGTTCGGGAGCGCCGAGTTCGTCGTCGGTCTCGCCCCCCTGATAGGGGATCAGGCGGCGCCTGTTCCGCCCGATATGCGCGTGTACTTTCGGACGACGAGGGGAGGGATCGGGGAGCTCGAAAAAGCCGCGCTCGCGCTCGCGGCGTCGGGAACCGTAACGCTTCAGTGCGCCCTGTCGGGAACGCCGACAGTCGTATCGTACCGGACCTCGCCTGTTTCGTACGCGATAGGCAAGTCTCTCGTGAAGATACCCTGGATCGCCATGCCCAACGTGCTCGCCGGGCGTGGGGTGCTTCCGGAGTTCATCCAAGGCGAGGGAACGCCGGAGCGCATCGCGGAAGAAGCGGAATCTATACTCGGCGATGCCGGAAGGTACCGGGCGATGTCCGCGGATCTCATATCCCTCAGACGCACGCTCGCGGGGCAGGGGGGAATCGAACGGATCGCGGAGATGGCTTTGAGAATGGCGGAGGGGGAAAGTGCGACGTCGATCGCCGGTCCATCCGGCGGATGATCGCAAGGCCCATAGTGTTTATCGTGGCGGGGAACGTATGAAAATCCGCGTGCATCCGGCAGTCGCGAGCTTCTTCGGCTCGCTCGTAATCCGCCTCCTCGGGCTGACCTGGCGGATCGAATGGCGGAACAACGAGAATCTCGAAAAGGCGCGAGCGCTCTCGAAGCAGGGGATTGTCTCATTCTTTCACGGGCGCCTCATCGTCAACGCCTACGCGCTCCGGAAGTGGGGGATTTCAGGTCTCGCCTCCGAGCATCCCGACGGCGACATCATGGGAAGGGCGGTCGCTTGGCTCGGATGGGAGCATATCAAGGGTTCGTCTTCCCGGCGTGGAGCGGAGGGGTTCAGGGAGCTCGCAGCCGTTTTGCGGAGCGGCCGCGATGCCGGGCTCACGATCGACGGTCCGCGGGGACCGCGCGGGTGCGTGCAGCAGGGAGCGACGGAGCTCAGCAGGATGACGGGTGCGGTGATCATACCCGTTTCGAATTCGGCTCGGCCGCGCCGGCTCCTTTCCACGTGGGACCGCTTCCAGATTCCCGGCCCGTTTGCGAGGATCGTCCTCGCGTACGGAGAGCCCTTCGTCGTGCCTTCCGACTCGGATCGCGAGATGCGCGAAGAATCCCGGCTTCGTCTCGAGCGGACTCTCAGCGAGCTCACGACGGAGCTCGACAGGAGCCTCGGGTACGAAGGAACGGATGTGTGGCCCCATGAAGATCATTGAGCGATACGGAGCAGGATACCGGATGCTCACCGGCCGGGGGATCTGGGCCGCGCTGTACCCGGCGAGGCTTCTTCTCGCGGGCATCTACGGACTCTGTGTCGCGGCGCGTACACGGCGTAGATCCGCGCGGGAACGAGGATCGATTCGCGACGCCGACCGGATGCGCCCGGCGATCATATCCATTGGAAATATCGAGGCCGGCGGGGGGGGGAAGACGCCGTGCGCGATCGCCGTTGCGCGGGGAATCGCGGAAAGGGGCGGGCTTCCCGTCGTGATCACGCGAGGCTACCGTGGACTGGCGCGGCGGCGGGCGCCGTGCGTCGTATCCGCGAGTCGCGCGAAAATCCCCGCTCGCGGCGCCGGATTCGTGACCGGAGAGGATCTGATGGGCCCGTCCGGAGCGGGGCGAGGGACGCTCGCGCGCGAGGCGGAAGTGTTCGGCGACGAGATTCTCATCTACCGGGACCGAGGGATTTCCGTAATCATCGATCCTCGGCGGGGAAGGGGAGCCGAGCTCGCGCGGCGCCTTTTTTCGCCCAGCCACATTCTCCTCGACGATGCGTTCCAGAACTTCTCGGTGGCGAAGGACGTCGATATCCTCCTCCTCGACGCCGAGAAGCCCTTCGGCAACGGAAAGCTGCTGCCCCTCGGAACGCTGCGTGAGTATCCCCGGGGGGCGCGGCGCGCCGACGTCGTCATCTTCACCCGGGCCCGCGAGAAACGGATTCCGGAGACGGCGCGGCGGTACGTCGAAGGGAAGCGTGTATACTTCGCGGATCACGAGCCGTCCGGACTTATCGACCGGAGCGGAGAATCGATTCCGCTCGAGTTCCTCGCCGGCAGAGAATGCGTGCTCTTCTCCGGCATCGCCCGCCCCGGGTCATTCGAGCGGGCGATTTTTGCGCTCGGCGCGAAGCCGCGGGCCGCCTTCCGGTTCGTCGATCATCACCGATACGTTCGTGAAGACGTTCGGCGGATGTTGAAGGAGGGAAGCTCCGATACGCTTTTCGTCACGACGGAAAAGGACCGGGCGAAGGCGATCGATCTTTTCCCGGCCGGGACCGCCGTCCTCGCGCTGCGCGTCGAGATGAGGATCGACCGGTTGAACGATCTGCTTGATCTTTTCTCTACCTCATTTTCCTGATGCGGACCTCGATGGCAGGAACTCCCTTGAGGAGCTCCATGAGCCGCGAGGTGTCGGTTTCCCCGAAATGATACGGGTAGAGGATCCTCGGCCTGAAGGCCAGAGCCGCGTCCGCGACCATCTCGGGGGTCATCGTATAGGGGAGGTTCATGGGCAGGAACGCGATGTCGATCCGGCGCAGCAGCTTCATCTCGGGCGTATTTTCGGTGTCCCCCGCCACGTAGACGCGCGTACCGCCGAACGTTATGATGTAGCCGTTTCCCGATCCCCTGGGATGAAACGGCCGGCCGTCGGGACGTTTGCCGGCGATAGTATAGGCGGGTACGGCTTCGATTCCGATTCCCGAAACCGCCGTCGTATCGTCGCTCATCATAACGGTTCCCTCGAGTCCCTGGCTGCGGCATTCCTGCGTGAGGATGAGTACGGTCTTTTCGTCGGAAACGAGCTTGAGGGCCGCCGGATCGAGGTGATCGGGGTGATGGTGCGTGAGAAGAACGATATCGGCCTTCGGGAGCTTCGAATAATCGGCGAGCCGGCTCCAGGGATCGACAAGGATCGTATTTCCGCGGAACAAGAACATGAGCGTTCCGTGGCCGATGAAGGTGATCGTGAGATCCCCGCCGGGCGTTTTCACGACGTCCGTCTCGAACGTCCCCGGGGCGCTCGAAGAATTCACCAGACAGATCAGGATCGCGCACGCGCAGAGCGCTTTTCCGAGCATGACCCATCCCCCTTGCAGGCTGCGTGAATCGATTTGAAGACGCGATGATAGCTGATACGGGGGGATCATGTCAATCAGGCGCGGGGCAGGAAATCGAAAAGGGGAACCTCGTCGATGGAGGCTCCCCTTTTTCTATGCTGATATCGGCCGGTTACCCCTACGGATTCAGCTGGTTCTGGTCATTTGTCGTCAGGAGCGGGTCGGCGAAGTTCACCGAGAGATCCGCGACGAACTCGACATTCGTGCTCGTCTGCAAATAGTGTCCGCGGAAGGTGATGTGCGCGCGCGTCATGATCTCGAGGGGCGTATATTTCATCGAATCCAACGGGTCGATGTTCTTCGCCGAGAACGGGACGAGGAGAATGTTGCCCGTGACCGATCCGCTCGCGGGAACGAGGATGCTCGTGCTTCCGCTGAACGACGGCACGGGGATCGCGGCTGCGCCGAACGGAATGAACTCGACGTCGTATCCCGTCACGAGAAAGTCCCCGAGCGATCCCGCGCCGGGTTCGACAACCGTGCTGTAGGGTTTGTTGTAGAATACGACCGCGACATAGTCTTCGGTGATGTTGTCATCGACCGTCTTGTATGTGATCATGTCCTCTTTGAACAGCGAATCGCCCTGGTTGAGGACGTCGCACAGGAATGGTTTATCCCCGTTGATACCGCCGACGTAGACGACGGTTCGCTGGTCGTAGTTGCTGTCCTCGGAGCAGCTCAGGATGACGGCGACGAGCAGAAGCGCGGAAGCGAGCACGACGACCTTACTCTTGCCAAACATCGGGTAACCTCCTACAGAATGACCGGCGTAATGGATAGTCAAAGGGATCTCTTCGCAATGATTGTGCCAAGCCAGGCGAGAGGGTAATTGGCATAACGTATTATTATATAACCCGTTAACAAAGCTGGATTCTCTGCGGAGTACCGTGTTTCCTCTCTTCCTCGCATAATGCACTTCTTTCTATTGCGACGGAATCTTCCGCTGCCTATGATTAACCGTCCGCAGGGAGGTTCTCTTGGAGATTCTGAAAACCGATATTCTCGTGTTGGGAAGCGGGGCGGCCGGACTCTTCTTTGCCCTCAAGGCGTCGCGTTTCGCCGACGTGCTCATCGTGACGAAGAAAAAGATCGCCGAGAGCAACACCTACTACGCACAGGGCGGGATCGCGTCCGTGACGCTCAAGGAGGACTCGTTCGAACGGCACGTGGCCGATACGCTCGAAGCGGGGCAGGGGCTCTGCAAGCGCGAAGCGGTCGAGATCATGGTCAGAGAGGGGCCGGACCGGATCGGAGACCTGGTGAATCTCGGCGTGCGCTTCAGCAAGACCGAGAGCGGCGATTCGCTCGCGCTCACCCGCGAAGGGGGGCATTCGGCGCCGCGGATCGTGCATTGCCGCGACGTTATCGGGCGCGAGCTCGAAACGACGCTGCTGGATGCGGTTCGCGCGAACGGACGCATCGCGACCAGGGAGGACTGTCTCGCGATCGATCTCGTCGTCGACGCCGAGCGGCGGGTTCTCGGCTGCTATGCGCTCGACCGGCTCTCGAATTGCGTCGTCGCGATTCGCGCGCGCCATACCGTGCTTGCGACGGGAGGCGCGGGGAAGATCTACCTCTATACGTCGAATCCCGATGTGGCGACGGGGGACGGAATCGCGATGGCGTACCGCGCGGGAGCAGGAATCGCGAATCTCGAGTTCGTGCAGTTTCACCCCACGTGCCTCTATCATCCCGAGGCGAAGTCGTTTCTCGTCTCCGAGGCGTTGCGTGGGGAGGGGGCGATTCTCCGGAATCTGGACGGTGAAACGTTCATGAAACGCTACGATCCGCGGGGCGAGCTCGCGCCTCGAGACATCGTCGCCCGGGCGATCGACCGGGAGATGAAGAAGAGCGGCGACAAGTACGTGCTCCTCGATATCACGCATAGGAGCGGCGAGTGGCTCAAGAAGCGTTTTCCGCACGTCTACGAGAATTGCCTCGCGTTCGGGATCGACATATCGCGTCAACCGATCCCCGTCGTGCCCGCCGCGCACTATATGTGCGGCGGGGTCAGGGTCGATATGGACGGCAGGACCGATCTTGCGGGGCTCATGGCGATCGGAGAGGTCGCGTGCACGGGCGTGCATGGCGCGAACCGCCTCGCGAGCAATTCGCTCCTCGAGACGCTCGTGCTCGGGGAGCGTTGCGCGGCGCGGCTCGAAACGGAGCCGCGGGGCGCCGGCATCCCCGCCGGCGTCGATCTCGTTTTTCCCGAGGTAAGGGATCCGCGGGTGCTCGAGACGGTTATTCTCGATCACGATTGGGATCTCGCGCGAAGGGTCATGTGGGATTACGTCGGGATTGTCCGCTCCGTCGAGCGTCTCGCTCTCGCCCGTGGACGCATCAGGCAGATCCTCGATACCGCGGAGCGTCTTTACGCGGAATATGGCGTTTCGGGGGACATGGCGGAGCTTCGGAATATCGCCCTGGTCTCGAGCCTCGTTGTCGAATCTGCCATTATTCGCAAAGAATCGCGCGGCCTCCATTACGTCATCGATTATCCCGAGAGCGATCCCGCCTGGCAAAAGGACACCTTCATCAAGAAAGAGATGGAATCGCGGTCAGAAATGTCATAGCATCCGGCGAGGATGCCGATCCGGAGACGCGTATGGAAAACCATCTGGAGCTGCACAAAGAGGTCAGGGAGAGGGTCGAGACGATCCGGTCGCGCGACCGGCGCTATCACGCCGACGCATACCTCTTCGTCATCGATGTCGTCGAGGCGGTTCTGCTCGAAATCGTCCGGATGCGCCATATCTCCGGCTCGGAGCTCTGTCGCGGCCTGCGCACGCTGGCAACCGCGCGATTCGGTCCGATGGCGAAAGAGGTTCTCAACTTCTGGGGCGTTCGCTCGACCGAGGATTTCGGAAATATCGTTTTCAATCTCGTCGACGCGGGGCTGCTGCTCAAGACGGAGCACGACCGCATCGAGGATTTTATCGACGTGTACGATTTCGGCGAAGTCTTCGAGCGGAATTATTTCGAGGCGTAGCATCTGCGATCACATGCCGTGCAGGCTCAATCCCTCAAAGCGATCCACGTTTTCTCTCTCGGTTGCTGCGCGATCATCGCTCAGTCGATCTTCATCCGGGAGCTGATGCCGCTCTTCACCGGGACCGAGTTCGTCGTCGGCGCGCTCCTCGCCTTCTGGCTTTTCTGGGTAGGCGCCGGCGCCCTGCTCGGGGGACGCGCCGGGGAGGCGAAACGGATCCCGACCTTTCGGCTGTTCGTGGGGCTTGCCGTTCTTTGCGCGGTTATTCTGCCGGGCACGGTCGTCGCGATCCGGCTCGGCAGGGGGATGCTCGCGCAGCCGCCCGGCGCGTTGCCGTCCCCGGGGAGCGCGCTCGTCTTTTCCTTTCTCGTCACCGCTCCGTTCGGATACGCCTATGGCGTGATGTACAACGTCGCGTGCGTCCTCTGGAAGGAGCGGGTGGGGGGCATGCGCGGCGGAATAGCACGGGTGTATGTTTGGGAAGCGGCCGGATCCGTGTTCGGCGCGGTCATCTTTTCATTCGCCCTCGTGGAGATAGTCTCGCAGTTCCAGGCGGCTCTGGTCGCCGCCGGCCTCCTCGTCATGATGACGATGCTTTCTCTCGCGAAGAGCTCTCCGAGCCGCGTGAGGACGGCGGCGGTGCTCGCATGCGTATTCCTGATTGCGGCCGTTTCGCCGTCGATCGATCGGAGAAGCGTCCAAGCGATGTATCCCGGCTACCGGGTCGAGGAATATTTTTCGTCCCGATACGGCGAAATCACGGTGACGGAGCGGGAGGGTCTGAGATCCGTTTTCTCGGGAGGCGGAAGGATCTTCTCGTATCCGGAGCCCGAGAGATGCGAGGAGATGATCCATATTCCGCTTCTCCTGTGCGCGGAGCCTCGATCCATTCTCCTCATCGGAAGCTCTCTCGGGGGGGGATTGGCCGAGGCGCTCAAGCATCCATCCGTGGAGGGAATCGATTGCGTCGAGCTCGACGGAAGTCTTTTCAGGACCGGCGAAGGGGTCGGCGGCCGGGGATACGCGGAGCCGCCGGAATCTCGTGCGAAGGGTGGAAAGGGGGAAGCCGGTGAACGGCGCGTGCGGTTGATCGTCGCGGACGGGAGGTTTCTCGTTGCGCGCGCGGGCGAGCGCTACGATTGCGTCATCCTGAACTCTCCCCCTCCCGTGAATCTGCAATGGAACAGATTCTACACGCGGGAGTTCTTCGAAGCCGTTCGGAAAACGCTTCGTCCGGGCGGCGTGTTCGCCTTTACGCATCCCTCCTCGGAGAATATGCTCACCGGCGAGCAGGCGACGGTTCTGAGGATTCTCGAGCGTACGCTCGAGAGTGTCTTCAGCCATGTCCGCGTCCTGCCGGGCTCGACCGCGCACTTCATCGCCAGTGAATCGGAGATCGATCCGGCGGCGATACTGCCTCGTTTCCGCACCCGGGGCATCGAAGCCCCCTTCGTGAGCGAGGACTATCTTCCGTTCAGATTGACGGAGGAGCGTCTGGCCGGATTGCGGTCGGGCCTCGATCGTGCGGGGAATCCGCCCGTCAACACCGATGCGAAGCCGGCGCTTCCGCTCCACGAGCTGCTTCTCGAGGGGAGCAGAACGGGATCGCGATTCATGTCCGTATTCAGGGCGATATTCCGTATTCCGCCGTTCATGATCGGGGCGGCGTTCATGTTTCTGCTCCTTGCGCTTTTCAGCCTCGCGCGGTTCGGTCCGTGCGCGCGGAAGGGAGTACGCGCGGCGCTCGCCGTATGGAGCGTCGGGCTCGGGAGCTTTCTGCTCCAGGTTCTCGTTCTCCTCTCGTACCAATCGTTCTCGGGGATGCTCTATGAAGGCATCGTGCTTCTCACGGCGCTGTTTATGGCGGGCGCGGCCGGCGGCGCGTTCGCGACGGTGAAGCACGAGCTATGGGGAAAGGGCGCGCTCAAAACGATACATCTCGGATTCATCCTCCTCGCGGCGGCTCCGGTGCTCTGGGCGGCGCTGCTCAGAAGCTTCAGCATCTCATCCGCCTCCGGCTCGCTGCCCTTTTTTGCGATTGCGGGATGCGCGGGGTTGTTGACGGGATCGTACTACGGAATCGTCGTCCGGACTGCGTTTTCCGACGGGGGAGGGTATGCCCCGGCGGCCTTCTACGCGTGGGATGTGTTCGGAGCATGCGTCGGAGGATTGCTCGGGGGGATGCTCCTGTTCCCGGCGATCGGAATTGCGGGCACGGCGCTCTGCATCGCGCTCATGCATGTCTTTGCGCTCGCGCTGATCGCGGGGCGATGGTGAGACCGGCTCCCTATTTGCGCAGGCCGAGCTCTCTCTCCGAAAAAACGTCCGCCGTGAACGACTCTATCTTCGTTCCCTTTTCCCTCCACGCGCCTTCGGGAAGACCCGCCTTGGCGCACGTTTGGGCGAGAAACGTCTCGCGGTCCCATCCCCATTCGGTCGGTACCTGGGGCAGGAGAACGCCCCGGTTCGAGCCGCGCGACACGATGAGCCCATGCGTGCCGACGACGACCGTGGAGGGGTCGCGGACCTCGGACAGAGGGCTCAAGACGGAGATCTCGATCTCGATGTCCGAAATCTCCTCCGTCCGCACCGGACTGAACCGATAATCGCCGAACGCGGCGGTTTTCGCCATCTCCTCGATCGTCGCGGCAAGAGGTTTTATCGCCTCGATATATCCGATACAGCCGCGAAGCCGGCCGGCCTTTTTGAGGGTCACGAAGGCTCCCCGCGGCTCCCGCATGATGGGCGAGGGGGAAGGCGCGATCGTGAGCTTTTTGCCCCGGCATTCGGCCTCGATCACGCTTCGCGCGAGCTTGAGGAGGAATACCTTGTCGTCCCTCGTGAGCTTGGAAGCGGCCATGGGCTTGGATGCTTTCGATCCTTTCGATTCGTGCGATCCCTGCTTCTCCTTCACCATGGCCGCGGAGAGGTAACCGACCACGCTGCTCCGGTCCCCCGTCACATCACCTGAGTTCGCGTACTTGAGAACCACGCACTTCGTCGCGCCGAGCGACCGGGCGGCTATCATCGCCGAAACGACCGGACCGCCGCCGCATGCCTCGACGGACTTCGATGCAAGGGCTCTGAGGAGCCCCGCGGGATCGAAAAGCGTAAGCCGTTTCTGGAAATCCCCGTCGAGCTCTCTCGCCTTTTCAGCGTCGTGGAAGTGCGAGAGGTCGGTGCTCGCGACGATGAGAACGTTTGTGCCCCGGAGCGCCTCGCCGAGGGCCTTGCCCAGAGCCTCAGCGACCGGAGCGCTCTGGTCTCCCATGACGATCGGTACGAGCTTGAAATCGCCCAGGGCGACCTGAAGGAACGGAAGCTGAACCTCGAGTGAGTGCTCGCCGCGCTGAAACGCCCCGGTTTCATGCCCCTTCGCGTCGAATCGGACGAGATCGCTTTTGGAAACGATGAGCTTCGCGAGCTCGACGTCGACCGGGATATCGCCGAGCGGCGTCCGGTAGGCCGTTCCCGAAAAGACCGACGCATGGGAGAAATACTCCGTATGGCTCGGGCTGATGACGACGACCGCGTCGTATGCGCGACCCGCCACGAGCTTGTAGCCGTACGCCGCGACCTGTCCCGAATACGGGTAGCCCGCGTGCGGGGAAACGATCGCGATCGTTTCGTCGCCGGGCGCGGGCGGCCGCGCCGCGTCCAGGTAGCCGAGGATCTCTTTCTTCAGCGCCGCGGGATCCGCCGTGTAAAACTGTCCGGCCACCGCCGGTTTACGCACCGTATGGTCCATGTCACTCACGTCCTTCTGCGCGGCCGCCGCGGATCCGAGGACCGCGGCGCCGAGCGCGATGAAGCAGAACGCACGGCAGAATATCATGTTCACGCCTCCTGCCATATTCCGGGGATCGGATGGGCGCAGAAACGGCACGCGCCGTTGCGTATATCGAGACTTTCGATCCGGTATCCGCTCCGCGCGACGATCTTCCGGGAGCAGTTGGGACAATACGTGCTTTCCGCCCGGTGGCCCGGAACGTTTCCGACGTACACGTACCGGAGCCCTTCCTCACGGCAGGTTTCGTAAGCGGCATCGAGCGTCGACACGGGCGTCGGAGGGAGGTTTTCCAGGCGATACTGGGGGTAGAATCTCGAAAAGTGGATCGGAACGTCGGGTCCGAGATTTGCGGCGATCCAGCGCGCCATGTTCCTGATGCCGGCCGCTCCGTCGTTCAAGGTCGGCACGACGAGATACACGAGCTCGAGCCAGATCCTCCGCTCGCGGATCGCGAGAATCGTATCGAGCACGGGCCGGAGGGACGCGTTGCAGATATCGCGGTAGTATGATTCATCGAAGGCCTTGAGATCTATCTTGATCGCGTCGACGAGTCCGCAGAGATCGAGGAGAGGCTCCTTGCGTATGTAGCCGTTCGATACGACGACGCTCTTGATATTCCGCTCTCGCGCGAGCTTCGCGATGTCCTGCATGTATTCGATGAAAATGACGGGTTCGGCGTAGGTGAAGGCGACGGACGGCGCTCGAAGCGAGACCGCCTGATCGACGATACGCGCCGGCGGCGTGCGCCGTGTTTCGATATCTTCGGGCCGCGATTGGGAAATCTGCCAGTTCTGGCAGAATTTGCAGTTGAGGTTGCAGCCGACCGTGGAAAGCGATACGGCCTGCGTCCCGGGAAGGAAGTGGAAGAACGGTTTCTTCTCGATCGGGTCGAGGTGAAGGGCGCATGGGTGCGCGTAGACGAGGCTGAAGAGCACGCCGGCGCGGTTCTCGCGAACCTTGCAATGGCCGCGCTCGCCATTTCCGATGATGCATTCTCGGGGACACAGCAAGCATCGGACCCGATTCCCGCCGGTCTTTTCGTAGTATCTCGCCTCGACGGGATTCGACGGCGATTCGCGATCGAAGGGAGGATTGACGGCCGCGGCGGCGATTATGGCCGCCGAGCCTTTCATGAACGCACGCCGCGTGATCATCTATTTCGCTCCGATCCGTTTGAAGATCGCATCGATCCCGGCGGCGGTGCCTCGCGGGAGAGAGCCGAGGGCGTTCGCCGAGGTCGAGGATCCGATCTCGGAACCGTCCCCCTGCGCGGCTATCGCAATCCGATCGATCACGTTTCCTCGCGCGTCAGCGAGGATCATGCGGAGCGCGAATCTCTCGAGCCGTGCGTCGACGGGGAGCGGCTCTTTGAGGATCCGCTCGAAGGACACCGAGTTGAGCTTCCGGATCAGCGCGTTCACCTCGGGCGGCCGTATGGACAACTGCTCCCGTTCCGGCGCGCGCCATGAGGTTCCCGCTCTCTCGATCACGATCGACGTATCGGGCGTTTCGTACTTGAGCGATTGCACCGAATCCTTGTCGATAAATGCGAAATCCATCGCGCGCAGATTGCCGGTGCTCCAATCGAAGGGTGCAAGAAACGCCGCCTCGATCGCGACGACCTTATCGAGTCCGGTCCGGACGACATTGACGAGATAATCCTTTTTGTTTCCGAAAGCGATGGTCACGGTTCCCTTGCCCTTGGCCAGGACGAGCTCCCCTGCCGGGGATTCGAGGCCGTACGGGGCGAGCTCTTTCGTATCCTCCCGGACGAATTCGTGGATGACGGCGTCGGTGAGCCGGGAGAGATATGACTCAATTGTAAGCCGGTTCGCCCGAACGTGCGGGGCGGTGAACCACCAGTATCCCTTTTCCTTCACGAGCAGGGTTCGCTTCGATCCCGCGCGGATCTCCAGCGCGTCGATGGATTGATGGCCTTCCGGGAGAAAATTCTTGTCGCGGAGGTGGAAGAGACCCTTGTTCATCACGTTGCGCGTGACCTCGCTCGAAAGGAGCACGCTTCGGGAGCTCCCCAGCCGAAGGTAGCAGTTCGAGCCGGCCGGCGTTTTGTCGCCGACGAGAAGAGTGTCCGGCGCGGCGCCTCCCGCGCGGCAAATGATCAAGGTCGCGAAGGGTTGTGCGAGTCCGTAGTCCGCGAAATTGCGCACGTTCTCGAGCTCGGAGCTCCTGCGGCCGGGAACGATCTGGGCTATGAAAGATGAAATTTCGAGCCCCGACCCGGGCGCCTCGACCGGAGATACGACCTTCCAGCCGCCCCCTGACCGCGCGACTTCGATTCGCTCCCCCTTCGGATTGATGAGGATGAATCGCTCGACGTCCTCGGGCCGGTAGCGAAAAAGCTTCGCGCTCAGTTTGCGTTCCGCCACGCTCCGGACGCGATTCTTCTCGTCGATGAGGAAGAAGTAGCCGACGATCGCAACGAGCGCCGCGAGCAGAATCCATGTCATCGCCTTGAAACTCATTCGAATCCTCCGTCAGGCGGACCGCCGCCGGTAGACGAGCACGAGCACGCCGATGCAGCCGACGATCGCGGGCAGACCGACGACCGGAAGCCAGAAAACAGTTCGCCCCTGGCGCATGTTCAGGACGACGGGCTGGTTCACCGGATCCTTCGCCCGCACCGCGATGAGATCCTCCTCCTCCGCGAGCCATCCAATCGCGTTCAGGATGAGATCCTTGTTGCCCGAGAGACCGAGATACGCGTTGCTCGCGAAATCGCTGTCGCCGAAGACGACGATCCGACCGTAGCGCGTCCCGCCGCCTGCCTCGTCGTTTCGGGCCTGCGAGGGAGCGATTTCTTTTTTCGCGACGACGGCGACGCCGAGCGGTCCGGCCAGATCACGGTCGGGTTCATACTGGGTTTTTCCCTTGAGAACTTCGGTGAGATTCGTTTCCCCGAACGCGGAGACGCCCGTCGAGGCGAGCACCTCGATCTCGACGAGCGGCGGTTTGTCTTTCGCCACGACGATTGCGCGGACCTGGGGGAAAAAGGACGCGACTTTGAACCCCTCGGTGATCGGGTGATTCCCGTACTGATTGACGACGGGGGTGAGGTAGTTGCCGGAGATCAGTCTCGCGAAACGGTCCACGACGATGCTTCTGGTGACCTCGATCCCGTAGCCTGCGGCAATGCCCTCGAGCTGCGGGACATCGACGAGCGGATCGATGAGAACGAGGACGCTGCCGCCTTCGGACATGAAGCGCTCGATCATTCCCCGTTCGGACGCGTAGAGGTCCTTTTCGGGGCCCGGAATCAGGAGGATCGTGCAATCGGGAGGGATCGAGTCCCGGAGCGTGATGAGGTTTTTGATCGCGTAGCCTTCGGCTTCGACGGAGCTTTTCAGCCCGCTCAGACAGGCCGGCTGCGCGTCGTCGATCGATTTTTCACCGTGGCCGGTGAGACAGTAGATGACCTTCTTCGTATCGCGCGTCACCTTGAGAATCGCGTTCGTGAGCTTTTCCTCGGTGATCTGGGTAAACTGTTCCTCGTTTCCGCCGCTCTCGGCGACGATCGTTCCATAGCTCCTGATCTTGTAGCGCCTCGCCGTAACCGGGTCCTTGTCCGGATCGGTGAATGAATACTTCACGCGCGGATTCTCTCCGGCGTACTCACCGAGAAGGTCGGAGAGCACGGTCCTGTCCGGCGCGTCGGCCTTGAAGAAGCAGGTGAAAACGACATCCTTCGCGAGCCGGTCGAGAATCTTCACCGTTTGGGGCGACAGGGAGAATCGCTTGTTCGCCGTCGAATCGAACGACACGCCGTGTCTTGAGGCGAGCGTCTGCAGAAAGATGAGTATCGCGGCGAAGGCGATGATCGAGACGGCGGCGTTGATCCCGAAGCGCGTGTTCCGTCTCGAGCCCTCGCTTCGCGCGCCGCGGAGGTTGAGCACCGCCGACGCGGCGACGAACATGATCCCGACGACGAGCGGGACGACGGCGAGCCATCTGCTCGAATACAGGATTCCGTAAGTAATTCCTCCGGCGAGGATGAGCACGAGGCCGAGAGGCCCCAGGATTCTCCTGAGCCGTTCCATCGTCAGCTCCTCCAGTGAGATGATTCGAGAGATCGCAGCGTCATAAAGAGAAAGAACGCCGTGAGAAAGACGTAGTACGTGACGTCCGGCAGGCTAATAATCCCTTTCGAGAACGAATCGTAGTGATCAAGGAGGGAGAATTGCGCGATGACCTTCGCGAGCGTAGGTCCCGCGAAAGGGGACGCCCATCCGATAACGAGAAAGAACAGAGACACGCCGAAGGTCGCGGCGCCCGCGACGATCTGGCTGGTCGTGATCGAAGAGAAAAAGATGCCGATCGCGATAAAGCTCGTACCCATGAGAAAGAGCCCGAAGTAGCTCGTGATGATCGGCCCCGGCTCGGGATTCGAAAAAATCGCGAGCATCGCCGGGTAGAGGAGCGTGCCGGCGATCATGGCGGCGCACACGGTCAGCGCGGCGAGGTACTTGCCCATGACGGCCGCGAGATCGCTCAGGGGGTAGGTGAGGAGGAGCTCAAAGGTTCCCTGTTTCCTTTCCTCGGCAAGGAGCCGCATCGTCAGAAGCGGGAGAACGAAGAGAAGCACGACGCTCATGTTGCCCATGAGCGGCCGCATGACTCCTTCGATCAGGTTGAGAGTATCGCCGGGATACGACCCGCTCCCCGGGGCCTGGTTTGAGAGATAGTTGTTGTACTGGTACGAGAGATAATTGTAGTACCGGAAAATACTGAAGAAGAAGTACCCCGAGAGCGCGAGAAAGCTTCCTATCATGACATACGCGATTGTGGACTGAAAATAATGCTGCAATTCCTTCCGGTAGATCGCGGCAAGCTTCCCCATCTAGCTCACCTCCTCGGTGACGAGCTGCAGAAATATCTCTTCGAGCGAGAGCTCCTCGCGGTAGAGCTCGAGAAGCGGGAGCCCTCCCGCGACGAGCGCGCGCGCGATTTCCTCGCGGAGATCGCGCTCGGGCGCGCATTCGACCCTGAAGGCGCCGATGCCGTGCGCGGGCGGTATCTCCCTGGCCGCGATAACGCCGTCGATCTCCGCGATGGCCCTTTTCGCGCGCGCCAATGCGTCTCCTGCATCCCTCAACGCGACGCGCACGACCGACGACGTCGTGAGGCGGGAGCGGAGGTTTTCGGGCGTATCGGCCGCGACCAGTTCTCCGTGGTTGATGATTATGACGCGGTTGCAGACCTGGCTCACCTCGGGGAGGATATGACTCGAGAGGATCACGGTCTTTTCCCCGCCGAGATCCCTGATGAGCTGCCTGATCTCGATGATCTGCTTCGGGTCGAGGCCGAGGGTCGGTTCGTCGAGGATGAGGATCTCGGGATCGTTCAGGGTCGCCTGGGCGATGCCCACGCGCTGTTGATACCCTTTTGAGAGCTTCCCGATCGTCCGGCGGGGGACCTGCTCAAGCCCGCATCGCTCGATCGCCCGGTCGACCGCGCCGCGCCGCGCCGAGGGCCTCACGCCTTTGACGTGCGCGACGAAATCGAGGTATCCGTGCACGGTCATATCCTCGTACAGGGGATTGCGCTCGGGGAGATATCCGATGCGTTTGCGAACCTCCATCGACTGATCGAGAATGTCGAATCCGCAGACCTTCGCAGTGCCCGCGGTCGGCGGGAGATAGCAGGTGAGCATTTTCATCGTGGTCGTTTTGCCGGCCCCGTTCGGCCCGAGAAAGCCGAGGACCTCCCCCTTCTCGACTCTGAAATCGAGATTGGTGACGGCGATAGTGGCGCCGTATCGTTTCGTCAGGTTCTCTACCTGGATCATCCGTTATTCCTCCAGGATGCGTTTTCCATAGATTGCGGCGCCCACTAGAATTCCGTAACTTGTGGTAAATAAATCTATAAATTATTACACGGCATGTCAAGGGAAGCGGAGAATTCTCTTTACCTCGGCGGCGCCTCTTTTCTATTATTCGAGGAAACGGGAGATAGGGGATCGGATGAGCTATCAGATTTCGAAGAAACGGATACGTCGGGGGCTGCAGATTTTCACGCTCGTGAGCCTCGGAAGCGTCGTCGTGATATTCCTGCTCACCCATTCGCACATGACGACCGAGGCCCTCGAGAGCATCGAGCCCCTTTGGCTTCTCTGCGCCATTCCGTTCATCCTTCTCGACTGGCTCGGCGGGGGATATCGTCTCTATCTCTTCAGTCGCGTGTTTCATCCCCACATCCGCTTCAAGACGTGCGTGAAGGCGAATCTCGCGAACTACTTTCTCGGATCGATCACCCCCGCGCAGACGGGCGGAGGGCCCGCGATGATTTACATGCTCTACGTCGGCGGGATGCCGGCAGTGGAGGCGACCTCGGCGAGCCTCATGACCTTTTTCAGCACCACGTTCTTTCTCATCGTGGCGGGGGCCGGCATAT
>Ga0265296_1002606_pt1 | contig 17847 bp, 14 predicted proteins | sample MunlanPumphouse1_FD_189073 | JGI IMG/M metagenome (GOLD analysis project Ga0265296, IMG submission 189073) | Groundwater microbial communities from a municipal landfill in Southern Ontario, Canada - Pumphouse #1 | ecosystem: Environmental > Aquatic > Deep subsurface > Groundwater | place...
TAGAGCAGCTCGGTGATGCCGTATTCCTGCCCGCACTCCAGGCACTGGTAAACCAGGTCGCCCACGGGTTGGGGGATGAGATAGGGGCGGATGTCGTCGGGGAATTGTTCGGGTTTCAAGGGTCCTCCGCGGTTAAAATATGTTGGACTGTATCCAACCCAAGACGTTATATGCTATGGTATATCTTCCTCAAGTCTAAACACTTCTTCTTGAACCATATTTTCTATCTTAATGAATTGCTCATCTATTGTCCAAAATTTCTGTAAAATATTTCCTTTATCTTTCTCATTCTTGATTAATTCAGATCTTTTTAACCATTTTGCCATTCTATTTAAAGTTACCTTAGGTTTAAATTCTGCAAGCTTACTCCTTACTTCTTCCCAAAATAAATGATATTCTGCATCACTTTCGACTACTCCAAATTGCATGCCACCTTCTTGGCGAAATTGTAGCCATTTTAGACCATCATCAGGAGACATCGCCGTAGGCCCGGAGGATAATTCCTGGATAATATCAAGTATATATTGGATTCTTGTAATTAAATCCTCTGAGATAGCTTTTGCTAATTCAACTACTGTTATATCTCTATCATTTGAAATTCGTTGATAAATTTGGACTAATCCGTCAATAGTTAATATGTCTCCCCTCATGCCATACTTTATAAGAAAATCATTAACTTCCTTTGTGGTAGAATAAGTATGTAAAATCGAAGGGCCGATCCATAGTTTCTGGAAGATAGAGCAAATTGTTCCGAAATAAGTACGAGTGACCGGGGTTATAATTTTTTCTCTAAGTACGCCTTTATGATAGGCTTCATTTCGAAATTTGTGTCCAAGTCTGAAAACTGTGGCCTCGGACTGTTCGATTAATTTAAGATTGTTTAAAATAAAAATAAGTTTACGATCAAAATGTTCTTTTATTTCCTCCCGCTTTTTAAATGGATACTTACTTGCCCTTAAAGTTTTCCATTGGTCATCACGTGCAAACTCGTATAAAGCTATTCGATACATTAAAAGTTCTACAAAATTGTCAACGAGAAATAATGCAAGACGAGATGTTGTAGGAGTATCCTTGTCGATTAAATCACCTGCCACTTCAAGCTGTTCAATATCTTTAACAATGTTCCTCATTAAGAAACCTTAAACATTATCAAGCCACAGCAATCATAGGGCGGCCCGTGGCCGCCGCAAACCGGCGGGCGCGGCCCGCCCTATAAAATTCTTCTGGTGGGGCGGCCGTCCCTGGCCGCCTGACGGTAGGCGGGCACGGAGGCCCGCCCCACCAAAAGCTATCTACCGGTAGCACAGGCGAGACGCCTGTGCCACCGGCCATATGATGGTGCGTGGAACGCACCCTACCTCAGGTGGTTAAATGATACTTCTTGAGCTTATATTGCAGCAGGCTCTTGGTAATTCCCAGCAATTCCGCGGCCCGGACCTGGACCTGGCCGCTCTGGTCCAGGGCCCGGCGGATCATCTGCTCCTCGATGCGGTCCAGGGCCTCGGGGAGCGGGATATTCATGGGAATAAAACGGTCGATCTCCAGTGCGGTCTCCGTGGCCGCGGGCACCAGTTCCTTAGGCAGGTCCTGGGGGGTGATGAGGCTGTCGTGGCAGAGGATGACGGCCCGCTCCATGACGTTTTCCAACTCCCGGACATTGCCCGGCCAGGGGTATTGCCCCAGGAGTTTCAGGGCCTCCGGGGTAATGCGCATCTTGCCCCGGAGGTTTTCCTGGACATACTTGTGGATGAAGTGGGTGGCCAACATGGGGATGTCATCCTGGCGCTGGCGCAGGGGCGGCATCTGCAGATGCACCACGTTGAGGCGGTAAAAAAGGTCCTCCCGGAAGCGGCCGGATTCCACCTCTTCTTTCAGCTCCCGGTTGGACGCGGCCACCACCCGCACGTCCACCTTGATGGTGCGGGCGCCGCCCACCCGTTCGAATTCCATTTCCTGGAGCACTCGCAGGAGCTTCACCTGTAGGGCCGGTGACATCTCCGCCACTTCGTCCAGAAACAGGGTGCCGCCGTCCGCCAGTTCGAAGCGGCCCTTGCGCATGGCCACCGCGTTGGTGAACGCGCCCCGCTCGTGGCCGAAGAGTTCGCTTTCCAGCAGGGTCTCGGTGAGGGCCGCGCAGTTGACGGAGACGAAGGGTTTTGCAACCCTGGTGCTGCACTGGTGAATGGCCCGGGCGATGAGCTCTTTGCCGGTGCCGGACTCCCCGCTGACCAGCACGGTGGCCCGGGACGGGGCCACCCTTTTCACCAGGGCCAGGATCTCCAGCATGCCCCGGTTTTCCCCGACGATATTGGGAAAGCCGTATTTCTTTTCCAACTCCTGGTTGAGCATGCGGTTTTGCAGGATCAGATGGCGGTGCTCCAGGGCCTTGGCGATGGTCAGCAGGATTTCTTCATTCTTAAAGGGCTTAAGGATGTAATCGAAGGCCCCCTTCTTCATGGCCTCCACCGCCTTTTCCACGGTGCCATAGGCGGTCATGATGATCACCGGGAGGTCCGGATAATGGTGGTGGGATTTTTCCAGGAGTTCGATGCCGGTCATCTTGGGCATCTTCATGTCCGTGAGGAGGAGGTCCATATCGGCGCCCCCCAGGATCTTCAAGCCTTCGGAGGCACTGGTGGAGGTGAGCACTTCATAGCCCGCCTCCCCCAACAGGGCCTCCATGACCGTGAGATAATTGACTTCGTCGTCGACTACGAGGATGGTATCCATTTTAGTTTTTAGTTTTCAGTTTTTGGTTTTAGTTGATGGCAATGGTCTACCTCTCCATCTGCCGGAAAAGGTAATAAACCGCGGTGATTTGGTTGGGCGGCCGTCTCTGGCCGCCTCCGGGAATGGCGGGCACGGAGGCCCGCCCCACCAGTCTTTTCATGGTTTATGGGTGAGCCATCGGCTCATGACCATCTCCCTTGAAAGTCAGGCCCCCGACGCAGGCTGGAAAGCCTGGGCCACCAGAATTATCCATAATTTAGGGGCGGGCCAACGGCCCTTAAATGACTGATCTCTTACTTCGCTTTCAGCTCCGGCAGGGTGATGGTCACGGCCGTGCCCTGGCCCGGGTTGCAGTCGATCTTGATGACGCCCTGATGGGTTTCGATGATGCTCTTGACAATGGGGAGCCCCAGGCCGCTGCCCTTTTCCTTGGTGGTGAAAAAGGGGTTAAAGACCTTTTTCAGGGTTTCCGGGCTGATGCCGTCGCCGTTGTCTTCAAAGACGATTTCCCGGCCCTGGCCTTGGGGGCCCAGGCCGGTGTACACGGTGAGATGGCCGCCCTCGGGCATGGCCTGGATGGCGTTCAGCAAAATATTGAGAAAGGCCTGGTGCAAGAGGTCCGGGTCCGCGGCCTGGGCATGGCCGTCCAGGCGATAGTGGCGGGAGACGGTGATACTCCGGCGCTCGATCTCCGGCTGCACCAGCTCCAGGCTGCGCTCGATCACCCCTTCCAGGTCGCAGGGCCGCAAGTTGGGCAGGCGGGGCCGGGAGAAATCCAGAAATTCCGTGACCTTCTCATTGAGGCGGTTGGACTCTTCCACGATGATCTGGGCCAGGCGGTTCTGGGGTTCGTAGCGGGCCAGGCGCTCTTTCAGCAGTTCCGCGGTGGAACTGATGATTCCCAGGGGATTCCTGATTTCGTGGGCCACCCCCGCGGTCATCTCCCCCAGGGCGGCCAGTCGTTCGGCCTGGTGCAACTGGGCCTCCAGGGCCATCTGTTCATCCTGGCGGCGTTCCAGGATGACCTCCGCCTGTTTGACGATCTGGCGCAGGACCACGAACAGGAGGCCCATGATCACCCCCAGGGTGGCCAGGATAATCAGCCGGAATTGCCCGATTTCCGCCAGGTCCTGGGAGATGTTGGTGGTAATCTCAAAGACCCCCACCACCGGCCCCACCTGGGGGGCCGGCTTATCTTCCAGCCGGAAGGGGATGTAAGCCTTGAGGCGGTGGGCCTGGGCCCCGGGGCCGTACCCGAGAATGCTCCATAAGGGACTGTGGCCGGGGAGTTCAAAATAATGGTCGCCGAACAGGGCCTTTTTTACCCCCGGCTCTTCATAACAATCCTTCCCCAGGGGAATGTCGCCGGTGCTGTATGACAAGACCCCCACCTGGTCATAGATATTCAGCTGCTCCACATTGAGGCCGTGGATGGTGTTTTTGACCACCGCGTCCAGGCGTTTGGACTGCTCCGGGTCGGCGATGGTGATGCGCCCCTGGGTCTCGATGGCGGTGGGCAGCACGAAGAGCTGAAAGACCTGGTGGTTGAGGTTGGAGGCCAACAGCAGGGTGTAGTCTTCGCTTTTTTTTAAGGCCAGCCGCTGGGCCCGGTTAGTCAAAAACAAGGTGAGGATCACCGTGAACACCAGGATGACCACGAGGCTGGGAAGGGAGAAGAATTTTACCAGCCGGAAGGTCTGGAGGTCTTTCCCCGGGGGCCACCAGGCAGCTCTGAATTTAAGGCGTTTCATAGACGGTTAGGAAACGAGGTATTTCTCCAGGAGAGGAGTGCTTTCGCCGATTTCCCGGCTCTGGGCTTCGAACCCCGGCCGGCCCATGAGGCCGTAAGTGGTCTGTTTGCCGCCTTCCACCCCCGGCTGGTCCAGGGGGTTCACTCCCAGGAGAGACGCGGTGGCCACGGTCACCACCTCCAGCAGGTAGATCAACTGGCCGATGGTAAAGGCGTTGATTTCCGGCAGGCGCAAAGTGAGATTGGGCCGCCCCGCCTTGCGGAGATTAAAAGCGGTGGCCTTTTTTTCCGCAGCCAGGAGCTCGTTTAAGGATTGGCCGCCCAGGTAGTGGAGACCTTCGATATCCGGGAAAAGATCGGGGATTTCCAGGCGGTTCTGGAATTTTCCCACCTCCAGGAAGGTGATCAACTTGTCCTGGGGCCCCTCCATATACATCTGCAGCTGGGAATGCTGGTCCGTGGACCCCACGGCCTTGACCGGGGTGGTGCCGGTATGGACCGTCCGGCCCTGAAGATCCTGCTTCTTGCCCAGGCTTTCGGCCCAGAGCTGGCAGAACCAGTCCGCCATGCCCGTCAAGGCCGTGGCATAAGGCATCATTACCAAGATGTTCCGGGATTTTTGCGCAAAGAGATAATAAAGGGCCGCCAGGCAATAAGCAGGGTTTTTCTGGTATTCCGGTGACTTAAGGCGCTGATCCATGAACCTGGCCCCGGCCAGGAGTTCCTCCAGGTCGATGCCCACCAACGCCGCGGGCAGCAACCCCACCGGGGTGAGCACTGAGAAGCGCCCCCCCACCTGGGGCGGGACGCCCAGGGAGGGAAATCCCTCCTGCTCCACCAGACGCCGGAGGTTGCCCTTCTCCGGGTCGGTGGTGACAATGATGCGCTCCCGGGCCTTGGCCTCGCCAAACCGGCCCTGTAATAGCTGATAAACAAACAGGAATTGGGCCAGGGTTTCCGCGGTGCTGCCCGATTTGCTTATAACATTAAAGGCGGTCCGCCGCAACTCCAGGCCGTCCAGCATACCGTAGAAGTTATCGGGGTCGATGTTGTCCAGCACCCATAAGGCGGGGCGGTGCTGCCGCCGGGCCAGGGGGAAACGGTTGTATTGGGGGTGGCACAGGGCCTGGTGCATGGCCCTGGCCCCCAGGGCCGAACCGCCGATCCCCAGCACCACAAAATCCCAGCACCACTCCAGGATGGGTTTGGCCACCTTTCGGACCGCGGCGATCATTTCCTGCTGGTAAGGCAGTTCCAGGAAGGCCAGGCCACCGCTTTGGCGCTCTGCGGCTAACTCCTGATGGATCTGGGCCAGCCTGGGGGCCAGCGCGGTTAGCTCAGAGGCGCTCAGGCCCTGGCCTCCCACAAATTCGCCCATGCAAAAGTTATAGTCGAGACTGAGGGCCTGTGTTGCAGCCCACTGCGGGTCTTCAAAACGCTTTTTGGCCAATGTTCCCTCCCCGGGAGAAGCCTTTACAAAATCCTGCCTTAAACATGATTTCCTCCCAAAAACTTAGCTTAGTCTGCAGAGATATTCAAGGATAAATACGCTAAGAGCCTGGGTTTATCCGGCATTCACGCCGGCAGCCTCTCCTCGAACCCACGGCCGCTGATTCCCCCGGCGCGGATGATCCTCGAAAATCAGGAATGCCCTTGACATCTCTCCTTTAGGTCCGTAGGATGTACCTGGATTTTTATTGACTTCCGGCACTTCGGCCCTGGCAAGCGGTTTGCCCGGCCCGGCAAAGAAATTCTCCTAGCGGCTCCCTTTATGGAAGAGAAATATTACCAAAAGTTGTGGTGGGATATTATTCTCACCATTCTCAGTTTTTCAGTAATCCCCTTGGTCGTCTTGGGATTTGTTATGTATCATCAGTTCAGCGTATCTTACTCCGCCAAGATTATGGAAAGCATAAGGACGTTAGCTGATAATCGGGTGGGGGCTGTTAATTTATTTTTTGACGAACGCATCTCCCAGCTCACCACTCTGGCTAATACCAGTTCTCTAGAGCAATTGCGGGACGAGGATTATTTGAATCGAGTCTTTAATATTATCCAGGCGCGCTCCAAATCCTATATTGATTTGGGAGTAATAGACCATGAAGGCAACCACCTGGCTTACGTCGGCCCCTATTATAACATTTTAAAAGGGGTAAATTATAAAAACGAAGAATGGTTTAACGCGGTGATGGCCTCTGGCGTGTATGTCAGCGATATATTTATGGGTTTTCGCAAGATTCCCCATTTTATCATTGCTGTGTTAGTGCGGGAAAAAAACAAAGTCTGGATTCTTAGAGCCACGATCAATTCGGACATCATTGAAAGCATAGTGCACGCGGCCCAGACCGGGAAAGGCGGCGACGCCTTTATTATCAATAAAAACAATATACTCCAGACTACCCCCCGCTTCAGCGGCGATCTTTTGTCCACCCCCAAGGCCCCCGATTTATCCTCGGCCACCGGCACCAATGTGGAAGAACTGGGATATGACGGGGGGACCAGCTTTTACGCCACCAGCGTGGTCAAGATCAAGAGATGGGTCATGGTCATCAAGGAGGACCCTAAAGAGCAATTGACCCCCCTGCTCAGGGCCCGATTCATCACCCTGTTGATCGGCGCTGGCGGCGTTTTGTTGATCATCCTGGGCGCGGTCTTCACCACCCGCGCCATGATGAAAGAGTTGATCCGGATGGAAGAGAAAAAGGCGATCAGCGAAGATCTGGCCATGCAGTCCAGCAAGATGGCCGCGTTGGGCAAAATGGCCGCGGGCATCGCCCATGAGATCAACAACCCCCTGGCGGTGATCGGCGAAAAGGCGGGCTGGCTGAAGGATCTTTTGGCCGAAGAAGACCTGGGCAGCAGCCCCAATTACCAGGAATTCGCCGAGACGGTGGATAAGATCGAGCAACATGTCAGCCGGGCCAAAAAAGTCACCCACCGCCTCCTGGGTTTTGCCCGGCGCATGGAACCGGTGCAGGAAAAAGTGGATATCAATGCTATTTTGCACGACACCATCGGCTTTTTAGAGAATGAAGCCCGCTATCGCAATATCGATATCCAGGCGGATTTTGACGAAAAACTCCCCCAGACCACCAGCGACTCTTCCCAATTGCAGCAGGTCTTTCTGAATATCCTGAATAACGCCATCGACGCCATCGGCAAAGATGGGGAAATTACGGTAAAGACCGTCCATATTACCAAAATCAAAAATCTGGCCGTGGAAATCCGCGATAATGGCCCCGGGGTTCCCAAGGAGATGCTGGATAAGATCTTCGACCCCTTCTTTACCACCAAGGAGGTGGGCAAAGGCACCGGTTTGGGATTGTCCATCTCCTACAGCATCATTGATAAGCTTGGGGGTAGAATGATGGTGGCCAGCGAGGAAGGCAAGGGCACCACCTTCACCATCTATCTGCCGATAAAATGACGGAATAAACTCGGTTGCAGATGATCCTTGACAAACCGAAGATGCCCAAGGAGGCGCGGTGATGGATAAGTTCAAAGTCATGGTAGTGGATGATGAGCAGGATTTCCTGGAAACCATCATCAAACGGCTAAAAGCCCGGAAGATAGAAGTAACCGGCGCGGAGAGCGGGTCGAAGGCTTTGGAACTGTTAGGCGCGCAGGACTATGACGTCATCGTTCTGGATGTCAAAATGCCAGGGATGGACGGCATAGAAACCCTTAAGGAGATCAAAAAGAGGAAACCGCTGACGGAAGTGATCATGCTGACGGGTCACGCCTCGGTGGAGTCCGGGATTCAGGGGATGCAACTGGGGGCCTTCGACTATGTCATGAAGCCCGCGGCCCTGGACGAATTGCTGGAAAAGATGCGCCAGGCTTACGAGAGAAAGTTGATTCAAGAAGGCAGAGCTTGATAGAGGGAGCTGCCGCTGTCTCTTGCCCCTTCCCGGCGTAGAAATGGCGATTCCCGGCGGCTGCCCTCCGGAAATTAATCTCCCTGGAGATAGCCAGGCCCTGGCCCTTGTCTGCAAACCATGAGCGCTGCCAAAAAGCGGCTGAAAAAGAGATGACCGCCCAGCCCCCCAATGCCCCAAGAATTTTATACCCCTACGCCCCGGTTATCCTCCTCCTCCTGGCCGCAGCGCCCCTGGGCTTTGGTTGCGGCGTCTTCTGGGCCCTGGGCGCCCTCTTGCTGGCCGCGGTTTCCCTGATGACCGTCAGGCGCCTGGCGTCCGAGACCGGGAAGGGGGCCGGCCAGGAATGGCTCCTGGATGAGGGATTGCTGCAGGCCCAGAAACTGGCGGCCATCGGCCAGTTGTCCGCGGGGGTGGCCCACGAGATCAATAACCCCCTGGCCATCATCCGCCAGGAGTCCCAGTGGATGCAAACCTTGCTGAAGACTGATCATTTCCAGGGATTTGAAGAGGCCGGGGAACTTCGGGATTCCCTGGGGGTAATCATCCAGCAAGTGGACCGCTGCAAGGCCATCACTCACAACCTGCTGGACTTCGCGCGCAAGCGGCAGCCCGTCATCCAGGCGCTGGCCGTCAACCGGCTGGTGGAAGACATGGCCAGGTTGGTGGACAAGGAGGCCCAACAAAAGAAAATCCAGATCATCAAACACCTGGCCCCGGATTTACCCCCCATCTACTCTGATGCCCCCCAACTCCGCCAGGTGTTCCTGAATATCCTGAACAACGCCACCTACGCCATCCAGAAAAGCGGCCAGGTGACCATCACCACCCGGCCGGCGGGCCAAGATTTCCTGGAGATCATCATCAGCGATAGCGGGCCGGGTATTGCTCCGGAAGACCTCCCCCGGATCTTTGATCCCTTCTTCACCACCAAACCTCCGGGGCAGGGCACCGGGTTGGGCCTGTCCATCTGCCACGGCATCATCGAGAAACTTGGAGGCCGGATCACGGTGGCCAGCCAGGCGGGCCAGGGCGCGGCCTTTACCATCAGCCTCCCCATCAAACCCCAGGATAGAAAATTATGAGTCCCAAGGTATTATTGGTGGATGACGAAGAGAGGTTCCGCACCACCCTGAGCAAGTTGCTCAAGGCCCACGGGCTGGAAGTGACGGACCTGGGCAGCGGCCGGGAAGCCCTGGAAGAGCTCCGGAAAAAGGCGTACGACGTGATAGTTCTGGATGTGCGCATGCCGGAGATGGACGGCATCGCCGTATTGGGGGAAATCAAAAAGATCAACCCCCTCCTGGAGGTCATCATCCTCACCGGCCATGCCTCCATGGACGCGGCCACCAAGATCATGTGGCTGGGGGCCTATGAATTCCTGCTGAAACCCTGTCCGGTGGAAGATTTGCTCGACAAGATCGAATCGGCCTATGAACGCAAAACCACCCGGGAGGCCAAGAAGAGGGAAGAAGGGGACTAATACCAATTCGCATCCAAAAGGCATTAAAATGTAGGGGCGAACCTTGTGTTCGCCCTGGATGGTGGGCGAACACAAGGTTCGCCCCTACAAGAGAAATTTAGGTTTGATGGCGAATTTGTATAAGATATTTTATGTCCGTAGCCCGTAGGGCGGGAAAGCGAAGCGCATCCAGCCTTGAGTTAAATGTGGGGTGGGCACTGCCCACTAAGTCCTTTGAAAGAAACTAAGAGAAGAGCCGCACCGTTACTTCTTCACCCCGGTTTAATCCTTCTACCCCCAGGGGAATCATCACCAGGCCGTCGCTTTTGACCAGGGGGGAGAGCAGCCCCGAAGGCCCCAGCACCGGGTCGGCCCAGAGGGTCTCTCCTTCCCGGCGCAGGCGCACCCGCACGTAGTCCTCCCGGCCGCTGGCTCCGGCCAGGTTCCGGGACAGGAGTGCGGCCTGTTCTCTCCCCCAGGGTGGGGCCGCGGCCAGTCCCCCCAGCCGCTCCAGCAAGGGCCTGACCAGGACCTCCATGACCACCGCCGCGGACGCGGGATGCCCCGGCAGGCCCACCAGGGGCAGGGGCGCGGTCTCGCCCACCGCGGCCAGGATGGTGGGTTTGCCCGGGCGGATGGCCACCCCGTGCACCAGGACCGCGGCTGCCGGCAGGGCCTTGATGGCTGTGAGAGTCAGGTCCCTGGTCCCCACGGAGGAGCCCCCGGAGATGAGGAGCAGGTCGGCCTCCGAAAGGGTCGCTGCCAGAGCGGCTTTCAGGTCCTCGAAATCATCGGCGATAATCCCCTTTAATAAAGGCACCCCGCCCCATTGGGCCACCTGGGCCGCGGCGAGATAGGCGTTGCTGTCCCGCACCTGTCCCAGCGCGGGTTTCCGGGAGATGGGCACAATCTCGTCGCCGGAGGAAAACACGGCCACCCGGGGGCGCCGGAAGACCTTCAGACGGGTGACCCCCAGCGCGGCCAAGAGGCCCAGGTCCTGGGGCCGCAGCGGCCTGCCCTCCGGGAAGAGGACCTCGCCCAGCTGCACGTCCTCCCCGGGCTGCAGCACGTTTTCTCCCGGAGCCACGGGGCGGCGCACCTCCAGGGTCTGATCCGGGTGCTCGGCGGTGTATTCCAGCATGACCACCGCGTCGGCGCCGGGGGGCAGCATGCCGCCGGTGGGGACCCGCAGGGCTTCCATGGGGCCCACGCCCTGTTCCGGGACCGCGCCCATGGCCACTTCGCCGGTGATCTGGAGGTATTGGGGGAGGCCGGGGCCGGCCCCGAAGGTGTCCGCGGCCCGGACGGCGTAACCGTCCATGGTGGCCCGCAGGAACCCCGGCACGTCTTCGGGCGCGGGGAGCGGCGCAGCCAGGACGCTCCCCAAGGCCGCGGCCAGGTCCACCTCCTCCGCTCCCACAGGGGCAAAGCGGGGATAAAGGGCCAGGACCTCTGCCCGGGTCTGGAGGCGGAAGAATTCTAAGGTAGGCATTCAGCTTTTATCGTCGGCTGCCAGAAAATCTTCCCGGGAAATTCCAGCCTGCGTGCAAATGGTTCTTAAGGTAGATGCCTTGATATAGGGATGATTGGGCATGGTGAGGGGGGTTTTGCTGCCGTCGGGATTTTTCCGCAACATGGCGATATGCTCCCTGTCCCGCAGGAGCCGGAAGCCAAGCAATTCTAAGGCTTGATTACCCGTGCTCGAGGATCGTCAATTGGAAATTTGGCCATTCACACTTCGATCCCGGCTTCGGCGATAAAAGCCTCCAGGATAGGCGGTTCCACCTCTAGGACTTCCGGCCCGAAGGTCTCAATATGGAAGGAAATGGCGGATTTCACGTCGGCCAGGGCTGCTTCATAGGTGTCGCCCTGTCCCACCACCACCCCCTTCAGCCCCAATGGATAGGCCACGTAGCCGTCCGGATGTCTTTCCACGATGATCTTGAACTGCCTCATAACCAGATCCCTTAAAGTTTCTTCTACCCAGAATTTATCAGCTTTTCTTATCCTAAAAATAAATTAGCACAGGCTGGAAGCCTGTGCCACCAGAGTTTTTCAGGTAGGTTGTTGCTCTGCCTAGATTTCCTAAACTATTAGCGGAAGTTCGCCAGAAAGTCCGCGGTGCTTACGACCTTGGCATAAATAGGACTCAGGGCTGCCAAAAAGGCCCCGTGCACCTGGGCCGCGGGAATGACCAGGTCTCTAAAGGCAAGGGCCCGGGTGGCGCAGGCGTTGTGCACCACCGTGACTGCCAGGCCGTAATCGAACGCGGCCCGGGTCGTGGCCTCCACGCACATGTGGGTCATCATGCCGCAAACCACCACCTGATCCACCCCCTGGCCCCGGAGATGCTCCAATAAGGGCGTGTCCCTGAAGGCATTGGGGTAATTCTTTTGAATGATGGTCTCGCCGGGCCGGGGCTCCACGTTGTGGTGGATTTTCACTCCCTCCGTGTCCGGCAGGAAGAAGGTGGCTCCCGGGCGGGCGGCCAGGTGCTGGATATGCACCAAGGGCAGGCCTTTTCCCCGGAAGAAAGAAAGTATCTCCCGGGCCTGCAGGCTGGCCTGCAGGCTGCCTGCCAGTTCCATCCTGCCGCCGGGGAAGTAATCGTTTTGAATGTCAATGATTAGCAGGGCAGTGGTCATGATCTCTTACCTTGGTATTTAGGTTCTTATACCTAATTTTTCATCCAAACAGAGATGTTTTTCGTGGGGCTGACCTTTTGTTTGCCCACCGGTTAAGGGCGAACACCAGGTTCGCTACGGTAGGCACCCCAGTGGCCCACCCCCCGTCAGCACAGGCTGGAAAGACTGTGCCACCAGGTTTATCTATGCTGGGCGGCGCCCGGCAAATATTTTATCCTGACGCGGGTTGGGTGGGATGTGGGGGGAGGACGGGCGGAGACACCCGGCGCGTTCCCTGGCCCCCTCCTTCCTTAATGGTGCCCAGGGCGCACCCTACACCCGGGCAAAGATCCGCACGTCCACCGCGAAGAGGCCCTTGGGGAAAAGCAGCAGGGGATTGAGTTCGATCTGGTCCAGTTCCGGGTGTTTGAAGGCGTAGCGGGCCAGGGCCTTCATGGCCTGGACCAGGGCGTCCGTATCCAGTTTGGGGAGGCCCCGGAAACCGGCCAGCAGGGGGTAGCCCTTGATTTTCTTGATCAGGGCCGCAAGTTCCGCATCCTCGGCCGGCAGCAGGCAAAAGGCCACGTCCTGGTAAATCTCCGCATAGATGCCCCCTAGCCCGAACATGAGGACTGGACCGTATTGGGGGTCGGTAATGATCCCCAGGATGATCTCCAGCCCCCCGGGTTTGGCCATGGGAGAGACGGTGACTCCTTCGATATTGGCCTCCCGGTTATAGAAACGGGCCGAGGCCTGGATGGCTTTAAACGCGGTGCGCACCGCGGCGTCTTCCTGGAGGTGGAGATACACCCCCCCCACGTCGGTCTTGTGGGGGAAATCCGGGGAAGCCACCTTGAGGGCCACCGGGTAGCCGAAGCTTTGGGCCAGGGTCACGGCCTCGTCCGCGGTGACGGCCAGGGGGGCTGAGGCCGCGGGGATACCGGCTTTGGACATCATCACCGCGGCCTCAAACGCGGGAATAAGCTCCAAGCCCGGGGCCAGGGGAGGAACCCCCTGGATCGCGCCGGGGGCCATGGCGGGCGCGGCTGCCGGGGCCTTAAACCGGAAGAACTGGGACAGGGCCCTGATACCCCGCTCCGGGGTGGGAAAGACCGGGATGCCCGCGTCGTAGAGTTTTTCCCGTTCCTGGCGCTCCACGTCCGCGCCGCCCAGGAAGATGACCAGTTCCGAGGCGCCCGGGGTCACCTGTTGGCAGGCCCCGGGGATGGGGTCCCCGAAGATCACCACTTGGGTGTCGAATTCGGGCCGGGTTTCGTCCATCACCTTTTTATACAGGGAGGGGTCGGCCATGACGTCCCCGGTGAGGTCCACGGGATTGCCCACCGGGCAGTGGGCCGGGACCATGCGGCGCAGGCCTTCTTTGAGGCTGGGGCTGGGGTCCGGGGTTTCCAGGCCGCACTTTTCCGCCTCATCGATGGCCAGGATGGCCGCGCCCCCGGACGAAGTGGTGATCATCAGCCGGGGCCCCCGGGGCTGCGGCAGATAGGCCAGGGCCTTGGCGAAATCAAAAAGCTCTTCCAGGGTGTCGGCCCGGTAGACCCGGTACTTCTCAAACAACGCCTCATAGATGGCGTCCGTCCCCGCCAGGGACTTGGTGTGGGACTCCGCGGCCCGGCTGCCCCGGCGGGTGCGGCCCGCCTTGAGGATGACCACCGGCTTTTCGGCCTCGTGGAGGGCGTCCAGAAAGTAGGTGGGCCGTTTTACCCCTTCCAGATAAAGGGCGATCACCTGGGTGTGGGGGTCGGTGTTAAAGTAGCTGATAATTTCCGCCTCATCCACGTCCACCCGGTTGCCCAGGCTGACAAAGGCGCTCACCCCCAGCTTCTCGGCCGCGGCCAGATCCAGGAAGGCCGCGCCCACGGTGCCGGATTGTGAGGCGAACGCGATCTTTCCCTTGGTGGTAATGAGCGGCCAGGACGCGCACATCTGGTGGTGGGGGAGGTTGACCCCCTGGCAGTTGGGGCCGATGACCCGGAGGCCCGTTTTCCGCACCACCTGGGCCAGTTCGTCCTGGAGGCGTTCCCCATCCACGCCGGCCTCGGCAAAGCCGCCGGTGATGACCACCGCGGCCTTAACCCCGTGGTCCGCGGCCTGCTCCAGGGTGCCGGCCACCAGGCGGGCGGGGATGACCACCACTGCCAGGTCCGGGGGGGCCGGGGTGTCGGTGATGGATTTATAGACCTTGAGCCCCAGAATCTCGTCGGCCTTGGGGTTGATGGGATAGAGGGGCCCGGCAAAGCCGCCGCCTATCAGGTTGGCCAGGATATCGTGGCCCAGTTTGCCCGGCGCGGTGGACGCACCGATCACTGCCACGCTTTTGGGGCGAAAGATAGGTTCCAGGCTACTCGATGATTCCATAAGGCCTCCGTCTAGGCAGTATTTTTGCCCTAAAACTGCCGGAATAATAGCATAAGGGCAGGGGATTTGACCAGCGGCCAAATGATAAGATTTGGCCTGGGCTTTAGAAGCCCGGCAGGAATAGGGTCTTACAGTCTAGGTTCGATATTTTTTATCGCGAAAAATCTTTAAAGCCCCATTTTTCGATAACATAAAGGGAGGAGCCGATGGTGCAACTTATCATATCTCCATCTACTTTGGTTCGTGAAAAATTGCTTAAGAAATATCTAAAAGCAGTCGATAAGTGGATTGTGAGAACAAAGGGGCAAATAGCTAATTGTAATGATAATTCAGAAAGATGTAATGATGGAATGGTTAAAGTTCCGTGAGGTTAATGACTCTCTGCTGCATCCTTCTGGCTCCGGAATTAAGCAGAAAGGCAGACTTATCCCCGACTAGGATCTCAGTCACCAAGGAAATCCCGGAGGAGGATTAGGAAAAATGAACTGGACCGGAATGACCGTGGGCAAAAAACTTGCCGCCGGCTTTGGGATAGTCTTCCTGGGACTCCTGATAGTTTGGGGACTTGGCTTCACCGGCGTAAGCGGTTTGGTGAAAGACGCGGACCAGGTGATCAAAGGCAACCGATTGGACAGCCTGTTGGCCCAAAGGGAGGTGGACCACCTGAATTGGGCCAATAAGCTCGGCGCCCTGATCATCGAGGGGGACACAGGTGGGTTGGACCTGCAATTGGACGACCACAAATGCGGTTTTGGCCAGTGGCTCTATGGGGAGGGGCGTAAGGAGGCGGAAAAAAACCTGCCGCAATTGGCCCCTTTGCTAAAGGAAGTGGAAGCCCCCCACCGGGAGCTGCACCAATCCGCGGGGAAGATATTCCAGGTTTTCCAGAAACAACACGGTGGGTTAGTGTTAGTCATGTATGGAACTCTTAACGACCACCTGAAGTGGGTCTCCCAAAGCATGAAGGCCCTGGCGCTCCGGGCCGGAGGACTGGACACTAATAAGACGTTCTCCCTGGGTGTGGAAAAAGATCCGAAAAAATGCCAATTCGGCAAGTTTCTGCATGGCTCCGAGGTGGATCAATTATTTATCGCTCTGCCGGAAATCAAGACTTACCTAGATGAATGCAGGAAGCACCATATCAAGTTGCACCAATTGTCAGATAAAATCGAGAACTTGGTAAACCGTGGGGATATGCCGGCCGCGCTGGCAGTAGTTCAAGGAGAAATGCAGGAGGCCCTGGCCCACGTGCGCAAGGAGTTCGAAGAAGCTATTACCAGGACCTTGAAGGCCAGGGAAGGCATGAATCAGGCCCACAAAATTTTCGGCCAGGAAACTTCTCCCAGTTTGAGGAAGGTGCAAGAACTCCTGAAAAAAATGAGGGAGACTGCGAAAGCCAACCTGGTGACCGATGAAGGCCTGCTCGCACGGGCGCAAGCGACCAAATCCCGAGTCACCTCCATGGGCCTGGTGTCCGTGGCAATCGGCATTATCTTGGCTTTTCTTATTGCCCGGAGCATCGCCAGGATTTTGCGCCGGGTCTCCCAGGAAATGGACGAGGCTTCGGGCCAGGTGATGTCGGCCTCGGAGCAGGTGAATGCCGCCAGCCAATCTCTGGCCCAAGGCAGCTCGGAACAGGCCGCCGCTTTGGAGGAAACCTCCTCTTCTTTGGAAGAGATGGCGGCCATGTCCCGGCAAAACGCGGATAATGCCCGGCAAGCCGATGCCTTGGTGGGAGAGGCCACCAAGGTGGTGGAACAGGCCAACAACTCCATGGGGAAATTGACCAGTTCCATGAAAGAAGTTACCACCGCCAGCGAAGAGACCGCCAAGATTATCAAGACCATTGATGAGATCGCTTTTCAGACCAACCTTTTGGCGCTGAATGCGGCGGTGGAGGCAGCCCGGGCCGGGGAGGCCGGGGCCGGTTTTGCCGTGGTGGCCGACGAGGTCCGGTCCCTGGCCATCCGCACCGCAGAGGCCGCGAGGAATACCTCCGAACTGATCGAGAGCAACATGTCTAAGATTAAGGGTGGTTCCGGGCTGGTGGTCAAGACCGGGGAAGCCTTTTCACAGGTGGCCACCAGCACCGCCAAGGTGAAGGATTTGGTGGCGGAGATTGCCGCGGCCTCCACGGAGCAGGCCCAGGGGGTGGACCAGATCAATAAGGCAGTGACGGAGATGGACCGGGTAGTGCAAAGTAATGCTTCCAACTCAGAGGAGGCCGCGGCCGCGGCCCAGGAACTGGCGGCCCAAGCCGCGTCCCTTCGGGAAAGCGTGGGGGACCTTAGGGCCATGGTGGAGAAGAGGAAGGGGGCCCCGGCCGGGCCACCGGGACTCGAGTCCGGAAAAAAGAAGTCCCCCTATCTGCTGACTACGTCAAGACCTCGGGATAAAACCCCATCGGTCTCTCCTGAGAGACTCATCCCCCTGGGAAAGGAGGAAGGGACCTTCCAGGATTATTAAAATAATCCCGGGAAATATTTCTCCCACCGCAATTAGGGTGGGTATGGTCCACCCTCCTTTTTCTCCGGAAGGTTGACGGGGCTGGGAGGTCACCAGCGCCGGCGTCTCTGCCTGTGTCTCCCACCCTGTCCCCTTAGCCGATCTTTTTAGTCGTGGACATGCTAAAATAGACATCCATGGCGTCCCTATTTTATCGTCTGTCTTCCAGCCTCGTTCTCTGCACCCGGGAACACCCTTATACGCCGATCCCGGGGGAGCAGGTGCTCTGCCTGAAGAGCGGCGCAGCCTTTAACCCCACCCATCCCTGCACCCGCCTCTCTCTGGACCTCCTCCGGGAGGCCCTGGCCCCGGGGCCGGCCCGGACCCTTCTGGACGTGGGCTGCGGCACCGGCATCCTGTCCCTGGCCGCCGGGGCCCTGGGGGTCCCCCGGGTGGTGGGGGTGGACCTGGCTTGGGAAGCGGCCCTGGTCACCAGGGAAAACGCCCGGGATAACGATTTGTCCGCGCAAATTCTGGCCGTGCAGGGCTCCACCGAGTGCCTCCAGGGACCCTTCGGCT
>Ga0265296_1002607_pt1 | contig 17847 bp, 14 predicted proteins | sample MunlanPumphouse1_FD_189073 | JGI IMG/M metagenome (GOLD analysis project Ga0265296, IMG submission 189073) | Groundwater microbial communities from a municipal landfill in Southern Ontario, Canada - Pumphouse #1 | ecosystem: Environmental > Aquatic > Deep subsurface > Groundwater | place...
TTGGAATAAAACCAAAAAATAAATTGCGATAATCAAAATTGAAGTTTTTATCATCGCCCGAAATCGATAATAATAAAAACCGTTTTTAAGTCCTGGATTTTGGCATAGATTTTTATCTTGGCTTTTTGAAACGGTTCAACGTCTGATTTTTGCGCTTCGCTAATCTCTCCGACTAAAATGTCTTTTGGAAAAATACCCCCTAACGGGCTCGTAAGCACGGTATCCCCTATTTTGATTTCTTTTTCTTTAGGAATAAACTCCAGCCAGACATCGGAATGGCCCTTGCCTTTGACTACCCCATAAGCGTCGCTATCGCTAACTTTAGCGTCAAAAGAGCTGTCTTTATTGGAAATTAAAATAATTCTAGAAAAATTATCCAGAACTTCGCCGATTTTTCCAACTAAAACCTTTTGGCTAGTAATCACCGGATTTCCCTCGGATATGCCGTCTTTTTTGCCCTTATTGACAACCAAAGAGTCAATTGAAATATCTTTAGCGATAACATCCGCCATTTTTAATTCAAACTCTTTTTCCAAACCGATACTCAGGGACTCTCTCAAAAAATCATTTTCCGTTTTAAGCTCTTTAAGAACGCTTATCTCTGAAACTAGTTTCTGGACTTTTTGTTTTAAGTCATCATTTTCTTTAATTATGGCTTTCCCCTGGAAAATTCCTATAAAAAAATTGGAAGTATTGTCCCCCGCTCCCCATAAGACCTTTTGCAATGGGGCGGAAATAAAATAGAAAAAGTTTTTAACTTCTTTTTTAAAAAAATTAAGAGAGATAATAATTAAAATCCCGATAAAAATAATCAAAATTTTGTTTTTCGCCGGAGAAAGCTTCATAAAAGTTAAGTTATTATAGCAAACTAACTAAAGTATTGACAACTCTTTTTGGTATTGCTACTATAAAGATATCAGGGGTGGACTTCTCTCTGATGACTGATGAGGCGACACCTCCTTTCGCCAAGAGCCAGCCAGTCCATCCCTGACCGCTCTTTCACAACGTTTCGTTAGTGAGTTATAGCCCGTGCATTCATTTGCCCGGGCTTCCTCTTTGAGCAAAAAAGGCGCTTTGGTGACGGGGCTTGAAATTTTCCCTGCCTGCAACGCCTTCGGCGTAGCCGATGCGGGCAGGCAAAAATCGGGAATTTTTGATTTCCCTTCTCACTTGACAAAATAGTAAAAATACGATATAGTTGAAATGCAAGATGAAAAATTTGTGCTGTTTGCACATTAAAAGGAGGGCAACAAATGGGCGACCAAAAGACAAGAAGGTGGGATATCCGTGTCAGGGCGCAGAAAAAGGTAACAGTAGACGGCCGGGGCAAGATAGAGGGTTCCAGTTGGAGCCAAGTCAAGCAATATCAGACAGAGTTCCAGCAAGAATTCTGTCCCTCGTGCTTTCGGTTTGATCTCGAGAAGAAATGTTTCAAGGAGAAGGGGCATACAAATAACCCCGAAAACTGCAAGCATCACTGGACAGACATTGCAGGACAATGCTGGAACTACCAGGAAAGGGATGCGGTAGAAGCAGGACTAAAATGGGTTGAAGAGGAAGAAGAACGGAGAATAAAAAATCCGATAATCACTCTTCCCTCAAACCCAAAGAGAGTCCAACAGCTCAAGCTGAAACTCCTGGAGTACAAGAAGCGTATCGATGGCTATAAACCGCCGGAATTTCAGATGGATACCCTGTGCAAGATTGCAGTTCTCTCTCGGGCATTGGAGAAAGGTCAAGTGAACACACAGGATCTCATGGTAGAAATGGAAAAGACATATGGAGGCAGCTTCAATAAGGGTTATTTCCTTCGCGCTTGCACTGTCATAGAGGATTACTGCTTGACCGGAGGAGCAGACCTTCATGGCGGCACAGGATTGCCCAAAGTCTAGGTCGTCGACAACAACGACGGCAACAAGAGGAGTGGCTCAATAACCACTCCTTTTTCTTTTTGTCCCTCGGTCCTGCCTCGGGATCTACGACTTGAATTTTTCCCCAAATCGGAGTAGTTTGGAAACAGGACAAAGGAGGGAAATATGAGCGAAGTCAGTCAGGAAAGATTGTGCAAAGACGCCCGCCGCATTCTTGAGCACCCATTTTATATCCCGGAATTAGAAACTGGGCTAAACTACGAAAGATTACACGATGATCACGACGGAACTTTCCAAGGCAGCCTCGTCGTAACAATCGCCCAAGATGACGATATCTGGGTAGATATCGACCGAAAGCACGAAAGAGACTCGTTAAGATTCCGAAACTATTTTGGAGGAGGCATGAGCTTAAGGGTCCGGAACGCTCTCATGATTCTGGCCTTAGCCATCAAGCTCGATAACGAAGAGTGCCCTCAGCACATACCAAACGACAGCTCGAAATGAGCTGTCTTTTTTTTGCCTGTCCTGAGTAGCGCCCGAAGGGCTTGAAATTTTCCAGGCGATGAGGACCTCGTCCTCATCTTCACCTTCGTCCGCCCTAGGCGGACTCGGTAACCAAAAAGGCGCTTTGGTGGCAGCTTCCTACTTTCGCGGGACAAGCCCACTATCATTGGCCTTGGAGTATTTCACTTCTCTGTTCGGTATGGGAAGAGGTGGGACAACTCCGGTATAGCCGCCACTAAAACGCCTTTTTGTATTTCAAATTTAAAAAATTGCAACCATTAATTGCTAGCTAAGGTTATATAAATGATTTATTAGTACTGCTCGGCTTAACCCATTACTGGGCTTACACCTACAGCCTATCAAGGTCGTAATCTTCGACCAATCTATGAATCCTAATCTTGGGGTTTGCTTCGCGCTTAGATGCTTTCAGCGCTTATCAGTTCCCGACGTAGCTACCCAGCAATGCTCCTGGCGGAACAGCTGGTACACCAGAGGTCAGTTCATCCAGGTCCTCTCGTACTATGGACAAATCCCCTCAAGATTCTACGCCTGCGGTAGATAGGGACCAACCTGTCTTACGCATAATTTTCACTTATTACTAAATGTATGGACTATATCACCACCCTTTTTAGGGTGACCAACGTGTTATAGAAGGTTTGAATCTTCTATCTTCCCGATTTAAAATCGAGAAAGTCTCTACGGCTTATCCGATTTAATTCGAACTTGCCTCGGTATTATCCATAAGAATACAGGTTATGAATTTTATGGACTTCACCGATATTAGTTGATTTTGCGCTCATTGATTGCTCAATGAGGCCGCCTGTTCCAATTTGGAACCACGGTTTGAACCCAGCTCACGTAACGCTTTAACCGGCGAACAGCCGGACCCTTGGCAGCTTCTCCACCGCCAGGATGCGTTGAGCCGACATCGAGGTGCCGAACAGGGCCGTTGATATGGACTCGCGGGCCCTACTAGCCTGTTATCCCCGGGGTAACTTTTGGTTGATGATCTTTGCCGATTCTATTAACCAGCATCGGTTCACTAAGTTCTGGTTTCCCAACTGCTCGACATACCCGTCTCGCAGTAAAGCCGGCTTATGGCTTTGCCCTATCGCTCCGATTTCCATCCGGAGCTAGCCGACCTTTAAACGCCTCCGTTACAATTTAGGAGGCAAGCGCCCCACTTAAACTGCCCAAGTGACACTGTCCCCCACAAAGTGGAGTTAGAACAGAGAGTTTCAAAGATGGGTGTTTCATTGGCGGATCCAGCCGCCCCGAAAGGCGACTTTCAAATCCTACCCACTACGCTACGCATTAAAACTCTAAATTCAATATCACCCTACAGTAAAGCTCCCGGGGTCTTTCCGTCTAGCCGCAGGTAACCGGCATCTTCACCGGTACTGCATTTTCACCGGGCGGCTCCTAGAGACAGTTTCCAAGTCGTTAAATCTTTCATGCGGGCCGTAACTTACACGGCAAGGGGTTACGCTACTTTAACACGGTCAGAGTTACCGCGGACGTTCACCTGTGGCTTCGAGCATGTAGCCAGTCCGTAACTTGCGTTACGTCCTGACCGACGCTGTTAACACACGGGCACTGGTCAGATCTCAGCCCCTATACATCCTCTTGCGAGTTAGCAGGGACCTGTGTCTTTGATAAACAGTCGCTTGGAATCTTTTGTTGTAACCCAAATCCTTGCGGACTTGGGCAAGGCATATTGCGAACTTACGCCTACTTTTTTGCCGAGTTCCTTTAGGAGCTTTCACCCGTTCACCTTGGCGCATTTACGCCTGCCCACCTGTGTCAGTGTGCGGTACGAAGGCCATCAAAATAGTATACTTGAAGTTTTTCTGGGCAATCTTGTCTTTGAGGCGTCCCGAGGCCTTGCGGCCGAGAGACTCGGAAATCCAATAATCCTCCCAAAAATTTTGACTGCGTCGCTTCAAGATTATTTTGAGGCCGGGCCGGAATATTAACCGGCTGTCCGTCATCCCGACCTAACGGTCGTGGACTAAGGTTCGCCTAACCCTTGGTGGATTACCCTTGCCAAGGAAACCTCGGGCTTTCGGTGTGCAGGGCTTTCACCTGCATTGCGGTTACTCATACCAACATTCTCACTCCCTAACGCTCCACCCCGACTTACGTCGTAAGCTTCACTGCGTTAGGGACGCTCCCCTACCAGTGATATTTTGTAAACAAAATATCAATTCTTGTCTTCGGTACTGGACTTAGTCCCGGGTATCTTTGGCGCAAAACTCCTCAGTTAGTAAGCTGTTACGCACTTTTTAAAGGGTAGCTGCTTCTGAGCTAACCTCCTAACTATCAAAGGAACTTCACTTCCTTAAAAACACTTAGTCCAGATTTGGGGACCTTAGACGAAGATCAGGGCTTTTTCCCTTTTGAGCCCGGGCCTTAGCGTCCGGGTTCTTACTAGCGCGTATAATCTTCCAGTATTCGGAGTTTAGTAAGAATATCTGGCTTTCGCCAAGATATTCTTTCTAGTGCTCTACCTCTGAAAGCGAAAACGCGCTGCTAGTCCTAAAACTATTTCGGGGAGAACCAGCTATTACCAAGCTCGATTAGTTTTTCGCTTCTTACCACAACTCATCCCAAGATATTGCACGGTCTACGGGTTCGGGCCTCCTGAAGGATTTCTCCTTCACTCACCCTGGTCGTGGCAAGCTCGCTTGGCTTCGGGTCTCACTTTCTAATTTTTATTGCGCGCATTTAACGCTCGCTTTCACTATGCCTCCTCCCGAGACGGGATTAGACGAAATTAAAAAGAGAACTCGTTGGTTCGTTCTGCAAAAAGCACCCCCTCATCCTGACGTCTTGCGACGGAAGGACTCGGAGTCTTTGTGGGCAAAATGGTTTCAGGTTCTATTTCACCGCCCTCAACGGGCTACTTTTAACCTTTCCCTCACGGTACTAGTTCACTATCGGTGACCGGTTAGTATTTAGCCTTGGCCATATAGTTCGGCCTAATTCCCTCAGAGTTATCGTTTTCCGAGGTACTCAAGATAAGAGACTAGAAGATTGAATAGTTTTTAGCTACGGGACTATTACCCCCTATGGTATTCCTTTCCAGGAAATTTCGCCTAACTATCGATTTTGTAACTTCCTCCAAAAAAATTTGGAACATCCCTCTCTTATAACTGTCCTGACGTCTTGCGACGGAAGGACTCTGGGCTATTTCCCTTTTCGCTCGCCGCTACTAAGGGAATAAACAATTGTTTTATTTTCCTCTGGGTACTATGATGTTTCGCTTCCCCAGGTTTCGCTCCCCGACTTTTACATCGGGGTAATTCCGTTTTACGGAATTAGGTTGCCCCATCGGAGATCTCCGGATCAAAGGTTGCTAGACACCTCCCCGAAGCTTATCGCAGTCACGCCACGTCCTTTATCGCCTACCGGTCCCAAGGCATCCACCATCTGCCCTTAATATAAGTAACCTTAGCTAGCAATTAATGATTGTAATAATTGCAATTTGCTATCTACGGTTTTAATTTTTTATTGTCCTTTATTAAATTTGGAAAGTACTTTCATTACTCTCTTAAATCTTGTTTTGCAAGGCTTAAGAGAACAATCAAAAACCGCTTTGGGAGCGGCTTCATAGCTTTCAAATAAAACTTGGGGAGTTAACCGCGTCCTTTGGTTTTGAGAATTTGAAAAATGTTTAACATAATTTTCTATAGTCAGATTTTAGCAGAATAAGAAGCCCTGTCAAGCCCCTCGGATGTGGACATCGGATATCCACGGACTTAATAAATTTTATCTTTGGTAACAAATTCTCTTTCTAAGTTTTTATTAGGGGTGTTAGACGTCTGACGTCTAACATTCGTCTAACGTTCCTACAAAAAAGGCCACCGGCCTAGTGGCCGGCGGCGCTTTTTAGATAACGTAATATCTATTCTCTAAACTTGTCTCTGACGTTCTTTAGCAAATCACCTGCTACATCTTTCCCGCCCAAGCCAAACGCTATGCCGGCGGCAATCACTAACATTGCTATGATTCCAGTGAACAAGGTTTCAATAAAACTTCTGGCAATTCCCAGCTGGGCCAAAATGGCCAAGACGGCAAAAGTCCAGATTGACCATTTAATAATGGCGCTAACGGTTCGGCCATAGCCCACCTTGATTTTTTCCACCGACACTCTGATTATTTTTTCCAAAATATCAGCCACAATGACGGTGACGACAAAAATCAAAGCCGCCACGACCACATTGGGAAGATAATTCAAAACGTCTTTCAGGAACCAGGCAAATTCGGTAAAGCCCAGAATTTCCACTGCCACTGTTAAAAAGACAATTACTAAAACCCATTTAACAATGGAGCCAATAAAACCGGAGGCATCAACTTTGATGTCGGCCTTGGCTAAGGCCTCATCCCAGTTTCCTTTTTCAAAAATCTGGTTAAACCTTATCTTTTTTAGGATTTCCGTTACTATTTTTCCCACGCCCACGGAAACAATCCAGCCGATAACAAAGACAATAATTGCTCCAATCAGCAAAGGAACGAAGCTTAAAAATCCTTGCCATAAGCTCTGCATGGCTTGGAAAATTAATAAAGACCAATCTTGTATCATATAATTTAAATTACTAATTACTAATTTCTAACAACTAAGTCCTAATTTCGACCTTTATATAATGTCTTTTTAGAGATTAGTATATTATACAGGAGTCAAGTAAAACAAAAAAGCCATCCCCTGTGGATAACTAAGCTGGGCTGATTGGTGGACCGATGGGGACTCGAACCCCAGACCTTCGCATTGCAAATGCGATGCTCTACCAACTGAGCTATCGGCCCAAAATATTTAGTACCTCCAAATTATCAAACTCCATAAAAAAAACAAGCCCCGCTAAAAGCGGGACTTGTTTATTTTTTTCGACTCTTATATGCGATTTACGTTTGTCGCATTGGGTCCTTTCGGAGAATCGGCTTTTTCAAAAGACACTCTATCCCCTATTTTCAATTCCTCATAGGTGACGCCTTTCAGCTCGTTCTTGTGAAAAAACAAATCTTTTTCTTCACCTTCAACGGTGATGAATCCAAATCCCTTATCTGTAAGATTTTTAATTGTTCCTTCCATGATAGTTAAATGTAAATTAATTTAATGATGCCAGAATAAACTCGACTAAATTTTTATTAGGCAACTATCCTCTATCAACAATGTTAGCACCTGAGAACTAATCTGTCAACCGAGGTGGGCGCGCGTGGACTCGAACCACGGACCTCGTCATTATCAGTGACGCGCTCTAACCAGCTGAGCTACGCGCCCGTATTATAAATTTAGCAAAAATTTTAACAAAGTCAAAACAAAAACTCCAGCCCAAATTATCCCTCGGCTAATGCCTCGGGATGATTTTTTTTGAGAAAAAATCAGTTTCTTAGAGTTGCTCCGATACGGCCAACCTTTAAGGTACATTGGCCAACACCTTAGCGTTGAAAACAGAATTCTCAGTTTTCAACATTAGACGACACTTGAAATAAAATTAAATGATCCACGAGCAGCTTCCGCTACCCGTGCCTTGTTACGACTTAGTCCCTCTTACTGAGCCCAACTTAGTGGCCCTTGCGGGCTATTTTAGCTGTTCCCAGCTCGCTTGACTTGACGGGCGGTGAGTACAAGGCTCAGGAACGTATTCACCGTGACGTAGCTGATTCACGGTTACTAGCGATTCCGGCTTCATGAGGTCGAGTTGCAGACCTCAATCTGAACTGGGGGACCGTTTGAAGGGATTAGCTCCGCCTTACGGCTTCGCATCCCATTGTCAGTCCCATTGTACCACGTGTGCGGCCCAGAGTATCAAAGGGTCACGCTGACTTGGTGTCATCCTCACCTTCCTCCCACTTATCGCGGGCAGTTTCCTGTGACAAATAAAACACAGGATAAGGGTTACGCATGTTACCCCATTTAAGGGAGCGTCTCAAGATACATGCTGACAACAGCCGTGCAACACCTGGGCTAGTGTCCTTGTGAGAAGGCCCATATTTCTATGAGCTTTCACTAGCTTGTCAAACCCTGGTAAGGTTCCTCGCTTGTTGTCGAATTAAGCCACGTGGTCCACCGCTTGTGTGAGCCCCCGTCTATTCCTTTGAGTTTTAATGTTGCCATCGTACTTCCCAGGCGGGACACTTAACGCGTTAGCTTCGCCACTTGAAGGGTCGACACTTCAAGTAGCTAGTGTCCATCGTTTAGGGCGTGGTATACAAGGGTATCTAATCCTTTTTTATGCCCACGCTTTCGTCCCTCAGCGTCAGGGTTATCCCAGCTGAATGCCTTCGCTTTTGGTGTTCCGGTCGATATCAACGGATTTCACCCCTACACCGACCGTTCCATCAGCCCCTAACACCCTCAATCCCGCCGGTTTTTTTCGCACTTCTAAGGTTGAGCCCTAGAAATTTAACGAAAAACCTGTCGGGACGCCTACGGACCCTTTACGCCCAATAAATCCGGATAACGCTTGGGGGTTCTGTATTACCGCGGCTGCTGGCACAGAATTTGCCCCCCCTTATTCTTCCGGTACTGTCACCCTTGCGGGTTCATCCCGGATAAAAGCAGTTTACAAACCGAAGCCCTTCATCCTGCACGCGGCGTCGCTGGATCAGGGTTTCCCCCATTGTCCAACATTCTCGACTGCTGCCTCCCGTAGGAGTATGGCCCATGTCGCAGTGCCATTGTTGGGGATCAAGCTCTCACTTCCCCTACCCGTCATAGCCTTGGTGAGCCATTACCTCACCAACTAGCTGATAGGCCGCAGACCCATCCCAAAGTGACTTGCGTCTTTACTCTTCTCCGCCAAAGGCGGATCAGAGACCATCGGGTATTAGCCCAGCTTTCGCTGAGGTATCCCTGTCTTTGGGGCAGGTATCTACGTGTTACTAACCCGTCTGCCGGTGAACATAACAAATTGTTACGTCCCCCTTGACTTGCATGCCTTATCCACGCCGCCAGCGTTCATCCTGGACCAGGATCGAATCCTCAAATAAAAATAGTTCGGAGCAACTCTAAAAAACTAATTTTCTCGCAGAAAATTATCTCTTCGAGCCTGATGGCTCTCAGAGCCGATGGCCTGAGGCATTTATGCCGAAGGATTACATTCTTTGCGAAGAATTTCTATTAACCTATTCAGTTTTTAAAATGCTTGCCTTAACTCTCCGACATAAAAAATCAGGAAGAGACCCTGATTCTTTCAGCCTCATCTTTTTTCGCCTTACTTTATTAACAGCAAGGTTCCTTTTTTTCTTCGTCTTCCTTTTTCATATTTTCTATACTGCTCTCTATCTACACATTATATTATTATTTTCCAAATCTTGTGTCAAGTACCCGAGCGAAGCGAAGGGTGAAGATGAGGGGTTTACCCCTCATCGCCCGCCGAGTCCCGCTTTGCGGGACGAAGGCTAATCCCCTATCTTGTTAGACGTCTTGTTAGACGTCTGGCGTCTAACACTCGTATTTTTTAAGAAACATTTAATTTTTTCTATCATAAATTTATTTCGTCTTATACCCTCTAATAAACACAAACCTCTGGCTCTATTTTTAATTCTTCTTTTATCCATTTTTGAGCGTCATATATATCCCCAATTTCATCAATAAGCCCGTTTTCTTTAGCGTCCTGCCCCAGCATCGTAGAGCCATCTGCTAATTCTTCAACTTTTTTAATATCTAACCCCCTGTTTTCAGCCACTCTTTTTACAAAAGCTTCGTGCAATATCTTTATATCTCTCATGAGAAACTCTTTTTCTGCGGCCGTTAAAACTTTATCCGGATCGCCCGTGTCTTTAAACTTACCCGAAGATAATTGTTGATAAATTATACCCTCTTTTTTATTTTGTTGAGAATAATCTAAATAAGAACCAGTGATTCCAATTCCTCCAACATCTGACATTTCGCTGGCATATATCTTATCAGCTCCCGAAGCCACGAGATAAGCCCCGGAGGCAGCGCCCTCTCTTATAACCGCTATAGTCGGTTTCGTCATCCTCTTTAACGCATTCATTATTTCCTCTGAAGCTACCGGGTATCCCCCGTAAGAGTCTATCTCTACGATTACGGCTTCTATATTGTCGGCTTTTTCTATTTCATCTAAATATCCGATTATCGTTTCTGAAGACGCTATGTCGGAAGATACGGTCGTTTCCGACCCCTCTGAATCAACTAATTCCGTCCCATAAGTAACTATTTCTCCCTGTATTTTAATTACTGCCACATTGCTGTATCCCGGACACGCTGTTGAATATTCAGAATATCCGCCAAAATAATAACTATACTGATCATACCAATACATCGCTATCGTCGAAATTATAGCGAGTAAGAAAATTATTTTAAATATTTTCTTAATTTTTTCTTTCATGTTCCCCTTTAAAAATAGCTCCGTTTTGGCGGAAATACAAGACGGGCTCCGCCTAAGGCGGCCAAAGGAGATTGTGTGGAGTTGAACTCCACACAATCAAAGCAACGCTTCATCGACTAACAAAAAATCGCCCATCGGGCGGTTTCTTACTGATGAGAGAAAAAGAGCCGACAGCAGGATTTGAACCCGCGACCTTCGCTTTACAAAAGCGTTGCTCTACCACTGAGCTATGTCGGCAAATTATACGGGACTTCGCGATTTTTTATCTTTTATTTTTTTGAGCTCTTCCCAATAGGTGTCGTTTTCTTTACTGTGATTATCTTGAGCCCTTTTTCTTAACTGCGAAAGCCAAGTGAAAGTTTTATTTTCCGTTTTCATGGTTAAGACCCTGATTTTAGAAAGCACCTTCTGCAAAAACATTTCAAAAGAGAAATCCTTCAAAAAGGGCAGGGCCTTGATTTTCTCTACCAGTTTCAGGAGAATGGACTTTAGGTTAAATTTTTTTTCTTGAACCAACGGCAAACCGGCCAGAATCGGCAGTTTTTTGAAAACCAACCCCAGTATTGCCAGAGAGCTTAAAATCAAGAGTATTTGAACAAACAAATTAAAGTTCATACCTGATGAATTTTTCCAGAATTATATTTTCGCCTAATTTGGCGACAGCATCTTCAATCAAGTTTTTTACCGTCTTTGCCTGATCTTTTATCCAGGGCTGTTCTAAAACGGGAATTTCTTCCGGATTTATGGCCGCTATCTGCAAGCATAATTCATGGGCAAGCTTCAAAAAATCAGGGTTTTTTGCCACAAAATCCGTTTCGCAGCGCAGTTCAATTATTGCCCCGATTTTTTTATTTGGATGAATATAGGTATCAACTATCCCCTGTTTGGTTTCCCTGGACTGTTTCTTTTGGGCGAGTTCTTTGCCAAGTTTTTTTAAAAATTCCTTGGCTTTGGCAATATCGCCCTTCGCTTCGCTCAGGGCCTTTTGGCACTCCCCCATAGAAACATTGGTTTCCTCGCGAAGCTGTTTTAATTGGTCAATAGTTGTCATAAAAATTCTAAACGGTTTTGTCTTTTGTGCTTTGAATTTTGGATTTCGCATTAATTATTACTTCTTTTACTTTATCTAAAATATACTTGACAGACGACATGGCGTCATCGCTGGCGGGAATCGGATAATCAACCAAAGTCGGGTCAACGTTGGTATGGCAAATAGCAATAACTTTTACTCCTTTCATTTTAGCTTCTTTTAACGCCAGCTCGTCTTCTATCATATCGCAAACGAAAATAGCGTCGGGCAATTTTTCCAAATTTTTTATTCCGCCGAATTTAATTTCCAAATCCTTTAATTCCTTATCGAAACCCAACCGCTCTTTTTTGGTGTATTTATCCAAACCTCCGGTGGCTTTTTTAGTTTCTAAATCTTTAAAATAAGCAACTCTCTTTTGAATAATGCCGAAATTGGAAAAAGTTCCGCCCAGCCACCGATTATAAACATAAGGCAAACCGCACTCAATTGCCATATTTTTTACCAGATCCTTGGCTTGGACTTTTGTTCCCACCAAAAGCAGAACTTTATTTTCTGAAACCAGCTCTTGGATAAACTTTAATGCCTCTTCAAGCTTCTCTTTGGTCTTTTCCAAATCAATAATATGAATAGTGTTTCTCGCGCCGAAAAGATAGGGCGCCATTTTCGGATGGGTCTTTGAGGTTTTGTGGCCGAAATGCAAACCGGCCGTGGCCATTTCTTCAACGTCAAGATTCCAGCTTCCCTTGGATTTGGAAGGAGTTTTTTTGATTTTTATTTCAGCTGATTCAGTTACCATACAAATTACAATATACTATATTCCCAAACCAAACGCAAGGTGCGAAGAGGAATTCATCCTCTTCTTAAGCTTCGCTTTAATAAATTAAAGCTCGCTACTTGATATTCTCTATTGTGTATGCTAAATATTAATATATGCAACAAGACATACATCCGAAATATTATTCCAAAGCCAAGGTTATCTGCGCCTGCGGAAACGCTTTTACGGTTGGCTCCACCCAAGAGCTTATTGAGGTAGAAATTTGTTCCAGCTGCCACCCGTTTTACACGGGCAAAGAAAAATTAGTTGATGCGATGGGCCGGGTGGAAAAATTCAGGAAACGGCTGGCAAAAAAAGTGGTCTCAAAGAAGAAACCAGCCAAAAAGTAAATGTTTAGCCTTGAAAATGCCAAGAGAGAGTACGATGAAATCTTAAACCAGCTCAGCTCTCCTGAGCTGATTTCAGATTGGAAAAAATTTGAAGAGCTTTCCAAAAAGAAAAAACGGCTGGAAAAAATAATTGAAAAACAAAAAGAAATCGATCATCTGAAGAAAGAAATCGAAGAAAACAGGTCTATTCTGTCTTCGGGCGAAGACCCGGAATTATCCTCATTAGCTGAAAGCGAACTGAAAATTTTAATGGAAAAACAGGAAAATTTAGAAAAAGAACTAGAGGAAACGTCAAAAGAGAAAGAGGAGGTAACTCCTCGGGCGGTAATCGTGGAAATACGCGCGGGCACGGGCGGCGAAGAGGCGGGTCTTTTTGCCGCGGACTTATTCAAAATGTATTCAAAATACGCCCAGTTGCAGGGCTGGAATCAAAAAATTCTGGACTCTAATCCCACGGAAATCGGCGGCTTTAAAGAAATTATTTTTGAACTGAAAAACGGAGATATTTTTTCTAAAATGAAATGGGAAGGAGGCGTCCATCGCGTCCAAAGAATACCAACCACGGAAAAAGCGGGCCGAGTTCACACTTCCACCGTCTCGGTGGCGGTCTTGCCTAAACCCCAGAAAACCGAAATTAAAATAAAACCTAGCGATTTAAAAATTGATGTTTATAAGTCATCGGGGCCTGGCGGACAATATGTCAACAAAAGAGAAACGGCGGCCAGAATAACCCATCTCCCTACGGGATTAGTCGTCGCTTCTCAAACAGAAAGAAACCTTCTTCAAAATAAAGAAAACGCCTTGGCTATTTTGGAGGCCCGTCTTCTGGAAAGAATGGAGAACGAAGAAGCGGTTAAGATGGGCGACAAAAGAAGAACTCAGATCGGCCAAGCCAAAAGAGCGGAAAAAATCAGGACTTATAATTTCCCTCAAGATAGAGTAACCGACCATCGAGTAAAAAAGAGTTTTCATCAATTGGAAAAAATCCTCAACGGAGAATTAGGGCCGGTGACAGAAGCCCTTAACTCTCGAGATCTTTAATATCCGCTGTATACTGCTTGGCAATAGTGGCCACCGAATCGCCGTAAAATCTATATCTCATATCGGTACTGCCCGAAAAATAAATCATTGCCGCGCGCCACTCTTGGCTTGCAGTTTGGGCTTTGGCCCCGTAATCTGACAAATAAAGTGCGGCTGCCAAAAAAGAATCTTTAATATTCCAGGGATCTGGCGCCTTACCCGTAATGGATCTTATTCTATCTCTATAGCTCATCCAAGTTGTGGGGATAAATTGAGCCGGCCCCATAGCTCCGCCGTAACCTCCAACCGAAGGAATCGGGCAGGAAACAGGAGTATTGTAAGGATCCCTGCCCAAGTCATTAGTTATGGTCAAAAAATCATCTGTATCCCCTTTTCTACCCGACAATCCCATTGGCTTCATTACATTTTTTATTGTTGCTCCGCTACTTAACCGAATACCTTCTCCGGTTTTCGTATTTTTTAAATAACACTGTCCGACATTCTTCCCGATATTTGATTCTTGGGTTAAGACGGCCAACAAGAAAGCGGATCTGACTCCGGTTATTTTTTCTATATCTTGAGCCAGCGCATAGGCTTCGCCGAAAGTCGGGGCTTCGGGCACGCCGATTATTTCAAAGATTCTCGCCCTGATTGTCGCGGCTCTCTTTTGGACTTCCGCTTTATCTTGAAGTTGTTTTTGATACTGGGTTTCGGTTAACTTTAGAAAATCATCTTTTTGTTTTTTAGCCGCTTCATTCTGCTGCTTCTGCAGAATCTGCATCTTAACCACTTTTTCCAAGTCGCTTTTTTCCGAATCAAGCGACTCTTTCTGGCCACTCAAATACACTTTTAAATCTTTAATATTTTTTAAAAATTCCTGATTTTTCGAATTAAGCTTTTCTAAATACATTAAATTATCAAAAAAATCGGAAAGGCGATTTGAAAAAAGCATAATTTCAACTAAAGACGTCTGGTTTTCTTCCCAAACGGTTCTTATGACAGCGGCTAATTTTTGCCGCGAGTCTTCGATCTTTAAAGTAGTCTGGTTGATAGATAATTCCGTATCTTTAACTTGAAGACCCAAGTCCTTTATCATGGCGTTGCTCTGTTTTATCTGCAGATCTAATTTACTGACCTGCTGTTTTAAAAGAGAAATCTGATTCTGAAGAGTTTTTTTATCTTTTTCAGTTTTGGTAATATCCTGGTCCATCTTTTTTAAATCCGCCTCCAGCGCCTTAAGCTCTTCTTCTAGAGCCCTTCTTTCTTCGACCGGGTCGATATTAGTTTCTTGATCGCTTTGAGCAAACGTAAACCCCGTTAAAGATTTCATCTCTAACGGGGCCGGTCTTAAAGAAGCCGAAAGTATAACTAATACTAGGGCAATTTTAAAAATACTTGAAAACATATTTTATTTTTTGCCTTCGGGCTTTTTCTCAATCATAACTGTTTCCTTTACTTCCCCTTCTTTAACTTTTTCTTTATCTCCCACTTTTTCCACTTCAACTACCTTTTCTTCAATGGGTTTTACCCCTTCTTCTTTAATTTTCTGGGCCGGTACAACTTTAGCCACAATGTAGTTCAACTCTCTTACAATCTTCACGCCTTCTTGCAAAATCAAATCTTTAATTAAAATATTATCCTCAAATGTCTTCAGGCCGCTAATATCCACTAAAATCTGGTGGGGCAAATTTTCAGGCAAAGCCCGAACATGGACCTCCTGAATATTTCTGACCAAAGTTCCTCCAAGGTCTTTCACCGCCAAAGCCGATCCCTTAAAAACCAAAGGCACTTTTGTTTCAATTTCTTGCCCGGCTTTCGGTTGATAGAAATCAACATGAATTAAGGTTCCCGAAATTACGTCTCTTTTAACCTCGTGCACCAAAACCAATGATTTTTTACCGTCTATCTCCAGAGAAATCAACGCGCTCTCCCCTACTTCACCGAAAACTTTCTCAAATTCTTTTGAATTAATTTCTAAAGACAAAGAGTTTTTTAGCCCCGGACCGTATAATACGGCCGGTAAAACTCCCCTTTGCCTTAAGGATTTTACTTTTTTCCCTAATGTTTTTCTTATTTGAACTTTAAGATTTAGCATTTGTTATTTGAGCCGAATAATTTAATTTTTTCCTCAACCACTCTTTGAACCGCTTCAACCGCCTGGATTAAATATTTATAGGGCGTAGTTTCTTCGGGATTTGCCCTAAAAGCTGTTTTAAGCGCGTTGGTATAGGCCACCCTTAATTCGGTATTAATATTTATTTTTACAATCCCCAACCCTATTGCTTTTTTGACGTGAGAATCGGGAACGCCCGAACCTCCGTGTAAAACCAAAAAGACGCTTTCTGCTTTTTTATTGATTTCTTCCAATCGCTGGAAATTGATTCCCGTTTTTTCACCCGCGCCATGCCAGGTGCCGATGTTTATAGCTAAGCTATTAACTTCGGTCTCTTGAATAAATTTTTGAGCTTCTTTGGGGTCGGTTAATTCTCCCCCAATTACTCCAACCTCGCCTTCAACTAAAGTTCCCTTCTTGGCGGCAATTTTTACTAATTCCTTAGTCCTTTTTATATTTTCTTGCAATGGCAGTTCCGAACCGTCAAAATGAACCGCATCGTAACCCGTTTTAACCGCATCTTTAATATACTCGAAACTTTTCTCGTGGTCAAGATTTAAGAATACGGGAAGCCCGGTTTCTTGCTGAAAAGCTTTAACCAGAGCCACGGTTTGTCTCAGCCCCAAAAACCTGCTCTCGCCTTCGGAAGCGCCGATAAGCACCGGGCTTTTCAATTTTTGGGCGGCTTGAACTATTCCCCGCAATGTTTCAAGGTTGGAAATATTAAATTGGCCCAAGGCCCAGCCCTCCTTTTGCGCCCTTTTTAGATAAAATTTTATATTTTTATTTGGCATAATCCATTTTCTAAACAAAGCCCTTGCATTACTTTTGTTTTTTGCCATTTTTGGCCCTTTTTCAGCAGTCCCTCCTTGGCTCCCCATTTGGTAATATTATAGCTGGAATTTGCCATTGCCAGCTGAATGGCAAAAATTATATTATTTTTTTGGATTAATCCGGCAACAAATCCCGAACCAAAAGCGTCGCCGGCGCCGGTTCCGTCAACCATTTTTAATCCCAGAGACCCTGCCCGATAAAGATATTTCCCGTCAGAAACCACTACCCCTTCCCCACCTTTGGTCATTATAACAATACCTTTTGTTATTTTATCAATTTTATTAAAAATTTCTTTCTCTCTCTGAAAAGGAATTTTAGTTAATTCGGACGCTTCCTCTTTGTTTAAAATCAAGACATCTATTTTCCTTAAAATCCTTTCTAAAACCGGCTTTGAAAACTTTAACTGGTCATATCCCGGATTCCAGGCAACCTTGATTTTGTTTTTCTTGGCAAAATTCACCAAATCCTCGGTTAAGCTTGCCAGTTTTCCGGAAAAGGGAGCTAAATAAAACCAACGGGCAATTTTTCCTGCCTGCTGGCAGGCAGGTATTTTTAACCAAGGAATATCTTTTTTTGTTAAATCGTCGGAAGCCCCCCGGTAAACCAAAATTGTCCGGTCTTTGCCGGGATACGTCAAAAATACCGAAGTGTTGGTAAGTTTATTTTTTTCCTGAACGACAAACTTGGTATCAATTTTTAAATTTTTCAGCTCGGCAACTATCAAATTACCGAAACAATCATCGCCTAACATGCCGCAGTATGCTGTTTTCAACCCCTGATTGGCAAAGGTAGCCGCCGTATTCGTTCCCCCGCCTCCCGAACTGAAAAACAAATCTTCCACCGCTACTTTAGAACCCAAAGTCAGGCAAATCCCCTGCCCCGTGGCAAAATTTTTGCCCGATACCGGCAAAAACTGTTTTGATTTTATATATATATCCTGGCTCCCCGCCCCAAAAG